>Ga0214473_10005781_pt1 | contig 14804 bp, 12 predicted proteins | sample RVTome_7_FD_203509 | JGI IMG/M metagenome (GOLD analysis project Ga0214473, IMG submission 203509) | Soil microbial communities from uranium-contaminated site in the Upper Colorado River Basin, Wyoming, United States - RVT98D197 | ecosystem: Environmental > Terrestrial > Soil > Contaminated >... | reverse complement strand
CCCGCAGTGGGCCGAGCGAGCCATGGTTCGGGGCAGCGACCGGCCAACGTCCCATAATCGCGCGCCGCGTGACCCCAATTACAACGCGAGAATATCCCACGCCGGCGCGTCGGCCAGCGTATTCAGTCCTGTGCAACGCTCGCATGAAGGAGGTGTTTGGAGTGCAGTTGCCGGACTGGCAGTCGCAGTTACGCGGGGCGTTCATGTCGGATACTTCCCCACAGCCTCGATCCGGCATAAATGCCCATGCCAAAGAGAGCCCCGGCCGTACCAGGCAGCACGGGTAGGGTTTAGAAAAGCTTTGGCAGATTGTGGAAAGAGATTTCATGCCGGACTCACGCGTAGGAATCAAAGCCCCTTGTGACTAACATTCCGGAAGCCAGCAAACAATGTAAGCCACTCATTACACAGGACATGCAGCATTACTGGTCATAAGTAGTGCTCAGCGCCCCGGCCCAGCTTTGGCAGGCCAATTGCGACACCAAGCAGTCGGGAACGGACGGATATGCTTAATGGCGGTAGCCTAAACATACCCGGTTTCGCGCATAGCGGGAGAGCACCAAAGGAGTCTTTCAGACCAAATGATCCGCGAAGCGTGTGGTGAGCAGTGGTTCGCCATCCAGGTGAGAACTAGGTGGGAACGATCAACCGCCACCCTGCTGGAGGGTAAAGGCTACCAGGTTCTATTGCCATCCTACGCGCGGCGGCGGCGCCGGGAGGTTCCGGAAAACAGCACTCCATTGTTCCCAGGATACGTCTTCTGCCGATTCGACGTTTTGAAGAGGCTCCCGATCTTGGTCACACCCGGAGTGATGGCTGTTGTTGGAAGGGGCCGGGTCCCTGTTCCCGTGGAACCCTCTGAAATAGAAGCCATCCAGACCTTGGTCTCATCGGGATTGCCCGTGGATCCCTGGCCATATGTGGAAGTGGGGCAGAAAGTTCGCATTGAGGACGACGCCCTTCAGGGTCTCGAAGGAATCCTGATCTCGTTCAAAGGGGTCGATCGAATCGTGGTTTCCGTATCTCTGCTGCACCGGTCGGTGGCGCTCGAGATCGATCGGGCCAGAATAAGCCCCGTTCGCTCGAAGCCGAAAACAGACTTGGAATCGATTTGTGGTCAGGCCGTAATGGCCAAAGTCATTGCCTGAACGCTATTGGGGGAGTGTGGTCCGTGAACATCCGAAGGATAACCAGATACCGGAAGGGAGGCTTCGCGAATCCAACAAGGACGCACGTTTCCGCGAATGGGCATCATCACGCGGGAAACGGAACGGATGCTGCTCTGCCTACGATTCCGAGTGAGGAAGATTTTCACGTCATGCTGACCCTGGAGCGCCGGCGGTCGGAGCGCTCCCGCAAACCATTCATCCTGATGTTGCTGGATGCGCATCAGGAAAATGGTACGGCAAGTGAGATCCTCCACCAGGCTCTCGCTGTCGTTGCGCCATCCACGCGGGAAACCGATGCACTCGGATGGTACAAGTACGGCGCGATACTCGGTCTAATTTTTACGGAAATAGGCAACAACTATCAAGACTTGACTGTCGAGATTCTGCGAACCAAGATCCGGATCAGCCTGCAGGAGCAGCTTGGCCGCGAGAATTCGGAAAAGATCGCAATCTCCCTGCATGTCTTTCCTGAACAGTGGGATCGTAACGATTCCAGTTGGGTGGCTGATTCGGCACTCTATCCAAAGTCGCCGCCACAGGCACACCCGAAGCGTATCTCTCTGACTATCAAGCGAGCCATCGACATCGCCGGGGGTGGGGCCGCGCTGTTATTGCTCTCGCCGATGCTTGCAGCTATCGCCGTGATTATCAAGTTGACTTCTAAAGGGCCGGTGCTTTTTGAGCAGGAGCGCCTTGGCCAATTCGGTGTTCGCTTCAACTGCTTGAAATTTCGCACGATGTATGTGAACAACGATTCAACCATTCACAAAGACTACATTCGCCAGTTCATTTCGGTTAAGAGCGCTAAGACAACAGATGTGCAGGAAGAGATTATCGAAGCCCCGACCGTATACAAGATTGTGGATGACCCGCGTGTCACTCCGATTGGACGCTTTCTGCGGAAGCTGAGTTTGGATGAACTGCCACAGTTTTGGAACGTCGTTCGTAACGACATGTCTCTGGTGGGTCCGCGACCTCCGGTTCCGTACGAGTTTGAAATTTATCAGCACTGGCACCGCAGACGGGTGCTGGAAGTGAAACCGGGGATTACCGGCCTGTGGCAGATCAGCGGCCGCAGTCGTGTTGGCTTCGATGACATGGTGCGCCTGGATCTGCGATATTGCCGTTCCTGGTCGTTGTGGCTAGACCTCAAAATTCTTCTTGCCACTCCCAAAGCTGTCTTCTCCGGTACGGGAGCGTATTAGCCGCGTTCATTCAGCCCGAAGGCGATGGCATCCTCGCGTCTGCTCTAACTCATGGAACCTGAGAACATTCGATTTGGGGGCGGTGCGGAAGGTACATTGCTGCATCCATTCGTGGCCCTGGCGATGGCGCTCGCCATCATCCTGATCCTGTGCCTTCCGCGGAAATATGTTATTGCGCCTCTGCTCATGGCCATCTTTGCAATCCCCCTCGGGCAAGTGGTTGTGCTGGGCGGCATGCATTTCATGATGGCCCGCATTCTCGTTCTGGTCGGATTGGTGCGATTGGCGCTGTCCAAGAAGCCATCGGCAGAGGGCCTTTTTGCCGGCGGTTGGAACCCCATTGATCGCGCTTTTGTGCTGTGGGCCGCAATATTCATGGCCAGCTTCTCGCTGCAATGGATGGAGACCCAGGCGTTGATCAAGAGCGTGGCGGGCTTCATCGACGCCGTGGGTGGGTATTGTTTAATGAGATTCCTGATCCGGGACAGGGAGGACATCAAGCGAACGATCAAGGTGTTTGCTGTTATTGGCGTGATCATGGGCGCCTGCATGATCAACGAGCAGGTGACCAGCCAGAATATATTTGGACACCTGGGCGGACTCCACGGCACAAGTGAGCGGGCCGGCAAACTTCGTTCGCAAGGCGCTTTCGAGGTCTATCTCACAGCCGGCGCATTTGGGGCCACGCTGTTGCCGCTCTTGGTATGGCTGTGGACAGAAGGAAAATCCAAAGTTATCGCCGGCTTGGGAATTCTCGGCGCCACGGCCATGGCGCTCAGCTCGAACTCCAGTACGCCACTAGCGGCATACGTTGGCGGCATTGTCGGGCTTTGTTTCTGGCCTGTTCGTAAGCACTTGCGCCTATTGCGTTGGGGATTGGTCATAACGCTGCTGGGGCTCCATGTGGTGATGAAGGCTCCCGTTTGGGCGCTGATTGGCCGTTTTGACCTGACCGGTTCTTCGTCGACATACCATCGGTACATGCTGGTGGACAATGCCATCAGGCATTTCACCGACTGGTGGCTTGTAGGGTACCGGTATTACGAGACCTGGGGATGGAATATGTGGGACCTGTCAAACCAATACGTGGCGTATGCACTGAGGGGAGGGCTGGCGACCCTGGTGATGTTTATTCTCATAATTTCTAGCAGCTTCGGACGGCTTGGAACTGCGAGAAAGCTCGCCGAAGGAACTCCCAGTCAGGAATGGTTCTATTGGTGCCTCGGCTCCGCAATGATATCCCACGTCGTGGCTTACTTCGGAATTGGATATTTTGACCAAATGCAGTTTGCGTGGTACGCGCTTCTGGCCGTTATCTCTGCCGCAATAGCTAGCGGCGTATATCCAGCGGTCAGCCAAACTCCTGAGGTGGCATTGAATCGCGACCTCAGTGACGGCATGAAATGGGACGTTTTTGAGGTGGTGAAGTGAGCCAGGCGCAACCACACTCATCAGGAACTGAAAGTCGCAGCAACCGAACCTTGCCGGTGAAAGCCAGCAAAGCTCCTCGTCCAATGCGGATACTAGCGGCTATCGCAAGCTACGGTACCGGCAATGACGTGTATCTGGCGCAGCTCGTCAAGCAGTACCGTTCGATGCCCTTTGCTGTTGATATCGTGGTGCTTTCCAATCTACCGAAAGAAGTCGGATCGGGCGTGGAAGTAGTTGTAGGGTTGCCGAGCAAGAATCCCTGGTCGTTACCATTCGCCCACAAGCGAATATTTGCAGAGCGATTGGAACACTATGATCTTTTTATTTACTCAGAGGATGACATTCTTATTACGGAAAGGAACATCAGGGCATTTCTTCTTGCGTCGGAAGTGTTGCCAACGGACGAAATTGCCGGCTTCTTACGTTTTGAGACAGACCGAAATTCGGACGTTCACTTTGCGGATGCCTTAGGTGCCTTTCACTGGGACCCGTCCTGGGTGAAGGTTAGAGGGCGTCAGACCTTCTCTTTTTTCACGAACGAACATGCAGCCGCATATATTCTGACCCAGCAACAACTCCAGCGCGCGATCGCGTCCGGCGGTTTTCTGGTTGCGCCCTATGAAGGAAAATACGACATGCTGGTTACGGCCGCGACGGACCCTTACACCCGGTGCGGAATGAAGAAGGTGATCAGCATCTCCAGTGTAGATGATTTCATGGTACACCATCTTTCCAACAAGTACATCGGGAAGTTCGGCGTCACCAAGGCCGAGTTCTATAGACAGATTGATGCCCTGCTGAAGGTTAAAGAGAGCGATCGAAGACGAGCCCTCTTCACGACCGAAACTCGATTGCCGCACAGGGTGTACTCGAAGGTTTTCTACGAGCCAGTCAGAAGTGAGGTCCTATCGCTGGTTCCCGACGGCGCAAGGGACGTTCTGTCGATCGGTTGCGGTTGGGGCGCGATGGAGGCCTCCTTAATTGCGAAGGGCATGAGAGTTGTGGGCATCCCGTTGGATTCAGTGATTGGCGCCTGTGCAGAGGCCAGGGGAGTTGAAATTATCGCCGAGGATTTTGAGGCCGCGCGGTCAAAACTCGCGGGCAAACGATTTGATGTCCTACTGATGTCGAACGTTCTACATCTTGTAAGCAATCCGAGCGATGTGCTCTCTTCTTTTGCTAGTTTGCTCCACAGGAATTCGGTCGCCATTATTGTGGTTCCAAACCTGGCATCGTTACCGGCCCGTCGCCGCATTCTCGGCAAGCGACCGTATCGAAAGCTTCGAGGTTATGAAAAACTTGGCATCCAACTCACCTCTCACAGAATGATCCGACGCTGGCTACACAATGCAGGGCTGCAAATGGAGCACACAACACGCGTTCTTTCTCGGGGGGCGCAAAAGATCAGTCGAGCAACCTTGAGACTCTTCGACCCGCTGTTCGCAGAGGAGATAATAGTGCTCGCGAGGAAGACCTAAGCGATGTCCACGATCGCGAATAACGCTGAGTTGGCCGTTTCTTCGCTAGAATCTCTGCCGAAGCCGGCTCCAAACGCCGCCGCAGAACAGCCGAGCTACAGCCAGATTCTGAAGTCCTCGACGATAGTAGGCGGCTCCACGGTGCTGAATACCGCCATTGGAATCGTTCGCACCAAGGCTTTGGCGGTCTTGTTGGGGCCGGCGGGCTTCGGCCTCTTTGGTTTCTACGGATCGATCGCCAGCCTTACGGGGAGCATTGCCGGAATAGGTATTAACAGCAGTGGCGTACGCCAGATTGCCGCCGCAGTCGGTTCGGATGACACCGAGCGGGTCGCGCAAACTACTTTCGTGCTCCGGCGAACATCCATCCTTCTTGGAGTGCTGGGAGCTGGTTTGCTCGCCATGTTTTCCAGGCAAGTGTCAATCTTGACTTTTGGCACTGAGGAGCGCGCCGGCGCCGTATGCCTGTTATCGATCGCGGTGCTTTTCCAATTGATATCCGGCGGTCAGAGTGCCTTGATTCAGGGAATGCGACGCATTACGGACCTCGCCAAGATGGGCGTGCTTGGCGCGCTCTTCGGGACGCTCATCAGCATCCCAATGGTGTACTTTTTTCGTGAAAAGGGCGTAGTGCCGTCTCTTGTCGGCATGGCCGCAATGACAATCGTTACCTCATGGTGGTATAGCCGGAAGGTTCAAGTCCAAATTCCTCCCATGAAAGCTTCTCAGTTGGTGCGGGAAGCAGCCGCTCTTTTGAAGCTGGGTTTCGCATTTATGGCGAGTGGCTTGGTAGCGATGGGGGTGGCCTACGCGGTCCGAGTTTTTGTACTCCGCAAAGTCGGTTTTGCAGCAGTCGGCTTCTATCAATCGGCATGGACTCTGGGCGGGGTCTACGTTGGAGTCATTCTGCAAGCTATGGCAGCGGACTTTTACCCCCGCCTAACCGCCGTGGTCCACGACGATCGTGCGTGCAATCGCCTGGTGAACGAACAGGCGCGAGTCAGTCTGTTGCTAGCGGGTCCGGGGATTATTGCTACTCTCACCTTCGCACCAGCGGTTATCGCACTCTTGTATAGCGCCGAGTTTGGCGCAGCGGTGGGAATCCTGCGTTGGATCTGTCTTGGAGCCGCACTACAAGTGATTACTTGGCCGATGGGCTTCATTATTATGGCAAAGGGAAAGGCAGGACTCCTGGTCTTCTGCGAACTGGTTTGGGGTGTTGTGAGTCTCGGCCTGGCGTGGATCTGCGTGAACTCGTTCGGCTTGAATGGCACCGGCATCGCGTTCTTTGGATCGTATGTCGCCCACGTTATTCTGATGTATCCGATCGTGCGCCGGCTCAGCGGTTTTAGCTGGTCCTCTGCGAACAGACGGACGGGCCTGCTCTTCGTTTCTTTGATCGCAGTAGTGTTCTGTGGGTTTTATGTACTGCCAGTCTTATGGGCGTCCATCGTGGGGACCTTGGCGGCAGGCCTGAGTGGTGTTTACTCGATTCGAGTTCTTACGACTCTCGTATCGTGGGATGACGTCCCGCAGCCTGTGCGGAGGCTGCTGGTGGGAATCGGCACTGTTTTTTCAGCATGAGAACAACAGTTCTGGTGATCACGATTCGAGTCGAACACAAATCGACCCCGTCTGCTTCGAGGATTTCCGATTTGATGCAGTATGCAGGGGACGCAATGCCAGGAGTACTACGTTGAGTTCGGTAGATGTGATCGTTCCTTGTTATCGTTATGGGCATTTTTTAAGAGAATGCGTGGAAAGCATTCTCACGCAGTCCGTTTCGAGCCTGCGCGTTCTCATCATCGACGATGCATCACCCGATAGTACAACCGAAATAGCAGCCGAACTCGCGAAGGGAGACTCGAGAGTAACCTTCCTAAAGCATCTCTCAAACAAGGGCCACATTTACACATACAACGAAGGAATCGAATGGGCCGCTTCCGATTACATGCTGATTCTCTCGGCCGACGATTACTTGTTGCCGGGTGCGCTCAACCGCGCGGCCAAGCTCATGGATGCAAATCCTGAAGTAGCTTTCAGCTTTGGCAATGCGCTTCAACGCGACCCATCAGGCGAAGAGAGGCCAATAAACCGCGTTATCGGGAACGCTAATTGGCGCATCTTGGCCGGGTTCCAGTTTATTCAGCTCAGCGGCCCAAGGAACATCGTGCCCACACCAACTGCGGTGGTTCGAACGCAACTCCAGCGACGATTGGGCGGTTATCGTTCTGAACTAACACATGCCGGGGATATGGAAATGTGGTTCCGGCTGGCGGCACATGGGTCAGTGGGAATGTTAAACGCTTATCAGGCCGTCTATCGTAGGCATACCGGGAATATGTCACTGGCGTACATGGCGGAAGGGTGGCTGCCTGATGTGCAGCAACGGAAGGATGCGTTGAATTGCTTTTTCCAAACCTGTGGCCACATCCTCCCAATCACAAATCGGTTACAGCGCAAGTTCTATTGGTTGCTTGCTCGTGATGCTGTTGGTCTCGGCAGTTCGGCCTTTAATATGGGCAAAATTCAGGACTCACAGGCGTTATGCGACTTCGCGCATCGCACTTGTCCATCTATCCGGTGGTCGTTGGCGTGGATGAAGCTTGCCTGCAAGCGGCGTATGGGTTACGAAGCCTGGAGTGTTTTGGAACCAGCCATCAGATCGGTCGATCGGATGGCGCCGCTATTGAAGCGCGCGCTAAGGTTTGCCGCAAGAGCTGGAGTGATAGTTCGACGAGTGGGATCCGATAATGGACAAACTCGAAGCGAGGTGGCGCGAGGCGGCTTGTTCCCAAGCGCCCGCTGTGGCGCCCAAGGCAAACCGAGCCGCGAAATCCCTCCGCGGGCATTTGCCAACGCACCTGTGGACCGTGGAACGGAAGATCTTGCCGAAGCAGAGAACTTGCCAGGGCTGTGACAGCGAACTGAAGGGTCTCACAATCTCAGGACGGTAATCAGGTGATGTTTACACTCGACTCAAGGGTCAGTCGCCCGTTCGTACTTGCTTGCGACGAGGGCTACGCGATGCCCCTCGCTACAACCCTCCGGTCCCTTGTGGAAGCAAATCGGAGTGGGTGGCCCCTCGAAGTCCATATTCTCTCAGTCGGCTTCTCTGAAAACGTGAAGAGAAAGGTCGTCAACTCCCTTCCGGAGGGATCGGCCTCGATCCGCTGGCTGCCTGTGGACTTAGCCCGGTTCGCAGGATGGTCAACAATCGAGCACATTTCGAAGGCGACTTACGCGCGCCTGCTGATTTCCAGCATTTTCCCGGACGGGGTCCATAGGGCCTTATACCTCGATGCTGACACCCTGGTGTTGGATGATTTGAGCCCGTTATGGGAAATGGATCTAGAAGGCGCCGTTCTGGGGGCTGTGCCGGACGAAGGCCTTGGTACGGAGGTCAGACTTGGTAACGAAAACCTTGCGGCGGTGCCTGGCGTCCGAGACTATTTCAACGCCGGCGTCCTTCTCATTGACCTGGCACGATGGCGGGAGGAGGGGATACCCGAGAAAGCGCTGGAATATCTGAAGCGATATCCCCACTCGCCGTTTTCGGATCAAGACGCATTGAATGTTGCGTGCGACGGCCTTTGGAAAAGATTGGATCCGCGATGGAACTACCAGGCGCATTGCAAAAGGAGGATCTCAGACCTGAGGGCGCCGCAACGTCCGGGGATCGTCCACTTCGTGACCTGGGTGAAACCATGGGATGCCAGATGTCCCAGATTGAATGCTGAGTTCTACGACGACTTTCGAACTCGCACCTCATTCGCCCGAACACCCGCAGACAAGTTGGTGGATGCACTCAAGGTCATTTGGTCCCGATTGAAAAGTGTTCTAAAACGGTCTGTCGTTGTGAGGCAGATCTGGTATCAAGTTCGATTACCGCAATCGCATAGAGGGCGCAACTCTGCCCCTCGAGTGTCCGCCGAGTAGCGTTTTCGACACGGTGCCGGCTTCTGGTGGACCTTTCCGGAGCTCCTCGCTGACCATGGGCTATTCGAAAAGAACGCACGCCGGGCAGGTCGGGATCGGGCGATCGCCTCATGTGATGCTGTGGAGCGGGCCACCCAAGCGCTATTCGGCCTGGGAACATATCAGAAAATCGCCTCCGGCTGCCAATAATCCACGCATCAATTGAGTAGGGGCTCGGGTGCCACCACAACTATGACTACTAAAACGATGCCGAAGATTTGGATTGATTTGGACAATTCTCCGCATGTGCCATTCTTCCTGCCGATTATTGACGAACTTCAGAAGCGGGGATGTTCAGTACTCCTGACGGCAAGAGATTGTTCCAACGTTTGTGATCTGTTGGAGTTCTTCAAGCTCAAGTGCAGAGTCATAGGCCGTCACTATGGCCGGCACAAAGTCGTTAAGGTCGCCTCGACGTGTTTCCGGGCGCTCCAATTAATGAGAACGGCGATAACTGAGAAGCCGGACTTGGCTGTGTCGCACGGATCTCGTTCGCAGCTACTCGCATGCTCGTTGTTGGGCATTCCAAGCATAACCGTGTATGACTATGAATTCGCAAGCCTCTCTCTATCCAAGGTGTTGCGCCGCCTGGGAAGGAACTGGCTCATGGCCCCAGAGATCATCGCTCATGCCAATGGTAACGGTGGCCACGATAATTTTCTCAGCTATCCGGGAATCAAGGAGGACGTATACGTTCCCTGGTTCAAGCCAGACGCGCGAATCAAGCCCCAGCTGGGATTGCTCGACGAGGAGTTGGTAGTGACCGTTCGCCCGCCAGCGAATGAGGCTCATTACTACAATCCAGAGAGCGACAGACTGTTCACCGCGGCCATGGAGGTCTTGACCGCGCGACCGGACACCAAGATCGTCCTACTGCCTCGCAATGAGAAGCAGGGAGCCGATCTTCGAAAGCGGTGGGGTACGGCGTTCGCTTCGAAGAAAATCATCATTCCCGACGCTGCGGTGGACGGATTGAACCTCATATGGCATTCGGATCTCGTCATAAGTGGGGGTGGGACGATGAATCGTGAGGCCGCCGCGCTAAGCGTGCCTGTATATAGCGTTTTTCGCGGCCGAATCGGCGCTGTCGACCAATATCTGTCGGACAATCAGAGACTCGTTCTTATCGAAAATATCGCCGATGTGAAGAACAAGATTGTTTTGAAACGCCGTGGGCAAGCCGAAAAACTGCCTGTAGGCAGCCTGGACGCTCTGAATAGGGTCGTCGCCAATATCATGGTCGTTTTGAAGTATCACGGATCCTATTGTTACCAGAGGTCGATATGACAGCCGTCGCATCTTCCAGTCGGACTGCAGTCGATGTGAGTGTCGACATTACTGAATTGCTCTCATTGGCAGTCCGAGGCCTGGTCCCCATGTTCGCTTCCGAACGACTCCTCTATTGCCACCGTCTTAAGAAGGAAGGCCAGGCACTGACGCCAGAGGGCCTCTCACCGAGATATACCCTTATTACGCTTCTCGGCCTCCATGAATTTGAAAAGGCAGGTGGGCAGTCACCGGTTGTCGTGAACCAGGTTTTGGCCTCCCTTCTCAAGAACACGGATTGGATTACAAATATCGGCGACTTGGGCTTGCTGCTTTGGGTCCATTCCGTCGTCCTGCCGAACCAAGCGCCTGGCTGGTGTTCGAGTGAGGATGTTGAACGTGCCCTCGACCACTTTTCAGACGCGCGAGAATGCAGAACCATGGAACTCGCTTGGCTTCTCACGGGACTGGCACACAATCTTTTGACTCAACAGGGAGCGGTGTCAGGCTTTGCGGACTTGGCGATGCGAACATATCGGAAGCTAGAACAAAACCAGGGACGCTCCGGATGTTTTGGGCATCTCGGCCGTCGGGCGACCTTGGGCGGATTGCTGCGCGCGCGAATCGGCAGTTTTGCCGATCAGGTCTATCCAATCTACGCGATGACACGGCTTGCCCAAGCGTGTGATTTGCGGGAGCCGCTGGATCGCGCGGTTGACTGCGCCCAGGCCATCTGTCGAGTACAGGGCTCATTCGGCGAGTGGTGGTGGCATTACGATTCGGCGGGTGGGCGGGTTGTCCGGAGGTATCCTGTCTTCTCGGTACATCAGGACGGAATGGCGCCCATGGCACTGTTCGCTGTCGGTGAGGCCAGCGGTCACGACTTCGGTGCCCCAATCCACAGGGGATTGCAATGGATCGCGGGAAACAATGAGCTTGGTGAGGATTTGCGTGACACGCCAACCGGCGTGATTTGGAGAAGCATCTTTCCGACAAGAAAACACACCATGTATTTGGATGACGTGTTGGCAATCGCAGGATTTTCAGTCAGCACGCGGGTCTCGGTCCCTTGTAGCATTCTGTTCGAGTGCCGGCCTTATCATTTGGGGTGGTTGCTTTATGCGTTCGCACCGATGTCACGCCGAAGGTTTACGGTACGATCGGGCACCCAGCAGGCACACTTGAGAGCCCGCTCGTAAACAATCTTCCCCCCGACACAGTGTCTCCCGGCTATCGCCCATTACCCTAGAGGATGCGAGGTTCAATCGAATGAAAATCATGAGCGTGGTAGGCGCGCGGCCCAACTTCATGAAGGCCGCGCCAATCATCGCTGCAATCCGAGAACACAACGGAGGCATTGCGGCGCTGAACCGCTCCCGAGAGGATGGCGCACAGGATGTCAAGATCTGCCACATTCTGGTCCATACGGGTCAGCACTACGACCAAGCAATGTCGGAAAGCTTTTTTGCCGACTTGAATATACCGAATCCCGATGTGCACTTAGGAGTCGGTTCGGGGTCACATGCAGGGCAGACTGCAGAAATCATGAAGCGTTTTGAACAGGTTGTGATTCAGGAGAGACCGGACTTCTTGATTGTCGTGGGGGATGTCAATTCAACGCTGGCCTGCGCTTTAGTGGCTGCCAAGATGTCGTTCGACGCGAACGGCAGCAGGCCGCGGATTGTACATGTGGAAGCAGGACTGCGTTCGTTTGATCGCTCCATGCCCGAGGAAATAAATCGGATCATCACGGATCATCTGGCTGATCTACATTTTGTAACGGAGGAAAGTGGAGTCCACAATTTGCGCCGCGAGGGAATTCCAGACGAAAGAATCCACTTCGTTGGTAACACGATGATAGACTCCGTTCTGGCCTACAAGGACAAAGCCGAAAGTTCCGCTATCCTGGACAAGTTGAATTTGAGAAGTCGCTCGGATACAGCAGAATCTCCTAACACCATTGCTCGTTACGCCCTTCTGACTCTTCACAGACCGTCGAATGTGGACCATCGAGAAAAGTTTCTCGAAATCATACGAGGGTTGGAGGAGTTGGGCAGTTCGTGCCGCATCATTTTTCCCGCCCACCCAAGAACAAGAAAGAAGATTGCGGACTTTGGCTTAGCGCGTTTCTTTGGCTCGACGGTAGAAGGAGAGAGAAACAACGGCTCTCATTCCTCATCTCACACGGCGGGAATTCACGTGGTCGCGCCCCTCGGTTATTTGGATTTTCTATGCTTGATGAAACACGCTACCCTGGTCGTTACGGATTCCGGAGGCATTCAGGAAGAGACAACTTGTCTGGGAATCCCCTGTGTCACTGTCAGGGAGAATACGGAGCGGCCTGTTACGCTGGACCGCGGCACGAATACGCTCGCCGGCGTCGGGTGTGAAGGACTTCAGCAAGCCATCCAGCGGCAGCTCACCAGACCTCCCGGCCATGATGTTCCGGATCAATGGGACGGAATGGCGGGCAAACGAATTATTCACCGATTGACCACGGAATTTCTGAAAAGTCGCGAAAACCGAACGGCCGAATCCTTCATGGTTAGTGAACGCTAGTCTGGTTCGGGCTGCGGAAACGCATGACCTGTACCTAAACTGACCCTTAGACCAGTGGCACCTTGGTCCAACCGGGCTTAGATTGGATAAGCGTGTCATCCGGTCGCAAGAGGGAGAAACGAGATGCCGAAACATGGCTTATTCCTAATATTGCTGGCATTCATTTCCAGCATCGCTTTTCCGGCGATGGCTGCGGACCATTACATTCGACCGGCAGGTTCGACTTACGGTAGTGGTAACGGTCAAGATTGGGGCAATGCCTGCTCTGGTTTCGCGGGGGCGTGCGCGGTCGGGTCCATGGTTCGCGGGGACACTTACTACGTCGCGGCCGGGACTTATGCCGGACCAACGTTCAGCAGGGCCGTGAGCGGAACGCTGCTCATCACGATCAAGAAAGCGACAGTTGCCGACCACGGCACGAGCGCGGGCTGGAGCGACGCACTTGGCGGCGGTGCTGCGACACTCACCGGCGGCGTGCGGTTCTCGACGAGCTATTGGGTGCTCGACGGGCAGACCGGCGGCGGCCCCGGAAGCTGGACGAGCGGCTTCGGTTTCGTGATCACGCAGACTTCGGCGACTCCCATCGTGGAACTGGTTTTGAACAGCAGGGCAGGCAACATCACCGTGCGCCACGTGGAATTGAGCGGAAATCGCAATTCCAATGGCGGGGGAAGCATCGCTCAGGATGCCTTCGCCCTGAAGAGCAGCGGCGCAAACTTCACGGTTTCCTACTATTACACGCACGGCGTGGGCCGGTGTCCGTTCTTCTGCGGCAGCACTGGCAATCCCTGTCCGGGCTTGGTCGCCGAGTACGGATACATCGGAGATTTCGTCTCGACGAGCGCTCAGCATTCTGAGGTGGCGTCTATTTCGCAGATGGGCGGTGACGTGGATTTTCGCTACAACGTGATCACGGCGATCACCGGAACCGGCGGCCTGATGTGGGACAACTCTGCGAACCACAACGCGCAGCTCCGCATCTACGGAAACGTGTTTTACAAAGGGCCGGGGGCACAGTGGGACAACAACGCGAATGGAATCATTGGCAGTTGGACCTCCGGCGATGGTTTCAACATCAAGGTCTACAACAATACATTCATCAACGTCACGGGGGCCAGAATCTTCACGGATTTCATCAGCAGCGGCGCCTATGGCGGCAATGAAGCGTGGAACAATTTATTCTATAATTCAATTTCGCCGAGCTACGCGAATTTCCAATCGCACGACTACAACTATTACATCAATTCCGGCGGGACTCACGGTGAAGCCCATGCGCAGACCACGCCGACCGCAGATCCGTTCGCGAATATTGCGGCGCTGGATTTTAGCGTGGTGGCTGCGACGAACAGTGGCCTGATGCTTCCTAGTCCTCTTACGACTGATCCGGTAGGGAATACTCGCGGAGCCGATGGAGTGTGGGATCGTGGGGCTTATGAATTTTCTGCCTCTCGGCCAGCCCCCCCGACTGATCTTCGGATAGACGTGATTCAATAGGTCGAGGCCGATTGCCCTAGCCTCACTTATATTTGCCATATATATAAAGTGATTACACTCTCATTTAGGCGAATTCGAGAGGAGTTCTTTCCCTCCGTGTCGTCAGTAGATCGTGACCTGGGCATCGACACTTCCGGTTGGGTGTGGCTCTCCCGCTTGCGCATACCGTCGCGGGACCGCAAGTCCGGAGTCCGTTACGAGCCCATTGACAGTGGGACATTTAC
>Ga0214473_10005780_pt1 | contig 14804 bp, 10 predicted proteins | sample RVTome_7_FD_203509 | JGI IMG/M metagenome (GOLD analysis project Ga0214473, IMG submission 203509) | Soil microbial communities from uranium-contaminated site in the Upper Colorado River Basin, Wyoming, United States - RVT98D197 | ecosystem: Environmental > Terrestrial > Soil > Contaminated >... | reverse complement strand
CGTGTCGTCCAGGTGATCATGGCATAGAGTCGGAATGGCATGCCCTATCATCGGGCACGTCTTGCCCACGACATACCCGCCGTGTTGCGCGGAGGGCGAATCGAACGCGCGGCGCGCGACTGGCCCGCGCGCGTGGAGTTCGCGAGAGGATCCCGGGCTGAGAGCCCGGGCTCGGCCCGCGCTGCGCGCGTGCGCCCTATGAGGGCGCGCTTGCGCCGAGCCCGCCCTCTCAGGGCGGGTAATCCGAGCCGAGGTGTCGACCCCCGGTGTTGGCGAACTCGGTGGACGTCCGATCCTAGCGCAGCCCCTCGAGCGCCATCAGCCAGAGGTCGCTCTCGTGCCGCCCGACCGTGAAGTACACCCGCCGCCCGTCCGTGGCGAAGGTGTTTCGGAACGACTGGACGTTGGGGTCGTCGAACCGCACCACCACCCGCGGCACGCCGCCCGCGACCGGGACGGCCCAGATGCTCGACCGGCGCGCCGCGTCAAACGCCTGGTAGAAGACCGACCGGCTGTCGGGGGACCAGCGCGCCGCCCAGGCCCGCGTGCCGCCGGCGGCTGAGTCGGCCTGGACCAGCGTGCGGGCGCTGCCGCCCTCGGCCGGCATGACCATCACCGAGCCGGCCCGTAGATACGCGATCCAGCGTCCGTCGGGCGACCACCGGGGCTCGGCTCCGCCGTCGGTCTCGAGCCGGCGTGCCTCGCGCCACGTCCCGCCCGAGTCGCGGGCCATCACGTACAGGTCCGACGTCCCCGGCCGGTCCGAGTTGAGCACCAGCCGGCCGTCCGGCGACCAGTCGGGCCCACGCTCGTGCGACGGCCAGTCGGTCGCCCGTTCAGCCGGGCCGCCGCGCACGTCCAGCACGAACACATCGCGGTTGCCGGTCCGGAACGAGTGGAACGCGATGCGCCCCCCGTCGGCCGACCAGGCCGGCGAGAAATCGTCGCTCGGGTCCGTGGTGAGCCGCTCGGGGGCGCTGTCCGGCAACGCCATTCGGTAGATGTCCTGGTTCCCCGCCAGGTCCGAGTCGAACGCCAGCCAGCGGCCGTCCCGGGTTACGTCCATGCCCTCGATGGCCTGGTTGCCCGTGGTGACGGGCCGGGCCGCGGCGCTGGACACGCTGCCCGTGGCCGGGAGGTCCACCGCCCAGACGTTGGCGCTCACCTGGAGCACCGCGTAGGCCAGCTGGCCATCGGCCGGCGAGAGGGCGATGGTGTGGGCGTTGAGTCCGGTGGTGAGGCGGATCGGGTCGGCGCGCGGCCGGCCGCTCCCGTCGAGCGGCAGCTGATAGACGTCGCGGCTGCCGTCCCGGTTCGACACGAACAACAGGCTCCGGCCGTCGGGCGTCCACACCGGGCTGCCGTTCAGCGACGTGGGCGGGGCCACGGTCACCGGCTCGCCGCCTTCCACCGGCAGCACCCGGATGGCGCTGGGCGCGATGTTGCCTAACACGAACCCGCCAAAGACGAACGTGGGGTTCCCCGACACGTACGCCAGCCGCGCGCCGTCGGGCGACCAGCTGGGCGAGTGGGTGTCCACCTCGCGCCGGAGCAAGGTGGGGGTACCGCCCTCGACCGGGATGGTGAACACGCCGTCCAGCCGCTGGGTGTAGGCCAGGCGCCGGCCGTCGGGTGACCAGGCGAGCCCGTGAATCTCCGACAGCGGCGGTGACCGGGCCAGGCGGCGGGTGGCGCCGCCCAGCGCGGGCACGAGGTAAAGGCCCGTGCCCCGCGCGTCGAAGGCCAGGAAAGCGAGGGTGGTGCCATCGGGCGACCAGCGGGGCCAGCGGTGCTGGCCCGGGACGTCGGCGGCCAACGGGATGGCGTTCCCGCCGGTCACGTCCTGGACGAACAGGCGGGTGCGGCCGGGGGGCCCCGCCACGTGGGCGAACAGCCGGCCCCCCGGGGCGGGCGCAGGATCCAGCTCGAGGCCGGCGGCGTAGGTGAGGCGCCGCGTCTGCCCCGCGCCGATCGGCGCCGGCCCGCGCGAGACCAGGCGCGGCGCCAGCAGGGCCGCCGCGGCCACCAGCCCCAAGCCGCCCGCCAGCGCCAGCAGGCCCGACCGCCACCGCCGCCGCCGCGCGCGATGACCACCCATCCGTTTGACGCGCCCCCGCTCCAGGGCGCGCACGTACTCCTCCACCGTGGCGAACCGGTCCGCCGGCACGCGGCTCAGCGCCTTGAGCACCGCCGCTTCCACGGCCTCGGGCACCGTGTCCCGCAGGGGGCGAATGGCCGAGGGTCGCTCGGTGAGGATCCGGGCGATGATCGCCCGGCTCGACCGCCCGGCGAACGGCGGATCGCCCACCAGCATCTCGTAGGTGACGCAGGCCAGCGAGTAGAGGTCGGTCCGGGCATCGATGGTCCGCTCGCCTGAGGCCTGCTCCGGGCTCATGTACTCGGGTGTGCCGAGGGACATGCCGGTCTCGGTGAGCCGGTCGCCGACCGCCTCCATGACGCCCAGCGCGATACCGAAGTCCACCACCAGGGCGCGCCCCCCGGAAAGCAGGACGTTCTCCGGCTTGATGTCGCGGTGGATGACTCCCTGCCGGTGCGCGTACGCCAGGGCGTCGCCCAGCTCCGCGGTCACACGGATGGCCTCGGCCAGGGGGAGCTGCCGTTCGCGGGTGAGCTTCTCGCGCAGGGTTTCGCCTTCGACGAACGGCATGACGTAGTACAGCAGGCCGTCCACCTGCCCCGAATCGAAGAGCGGCAGGATGTTGGGGTGCTGGAGCTTCGCGATGACGTGGATTTCCTTCAGGAATCGCTCGCCCCCGAGGGCGGCGGCGATCTCCGGCCGCAATACCTTGAGCGCGACGCGGCGGTCGTGCCGGAGGTCGTCGGCCAGGAACACGATCGCCATGCCGCCGGCCCCGAGCTGCCGGGCCAGGCGGTAGCGGTCGCCGAGCACCTCCGCCAGGCGATCGAGAACTGGTGGCACGGGCCCCAAGATGCCGGTGGTGGGAGCATTGTGCCAGAGGCGACCGAGGGGCTGATGAAGGTCGCTGGCGCTTACCGGCCACCCCCCGGGCGCCCTCCTCTTGACGGCGCAGAAGATCGGTGGAAGGATTGACTGACGCTCACAGTCCACCAACACGGAGGTCCGGCGTCAGGAGCACACCTTGTTCGCCGTCGAACCGACAACTCGCCTTCCGTATCCTCTCCGCCGCGTGCCCCGTGCACGGGGCGGCCTGCGCTTGGCGTCTGCCCTGTGTGCGACCGCCGCCTTGGGATGCGGTGATCCGCTGGCTCCCGGAGGTCTCCAAATCTCCATCGTCGAGCCGGCCGGACTGGTGGACGCGGTCGCCGCCTTGGGCCAGATGGTCCGATTCAGCGCCACGCCCCGCGCGGGCTGGAGCACGCGGATCGACTCCGCCGACCTCCGGTGGTCTTCCTCGGACTCGACCATCCTCGCGATCGGCGCCCTCACAGGCGTCGGGACGTCCCTCAGCTCGGGCTCGGTCACGATCAGTGCGGCGGCGGGCGGCATCACGGGGTCGCGTGAGCTGACTGTGGCCCCGCGGATCGTGTCGCTCGAGCTCCGCCCCCCGGACCCGTCGGTCTGGGAAGCCGACACCCTGCTCCTGACCGTGATCGCCAAGGACGCCAACGGGTACCCCGTGGCCGACACACCGCCTGCCGAATGGAGCACGTCGGATACGGTACTCGCGGTGATAGACGCCGCGGGCCTCCTCACCGCCCGGCGCCGCGGCGTGGTCACCGTTCGGGCCGCAATCGGCGCGGTGGCCGCGACCGTGGGCGTTCGCGTGCAAGACGGGTTCCTGGTGACCTCGATCGACAACAGTTCGGACGGCGGGACCTGTGCCGTGGACCTGGAGGGGGTGGGGTATTGCTGGGGGGGCGGATCCCTGCTGGCCGGTCGCGTCCCCGGCGAGGTGCGGTGGGCCACGTTGACCGCCGGGTGGTCCCACTACTGCGGGATCGCCACCGATGGGCTGGCCTACTGCTGGGGCTCGAACGGCCATGGCGAGCTGGGGCTCGGCGTGACGAGTTCCCCCCGTGTCCTCGAACCAACCTTGGTGACGGTCCTGCAGGGCTTCACACGAATTCGGGCGACGGCTCACAACTTCACGTGCGCGCTCACTACCACCACCGAGCCGTACTGCTGGGGACACAACGATCGGGGCCAACTGGGGCGCGGGTTCCGGTCTACCGCCGAACCGTCCGCCGCCCCACCGCTCAACGTCCCGCAGCTCGTGACGGTCGACGGAGACATGTTCCATGCCTGCGGCATCACCCCCGAAGGGGTGACCAAGTGCTGGGGTATCCAGAGCGCTACCGGCGTCCCGAGCGGCACCACCAGCGATACGGCCGTCGTGATCGACACGGACGTTCCGCTCGTGACGTTGAGCACCGGGTCCTTGTTCACGTGCGGGCTCACGACCCAGGGAGCGGCGTGGTGCTGGGGGTTCAACCAGTGGGGGAACCTCGGGACCGGCGACACGATCTACGCGCCCACGCCCCGGCCGGTGACCGGTGGGCTGACCTTCGCGGCCATCGACGCCGGCGGCTGGCATGCCTGTGGTATCACCCCGGCCGGCGACGCCTACTGCTGGGGCAACGCGGATCAGTTGATTGACGGCGGCACGACGGCGAGCTTGGCGCCGGTGCTGGTTGTCTCGGGCCACCGCTTCCAGTCCATCGCCGCCGGATCCGGCGGCGCCTGCGCGATCACGGATCGGCGCGCCGTCTATTGCTGGGGCAGCGGGCTGCCCGGTCCGACGCGGGTGGTGCGCGGAGACCTCGGGGCGGCAGGCACGGCGTCGGTCGCGGCCGACTTCGTGGCCCGGCCGCCGGTGCATCCATGACTCGGCGCGCCCGCAGGACCGTTCTGGCTGGGGTCGTGGCGTTGGGAGCGGGCTGCGGAGACAGTTCGCTGCCCGCCGCTCCCGACGTGTTCTCGATCGAGCTGACCCCCACCGCGGCGGTGCTGGTGGTGGATGAGACCGTCACGCTGCAGGCGGTGGCACTGGACGGGACGGGCGCCGCGGTCACCGGCGTCCCGATCGTATGGTCGAGCTCCGACACCACGGTGTTCACCGTGGACGCTGGCGGGACGATCACGGGCCGGGGCCGCGGGACGGCGGTGGCGACCGCCCGCTCGGAAGGTGTCGTGGGATCCGCGCCCGTGACCGTGGAGGAAGGGTGGATGGTGCGGAGTCTGAGCGTGGGATTCGAGTACGCGTGCGCGATCGACCTGACGCGCCGTGCGTACTGCTGGGGACGCAACAGCAGCTGGCAGATCGGGAATGACCTCTCCGGGCTCTCGGATCGCCCGCACCTCGTGAGCGCGGACCTGCGGTTCCTGGAGATCGCCGCGGGAGCGTCGCACACCTGCGGCATCACGACCGATTCGGTGGCCGTGTGCTGGGGCGACAACTCCTCCGGCAGGCTGGGACTCGGCACCGCGGCACCCCGGACGCCCACGCCGCCCACCCCCGTGGCGGCGGCGGGAATCAAGTTCGCCCACGTTACCGTCGATCGGGAACACACGTGTGCGGTGCCCGGCGACGGCGCGGGCATGTGCTGGGGCTACAATGGCGACGGCCGGCTCGGCACCGGGACCACCACGACCACGATGGAGCCGGCCGGCGTCGTGGGTGGCTTCGCGTTCGACACGATCGCCGTGGGGCGGGACTTCACCTGCGGCCTCGATCGCGAGGGTCGAGCATCTTGCTGGGGCGGGTACGGGGATGACCAATTGGGCTTTGCCGTGGATAGCACGTGCCTGGCGACGGGCTGCAATCGCCAACCGCAGGCGGTGAGTAGCGGATTGCGATTCAGTTCGATCGCTCCCACCCGGACCGGCGGCACTGAGCTGGTGGGGCCTCAGTCCCACGCGTGCGCCGTGGAACTCGGCACCGGCCAGGCGTATTGCTGGGGCGGCAACGACTACGGGCAGTTCGGCAATCTCTTCGACGCGGGTTGGACCACTCCTCAGCCCGTCGCGGTGGGCGGCGGCCTTCGCTTCTCCCGGCTGGTTTCGCGGGGATTGCAAACCTGTGGGGTGACGGTGGATGGCGAAGCGTATTGCTGGGGAGTGATCGGCGGGGTGGCTCGTCCGCCGGAGCCCGTGGCACCTCAGGAGCGATTCCTGACGCTCGACCTGGGCGCGGACTTCGGCTGCGGGATTACCCCGCGCGGGCTGGCCATGTGCTGGGGGAACAACCAGTACGGGCAGCTGGGCCGCGGATCCCGCGCCGACAGCCCGGAGCCGGTCCGCGTCGTCCACCCGCGGTAGCGCGCACGGCAGCCATTCACCCGTCGCCCAGCCCGCTTCCGCCGTCCTCTGGCGCCGACTGCATACGCGGGCCGTTGCGCCATCTTGCCTGGACGGTTCCTTCTCCGTAAGTCTCCATCGTCCCGTCGTCGAGGTCCCGATGCGTCGCCCGCCGTCCGTTGCCGTCGTGTTGTCATTGGCGCTGCTCTGCGGCGCCGCTTCCCTCGCCGCCCAGCAGGCGGCTCCCGGCCGCCGTGGCGCCGACTCCACGGCGTCCGACTCGTCCGGCCCGCGCCGGCCCCCGGTCGTCATGGACACCGCGCGCGCCCGGCAGCTCTACGTGAGCAACCGTCCGGAAGATCATCCGCCCGCCAACTTCGAGCGACAGGTGACGGAGAAGCGCCGCACGGACAGCATCTACGCCGCGCGCAGCGCCGGCGTGATCGACTTCTCCCGGGTGACCTACCGGAGCGGCGCCGACAGCCTGGTGATTCCGGCCTACCTGTTCCAGCCGCTCACCCGCCGGGGTCCACGAGGTCACGCCGCGATGGTATGGGTGCACGGCGGCGTGCACTCCAACTGGGCGGCCACCATGCTGCCGTTCGTGCGGGAGGCGGTGGAGCGGGGGTACGTGATCATCTGTCCCGAGTACCGGGGCAGCACCGGCTACGGCGAGGCGCACCACAACGCGATCGACTACGGCGGCAAGGAGATCGACGACGTGGCGTCGGCCGTGGACTATCTCAAGACCCTGCCGTACGTGGATCCCGATCGCGTGGGCATCATGGGGTGGAGTCACGGCGGCTTCATTGCCGCCCACCTGCTGTTTCGCGACCAGCATCCCTTCAAGGGCGGCGCGGCCATCGTGCCGGTGACGAACCTGGTGTTCCGGCTGTCGTACAAGGGGCCCGGCTACCAGCGGAGCTACGCCACGCAGGCGGGCATCGGCGGGCTGCCGTTCGAGAACCGCGAGGAGTACATCCGGCGCTCACCGGTCTATCACGTGGAGAAGCTCAAGGTCCCGATCCTGGTGCACGTGGCGACCAACGACGAGGACGTGAACTTCGTCGAAGACCAGCAGATGGTGTACGCGCTCCGGGCCCTGAAGCCGGACCTGGCCGAAACGAAGATCTACGTGGATCCGGCGCCGTGGGGGCGCTCGGTGGGGCATGCGTTCAGCCGGCGGGTGGACCCCAATACCCTGGAGCGGGTGGACTCGCCCGAGCAGATCGACTCGTGGAACCGCACCTGGGTGTTCTTCGAGTGGATCCTCCGGCCGTACCTGGACCGCTCCAAGGCGGCCGCGGCCGCGAACCCGTAGCGACCGTCAGGCCGGCTACCGGGCGGAGGCGTTCCCGCCGGCGGCGGGCACGGCCACGATCGCCTCGCCGTCGTCCCCGTGGCCCAGGGGCATGACCAGGGTCATCGCCGCGGTCGTGAGGTTCATGGTCCAGAGCGTTTCCGGGCTCTGCCCCCCGTCACCCGTGACGGCATACAGGATGCCGCCGGACGTGAAGGTGATGCCGGCCACGCCGCTCTGCGGGAGCTGGGCGATGATGGTGGCCGTGAACGTCGCCACGTTCAACGTCATCAGGGTGCGGGTCTGGAGGGCGTCCACCCGGCGATGGCCGATGACGTAGAGAATGCCGGTGGACGGCTGCATCGCGAACCCGTTGAACCCGTCGAGTGAGTCGCCTTGGGTGGTCACGACCTGGCCCAGCGAATCCGTGGCCGCATTCGTCGGGTCTATCGCATAGAGTACGCCGTCGCCGAATTCGGGCGTTACGCCCCCCAGCAACCGGTTCCCAGCCGCATCCCAGGCCAGGCCCTTCAAGTACCCGACGCCACCGCAGGTATCGATGCCTCCACCGGTGTACCCGACCCCGGTTTCCGCGCCGTTCGCCGGGTCGATGCTGATAAGCTGGCAGTTTTGATCGGTCGCGTATACCCGGTTGATCGTCGGGTCATAGGCCAGCCCCACGATTTCATCCAATCCCCGGCTCGTGGCCAGCGGCGGGAACACCGCCTGAGCGAGCGGATCCACGATTTCGAGCCACCGGCCGCTGTTGGCGCTGTCGGGGTCGATGAAGTCCGAGATCCCGCTGGCGTGGAACAGTCGGGTGAGGCCGGCGGCGCCAACCTGCGCCGTGAGGGTGTCGGCCGGACCGGTGAGCAGCGCCGCGACGATCCGGGCCGAGCCGCCGGTGAGGCTGCCCACGACGAGGCCGACGGCCGGGTCGGGGACCGTCGCCGCGGGATCCAGGCTGCGCCAGGCGATGGGGGTGTTGGGAATGACCTGATCGAGGCTGTCGAACGCCTCCGCGGCCAGCGTAGTGCTGCCACCGGCCGGGATGAACGCCCCGCGGTTGGTGATCCGGACGCCTGCCGCGTTGGCGCCCACGCCGACGTAGGTCGTGGGAATATCCACCGGCACCGGGGCGCCCGCGCCGAGGCCTACCTGGATCGTGATGGGTCCACCGACGAACGCCGTGTCGCCCGCCGGCGTGATGAACGCGACCGTGAGCACGAAGGACTCGTTGGACGAATTCAGCGCCACCTGGGCCACCAGCGTCACCGAGTCCGCACCCGGCGGAACCACCACCACCGTGTCCAGCGCGAGCCCGCCGCCGACACGGGCCAGGCGGATACGGGTGCTCGCAATGTCCACGATCCCGGCCGCGCCCGCGGAGCTGAACACCGGTCGAATGGCCAGCCGTCCCGCCAGGCCATCGGGTCCGGACGATTCGCCGCAGGCGGTGAGGCCCAGCAGCAGCGGGAGCGCGAGCGAGAGGATTGCCGGATGGCCGCAACGGCGACGGAGCATGAGGTCAAGCCTGGGTCGGGGGTCGGATCAGGGCACTGGCGACCGCAAAGTCTGCGCCGGGCGGCGGGAGGCCACAAGGGTGTCGGTGCCGGGTCAGCCGGGGTGGGGTGCTGCGGCGGGAATCCCACACCGGCGTTCCGCCGCTCCGACCCAGATCCGGACCTCCGCCGGGGTCGGTCTCCTGCCCCCGGAGCGCAGGGCGGCGGCCAGGGAGTCGGCGTTTCGCCCGGCCAGGCCGCACGGGCCCCGGATGCCAAGCTCCTGCAGGGCCCGGGCGTGCGCCGCGCCCAGCCCCCGGAGCACGGCAAGCCGCGCGGTCTCGACCGTGGCGCGGGCCCGGGCCGAATCGAGCACCCCCCGGTGGACCAGCGACGCGGGATCCGCCGCCGCCAGCTGTCGGACGGTGCGCAGGCCGTCGGTGTCGAGCGCGGCCACGTCCGGGGCGCTGAGCCCGGGGAGATCGCCGACGCGCGGCACCGTGGAGCTGATGGTGAAGCGCTCCATTCCCCACAACGTCCCGACGGCGAATGCGGCGGCTGCGAGTCCCGCCGCCAGGGCGCGGCCCCGCACGACCCGCCGGTCGCCCCCGACGGGGACCGCCACCCCCGCCGCACAGAGCGCCGCGTACATCGCCCATCCCGAAAGGGCGAAGATGGGGAAGCCCAAGAAGCCCAGGGGCGGCATCTCGAACAGCTTGATGCGCTCGAGCCCGGGGACGGTGTAGATCCAGCTGCCTTCCGCCCAGTGGTTGTAGCTCTCCCACAGCAGTCCGATCCCGAGCCCGCCCAACAACAGGCGGCCGATGCGCCCCCAATCACCGCGCTCGAGGTCGCGTACCAGGGAGAGTGACGGGGCATGGGCGTACGCCACCGGCTCGGCCAGGAACAGCCCCACGCCCCAGACCAGCGGGAAGAAGACCCCGGGCCAGACGGCCACCAGCGCCGCGGCGCCCAGGGCCACCCAGACGGCGGCGCGAAGGTCGGCCGGCCGGACCACGAGGGGCCGGTGCGTCCGGCGGCCGAATACCCCGCCCGCCGCCAGCGCCCGCTCGGCCAGCACGATCGCCGGCAGCACCGTGGCGAACGACAGGAGGATGCCAGCCCAACGCTCGACCGGATGGGCCGGCAGGAAGACGTAGTACCAGTTGCCCAGCCGGAAGTTGGCGGCCTCGAACGCCAGCCATACCACGGGCGACCACGCGAACAGCGAGACCGCGAGCGCCGGACGCGCGAACAGCGACGGGCCGCCGTCCAGCCGCCGGGCGATCCCGTCCAGCAGCGTGAGGGTCGGGTACCAGGCGAAGACGTAGAACCACGTGGGCACCGGGTCCACGCCCTGGAGGAGCAGGATCCAGGCGATGACCAGCGCTACCAGGGAGGCGAGTACTTGCATGTGACGTATCAGTTAACGCGTGCAGCGTGCACCGTGCAACGTGCAGCGGGGCCCGACGACCGGTGAGATGCCCGGTGCTCGGTGCACGCTGCACGCTGCACGAGAGGTCCGGGGTTGACCCGTCTCCCGCGACCGTCAATCATGTGGCGTGTCTCGTCGCCGCCTGCCGCGCCTGCGGCTGGTCCTGTTGCTGGCGCTCCTCGCCCTGCTGGGCTGGTGGGCGAGCCAGCGGCCGTCCAACGACCGCGATTGGACGCCGAACATGGCGGTTCTGCCCTACGCCGAGTTCGCCGACTCGCTGGTGCGGGTGCATCACGTCCGCAACACCGCCTACGCGTCGGCCGAGCGCTACACCCCGCGGTACTACGACAAGGTGTTCGACCTCCGGCGGCTCGAGCGGGTGTGGTTCGTGGTGGTGCCGTTCTCCAGCTGGGGCGGGGTGGCGCACACCCTTCTCACGTTCGAGTTCCGTGGTTCCGAGTTCGTCTCCATCTCGGTGGAGGCGCGGCGGGAGCGGGACGAGCGCTATCACTTCCTGAAAGGGCTGTTCCGCCGCTACGAGCTGGCCTACATCGTGGCGGACGAGCGGGACGCCATCGGCATGCGGGCCACCGTGCTGGGCGACGACGTGTTTCTCTACCCGGTACGCGCCCCGCCGGAGCGGATCCGCGCGATGTTCGTGGCGATGCTGGAGCGGGCCAACCAGCTGCGCGAGCGCCCCCGGTTCTACAACACGCTCGTGGCCAATTGCACCAACACCATCGTCCGGCACGTGAACGCGCTGGTCCCGCACCGCATCCCCTGGAGCCCCAAGGTGCTGCTCCCGGGGTATTCCGACCGGCTGGCCTACGACCTCGGCCTCATCGCCAGCGACCTCCCGTTCGAGCGTGCTCGCGAGCGGTTCCGCGTGGGCGACCGGGCGGCCCGCTATGCCGACAGCACCGACTTCTCGCTGCGGATTCGCGACCTGACCCCGGAGATCCACTGATGGCGAAAGCCAACGTGAACCTGTTCCGCGACTACTCGGCCACGTTCTGGACCGCGAACGTCATGGAGCTGTTCGAGCGGGCGGCGTACTACGGCATGAACTCGATCCTGGCCGGCTATCTCACGCTGGCGGTGGCCGAAGGCGGGTTGGGGTTCAGCACCCAGTCGGTGGGGTTTCTCCAGGGCATCGTGTACGCCTTCACCTACGTCTTCCCCATTCTGGGCGGCGCCCTGGCCGACCGGTACGGCTACCGCCGGATGCTGCTGGTGGCCTTCAGCCTGCTGGCCACCGGGTACTTCGCCGCCGGGCACGCCTCGGCCTACGGGCTCGTCTTCCTGGCGCTGCTGGTGATGGCCACCGGTTCCGGGCTCTTCAAACCGATCATCACGGGCACGGTGGCGCGCACCACCGACGAGCGCACCTCGGCCTTCGGCTTCGGCATCTACTATTGGATGATCAACCTGGGCGCGTTCCTCGCGCCCTTGGTGGTGAGCGTGCTCAAGGGCTTCGCCTGGAAGTACGTGTTCATCGCGTCGTCCCTGTACTGCGCGGCCATGCTGCTGCCCGCGCTCTTCGTCTTCCGCGAGCCGCCCCGGCCGCCCAACACCAAGTCGCTGCGGGAGGTGCTGGCGGGCGCGGCCGAGGTGCTGGGTGACGCGCGGTTCATGCTGATGGTGGTGGTCTACTCGGTGTTCTGGATCCTCTATTTCCAGAACTTCGGATCGGTCCTGTGGTACCTGCGGGACGTGATCGACAAGGAGCCCGTGAGCACCGCCGTCACGGGACTGCTGCACCGGCTGGGGCTCGACGTCACCTTCCGGTTCGACATCGAGCACGTCACCGTCATCAACGCGGGCACCATCGTCGTGTTGCAGGTGATCGTGAGCCGGATCGTGGCCGCCCGGTCGGCCCTGCCGACCATGGTGACCGGCATGCTGGTGGGCGCCGCGGGATTCCTGCTGCTCGCGTCGTCCGCCAATCCGTGGATCTTCATTCTGGGGATCGCCGTGTTCTCCGTCGGCGAGATGACGGCCCACCCCAAGTACTACAGCTTCATCGGGCTGGTGGCGCCCCAGGACCGGAAGGCGGTCTACATGGGCTACGCCTTCCTCTACGGCGTGTTCGGCTCGCTGCTCGGCTCCAACCTCGGGGCGTTGTTGTACGCCCGTGTGATCGAGCCCGTGCTGGGCACGCCGGCGCTGGCGGGCCGGGCCACGCTGTTCTGGGTCCTCTTCGCCGTGCTCGACGTGGGCGCGGCCGGGGGCCTGGTGCTCTTCTTCCGCCGTTTCGGCGAGGACACGCCGAACACTCGGCTCCGGGCCGCCCGCACCATGCGGCTGGTATACGGGCTGATCATCCTGCTGGGCGCGGCCTTTCTGATCGTCGGGCTCACGGCCGATCCGGTGCAGATCCGTACGGTGGTGCAGGCGGTGATCTTCGTGGCGCTGGGGACCGGCGGGATCGTCATCAACCGGCGAGGACTGGCGAGCATTTGACCATAGTCATTGACTATGGTAAGTTGCCCCCATGCCCAAGGCGCCGCGGGAGACGCTGAGCGTCTCGGACTTCAAAGCCACCTGTCTGGCGGTGCTGGAACGGGTCCGTCGGACCGGGCGGCCGGTGCTCATCACCAAGCGGGGCGAACCCCTGGCGGAGGTGATCCCGCCGTCGGCGGCCACGATCGGAGCCGACTGGCTGGGCGCGTTGAAGGGCGCCGCGCGGGTGTCGGGCGATATCGTGGGCCCGGTCTCCGCCCTGGACGACTGGGACGCGCTCCGCCGGTGAAGCTGCTGCTCGACACCCACATCTGGCTCTGGAGCCTGCTCGAGCCCGAGCGCCTCACCCGGCGGGTCGCCACGCAGCTCACCGCGCCCGCCAACGAGCTGTGGCTGTCGCCCATCAGCACGTGGGAGGCCATGCTGCTGGTCCGGGCCGGGCGGGTGGATTCCCCTGACGACCCCCGCCGGACGGTCGAGCGCCTGCTGGCCGCCATCCCCGCCCGCGAGGCGCCGCTGACCCACGAGGTCGCGGTCGAGAGCGCGTTCATCGAGCTGCCGCACCGCGATCCCGCGGACCGGTTTCTCGCCGCGACCGCGAAGGTGTTCGGCCTCACCCTGGTGACCGCCGACGAGCGGCTGCTCGGGTCGAAAGCGTGCGCCGTGCTGCCTAACCGCTAGTTCGTCATCCCCTATATTCCCGTGGCCATGGGCCCCGACCTCCCGCCCGACCTGACGACCGCCGTCGCCGATCGGTACGAGCTGCGTCGTGTGCTCGGCCGGGGCGGCATGGCCACGGTCTATCTCGCCTGGGACCGGAAGCACCAGCGCGACGTGGCGCTCAAGGTGCTCCGGCCCGACCTCGCCGCCTCGCTGGGCGCCGAGCGGTTCCTCAAGGAAATCCAGATCGCCGCCCGGCTGAATCACCCGCATATCCTGGCGCTCCACGACTCGGGCGAGGCGGGCGGGTTCCTGTACTACGTGATGCCGTATATCGACGGCGCCTCGCTCCGGCAGCGGCTGGAGGGCGGCCAGCGGATCGATCCCGCGGCGGCGCTCGCCATCGCGGCCCCGGTGGCCGACGCGCTGACCTACGCCCACCGCATGGGCGTGTTTCACCGGGATATCAAGCCCGAGAACATCCTGTTCTCCCAGGGGCATCCCATCGTCGGGGACTTCGGGATCGCCAAGGCCATCAGTACGGCGGGCGGCGCCAATCTCACCCGCACGGGGTTCCCGCTGGGCACGCCCGGCTACATGAGTCCCGAGCAGGCGGCCGGGCTCACCGACCTCGACGAGCGCACCGACGTGTACAGCCTGGCCGTCGTGGTCTACGAGATGCTCGTGGGCGAGATCCCCGGCCGCTGGCCCACCGAGGAGGCCGTGCGGATCGGTCGCTTCGTGGACGCCGCCGCGTCGCACCGGGCCCGCCTGGCCCAGGCCGGCGCCGCGATCGAGGGTGCGTTGGTCCGCGGGCTCGCCATCCGGCACGACCAGCGGACCGCCACGCCAGGCGTCTTGCTGGGCGAGCTCCACGGCGCCCCGGCGGCACCCCGGCGGCGCTACGCCGAGGAGGACGTGCAGGCCATCGTGCGGCGGGCGTCGGAGCTCGAGGCGTCGAAGCCCACGGCCAGCGGCGAGATGACCATCGGCGGGGTCGAGGCGCTGGCGGCCGAGGTCGGTATTCCCGCCGATCTGGTGCGGTCGGCCGCTCGCGAGATGTACGTGAAGACGTTGAGCGCGGTGGAGCCGCCCGAGCCGCCCAAGCGGAACCCGCTGCTCGGGGGTCCCACCCGGATCGTGCTCGAGCGCGTGGTGAACGGCGAGGTGCCGGACGCCGATTTCCCCGTCCTGGTGGACGAG
>Ga0214473_10005779_pt1 | contig 14805 bp, 23 predicted proteins | sample RVTome_7_FD_203509 | JGI IMG/M metagenome (GOLD analysis project Ga0214473, IMG submission 203509) | Soil microbial communities from uranium-contaminated site in the Upper Colorado River Basin, Wyoming, United States - RVT98D197 | ecosystem: Environmental > Terrestrial > Soil > Contaminated >... | reverse complement strand
CCATCCTCCGGCGTCGACGAGGCAGGTCGTTCTCCAGATACCGCCCGAGCCGTTGAAGTTGAAAAACAAATCGCTGTGGTAGCGTGCGGGCTGCTCGATGAAGAAATGCTTGTCGAGCAGGATGGCCTGACCGCGGGTGAGCGCGCTCGTTTCCCGGTTGTGGTACGCCCATCGGGACTGAACGAAACCAACCTTGGGGTCATCGAAGACCCGGAGCGAGCCGAAAATTTCCCGAAGCCATCCGGGAGGAGGGACGAAATCCGCATCGAGCACGGCGACGAACTCTCCGCGCGCACGCGGCATAGCCGCGGCGAGCGCGCCCGCCTTGTAGCCTATCCGGGAAGACCGATGCAGGACCTCGACGTCGACGCCCCTGGTGCGCAAGGCCTCGGCCAGGTCTCGGGCTATCGCATGGGTTTCGTCGGTCGAGTCGTCGAGGATCTGGATCTGCACGCGGTCGCCCGGATAGTCGAGGAGGGAGGCCGCGAGAATCGCGCGCTCGATGACGTAACACTCGTTGAACACCGGGATCTGGACGGTGACCGACGGGAGGTCTTCGTCGGTGACGTCTGGCCGAGCGGACTCGCCCTTCATGCGTTCAAAGAACCAGGGACGACGAGATTTGACTCGCAGCAACAACAGTGTCCCGGCGTGGAGCGCGTAGGCCGACAGAACAACGACGTCGATGCAGTAAAGGACGAGAAGAATCTCCATGCTACTTGGCACCGATATCGCGCATGGCCGGCGCACTCGTATCCATCGAACAACGAAACAACGTCGACGATTTTGCCCGGAGAAAGCTAAACGGTAACATGTCGCGCGAGACGGGGTCAATTCCGGGCCGTAATGCGAAGAGGCAGTCATGCAGGGAGGATGGCCCTCGCTTCGAGCGACTCAGGGATCTGGGATGGTAACGCTGACCTCGTTGGAGAAGGTACTCTGGACGGCACCCGAATTCGCGTACGCGGTCACCGTGAAGAAATAGGTCTTGCCCGGCTCGAGGCCGATGAACGTGTGAGCCGTTCGATTGCCGACGTCTTCGATGACCGTATAGAGCCTGCTGCCGATTCCGTAGTAGACGCGATACCCTTCGACCTCGGGCGACGTGCTTGGGTCCCATTGCAGCGTGACCGAGTGCGGGGTCGGTGACGACCCGGCTCCGAATGTTTGCGCGCCGGGAAAAGCGAACGACGGCACGCCCTCGTTATCGAGGGCCGGTGGGATCCTGGGGATGTCGCGCGCCCAGGTCGGCGTGATGCGTATGGCGCCGCCACCGAGCCCGATTGCGCTCGAAGGAGTCAGTTTTCCCAGCCTTGTCTTGGTGGCCACCCAGAGCTTGTATCCGCCTCCCCCGGTGCAAATTGTCAGGGGCGTGCTATAGACCACGATGGAGTGCGGGTTTCCTGTTCCACAGAGGGCGCGGAGTACGCGCGCGCACGGCGATGGGGAGTTTGCGCAGACGGGAGTATTGGTGCACGACGCGTTGTTGTTTGCCAGGGCGACGAGGTGGCCGAGCCTATCCACGACCTCGATCGCAGGATCGACGTTCGATTGACCGTTGCCTGTGTCGTCTATGGTGTCGACCCAAATAGACACGCTTCCCTTGGGCGGGCAGTTGAAGGTCCACAGGTCCCCGATAGCGCCGTCCGAGTAGCCGCCGCTTGGAATCCAGTTGCTGCGAAACGCGGCGTCGTCGGGAGTCTGCGCGAAGAGCGCTGCCGAGAGCAGGAAACCCATTGTCACCCCGGCAAGCGGAATCCGGTTCTTCACGGTTACCCCCAACAGGACGCAGTATAGCGAAAGGCGGCCGTCGATTTCCAAGCGCACTCGGTTCGCCTTCTGTGTGCCTCACATTCCGTTGCGCCGCGCCTTTGTGATAACCTGTGCGGAAGGAGGCTTCGACGTGTACTCCCGTCTCGCTAGCGGAGCAAGTCTCGCCGCGCTCATCCTCTCCGCGGCGGTGGTTTTCAGCTCAGAGGTAATTCGCACGAATTACATTCCGAGCGGAGACTACAATGAGGGTATCGTGGGAGATTTGTGGAAATTCACTTGCCCGCCCGGGGGATCGGTCTCGCTCGCGGTCGATACGAAGAACGACAATGGAAACGGGACGTCGAATCTGAATCTCCGCTTCGAGATCGCTGACCAAAAGGGCAACTTGCTCGCCCTCGGCGACGAGGATATGGATTGCAGTTACGACTCGGTCTGCGGCTACGTTTGCCCGCAAGTCGTCGACCTCGCCTGCGGTCTGGGGAACCCCCACACAATCGTCATCTATAGCCATCCCTCGAACGCGACCAATACGCTCACGGGCCAGCTCTGCACGGGAGGCGGTGGCTATGATCTCGTCGTTTCCGCCGTCAACCGCAACGGCGTGAACCTGACCGAGACGGGGCTCGCGCTCGGCGGCAGCGCCAAGAGATTCAAGCCCATTTGGGCGGGTGGCGTGGGCCTCCAGGGGCCCGCCCTCGATGACGAAGGCGTCCCCTCGTTCTTCTTTCCGAGCGCGAAGGCGCTCGGCCCTCCACCGGACTAGCTCGACCTCGAAGGCGACGGCAGCAAGTCGCACCACACCCGTTCAGCGAAGAAGCCCTTCAAACGCTGAGTTCTCTGGGACCCGGCAGGAGTCCTTGGGTGTCCCTTCGGCAAGCATGCGTGAGAACGACGAGAATCGTTTTCTTTCAACTGAGGCGCCTGTAGCTCGTTTCTCGTCGGCGGAGGGCCGAGAAAAAAAAGAACTGGACAAACCTCCCCCAGACGACTTGTATAGTCTCAGCCTTGGGAGGAATGCAGTGACCCAAGGCACGAAGCTCGGCGTTTGGTAGGCAGGCCGATCAACCCCCCTACTGCGGCACGACCCGTTACCGAGGATGAATGGAGCGTGCTGAGCGAGATCATCGACTCTTGCGGGCTGTCTCGGCACGAGCTGGCGCGCACGATCTGTGAGGCGCTGGGGTGGGTTCGGGCGAACGGAAAGCTGAAGGCTCGGGAATGCTACGAGTACCTGGAGTTGCTCGAAGGAAAGGGTCTGGTAAAGCTGCCGCCCCGGCGAGAGCAGCGTCCCCCGAGGCTGGACGAGCATCGGCTACACCGAAGCTGGGCGGGAGCGGGAGCTCTGGAAGGGGAGTTATCGGACGTAGCACCGGTCGAGCTGGGCTTGGTAGGCAACGCGGAAGAACGAGCTCTGTGGAGGGAGCTGGTCGAGCGTTATCACTACCTGGGCCACAAGGTGGCGTTTGGCGGGCACCTTCGCTACCTGGTTTGGGCCTCGAGGCCTGAGCGGGAGCTCTGTGGGTGTGTGCAGTTCTCTTCGGCGGCGCGGTGGCTTCAGTCGCGGGATCGCTACATTGGCTGGGATGACGCGACGCGTCAGAAGAACCTTCCTCGGGTGGTCAACAACAGTCGGTTCCTGATCCTGCCGTGGTTTTCGATCAAGGGACTTGCGAGCCACGTGCTGTCGCTGGCAGCGCGAGTGGTGGTGGATGATTGGGAGGAGGCCTATGGAGTGAGGCCGGTTCTGCTCGAGACCTTCGTCGAGAGGGAACGATACGAGAGGACGTGCTATCGAGCAGCGAACTGGGTCGAGGTGGGTCCGACTTCGGGTCGAGGGCGCATGGACCGCCACAAGAGGGCAGCGGAGCCAGTGAAAACGTGCTTGGTCTTGCCGCTCGAGCGGGACTTTCGTCGAAAGCTCGGGGTTACGCCATGAAGATCGACTCCGCCGAAATGCTGCGATTGAAAGAGCGCTGGACAGGAGCTGCCCGTGGATGCACTGCCCGTCTTGCTCGAGGCTGTTCGCCACTTCGTCCGATGTCGCTATCGCCGAGGTGCCGCCAAGGCCACAACCGAGCGTCCCCCTCTGTGACAACGTCGAAACTCAAAAGAGAAGAAGAAAGGCCACGGACGCCACGGAGTCGACGACTACCCTTCCGCCGAGCGCGTGGCGGTGGAACATCCGAACCTCAAAGCAGGAGATCCGTGCCCCGAGCCGCTCTGCCGAGGCAAGCTGTACGATACCGGGGTCGCGAACCAGGATGTTGCGCTGAAGGCACAGCCGCCCGTCCAGGCGACGATCGATGAGCGCCAGGTGCCGCGGTGCGCTGGCTGCCAGAAAACGTTCCCCGCACCGCTCCCGCCTCAGGCCCACGGCTCCAAGTACCATCCGAGTGTGGATGCGGTCCTTTCCGTGCTGAATGCGCTGGGCATGCCTCACCATCGCCTCACACAGTGGCAGAAGTGGGCGGGCATCCCGCTTCCCGCATCCACCCAGTTCGAGCGGGTGGAGGCGATGGCCAATGCGGTGTTCCCGGGTTTCCGCCACATTCTTCCTCTGGAAGAACGAGACGACAAATCGGACCGGAAACCTCCCTGGGCTGGGCTACGAGTTGGGTCTTTTTGGGAAAGAGCCCTCGGAGGCAGCCGGACGACCGGGTCGTGAAGCACCATCTTCGTCCCTCCCCATCCGAGGAGATGGACCCCCAGTTAAACTTTCCGAGAATCTCTGGAGAGGTGGGCAAAGGCATCCCCAGGGACCCCCACGGGCGGCGGACGCCGGCAATTGGAGACATCAGCATGGCCGAGGCAACGGGTTAAGCGATAGAATAAATTTGAAATGGCCGCGACCACGAACAAGAACCTGCTCATCAGGCCCGAGCACTACGTGTACTCGCACATCACGAAGATCCCGGGGGTGTGCGGGGGCAAGGCGACGATCGACGGGCGGCGAGTGCGGGTGATGGACATCGCATACATGCACCGTTGGGGTTTGACGCCCGAGCAGATGCTCGAGGATTACGAGTTTTTGAATCTGGCGCAGATCCACGCCGCTTTGTCCTACTACTACGAGAACCGCGAGGAAATCGAGAGTGAGATGAAAAGCGACGAGGAGTGGGCAGAAAGGTTCGAGCGCGAGAAAGCGGAGTTTCTGAAGAAGCGAGCTTCGAGCGGCTCGCGATAGTGGCTGGCCAGTTCCCCTTATACACCGACGAAAACATCAAGGGACCGCTCGTCAAAGCGCCGAGCTGGCTGGGATGTTCTCCGTGCCCTGGATGTTTTTCCCGAAGGCACCGATGACGATATCCACTTCGAGCACGCTGCCAAGGAAGGCCGGGTCGTCGTGACCAACGACGAACCTATGAAGGCCATCGCTCACCGGTGGCTCGAGGAGGGCCGATCGTTTCCTGGGTGGTCGAGTGGCCTCAGAGGCTTCACGAGCAATGAGGATTGGGTGGTTCGTGGAGAACTTCGAGGCCCTGGCCCGAGAAGACCAACCCTTCGACCCCGACTACCCGATCGTCCACATCAAGCCGGATTAGCGATTGGCTCCTCTGCCCTCGACGGACTTCGCCGGAATCCCAGGGTCACCGTTGTCGAAAGCGGGGGGGGAAGTCCAGGCCATCGACCTCGAGCTCGACAGCGCCTGGGGAGAAACGGATCCGCGCCAGGCTCATCCGCGACCGAAAACCGGGGCGACAGCGTTTGGGTCGCAATCGTCGATACGGGAAACGGAGCGTCCCGAAATCGAGCCGGGCTTCGACTTCGGGATAGAAGAGCTTCAGAAAATCCCGCAGGAACTCGTGCAGGAACTCCTTGAAGAGCTGGTCATGGGGGTCGCTCGCGACGCCGAGATCGTAAGGGGCGTTCTCCGTTCGCGTGGGGTCGGCGTTTGTCGACAGGGGCCGGGAACGAGCTCGAGGCAGACTCGTTCCGTCGCTCCCGGGGACGTTCCCTGATGGGTCTCGTTGAGGACGCGAAGGTCCTCGGTGAGGACGTAGAAGTCCAGGTTCTGGCCCCGATGGGCTCGAGAGGTCGATTCGGAGTGATTCCGGTGAGCCGAGGTCGATCCGATAGACGACCTCGATGCCGTCGCCTCGAACGGCTAGATCGCCGACGGCGAGGCTCGCTTGAACCGTCGTCCCCAGGGCATTGGCCTGGTGGCTCCCGAGGGTGTCGTTCGGCTCGATCTCGTTCACCAACCCCGGACCGGAAGGGGAATTCGCCGGAAGCGGTAGGGGAGGATCCAGAACCACCCACTCGGTTCCCGAGAACATGGCTACGTCGAGCTGCCTTCGAGGGCTGAACCCGGGCGATGCGAATTTGATGTTGTTGAAGTACATGGGAAAGCTGCGGGCCCCGGGGTCCTCGGGGCTCGGTGTGTTCAGAGGCGAGTAATGGAGGTGGGGCGCCGTGGTCGTGCCGACGTTTCCGACGGTGCCGATCTGAACACCCTGCAAAACCATGTCGCTGCAGTCCACGAGGTCGTTCGGGCCGGTCGTCATGTGCGCGAGCGTGCTGAACTCGCCGTTGTCGTGGAGGAGCACGATCGGGTTTCCCGATCCTGGGAAGTCGTTTCCAGTACAGGGGGGCGACATTCCATCGCAGCGCTGGGTGTTGCACTTCCCGGCGCCCGGGAGAATCTGACCGACCATCGGATTCTCGGGGAATCCTTTGCCAGCGACAACCACGACTCCGTCCGCGACCGCAAAGAGCGGTCTGGAACTACACCGTCAAACCCGCTTGGAAAATGTAGACTTGTTCTTGCGCCGGCCCTTAAGGAGAATCGCGTTCTCGTTTCGAACGACCGGCCAGCTATGGAAGTTGCGAATCGATGGCTCAGCGAGGGTCGGCGTTTCCGACTGGTTACCTGGGATCGAGAGCACTACCAGAAGATGAGCATCGGCGATCTACTCCGAAAGTGCGAGGCTCTAGAGGAACAAGACGAACCTTCCAACGCCCTTCAATTCGCGCGAAACGATGCCCAAGGACCTGCGCCCAACAGCGGACCCTCGTGCGTTTACTTCACCTAATAGGTGGTGAGCACGAAGTCTGCCGCTGATTGACGGGGACGTTGGCGAAGTCCACCGCCTGCCCAAGCATACGCATCCCCGAACGCGAACTCCCAACGACAGCGCCGCTCCGCTCCCGGCCACCCTCGCCGAGGACAACCCGCCTACCTCTCCTACTACCGGCGGGCACGGCTGGGGAAGCTCGCCGCTTACGCCGAGCACATTCAGAAGGTCGCAGAGGCCATCGACGAGGAGGCGGGGAACGCGGGGGCTTTCGGGAAAGTGGTAATATCCGCGAGAGTCCCCCTCTCGATTCCTTGACCGCCGTCTTGATGAACGAGACGTTTCCTTCCTGGGGTTACGAAATTCGAAACGGGCGCCACTACGATGGGGGAGCGTTTGAACGGCTGGACCAGAGGAGAAGGGCTTCCAGGATCGGGGGACGAACTCCTTCAACCACTGCGTGTTCGGCTCGGTGGCGGAGTAGAGACGTCTCTCTGAAGCAGTGGAGCCGCCGCTACTTTTGGCTGGGGCCGGGGCGGGCGATGAAACGGTGCGTGAAATCCGCGTCCACCGCCAGAGCTTCCCGGATGGCGAGCTTCTCCATCAGGACGAAGCTCACGCAATCGACGAAGCTGTAATCCTTATCCTGGTAACGCTTCAGATATTCGAAGGCTGCACGCTCCTCTTCAGCGCTTGCCCGGTGGATGCGCGCGAGGCTTCCCGCTGAAGAGTCGTTCGCCGGCCTTCACCGCACGCGTGGCTCCTGGGCGGTGTCGTGCGAATGAGGGTGATGGTCTCGGAGACCACGTAGTTCGTCGTTAGGAAAAGGTCGGCCAGTCGGCGTCCACGATAGGCCTCCAACACTTCCCGGACACGCTTGTGATCGACGTCGTTCTCCGAGAACAGGGGATAGAAGAAGCTTGTGTCGACGAAGATCACCGGCGGTAAAGATGCTTGTCGTGCTGCTCCCCCACGGGCTTCTTGAGTCCATCTTTGATGAAGCCTATCAGTTCGTCGGCCGCAGTCCAGCCCGTGGGATCGTCGTCCTCTGGCTGCGCGGTCGTGGGGATCAAGACCTCAACCTCGGTTCGCTCCTCAAGTTGGAGAGGCTCCTTGGGTTTGAAGACGCCGTCCTCGTAGATCGCCTTGACCGCTATTACCATCGCCTGACCTCAGTGGATATTCTAACACGGCACACGAACTCCCTTCACGAGCCGCAATCCTTCTCGCTCATCACACCGCGAGGGGGGCGGTTTGCGGGTGCGCCGCGGTCTATATGTCACGGTCCCCCGCAGAGTCGAGCCCAGCGCGGCTCAAATCGATCTCTCGGGGAAGCCCGATGCTATTCGAAATTGGCCTGCTGAGGAGCGTTTCTCTCGTCGCGTGACGATCGGAAGCTGTCCTTCGGTGTGGCTCAGCGAGACGCCGGAGACTCTTCTCACCGGTCTTGTGGTGGCGATCCTTCTCCGTGACGCGAGCGACCTCTTCCGTATCGCTCGGCCTGACGAGTTTCGCCGTCTCCTTCGACTGGCGGCGTCGAAGGCGGGGACCCGCATCAACCTCTCGGAGGGGTCCGATTCTGGGACTGGGCCACCACACCGTCGCCTCCTACCTCGAGATCCTGGAGTCGGGTCATCGTCTCGGTACTGCCCCCCTTTGCCGGCTACAGCGGACGCTTCCGAGCGACGGTAACGGAAGGCGTGTCTTGATGGCCGGCGGGCCTCTTCCATACTCGCGCCGAAACGTGAGCCCGCGAAGTGATCGCAGGAAGAGTCATCGGGACCGAGGACTCGACGCCGCTCGAGTTGTGGGCGGCGGTGGCCGAGGGCGAGTTCCTCCAGCTCGGCGACGTCATCGCAATGGAGTCAACGCTTCCGAGCGGCGAGACGGTTTCGATCTATGGCCTCGTGACCCAGGTGCGGGGGCGCCATGAAGGGGTCCGGTTCGATTCCGACCTCTACTCTCTCTTAGCGACTCTCTGCGAGCTTGCGGCGGGAAGGGCTCCCTTTACGGAGGGAGACCTCTTCTACCAATCACATCCATACCCCCGGCGCCTCCTCTTCGGAGCGTCGCACCGGACGTTCTTGAGGCCCTCGAGAAGCTCGTCGCGCACTGTCTCGCGAAGTCTCCGGCGGAAAGGTTCCAGTCGGCAGGGGAGATTTTGTCGTTCCCCAGGGGGCAAGGCCTTTTTTGGTCCGCGACGGGCGCAATCCACATCCGTTTGAGATTCGGGAGAGAGCTGCGGGTCACCTTGGCCGCCACCGTTGAACCGAGGCGCCGGCGTCCCCGAACGATGAGAAGATCCAGCCCGGCACACCCCGCGTGGGTGTCGCCGCGTCGCGGAACAGCACAAGAACAAAGGTGGCGGAGAATCCCGAGGAGAGGAGAGAGATAGGACAAACCGAAGTTAACCCTGTATTTTGCGCTTGTTGTCCATAAATCTACAGGGTAAACTGCTGTTGTGGATCGCGATATTCAGGGTATTCTGGAGCGCGACAACCCGTGGCTCTCGGACCCCGGTCGCGTTCGCGACTGGCTCCAGTCGCGACTGCCGGACCCTTATATTCCGAGAGAGGCCGCAGAGCGCTCCGAAAGCCGCTGGCGCGAGAAAGACCGAGCGCATCTCGTCGTGGGGCCGCGACAAGCGGGAAAGTCGACCGCGATCTGGCGCCACCTCGCCGATGCCGGAGAGCCTGCACTCTTCGTCGACTGCGAGCAATATCTCGTCCGCGAGTGGTGCCGGTCCGCTCCGCTCTTCCTGGGAGACCTGGACGGTCTCGTCGACCACCCCGTGACTCTTTTCTTCGAGGAGGCACAACACCTGGAGGAGGCGGGTCTCTTTCTGAAGGGGCTCGTCGACCGGAAGCTGGGAGTTCCCATTCTCGTGACGGGAAGCTCGTCATTTCACTTGCGCGCGCAAACCAGGGAGTCCCTCGCGGGTCGAGCGACGCGCACGCGGCTCCTTCCGTTCACTCTGTCGGAAGTTCTCCAGGACCTCTCGGGGAAGCCCGATGCCATTCGAAGTCGACTTGCGGAGGAGCGTTTCTCTCGTCACGTGACGATCGGAGGTTATCCTTCGGTGTGGCTCAGCGAGACGCCGGAGACTCTCCTCACCGATCTCGTGGAGGCGATGCTTCTCCGTGACGCGAGCGACCTCTTCCGTATCGCTCGGCCCGACGCGTTTCGCCGTCTCCTTCGACTGGCGGCGTCGCAGGCGGGAAACCGCATCAACCTCTCGGAGTGGTCCTCGATTCTTGGAGTGAGCCGCGACACCGTCGCCTCCTACCTCGAGATCCTGGAGTCGGGTCACATCGTCTCGGTACTGCCCCCCTTTGCCGGAGGAAAGCGATCCGAAGTTACGAGCACACCGAAGCTCTTCTTCGTCGACAACGGGATTCGCAACCGGCTGGTGCACGACTTCAAGCCCCTCGACGTCCGCGTCGACAAGGGAGCGGCTCTCGAGAACTGGGTTTTCACGGAGCTCTGGAAGAGCCTTCCTGACGGCGCGAGCCTTCACTTTTGGAGAAGCTCCTCCGGCGCCGAGGTCGATTTCGTGTTGGTGCGAGGCGATGTGGTCGTGGCGGTCGAGGTGAAGGCCGAACGGCTGCGAAGAAAGACCCTTCCACGCGCCGCGAGAAGCTTCGCCGAGGCGTACTCACCGAAACGACTCTTTCTGGTGAACACGGGTTTAAGCTCTCGGGAGCGGATCGGCGAAATCGAGGTCGAGTGGGTTCATCCCGTCGATATCGCGGAACGGGCGCGGAGTATCTTCAACTAACGTAACTAGGAACGGCGTCATCCGGACGCTCGGTGTAAACCACAACGACCAGGGTGTCAACCGAGAATCGGCGTATCCTTACGTGCCGATTAGCGAGTGCGCCTCAACCGCCACCACGAGAACGATCCCGCAAAAGACTCCTTCGGAGCTCTTCGTAGATGTCGCGGCGGGGGCCGGCTAGCAAGATTTCGATCGCGCGCCCGGCATCATTGATGCGATAGATGACGCGATACCTTCCGACACGGTAGGATCGCAACCCGGCTAGTTCCGCCTGCAAAGCGTGGCCTTCGAGGGGCGATTGTGCCGAACGGTCGGCCGCGGCCCGGATCTGTTTCTTGATGTCGGGATGAAGTTTCCCTATCCGCCTGGCCGCCTCGGGTGTATAGCGAACCCGGTATACCCTCACCTGGTTTCTTTACCAAAGACCTCGTCGCTCGACACCCACTGCCGTTTCTCCGCCTGCTGGAGCGAACGCCTCAGCCCGCGCATCGTCTTCGAATCTGCCAGGATCTCGAGCGTTTCCAAGAGCCCTTGAAACTGCTCCATGCTGAGAAGAACGGCAGCCGGCACTCCATCTCGGGTGAGAGCGACGGGTTCCTGGCGCTGCTCGATCTCCCGAATGAGACGCAGCAGCTGGCTCTTCGCTTTGCTCACGGAAACGTATTGCCCTAACTCCATGGATTCTCCTCGATGGTCGTTTTAATACCCATTGTAATGACTACACCCCTCGTTGACCAGTCCATGGCCAGACGCAGGGTTGGCTCCGGACTATATCGATCGGGAAATGCGAGTCGAAGGGTGGGTGAGAGACATGGCTCGCCAACCTCCCAGTGACACCACCTTCATCTTGGTCTCGGGACAGAACCGAGTGCGAGGAACATCGGGATGGGCTCGGGTCGTTGCGCAGTCGTTCCGTCGAGCACATCCAATGGCACGAACCCACACCGCTCGTAGAATCCTTCCCGCCCCATTTTTGGCATCGACGACCACACCGACGCATCCGAGCTCCGTCATCCTCTTCTCGGCGATCTCGATGGCGAACCGGAAGGAGTGCTTTTCCAAGACCGAGCTCGCGAGCGGATTCATCGAGCGCCTCGTCTCCGGAGAGGAAAGCTTGTCGATCGTCGGTGCGTTCGAGGGCCCGGATCTCAACGGCATCGAAGAGACGCTTCATCTCTTTCGTGGGTTCGGGAGGACGAGCGATCATCTCCCGCACGCGCTCCGCGCTAGAAGCACTCAAGACGATCCGAGCTAGCACGATCGCCTCTGCCGGAAGCTCTTCCAGCGCTTGAAGGTGCTGCAGCAAGGCGTCTTCGATCACCCGTGCTCGTGTCCTGCGCACGAATCGGTCCAGACGAGCCTTGGTCTCTTCCGAGAGGTGAGCGGACACCTGCGTTGTGGGCACTGCATTTCTCCTACACTTGTGTATGTTCTATACATTTTGCCGATTTGATGGCAAGTTCATGGCGGCGCGAGGGAGAATCCGCCGGTTCATCGAGGCGGCACGGCCTCCCCACCTCATCGCCTTCGCGACCTGTTCCACCGAAGCGGCACTTCCCGTGTCGCTCACGAGCATGGAGACGGAAATGGGAATCTCGCCTCGAGTCGCGAGCTTCGTCCTTCCGCTGACAAACTGACTTAAGAAGAAAAGATGTTCTCCGAAGGGATCGCTACTCGCGGGGCTTGATGTGGACGATGGGGTAAGCGAAGGGGGTCGTCCTGGTCTGCGAGCCCTCGATCTTGCGGATGAAATCTCCGTCGCTCATTCGCCTGTGGTGTTTGGGCGGCCAGTAGATGAGCCCCCTGAACGGCCGTTCTTTTCGAAGCCAATGGTCGCCGATACCTGGGACGTCTTCGTCGGTCGTCACGAAGACGCGACTGTTTGTTGCGGCGTATTCGAAGAGGATGTCGTCATCAGTTCCTTGGGGGCTGCGAAGGCCGAACATCGCGCCAATCCGCCGGGCCATCTCCTCTCCCGCCGGATCGACGGTCGATGGAAGCTGCGTCGCCCGATGAGCGGTGGTGCTTTGGGTTTACTTTGCCCTACAATGCCAAACGTGGTGGGTCAAACGTGCTCGAGATCGTTGCCATAAGGGCTCTGCCCGGCCATCGTTTGTGGCTCCGCTATAAAGATGGCGCCGAGGGCGAGGTCGACCTTTCTGGTATCGTGGGAAAAGGAGTTTTCCGGGCGCTCGAGGACCAGCGGGTTTTCGAAACCGTTCGCGTGACCGAGGGCCGATGGGTCACGTGGGGTGAGGATATGGAGCTTTGTGCGGACGCTCTCTACATGGAGCTGACCGGGAAAACCCCGGACTCTGTGTTTCCAAGACTCAAGACGTCCGACGTCGATGCCTGAGCTGAGCCGCTTCTATGGAATCGTCATTCGGATGTTCCACAAGGAACACCAGCCGGCGCATTTCCACGCAATCTACGCGGAGCATGAGATGCTTGTGGCGATCGAGACTCTCGACGTGATCGAAGGGAGCCTGCCACCGCGAGCACTGGGCATGGTGATGGAATGGGCATCCCTGCATCGAGAGGAACTGAAGTCCGCATGGAAGCGCGCCGAGCACCTGCAGTCGATCGGAAAGATTGCACCTCTTCCCTGACTCTGATCGCGACGGCGATGCTCGCGGCGCTCGCGGTGGCCTCGATCCCGGCGGCGGGTTTCGTCAACCTCGCGATCCTGCTCTCGGCACCCGGACTTCCTCTCAAAGGCGCGGCTCTCGTCTTCGGCGTCGAGCGGCCGCTCGACATGTTTCGCTCGTCGACGAACCTGCTGGGCCAGCTCGTGAACGTTTCATGAAAAGGCCGGGCGCATCGTCGAGGCAGCGCAGGCCTATGGAAAAGCAAATCAGCCTTTTCGGGCGGCGGAGATTCTCGAGAGGCCCGTCCTCGATCTGACGAGGGAGTCAGGGTATCGCCCTCCGGCCCAGCAGAGGGAGCTCGATCAGGCGGCGCGGGGAGCGGCTCACTTCTTCGAGAAGGCGGCGCTCTCGATCGGTAGTTGCCGGGGCGCGCTCTTACCCCGTACTGGGCGGGCGAAGTAGAATAGGACTCGACAGGCGATCAACGAATGTCCGCGAGAAACTACGAGGACCTTGCCGAACGCCACGGAATCGTGCTCCTCCTCCAGTTCGGGTCCACTGTGACGGGGACGGCCCATCCACGGAGCGACCTCGATCTGGCGGTCTTTCTCGACCGCACGTCCATCTCCTTCGAGGCGTTCGAGCGGCTTCAGGACGACCTCCAAGCTCTGAATCCAGGCCGCACCGTAGATCTGGTCGTCCTGAATCGGGCCGACCCCCTGCTGTTCAAGAAGGTAACCGAGTCCTGCCGTATCCTCTATGGGCCGAAACGGAAGCTTCACGAGCTGGAGATGCTGGCGTTCAAACAGTACCAGGACCACCGGCGATACTTCGAGCTCGAGCGACGGTACGTCGACCGGGTGTTCGGGATCGAGCGGCGATGATCGATCGGGACCTGGTCATACGAAAGCTCGTGCTCATCGGGACCGACCTCGAAGCACTTCGCGCGCTCGCTCGAAAGCCCATAGAGGAGTACCTGCGGTCCGACTACGATGAGCTCGCGGCGGAAAGGCTTCTCGAGCGTCTCATCGGAAGGATGATTGACGTCAATTACCACCTGATCGTCGAGAGCGGAAAGGTGCCGCCGCGAGACTATCACGCATCGTTCGTGACCCTGGGTAAGCTATCGATTCTCCCCGTCGAGTTCGCGGGTCGCCTTTCCGCCGCCGCCGGACTCAGGAATCGCATCGTTCACCAGTACGACGAGATCGACCCCGAGAAGATTCATGAGGCTCTGACTCGGGCCGTCTCGGACGTCCCCGAGTACGCCCGGCATGTAAGGGCCTTCTTGGATCGGGGCGTCTCGGAAGAGTAGCCGATTCGCACGAACTATAAGCTAAAGGTAGCGGCGTCGGCTCAAGTATTCAGCCCGTTTGCGCTCGTATTCGACGGCAATCCTCTCTTCCTCGGCAACGGAAGCGTCGACCTTGTCCCTATGCCTGAGTCCATCATATCCGCTATACGTTGTCTCGGCTTCGGGTTGGCCGCTGCGGGGGGACGTTAGGATAAGTTTCCCGCGCGGTGAAGTGGTGGCCTTTGGCGAGCTCCGAAGCGGGCGGGCTCGACCTGATCCCTATCGCCCGCGGCCATCACCCCAAAGCTTCCGCTCTCAGCGGAGGGTCATGGCCGGGTCACCGAAGAGGTGATAGAT
>Ga0214473_10005778_pt1 | contig 14805 bp, 11 predicted proteins | sample RVTome_7_FD_203509 | JGI IMG/M metagenome (GOLD analysis project Ga0214473, IMG submission 203509) | Soil microbial communities from uranium-contaminated site in the Upper Colorado River Basin, Wyoming, United States - RVT98D197 | ecosystem: Environmental > Terrestrial > Soil > Contaminated >... | reverse complement strand
AGCGCTTCGTTCACCGCGATCCGGGTGAGCCAGGTGGTAAACCGCGATTCACCGCGAAACTGGTCGATATGCCGAAAGGCCTTGATAAACGTTTCCTGCATTGCGTCTTCCGTATCTTCGATGTTCCCGAGCACGGCCAAGGCCACGCGAAACACGCGCCGCTCGTGCCTGCGCACGAGCGTTTCGAAACACCGCTGCTCTCCAGCCAGCACCCGCTGGACCAGCTCAAAATCGTCTTCGCCTGATCCGATCTCGCTGGAATTCACGAAAGGAACTTCCTCCGCTGCATGTGATTGGTGCCGCAGGGAAAAAGATTCAAGTCGCCGGAAATGGCGCTGCGCGACCGCCAACCGGCTGCATGTCGCCTTGAACCTTTTTGTTCCCGGCTACGATCACATGGACGAAACAACATCTGCGCAGGAGGTTTGGCAATGAAACTTAAACTCGGACGCGTTGTTCTCGGCGGCATCGTGGGCACCTTGGCCATCACATTCCTAATGTACGTCGGCGGACCCATGATGGGTCTGCCCAGGATGGACGTCGCAGCCATGCTCGGCGGCATGCTGGGTGGCTGGGGGATGGGCATGGCCATGCACATTCTCAACGGAACCGTCATTTTCCCGCTCATCTTCGCTTACGTGCTGTACGCGAAATTACCAGGTTCACCCCATCTCAAGGGCATTCTCTGGGGTCTAATTCTATGGGTGCTGGCTCAGATCGTAGTCATGCCCATGATGGGCGCAGGCCTGTTTGGCCTTAGGATGGGCGGAATGATGCCGGCGGTCGGCTCTCTCTTGGGCCATATCGTTTACGGTGCGCTGCTCGGATGGATCGCAGGCCACGCCGAAGCCGAAAAACTCGGGCGGACTGCGACCGCTTGATCCGCAGGACGATACCGTCCGCCATCGAAAGTTGAAATTTGGGGAGGTAGGCATGAGCCGCTGTGTCCGCATCACGCATAGGCGTACCGGATTGCTCCTGGCTGAAGGGCCGCTCGGCTGGGCGATCACGCCGTTTGAGGGCAATTACTACGTCTCGCGACGCCACTTGCGGACCAGCCGCTTCCGGCCCAATTTCCTTCCGGGCGTGTGTCCCTACAAGTTCCTGTACGTCTGGATGGACCTTGTACTGGAAGACGGGAGCAGAGAGAAGAATCTGGCTTGGATGTACTGGCTGCCCAACCCTGTGCTCCCGTTCATCTGGTTTCGGGTTGCAATACCGGGCTCCCACCCCGCGCTCGTCGTTGAACGACGCGAGTCAAAGAAAAGGAAGGACTAAGGCGCGCTTGCGTGGTAGGGAATTGCTTGAATCCTATTGCGGCTGGCGCCTATCGTATGGTTGGTCCAGGCGCCATGGCCGTATTGACCGCAACGATCACGTGTCCGCATTGTGGCTTCCGGGCAACTGAGACGATGCCCACGGATCAGTGTCAGTTCTTTTACGAATGCCGAAACTGCCACGCCGTTTTGAGGCCCCAACCTGGCGAATGTTGCGTCTATTGCTCGTACGCGGACAAGCCCTGCCCGCTGGTTCAAGAATCCCGAGCGCGCAGCGGAGGGCTACCGAAATCACCCGCCGCTGGAGGTTGAAGCTGCTCGATAGTTGACTGAGATGGAGTACAATTGGCCATGCGGAGCGAAGGCGGGGCGGCGGGTCTAAAGCACGTCCAGACCAGGAGGGGTTAAGATGGGATTCAAATTGTTAGCTTCGGTTGTGCTTTCGGCCCTGTGTTTCGTTGCTTCCGGTATTGCACAAGAGAGGTCTCCCTCCGGACCGTCCTCTGATCCACAGATCGGCTTGGCTGTCGGTACCAGGGCACCCTCGTTTTCCCTTCGTGACCAGTCGGGCCGCGTGCAAACCAGCGCCGCGCTGAAAGGCGCCAAGGGTACGGTCCTGCTCTTTTTCCGTTCCGCTGACTGGTGCCCGTATTGCAAAGCGCAGTTGATGGATTTGCAGACAGCCCGCGCGCGATTCGAACAGCAGGGACTCAAGCTGGCGGCCATCAGCTACGACACCGTAGAAATTCTGAAGGCCTTTGCCGGCCGCCGCCAGATCGAATTTCCCATGCTGGCCGATCCCGATTCGCAGGTCATTCGCGCCTATGGCGTTCTCAACGCCGAAGCCACCGGCAGGGACCAAGGGATGTCGCTCCCCGGATACTTCTTCATCGACGCCAGCGGCGTCATCCGCGAAAAGTTTTTCGAGGCCCGGGAAAAGTATCAGGAGCGCTACTCGGCCAACAACCTTATCGCCAAGCTCTTTCCCGAATTGGCCGCGCAGGTATCGCAGAACGTAGTGGCTCCGCGCATCCAGTTGGCTATCGCGCAATCGGATCGCGTCGCCGCTCCCGGCAGCCGCATCACCCTGTCCGCCGAAGTAAAGCTTCCCGCCGGCGTCCACGTCTATGCGCCGGGAGCCGAGGGTTACCGTGTGACCGAACTCAGAATACCGCCCTCCCCGGATTTCGCGCTGGCCTCGTCCGCCTATCCAAAATCTAAGGAGTTGTACCTGGCGGCGATTAAGGAGACCGTGCCGGTGTACGAAGGCAGCTTCCAAATCACCCAGGACGTAGCCTTCAGTTTCTCGCCAGCCTTCATGGGTTCGCTGGGGGCGGATGGCAAGACCGTGGAAGTACAGGGAGAATTTCGATATCAGGCCTGCGACGCGCGGCTCTGCTATCTGCCGGAGTCGGTGCCGGTGAAATGGCAGGTGCAAGTGATGCCTCTCGACCGGCAGCGGGCCCCGGAAGCCATACGGCACAATTAATCGCTTAGAATAAGGGTGCGGGCTGGGGGCTGACGCGCTGCCGGGGTTGAGCTCGTCCGGGGCCCGGTTCGGGAAAGCCCTCGCCGGCAGGTCCCGCGCGTGTGCACTGTAAGATGGTGCAAGAATAGTCAAGCAGCCGGGCGAGCTCAGGAGATCAGGAGCAGGACCAAACATGGAAGTATCGTTGCTCGCGGCCTTCGTGGCAGGGACGATTTCGTTCCTCTCGCCGTGTGTACTGCCGCTTGTGCCCGGCTACATCTCCATGCTTTCGGGAATCGGTGTGGAACAGTTGCAGCAGGGCGAACAGCCGCGCGCCCGCCTCTTCGCCTCTTCCCTCGCGTTCGTCAGCGGATTCTCGGTCGTCTTCATCACCTTTGGCGCCTCCGCCAGCGCCGTCGGCCAATTCCTGGTGCGCAACAAGAGCCTGCTGGCGCCATTCGCCGGCGCCGTCATCATCCTGTTCGGGCTGCACCTGATCGGCTGGCTCGTCCGCATCCCGCTGCGCGCCGGAGCGGTAGTGGGCGGCGTCCTGGCTGCGGCCGGCGTTGCTCTCCAGATTCGACCGCGCGGAGAAGACCCCGGCGCGATCGGCCCCGCGGAATTGATTGCCGTGTCGCTGATTTTTCTCGCGGGCCCCTCTCTCACGCGCTGGCTCAACCGCGACTTGCACTTCCGCAATCTCGGCGGCACCGGCGCCGCCCGGCCGGACAAAAGCCCTTTTGCCAGCACCCTCAGCGGCTTCCTGCTGGGCTTCGCCTTTGCCTTCGGCTGGACACCCTGCATCGGGCCCATCCTGGCCGGCGTGCTCACCATGGCCGCCACCAGCGACACCGTCGCGCGCGGCGTGATTCTCCTGGCGGTCTATTCAGCGGGTCTGGCCATTCCGTTTTTACTCACCGCAGTGGCCATCAATCGGTTCCTCCGCTTTTACAAGCGTTTCCGGCGCCACTTGCACGCCGTCGAGGTCAGCAGCGGCGGCCTGTTGCTTTTCGTAGGTGCCTTGATTTTTGTGAACCGGCTCACCTGGCTCTCAGGTAAACTGGGATTCCTGAATCGTTTCGTCTGGTAGGGGAGAAGCCTTCTTGCACAACATCTGGCACAAATGGATGTGGACGGGGATACTGAGACTCGCGCTCCTGACCGGTCTGGCCGCGCTGCTGGCCTGTGGCCGCAGCGCGCAGAACGTCGAGAACAGCAGCGGCGCGGCGCCCGAGCTAAACAGGATGCTGACCGCTCTGGACGGCACACAGACGTCGCTGGCGCAACACCAGGGCAAGGTGGTGCTGGTGAACTTCTGGGCCACCTGGTGCGAGCCCTGCCGCGTCGAGATTCCCTGGCTCATCGAGTTCACGCAAAAGTACGGCCCGCAGGGCCTGGTGGTCATCGGCGTGGCCATGGATGAAGAGGGCAAGAAAGTCGTCGAGCCTTACGTCCAGAAAGAGCGCTTCGACGTCAACGGCAGCCAGGAAGCGATGAACTATCAGGTGGTCCTGGGCAATGATAGCCTGGCCGAGCAATTCGGCGGCATCATCGGGCTGCCCACCAGCATGCTCTATGCGCGCGATGGAAGAAAAGTCAAAACCATGATCGGCCTCATCAATCACGACGACCTCACCAAGGCGCTCGATACTCTGTTCTGATCTGCGCCCGCCGCCGGGCCCTTGGCGAAAAAACTATGGATGAACAAGATTTCAGGAAAAAATGCGACGCGGCGCTCGAATCCCTGAAACGCCGCCTGCTCGAGCTGGGCGACCAGCACGGATTCGAGGTCGAAGGCCAGGGCGACAAACTCGAACTGTTATTCGAGGAACCCGAGGAAGCCCGCTTCGTGATCAGCCCCAACTCGGCGGTGCGCCAGATCTGGATTTCGGCGCTCACCACCAGTTTCAAGCTGGATTGGTCGGAGCAGGCCCAGGCGTTCGTCCTGGCAAAAACCGGCGAGACGCTGCCGCTGTTGATGGGCCGCATCCTCACGCAGCAGCTCGGCGGCCCCATCTCCGTCTAGAATTCGTCAAGATTTCTCGAGAAGGCGTCATCCCGAGTCCGCCGCGGCGGACGAGGGATCTGCTTGTGTCTAGCTCGCGGCCGAGCGCGCCGAAATCGCCGGCCGTGCGCGACGCAAGCGGCTCACCACGCGCTCCCGGCCGAGCGCTAGCATGGTATCGAAGAGCGGCGGCGCCACCGCTTGCCCCACCATCGCCACACGTGCGCCGTTGATGAGCAGCCCCGCCTTCACTCCCGCCGACTCGGCCAGGCCGCGCAGCGCCTGCTCGCATCCGTCGTGAGTCCACTCCGGCAATTTTTCCAGCGCATCCGCCAACTGCGACAGCAGATCGGGCAGCCGCTCGTCTTTCCAGAATTTTCCGCGCGCCGCCGCGTCGTACTCGAACTCATCGGAAAAAAACGCCCGCGCCCACGTCGAAAAATCCAGCAAGAGCCTCGTCCGCGGGCGCAGCAGGTCCACCGTGCGCGCCAGCCACTCGCGTCCCGCACCAGACGCCCATTCCTCGCGCCACAACCTGCTGCGCTCGAGTTCCCCTCGCACCGCCGGCAGCAGTTCGTTCACCGGCAGTTGTTGCAGGTACTGCTGGTTGAACCATTCCAGCTTGGCGCGGTCGAAAACCGCGTTGGTGCGGCTCACGCCCGAAAGCGAAAACCGCTCCACCAGTTCCGCCGTTCGCAAAAATTGCAAGTCCTCCCCGGGCGACCAACCCAGCAAAGCCAGAAAATTGCGAAACGCCTCCGGCAAAAAGCCTTCCTCGCGGTAGGAAGTGACGCTGGTCGCGCCGTGGCGCTTCGAGAGCCGCGTGCGATCCGCGCCCAGAATCAGCGGCACGTGCGCGAAAATCGGCGGCGGCGCGCCCAGAGCGCGATAGAGCAGCACCTGTTTCGGGGTATTGGAGATGTGATCGGCGCCGCGAATCACGTGTGAGATCCGCATCTCCAGGTCGTCCACTACCGCGCCCAATTGATAAGTCGGCCGGCCGCTGCCTGGCGTAATCCCCCGCGCCGAGCGCAACAGAACGAAATCCTCGATCTCCTCGTTTTGCACCTCGCGCGGGCCGAAAACGGCGTCCTCGAATCGCGTCGCGCCTCCGAGCGGCACACGGAAACGCACGGCGGGCTCTGCAACTACACTCGCCGGCATGCCGTCGCGGCAACCGCAGCGCACCACGCGCCGCCCGCCGGCCTTGCCCCCGTCGCCATCCTCGGACGGATTTTCAGCGGCGTCTCCGCCCGCGTACCGCTCTGGAGGGCAGTAGCAAAGATAGGCCGCGCCGCTCGCGAGCAATTTCTCCGCCGCCGCGCGATAACCCGCCAGGCGCTCGGACTGATGAAACGGCCCTTCGTCCCAATCCAGACCCATCCAGCGCAAGCCGTCCAGGATGCCCTCCACCAGTTCCGGCCGATTCCGCTCGGCGTCGGTATCCTCGATGCGCAGTATGAATGTGCCGCCCAGATTCCGCGCAAACAGCCAGTTGAATAGCGCCGTGCGCGCCCCGCCCACGTGCAGATACCCGGTCGGCGAAGGCGCGAATCGCACCCGCACCCCAGTCGAAGCTCCAGAAAAAGGTGATGGAACGCTCATACCCGTGATCAGTCGCAGGCCGTGCAGCGACGCCCCATCTTATCCGATGAACCGTGCTAACGCGAGCCGAGAGGAGACAGTGTGGCAACTCGGATTTGCGAGGTTTCTGGTAGCGCCCCGACCCGGTCGGGGCAGATTAGATTCAACAAGAGATTCAACAACATGCCCGCCTGAAGGCGGGCGCTACACCACCGAAACCAGTTGCCACGCAGATTGAACAGGGCGGCTCAGGGTCGCGTTCCGAATCGGGACTGACCACGGCCGACCGGCAGACCCATTATGGCTATCGTGGCCGGTTGTGTGCTTAGCAAGTACCCCCGTACCCTTGACCGTTCAAGGTCCCTGGTCTACATTCGCAAAAGTCATCCATTTTCAGCGGCTCAAGTCTTCTAGGGCCGCTGTATGAGGAACGATTCTGTCAGCCTATATGGCAGCACCCGCACGGGCCGCAGGAGTAGCCAGAGAATTCTCGAGTCCACCTGACTGCTTTGCCTGCCGCGGCGGCGTGAAACCGGATTTTGATGTCCCGAGACCCCGCCGGGATGGGGCCGTCGAGGCCCGCGGAGAACGCCATGCCGGCTGACGGCAACCTTATCTCGGCCGGTCTGGCGGCGGCCACTGCCGTGGCCGCGGGCGTGTTCGCCTATCTGCGGGAGCTGAAGCGCGAGCGCTACCTCATGTTGTGGGCCGCCGGCTGGTGCTTGCTTTCTCTGCACCACGTGGCCGCAAATTTTCAATTGCAGTTGGGCTCTGCGCACTGGCTGTGGTTTTCCGAGAAGTGGCTGTTAGCGGCAGCGGCGGTGGTGTTCTTTTCGGCGGCACTGGATTACGCGCAGAAACCGCCCCGCAGGATTCTGGAGATGGTGGCCGCGGCAGTTCTGGTGTTGTGGACCATAACCTATCGCTTGCAGTTAGAGCCGCTGGCGCCGGAGTTTGGAATTGCGGCCGTGTTCTTCGCCGCCGCCTGGGTCTGCTGGGATCACGGTCGCCGCCAGGAGAGCCGCAATGACCGCCTCCTGGCGGCATCCTTCGTGATCCTGGGCCTGCTCCCAGCCGCCGAACTGAATTCGGCCGGAGCAGCGGGCGCGTCAGCGCTGAACTTGGGTGTGCTGCTCAGCGCGCCACAACTGCTGGCGGCGGCCCTGATGCTGTTGGCCGCGTATGAGAGACAAAATGCGCGGGTCGAGCGCAACGTGCTGGCGCTTTCGAATCTGAATCTGGCCGCCTCCGGCCTGCTGAGCGGAGAAACCGAGAGAGTGCTGTCGCAGGCACTGCAACGAGTGCTGGACGTCGTCGGTTTCCCGGTTGGAGCGGTCTTGCTGCGCCAGGGCGGCGTGCGCGGAAAGAAACTGGCGGTGACCACGGGCCTGAGCAATTCATTTCGCACCGCGCTCGAAGAGGACAATCTGCGCGACTACCTGGTCCAACTCACTGCCCGGCTGGGCGGGCTGGCCGTATTCCGCGACCTGGGGCGCGACGCCTCCTGGGCCGCCCTGGAGCGCGAAGAAATGTTCTCGCGCTTCCGGCGGGTGGCCGCGAGCCAAAACCTGCAGACCGTCGTAGGCATCAGCCTGCAATCCAAAGAACAGCTGGCGGGCGTGCTGCTGCTGGCGGCGCCGGATCGCCGGGATCTGGCCCCCTCCGAGTTCCGTTTGCTGGCCGCTCTCGGTCAGCAGATGGGCATGGCCGTGGACAATAGCAGTCTCATGCAGAACGCCTGGCGGCGTTCCGAAGAGCTGCACGTGCTGAACGAGATCGGCCAGGCGCTCAGCTCGACCCTGGAACCCGACGCGCTGCTGGAGAAAATCTACGCGGAAATGCAGCGGCTGTTCGAAATGGCCGATTTCTTTATCGCCATACACGATGAGCCCCGCAACCGGATCCGTTTCGAGCTGGAAGTAGTGGACGGCGCGCGCCAGCCCAAACGCAGCCGCCCGGCCGGCAATCACCTGTCCGAATATATTCTGCGCACGCACCAGCCGCTCTTGATCTGTGAGAATTTCGCCGGCGAGATGAAGAAGCTGGGCATCGAACCGATGCAATCGTCCAAGTCCCTTTGCGGCGTTCCCCTGGTGGTCCAGGACCGGGTCATCGGCGTGATGGCTGTGCGAGGACTGCAAGAACACCTCTTCGACGAGGGCCACCTCAAGATCCTGCGCGTGCTGGCCAACCAGGCCGCCATTGCGCTGGAGAACGCGCGCCTGTTGCGCGAAGAACAGACCCGCGCGCGCCACCTCACGCTCCTGAACAATATTTCGCGCAACGCCATCGCCATGCTCCACCCGGACGAGATGCTGGCCCGCATCGCCGAACAACTCGAACGCGGCCTGACCTTCGATCACATGGGCATCGGCCTGCTGGACACCACCAGCAAGGAAGTGATCATCCAGGCGGAAGCCGGCCCCCGCCGCGGCGCGCTGGGCCGCCGCCTGACGCTGAGCGGGAGCCTGGTGGGCCACGTCGCCCGCACCGGGCAGATGACACTGCTGCGTGACTCCGGCAGCGACGCGGATCTGGCGCCGGTGCTGGGAGATTCAGCCTCGGCCGTAGCCCTGCCGCTTCTTTTGGCCGATCAGCTCCACGGCGTCCTGTATGTAGAGACTGCCGATTTCAAAGAATTCTCCGAAGACGAGCTTCTGTTACTGCACACGCTGGCCGACTTGATCTCCGGAGCCCTGCACCACACGCTCACCCTGCAAAAGGCGCAGGAACAGGCCGTTACCGACGGGCTCACGGGCGTCAAAACTCACCGCTTCCTCCTGGAAGCCCTGTCGGCGGAGTGGAAACGCTCGACGCGGGCCAGCCGGCCCTTCTGCCTGCTGCTGGCCGATCTGGACCGGTTCAAGTTCGTCAATGATTTCTTCGGCCACTTGGAGGGCGACCTGGTGCTCAGGCGCGTCGGGCGCATCTTGGAGCAGAATTGCCGCCGCTCGGACGTCGTGGCGCGCTATGGCGGGGATGAGTTTGTGATCCTGATGCCGGAAAGCGATATCGAGCAGAGCCAGCATCTCGCCGAAAAACTGCGAGATTGTATTTTCAGCGATTCTTTCCTCCGCGGGAAAAACGTCACTGCCAGCCTGGGCATCGCGGGGTTCCCGGCACACGGTTCTACGCCGCAGGAGCTGATTCAGATCGCCGACGCTTCGATGTACCTGTCCAAGCACCAGGGGGGCAACACGGTTTCCACCGCCGGCCACCTGGACCCGGACGAAGCCAGGCAATGGAAGCGCGACGTCCTGGAAGCTTATCTCGGCGTCACGCTCAAACGCCTGTTCTCCACCGGCCCGGAGGCATTCGCGGAAATTCACAGACGCCTGGAACAGTTCTCCCACTCCCTACCCGCCACGGAGCCGGCCCCGGCCGGCGCGCCGGGCTCGGACGGCGCCGGACAGCCGGCAGCACGGCCGGCGCTCACGCCGGCGGTCATGGAAACGGTCAGCTCCCTGGCGCTGGCCATTGATGCCAAGGACCCCTACACGCAAGGACACTCGCCCAAGGTCGCCAACTATGCGGCCCTGATCGCCGAGGGGCTGGGGCTCAAGGAAGACGAAATCGAGCAGATTCGACTGGGCGGAATGCTGCACGATATCGGGAAGGTGGGCGTCCCGGAACCGATCCTCAATAAGAGCGGCCCGCTAAATCCCGAGGAATGGGAATTGATGAAAGAGCACGTCTCGTTTGGCTACAAACTTCTGGCGCCGCTGCACACGCTGGCGGAGGTTCGTGCCATGGTGCTCCACCACCATGAGATGTTCGACGGCTCGGGCTATCCCGAGGGCCGGGCCGGGGAGGAGATTCCCCTGGGAGCGCGCATCATCGCCATCGCCGACGCCTACGACACCATCAACTCCGACCGCACTTACAAGAAAGCCCGCTCCACTCAAGCAGCGCTGGCAGAGATCGAGCGCTGCGCCGGCGCGCAGTTTGACCCGCAACTGGTGAGGGTCTTTGCCGAATGCATCCGGGAATTCTCGAAGACTCCTGTTGCCGCGGCAGCCATCCCAGTTCGCGAAACTGGCTCGTAAGAATGGCCCCACCAGGCCCCGTCATCCGCTACAGACGGGCGCGCCGGGGGCCCCCGCCACGGGCAAGTCTTGCGCCACCCAGGCGTCGAAGCCTCCCAGCACATTCATGACGTTCTCGAATCCGTAACGGGCCAGCAGGCTGGTGGCGATGGAACTGCGATAGCCACTCTTGCAATGCACTGCGGTGGGCGCGGCTGGATCGAGATCGCCGAGCAGTGCCGCCAGGCGCTGCCGGCTGGCGTCATCGGAAGCCAGCGCCAATTGGTCGAGCGGCTTGTGAAAGGACTGGGTGATGTGACCGCCCCGCCGCTCCACGTCGGTACGCACGTCCAGCACTTGGATTTCACCCGGGCGCGCGCGCAACTCTCGTCCGAGGTCGGCGACGGAAACTTGCGGCACCTGCCCAAGCTTGCGGCCCGAGCGTTCCCAGGCCAGCACACCGCCGTCTAGATAGCCGGCCACAGTCTCGATACCGACACGCGCCAGCCGAGTGCGTGCCTCTTCGACCTGCTCGGCATCGTCGGTAACCAGGACAACCGCACTGGTGAGACCCAGAAGAGTGCCGGCCCACGACGCGTACTGGCCGGCGAGCGCAATGTGGATCGAGCCGGGAACGTGCCCGGCCCCAAAAAGGACGGCGGAGCGAGTATCCAGCACGATCGCGTGGCCATCACGAGCGCTCAAGAGCCGCCCGACCTGTTCGGGGGAAAGAGCCGGGACGGGCGGCATGGCCGCCAGCGGTTCGGCTCCGGTGCGGTTGATCTCGGCGTCGAGGGCGAAGTAGCCGGGGCGGGGCGGCAAATCGGTGGTGATCAGACGGATGAATTCGTCCCGATTCATGGGCCGGAGAGCATAGTTGCGGGCGCGCTCGGCGCCGATGGTCGAGCGGCGCTCCGGACTGATATTGCGGCCGCAGAGTGATCCGGCGCCGTGCGCGGGAAATACTTCGACGGAATCGGGGAGGCGGAGCAGTTTCTCATGCAGGCTGTCGTAGAGCATGCCGGCCAATTGCTGGGGTGTGAATTCGCGCGAGAGATCGGGGCGTCCGACGTCGCCGATAAACAGTGTGTCGCCGGTGAGCACGGCCCAGGGCTCGGGAGAGCGATCGAGGTCGGTAACCAGCACGCAGAGACTCTCGGGCGTATGGCCGGGAGTCTCGAGGAAACGCAAGCGGCAGCGGCCGAAGGAGATTTCGTAGCCGTCGTGGACGCCGTGGTGCGGAAACTCGGCGCGGGCGCGACCCCCGATGTGAATGGTGGCGCCGGTGCGTACCGCCAGGTCACGATGACCGGAAACGAAATCGGCATGGAGATGGGTCTCGACGACATGAGCGATGCGTAATCGCTGGCGCGCGGCCTCGTCGATGTAGAGATCGACATCGCGCTGCGGGTCCACCACGACGGCAATGCCTTCGGAGCCCAGCATATAGGAGGCATGGGCCAGGCAGGCCAGATAGAACTGCTCAAAATACATCGGCGCCTCCTTCCAGCACACGGGAAAGTCTCACTTTAGCATAGCAACGCAGTTTCGCCGTGTGGCGGCATTGCTTGTCACCCAGGCAGCGATTGCGTAGAATCGCGTTTTCTTTGGCCAGTGAACCGCGCGCCGTACAGGGGACCGTGCATGGGGAAACGCATCGCCGCAAGGATCACCGGAATCGCCGGCTACGTGCCGCCACGGGTGTTGAGCAATGCGGACCTGGAGAAGATGGTGGATACGACCGACTCCTGGATTCGCGAGCGAACCGGGATCGCCGAGCGCCATCTGGCGGAGAAGGGCGTGGCCACTTCCCACCTGGCGACGCTGGCCGCACAAGAACTCCTGAAAGAAACGAAAACGGCGCCCGAGGAGATTGACCTGATCGTGACGGCCACGGTCACGCCAGACATGCTGTTTCCGGCGACTGCTTGCCTGATTCAGAACCGCCTCGGCGCCACGCGCGCTTGGGGCTTCGACCTTTCAGCAGCCTGCTCGGGTTTCCTCTACGCGCTGACGGTGGGGGCGCAGTTTGCCGGCGCGGGGACGCATCGAAAGATATTGGTCATCGGCAGCGACGTGATGAGCTCCATCATCGATTACAAGGATCGAAACACGTGCGTGCTTTTCGGCGACGGGGCGGGCGCGGTGCTGGTCGAGCCGGCGGAACCCGGCGGTCCGTGCATCCTTGATTTTCACCATGATATTGACGGCTCCGGCGGAGAGTTCCTGTACATGCCCGGCGGCGGCTCGCTGCATCCGCCGACGCACGAAACGGTGAATGAAAACATGCACGTCGTGCACCAGGCGGGCTCACAGGTATTCAAGTATGCGGTGCGCCGGATGTCTGAAGTCGCCTGCCAATTGCTGGAGCGGAACGGATTCTCGACTCGCGACCTGGCGCTGGTGGTGCCGCACCAGGCCAACCTGAGAATCATTCAGGCCATGAAGGAACGGCTGGGTCTGGACGACTCGAAGGTCCTGGTGAATATCGAACGCTTCGGAAACACCACGGGCGGGACCATCCCGTTAGGGCTGCGGGACGCCGTGGCCCAGGGCCGCCTGCACAAAGGCGATCTGGTGCTGCTGATGGCCGTCGGTGCGGGCTTTACCACGGGCGGCATGCTGCTGCGCTGGGCGTACTAGGAGCCGGAAGCTGTAAAGGGACAGGATGTCGATTTCAACTCTTCGCATCCCGCCAACAGGAAGGTGGGTTAGATATCCGGACCAAGGGCGGCAGGACTGTCGTCCCAGAACGCTCGGGATTCAACCCTAACCGGCCACAAGTACGGCGACAAGGATCGATAGGCAAGCGCTCCCACAGCAGTTCCGAGGGTATTCATGATCAGGTCCGTGCTACTGGAACTGCGTGCGGGAATGTATAGTTGCAGGAACTCGATCGTAAGGCTCAGCAGTGCTCCCACAACGATCGTGATCACAAGCGCACGATTGACTTTCCGTCGCAATGAAAAATAGGCGCAGAATGCAACGCCAAAAGGGACAAACCCCGCGACATTAAGAAACACGTCTCTGAGATAACCTCTCCTAAGATCGAATTCCTTCCAGAACGGCTGCAGAAAAACCGCATGCTCAACCCAAAAACGTTCTGGAATGTACAAGTCAGGCCCCCAGGCAATTTGGTTATGAACCACCCTCCCGGCGCGCTCGTTGAATGTATAGAGTGCGACCAGCCCCCGCTCCGGAAAGTCTTCCGGCCGCTTCCGTGTGTTCCAGGAGTGGTAGTTCCGGAGAACCTCATCCGCGCTGATCGTGCGGTCGTAAACCGCTAACCCACTCAGCACACCGGACCAACCACCGTGCGCTACGGGAGAACTGCTGATGAGCAGCGAGCCGGTAAAGTCACGGGCCGAAAGGCCGAATTGCGGGGACAGCTTAGCCAGTGCACCATTCAAGTAGATCGCAGTTCCATCCGGCCCTGCAGTGACCGATACGAGTACCGCCTCACCTTCGCGGAACACACTATCGACTACAAGGCGAACCGACGTCAAACGAGATTGTGCGCCTGGCAGGTCACGGGTCACGACAAGGCCGTCACCACTCTGGGCAAGCCTGAACTGCATCGGATTGTCGGGTGTGGAGAAAGCAAGAATAACTCTTGAGGTGTCTGTGCGGTCAGACTCCAGTAGAACTTCAAGACTGCAGTATTCAGGATCGCCGGAAGGCTTCCATTCGAAGCTGCTTTCGCTCCGCATGGTGGAGTGCTCCCCCAATCGAAGACTTTCGGCATTCTCGACCCAACTCACCTCGTTTGTGACGAAGGGAATGAGCGGCCAAAGCCCGGCCGGCAAGATATAGCTCAATACAAATAGGCAGGCCGCGACTACCATTCTGGTGTAAGACATGGCGCGTCAGCGGGACATTAAGCCGGGCTTTCCGATTGCCACTCCATACTATCAAGTCGTCACTAAGTGGGATTTGGAGCGGGCGACGGGAATCGAACCCATGCCTGAGGCCTGGAGAGCCTCTGTTCTTCCATTGAACTACACCCGCCGATCTTCATCGCCGCACGCCGTGTTGGATTTCACTCCCGCCGTCACGGTGTGACGGTTATTGTCGCTGTCGCAGTGCCTCCGCCACGTGTGGCCGAGATGGTGGACGTTGTGGTCGCGGGCACCGCGAGGCTGGTCACGGTGAAGGTAGCGGTGGTCGCTCCCGTCGCCACAGTTACGAAGGACGGAACCGTGGCCGCCGCGGTGTTGCTGCTCGATAGCATTACCCGCCTTTGTGTAGAGGATCCCGCCGCAGGGGCATTCAGCGTCACCGTGGCGGTGGAGTTTGTTACCCCGCCGACTACGCTGGTCGGATTCAGGGTCAGCGAAGCGGGTTGCGCCGGATTGAGCGTAAACGTCGCCGTGCGCGTGACACCACTGCGGGTTGCGGTGACGGTTACGGTTGTCGTGGCGCCCACGGCGGCGGTGGTCACCGTGA
>Ga0214473_10005777_pt1 | contig 14808 bp, 11 predicted proteins | sample RVTome_7_FD_203509 | JGI IMG/M metagenome (GOLD analysis project Ga0214473, IMG submission 203509) | Soil microbial communities from uranium-contaminated site in the Upper Colorado River Basin, Wyoming, United States - RVT98D197 | ecosystem: Environmental > Terrestrial > Soil > Contaminated >... | reverse complement strand
TGCTCGAAGGGGCGCGAGTAGTGCTGCCGGGCCTCAGAGAGGGATGGCCCGGCGCGTTGCGTGCGTATCTAGAGAGTCGGCGCAGTGGGACCACACCGGATAGCGAGGCCGCGGGCGCAGTCGCCTTCAGCGTGGCCGCGGTGCGAGAGGGGGCGCAACTGCGCTTGGTCTACCGAGGCCCGCAGTCTGAGGAGCCGAAGACCACGGCCAGCACGCTGAACCGCGTAACCCGGTTCGTGCCGCGCGAGGCCGTCTTCTACGCGGCCGTTCACAGGCCAGGCGCATGGCTTACGAGGCTGTTCGACACACCCGGTGAGCAGGAGTCACCCGAGAGGGCCCGCCGCAGGCGGATCAGCCCCCTCCGCCGCCGATACCTGTTCTTCCCTCCGTCTCCACAGCCGTGGCTTGGCCTTGACCAGGTCCCGACTGACCTGATGATAGCGGTGTTTGCGCCGGAGGGCCGGGATGGCCTCCGCCTGGCGGTGGCCGCACCCGAGGGAGAGCTGCCGGTGCCGCCGCGCGGCCTGCTGTCCCTGCTCTTCCGGAAGCCGGCCTCGGCCGTGATAGACAAGACGGCGATTCTTGCTACCGACGCGCGATCGCTAGCACAATGCTCGCGTGCGGCGAAAGCGCGCCCCCCTCTGCTCGACTTGAAGGGCGATGTACAGTTCGTGGCCTCGGCTCGCCTGTCGCGGCCCTTCGCCCAAGTCGGTCACGTGACGGAGATCAGGGCTATCGGCCGTCGTGCGCCCGGCGGGAGTGAGGGTGAGATCAGGATCGCGGTGCCGCCGCGGTATCTGTTGGGAGGAAAGTGACGGCGCGAGGAAAACGCAGCATGTGTCAGAGTCGGAACGTTCCTCAGCGCGGTTTCGCCTCTTCCCCTTTCACCTCTTCGCCTCTTCGAGGATAGCGATGAACCAGTTGACCTTTCTCGGCACCGGGGGCGCCCGGGTGTTGGTATTTAGGCAGTTGCTCGCTTCCGGCGGCCTGTGGATAGAGATGGAGGACACGCGCATTCATCTCGACCCGGGGCCGGGAGCGCTCGTGCAGGCCACAAAGCGCAAGCTGGACCCCACGAAGCTGGACGCGGTGATGCTCTCCCACCGGCACCTGGATCACGCGGCCGATGTGAATGTGATGATTGAGGCTATGACCATTGGCGGCCTCAACCGGCGCGGCGCGGTGTACGCACCGCGGGACGCCTACGAGGACGACCCGGTCATCCTCCGGTATCTGCGCGACTATGCGAAGGAGTCGCACGTAATCGAGGAGGGCGGCCGCTATCAGATCGGCGACGTTACAGTGACCGCTCCCAAGCGGTTGGACCATCCCGGCGAGGTGTACGGCTTCGTGTTCGCGTCGCCATCCTGCCTCTGGTCGTATCTACCGGACACGCGGTACTTCCCGGAGCTGGCCAAGCACTACCGCGCGGAGGTGGTGGTGATGCACGTAGTGCGACTGGAGGAGAGCGACATCTACCATCTCTCCGTCCCCGACGCAGAGAGTCTGATCGCGGCAATGCGGCCGAAGACGGCCATTCTTTCCCATTTTGGCATGACTGTGTGGCGCGCCAGGCCGTGGGAGGTGGCGGCGCGGTTGAGCGATGAGACCGGGGTGGAGGTAATCGCGGCGCGGGACGGGATGCAGTTTCCGCTCCCCGCGCGTGAGGCGAAATAGCAGTGCCGATGTACACTCCCGTCATCACCGAGATCGCTTGTCCGACCTCAGGGCTCGCGGCCTTCTTGCACCTCGCCGAGCGGCCGGGGGCGGTGCTGCTGGAGAGCAGCGCCCGCGACCCGCGCCTGGGGCGATGGTCGTTCGTGGCGAGCGATCCGTTTCTCACGTTCCGGAGCAAAGGGCGGCAGGTGGAGGTGGCGGACCGGAATGGGGTCACGGTGCGCGAGGCCAATCCGTTCTTCGCACTTGCGGATCTGCTCTCCCAGTACCGGAGCGCGCGTCCACCCGCGGCGCCACCCTTGCTGGGTGGGGCGATCGGCTACTTTGCCTATGATCTCGGGCGGTTCGTAGAACGCATTCCCGAACGGGTGGTGGATGACGTGCCAATCGCGGACTGCCATCTTGGCTGCTACGGCGCGGTGCTGGCCATAGACCACGTGGAGCAGCGCGCCTGGGTGTGCGCTATCGGCGCGCCGGAGAGTGATCCCGGAGTGGCGCGCCGGCTGGCCGAGGTGCGGACAGCGGAAATGGTGGCGCGACTCACCATGCCCTTTGCCGACCCGCCTGTGCAGTCAGTCGAAGGCGCGGGCGAGTTCGCGTTGGCCTCGAACTTCACGCGGGAGGAGTACTTGCGGGCGGTGGGGCGCGCGAAGGAGTATATCGCGGCCGGGGACATCTACCAGGTGAACCTTTCGCAGCGACTCCACGCGCCGCTGGCGACCAGCCCGCGCGCGCTCTACCGGCGACTCGCGCACACCAACCCGTCTCCGTTCGCGGCCTACCTCGAGACGCCGGAGGCGGCCATCGTGAGCTGCTCCCCGGAGCGGTTTCTCCAGGTCAGGGGGAGCGAAGTGGAAACGCGGCCCATCAAGGGCACGCGTCCGCGCGGAGCGACAGCGGAGGAGGATGCGCGGCTCGCCGCGGAACTGCTGGCAAGCGAGAAGGACCGCGCCGAGAACGTGATGATCGTGGACCTGGAGCGTAACGACCTGGGCAAGGTGTGCGAGTACGGGAGCGTACATGTGCGCGAGTTGTTCGCGGTGGAGAGCTACGCCACTGTGCATCACCTCGTCTCCACGGTGCAGGGCCGGTTGCGGTCGGGAATGACCGCGCTGGACTGCCTGCGGGAGGCCTTCCCTGGTGGATCCATCACCGGCGCGCCGAAGGTGCGTTCCATGGAGATCATCGAGGAACTGGAGCCGACGCGCCGCGGCGTGTATACCGGCGCCATCGGCTATCTCTGCTTCTCGGGCGACATGGATGTCAACATCGTGATCCGCACGGTGGTGGTGAAGAACGGCGTCGCCTACTTCCAGGTGGGCGGGGGAATCGTGGCGGACTCAGATCCTGAGGCCGAGTACCAAGAGACGGTGGATAAGGCCCAGGCCTTGGCGCAGGCGCTCGGGGCCGAGGCGGGCGTGGAGAGGATCCGATGGCCGGAATAGCGTGGGTCAACGGCCGCATCGTAGAGGCGGATTTGCCGGCGGTGGCGGTCACCGACCGCGGGTTCATGTATGGCGAGGGGCTGTTCGAGACCATGCGCGCCTATGGCGGCCGCATCTTCCGGCTGGAGCAGCACTTGGAGCGGATGTGCACCGCGGCGGAGGAGATCGGGCTGGGAGTGCAGGCCTCCGGCCTGCATACGGCCGTGTCGGAGGCGCTCTCCGCGAGCGGCCTCCCGGACGCCACCGTCAGACTGACCGTCACCCCCAACTCGCGCGTCGTGCTGGTGCGACCGCTCTCCCTCCCGCCGCAGGAACAATACGAGCGCGGCTGCACCGCGCTGACGGTGCGCGCGGCGGTGGTGCGCGAAAGCGTACTGCGGCGGATCAAGTCCCTGAACTACCTCGACAAACTGCTCGCCCAACGGGAAGCTGAGGCCGCGGGCGCGCATGAGGCGATCCTGGTGGATCCGGATGGCTGCGTCGTAGAGGCGGCGAGGCGCAACGTGTTCGCAGTGATCGGCGGGAGCGCGATTACTCCTCCCCTCTCCCGCGGCTTGCTGCCCGGCATCACTCGTGCCGCGGTGATACGGGCGGCGCGCGTCAGCACTGCTTGCGAGGAGCGGGACATCACGCGCGAGGAACTGCTCGGCGCGGAGGAGTGCTTCCTCACCAGTTCTGTCGCGGAGATCCTGCCGGTGGCCTTTGTGGACGGAGCGGCCTTGCGCGCGCCGGGGCCGGTTACGGCCGCCCTGATGAAGGCCTACCGCGCGCTGGTAGCCGACGAGCTGACCCTGTCCGGGTAGAACGCCTTCGCCATCGCCGCGACTGCGTTGACGATGCGCGGCCCGGCCCGCATGATCTCGTCCTCCTCGATCACCACAAGGCGGCCTCGGCGGACCGCGGTCAGACGTTTGAGGACCGGATGGGATAGTACCTGCCGCTTCATCATATCCGGATCGCCGGTCATGGTCGCAACCAGCAGGAAGTCCGGGTCGGCCGCGACCAGAGACTCGAGACTGAATTCCCTGAACCCCTTCACTCGGCTCCCCGCGTTGCGCGCACCGGCGGCGCGGATGGCCTCGTCCTGGAACGTTCCTGACCCGGCCGTCCACACCGGCCCGATCTGGAGGAAGATGAACGCGGTGGGCCGCCGACTCTCCGGCACCTCCGCGATCCTCCTCTCCACCATCGCCAACCGTTGCTGCATCTGGGCGATCACTCGCTCCGCGCCATCGCGCGCGCCGGTGAGCTGGCCGAGCCAGCGCAGTTGGGCGTGAATGTCGGTAAGCGAGGCCGGCTCCAGGGTGGTGAACACTGGGCAGCCGGATTTCCGCAAGGCCCCAATGAACTCAGATGGGTTCCCCTGCTGTCCGATGACCAGATCCGGCCGCGCGCCGAGAGCTTTCTCCGCGCTGGGGGTGAACCACAGACCCACCTTGTTGAGTCGCTTCACTTCCGGGGGATAGTCGCACTGGTTGGTGACCGCCACCACCCGGTCGCCTGCGCCGATGGCGAAAAGCATCTCGGTGATCGTGGGCGAGACGGAGACGATCCGCTCCGGCCTGGCGGGGAGGGTGACAGAGACGCCCTGCGCGTCGGTGAGGGTGAGTGGGAAACTGTCGCCGGAGACCGGGGGCGGCGCGGTGGGTTGCGGCGCGCGAGCGCAGCCCGCCAGCAGGAGCAAGCCAAGGACAAGAAGGAGCGGCGGGGTTCGGTGACCCCGCCCTACAGGCGCGGGCGCGAGAGTGGCAATGCGGTTCATCCTATGCTCACAAATGCCCCGGCGGTGAGCAGTACCGCGAGCTCAACCTTCTCGTTGATGGCGCCGTAGATATCCCCCGTCAGTCCCCCCAAGCGTCGCCGCCAGTACAGCCCATTCGCCAGCGCGGCGACTAGCGCAACTCCGACCAGGACGAGGCCCCTCCACTGCCAGATGGCGGACGCGATGGTGAGCGCCACCGCAGTTCCCGCCAGCAGGTGCCGCGGCCGCACTTCGGCCGCGAACGCGGCCCCGAGGCCGGTCTCCCGCGCGCTGGGGAAGAACGACGCGGCCGCCACGATCCCCACGCGACCGAGGGCCACCGAGAGGGACATCACGGCGAGCATTCGCAGGCTGCCCGACCCGATGAGGTAGCTGATGGCGCAGAACTTGGCGAGCAGGAATGCGATCCCGCTCGCGACCCCCAGCGCGCCGGCCCGGCTGTCCCGCATGATCTCCAGCATCCGGTCGCGATCCTTGCGGCTGAAGAAGGCGTCCGCGGTATCCATCAGCCCGTCAATGTGCAGACCGCCGGTGAGGAGCAGGTTCACCCCGATTACCAGCGAGGCCGCGATCCATCGGTCGCCCCATGCGAGGTGCGATCCGAACGCCACCGCGGCGAGCGCCGCGCCGACCATCAGACCCACCACCGGGAACCACAGCGCGGCGCGGCCGAGCGCGCCCGGTCGGGTGGAGACCCACGGCATCGGGATCACGGAAAGCATACCAATGGCAGTCAGCAGGCCCTCCATTAGCGCGCTCCCGACACTCCGGCCTCGGCAAAGGTGGCCATCTCGTTAAGGGTGCGCACCGCGGCCTCCACGACATGCATGGCGATGGCGCTGCCGGTGCCCTCGCCCAATCGCATCTCCAGATCGAGCAGCGGTTCCAGTCCCAGGTGCGCGAGCGCCGATCCGTGCCCCGGTTCGACGGAGCGGTGGCCGGCAATCATGAAGTCCTTGCTCTTCGGCGCGAGCCCGGCCGCCACCAGCGCGGCCGCTCCGGAGATCACGCCGTCCACGATCACCGGGACGCGGCGCGCAACCGCGGCCAGCATCATCCCCGCCATCGCCCCGATCTCGAACCCACCGACCTTGGATAGGACATCCAGCGCGTCCCCGGGGTCGGGTCGGTTGCACGCCAGCGCCCGCTCGATCACGCTGATCTTGTGCGTATGCATCGCGTCATCTATCCCGGTGCCGCGCCCGGTCACGACTGATGGCGAGAGACCGGTGAAGGTCGAGATGATCGCGGCCGAGGGAGTGGTGTTCCCGATGCCCATGTCACCGACGCCGACCAGATCGAGGGGTGGGTCCATCTCACCCTCCAGCACCTCAATGCCCGCCTCCAGCGCGCGCATGGCCTCTTCCCGCGACATGGCCGGGCCGACGGCCATGTTCTTTGTGCCGCGGCCGACCTTTCTCACGATCACACTTCCGCCGGTCGGGGCGTCGCCGACCACCCCGGCGTCCACCACCACCACCTTTGCGCCGACCTGCCGGCCCAACACATTGATGGCCGCGCCGCCCGCGGCGAAGTTGGCCAGCATCTGCGAGGTGACGTCTTGCGGGAACGCGGTCACCCCCTCCGCCACCACCCCATGGTCGCCGGCGATGACGAACAGAGCCTTGCGCGAGACTTCCGGTCGCACCTTGCCCTGGATGCCGGCGATCTGGACGGACAGGCGCTCCAATCGGCCCAGACTCCCCGGCGGCTTGGTTAGCTGGGACTGACGCTCCCTCGCCGCCTGCATCGCGCCGGCATGGAGGTCGCCGATGGCGGCGATCGTCTGCTCAAGCAGTGACATCGTCCGCCTCCCACGGCTTCGCCAAGCCCGAAGCCTTGATCTCCATGGCCAGGCCGGCCACCATCACGAACACTTGGTCAGCCGCGGCCGCGAGCTGCGCGTTGGCCCGGCCGAGCAAATCGCGGTAGGTGCGGCCGAGCGGGTAGGCGGGCACCAGGCCCAGGCCGACTTCGTTGGTAACGATGATGAGGCTCGCCAGGCCCGCGGCGTAGGCGGCGAGGAGGTTCGCGATCTCATGGTCCACGCGCTCCTGCGCCACGGCGTGCTCCTCCCCCGCTCCCAGCAGCAGATTCGAGACAAGCAGGGCCAGGCAATCGAGCAGGATCACCTCCGGTGACGCGGCGGCGCGCACGGCCTCCCCTGCGCCCGTAGGCGCCTCGATGGTCTGCCACTCCTCGGGGCGCGCGTTGCGGTGATGCTCGATCCGCGCGGCCATCTCCTCGTCGCCGGCCTCGGCGGTGGCGATGAACGTAACCCGCTCGCCCATCTTCGCCGCGAGGGCCTGCGCGAAGGCGCTCTTGCCACCCCGCGCGCCCCCGAGAATGAGCGTCAGCGATCTTCGGCTAGCGGCGGTCATAGAGGGAGTTGCCCTTGCTCAGGAATCCGAGATTCGCCTTCCGGTAGTCCTCTTCGGTGAGAGGCTTCTCGTAGGTACACCACCCATTGGATTGCGTCATCACCATCCGCATCGCCCGCGCGTGCCCGTCGCAAAACGCGACATTGGCGAAGCTCCCATGGCGGAAGTGCGTAGACGGATTGGAGAGGATGTGCCAGTACTCATAGGTCGGAGGCTCGCAAAAGGAATACTCCGTCAGCTTTCCCTTGCAGTCGAGGAAGGCGGTGTCGGTGAACATAATGGTTTCTGTGGGATCCCCAAGCCACGGCTCGCGCGCCGGTGAGCACATCTCCGGCCAGCCGGCTGGACTGCCGCCGACGTAAGCTGCATTGTACCCATAGCCCCCAGTCCCCTGCTCGAATTGCCCCTGGCTGGTCCATTCGGGTTCGAAGCTACCGCACTTCTTCACCTCGTAGGATCGCAGATACTCCCACAGCGGCCCCTGCGCGGGGTCAAACGGCGCGTCCAAGGTGGCGCGCCTCCCGTGCCAGCGCATCAAGTTGTCGGGGCTCTGGGCCGGGACGTACCCGCCGTCGTGGTCTGCCGCATACATGAGCATGGCGAGAGAGAGTTGGCGCACGTTCGAGAGACACGAGGCCTGCCGCCCTTTCTCTCTTGCCTGCATGAACACTGGGAACAATAGGCCGGCCAAGATGCCGATGATAGCGATCACCACCAGCAGTTCGATGAGCGTGAACCCTCGTCTACGGCCCATCTTCCGTCTCCTCGTGTGATGCTCGCGTGGAAGGCGGAGGCGGGCCATGGAAACGCCCCGGCCGCCGAATGGTGGCCGAGGCGCTGCTTCCCAATCACCGCGCCATGCCTCCCTTCCCGCGAAGTGGCACTGACTCGCAAGCCGGTCGGTCTCCTGGCTTCCGCATCGCTCTACTCCCTGCGCCTTCCCATCCCCGAGGGGGATAGTGACTTCTTGCAGGTTTCGTCCGCGGTTACAGTTGCGGGGCAGCGACGGACTTGCACCGTCTTCCCATGGCTACACCCGGCTTGCCGTTCGCTATCTAGTTATCTCGCCCGACGCAACGGACGGGATGATACTTACCAGAGCGATGAGGTAATGTCAAGCGCGATTTGCGCGCCTTACCTAGCGCCCGATTGAGCCGCGCTGAAGCACGATGGCAGGCTCCCCGAAGGCCGCCCCCACGTTCAGCAACAGCGTCGCCAGATACCGTTGCGCCTGTACCTGGTGCGGGCCGGGAGCGTCCCAGCGCACCTGGTCAATGATCCACAGCCCCTTGCCATAGGGGATGGAGGCAAGCACACCGGGCGTGGTGTGAACCACGGCCTGCTTGACCGACGATAGGTCAACCAGATAGCTCGCGACCGCCGGGGAAAGGCAGAGCGCGCTCGTCTGGGGATCGGCCTGCAGCCAGTTGAACTCCGCATTGCTCATTCCCGCGGCCGGGCCGGTGCGGTTGGTCAACGTAATGGGGCCGCCCGCATTGTCCGATATCCTGATCGGGACGCCGGCGAGTTCGGCGACCACCGGCATAGCGGCCGGGGTGACATTGTGGAAGATGACGCGGCCGCCGCGCTGCACGTACCGGCGAAGCGATTCGGCATAGGGCTGGACGCGGTTGGGAGCGGCGATGAGCAGCGCTGGATGGGCGCCCTGGAAGAGCCTCGCGAGACGATCGGTGTAGCGGTCGTACTCCACCCCGAGCAGGTTGAGGTGCATGGGTGCGGGCGCGTCGAGGATGACACCGATGCGTCCGGTTGGCGCGGGCTTCGTTCCGACGTAGGCCAGCAGGTTTCGAGCGATCCGCGTCGCCACAGGGTCCACGCCGTACTTGGTCGTGAGGTCGAGCTGGTTCAGGATGATCCTCCCCTTCCCCAGCCGCACCTCGGCCAGTCCCGCGGTCGCCAGACCGCATGCTCCCCCGCTGTCCGCGATCGTGCGGAAGCCGCCCCAGGTCGGCTTCTGCATCTCCATCAGGCTGACGAGGCCGTTGGGGAGCCAGTGGGCGAGGTCTTGCTCTGTCAACCCCTGAAGCGCAGGGTGAGCGGCGTCGCGCGCGAAGGTGATGGTGGCCGATTGGGTGGTCAACTGCGTCGGCATCAGCGCGGAGGGATAGCGGGGCTGCTCGAACACGAGCAGCGTGCCCCCACCGCGCACGTGGGTCAGCAGTTCCGCCATCATCGGCCCGGTCGGTACCCCGGGGGCAAAGAGCAGGGCGCTTGTTCCGATTACCGCGACCGGGCAATCGCGAAGGGCCTGCCTGACGCGCGTGTGATCGAACGGCAGAGACGCGATGCCCATCTCGGCGAGCAGCCGCGTGGTGTCGCCCTTTGGATCGTAGACGGCCACCCGCTTCGGGGCGCCGGCGATGCGGCCCGAGAGGGGCCCGTTCCCGAACACCTCCCACTCCGTCGACGCGCTGAACACCACTCGCCCGGTCTCGCATAGGTCAACGGTGAACGTCGCTTTGACGCGCTCCTGGTCGACCGGGGGGAGCGCCAACACTGCATTCACCCGCTCGCGACCGGCCGGAGGGAGAGTCACCGGATAACCGCCTTCGACCTTCCACTTCCCCACCGAGGGGACGAGCCGCCAGCGCAGGTCGAGCCGCCGCGCCGCGTCGGTGTCGTTGACGACGGTGATGGCGCGCGCGACGACTTTGCCCGCGAACACATGCGTGTTCGCACTGAGGTCGAAGGCTGCGAGCGGGCGATAGGCCCGAGACATCGCCTGCCGTGCAGGAGACGCGGGGTCCGCGATCTCGTCCACAGTCCAGGCGGAGATCGCGCTCACCCCGACGTCACGGGCCGCGATCACCTGCCACTCCCTCGCCTGGGTCTCAGCGAGCGTGCGGGAGAGGTCCGGATTGGGAAAGGCGGCGTCGCCGAAGAGGACGGTAGCCGCCGCGACGTCAGTGAGCGGGAGACGCAGGAACTCATCGAGGTACAAGGGCTTGTCCTGGCTCCATTGCCAGGAGCCGCATGGATAGCCATCCAACTGCACCGGGCCGCCCAACCAAGACGCGGTCTCCGGCCACTGGTTCCACCGCGGCAGCTCGTGGGGCCGACGGAGGCTGTAGACGTCCGCGGCGCCTCCGCCGTCCGCGTCACCACCGCACATCACGGGCCGCGTGGGGTCAAGCGCCTGGATTGCCTCCACCCATTCCCCCACCTGTTGCTCGCCCTGCTTGGCCGCCGCGCCGCCGGAGGCGAGCAGTTCGCGCTCCACGCTCCAGAGCACGATGCTGGGGTGGCTGCGCAGGCTAGCTACCATCGCGCAGAGGTCCCTCCGCGCGTTGTTCCAGAACTTCTGGTCCTGCAGCGCGTAGTATTCCGCCATATCGCATAGCGCTGACTCCGCGATCACCAGCACGCCCGCCTCATCCGCTGCCTCATACCATCGCTGCGGCCAAGGCTGACCGCCGAGACGCACCGCGTTCGCACCGGCGTCCCTGATGGTGCCGAAAAACCTATCCGAGGATTGGTCGCAGATCACCTGAGGCGCCGACACGGCCAGTAAATGCAGGGGTAGACAGTTCAGGTAGAACCGGTTTCCCTCCGCCCAGAACTCGCGGAAGCCGAAGCGCACCTGCACCGCGTCCGCCATCGCGCCGGTCCGTAGGCCTACCACAAGCGTGTACAGGTGTGGGGTCTGCGGCGACCACAGCTTGGGGTTGGGCCAGTCGGCCATCAGCGTCACCGTCTCGGTGGCGCCGGCCGGGACGACGATCTCCTCCGGCGCAAAGAAAGGGCCGCCTCCCCCGGCTGAGATGCGGGCGGTGACCTTGGTGCGCCGGTCGTCTTCCCCGCCGTTCTTCACTCTTACGTCCACCAGCATCACGGCGTCTCGCACCGAAGTCGTGACGCAGACATCGTCAATCCAGACCCGCGGCCGCAATTCGAGCGAGACGCTGTCCCAGAGGCCCACTTGGGTGGTCGTTCCGCCGACCGGCAGGAGGAGCGTTCCTTTGGGCGGCTGGGCCGTCTCGAGCTTGGCGTTGGCGGGCAGCAGCGCGGTCCAGTCCTGGACCTGGAGGGCGAGCGCGTTCGTCGCGCCGGGTATGAGGTGTCTCGTCACGTCGTACTCTGCGGGACTGAAGCCACCGACTACTCCTCCTACGGCCTTGCCGTTAAGGAACACCTTATGACTGTACTTCACCCCGTTCAGGCGCAGTATCGCACGGTTTCCCGACCAGGAGGAGGGCACGTAGCAGGGCCTGCGAAACCACACGGTGTGCGGGCCTTCGGGCCGCCACTCCATCACCGCAGGCACGGTGATCGGGGCCCACGTGGCCTCGCTGCCGGGCGGCGCGGTCGCGTCGCAGTAGGTGTACTCCCAGACCCCGTCCAGCGGGATAGCCGGGCGTGCGTACGCGCCTCCACACACCACCACGGCAAAGATGGTCAACAGCAGCGCGGCTCGCGCCAGCCTCATGCGGTAGCTCCGCTTTGCATCAAGGATTCGTAGAGCACGACCGCCTGATAGAGCTGGTCCAGATCCAGCTCCTCGGTCGCCGTGTGGGCCTGGCCCATGGACCCCGGCCCGCACACCACGGCCGGGATCGCGGCCTCCGCCAAGAACCCGGCATGTGTGGTCGCCACACTCCCCACCAGTGAGAGATGGCCCGTGACCTGCTTGACCCCGGCGCCGATGGCCCTCACCCAGGGATGATCCACACTCATGTTTAGACCCGGCACAACCAGGTTCGGCCCGGAAATGTCCAGCCCCAGGTCCTCCTCAATCGCGTTGGTGAGATAAGCTCTCACGTCAGAAACGGCTCTGCGGCCGTCCTCACCCGGCAGCAGTCGGCGGTCCACCTTGATCTCGCACCGATCCGGGATGACGTTGACGTACTCGCCACCTCGGATCACACCCACGCTGAGCGTGGCTTTGCCGAGCAGGGGGTGTGTCTCGCGCCCCACGCCGCCTTTCGCGTAATGCTCCAACGCCTCCACTACCCTTGCCATGCGGTAGATCGCGTTCACTCCCGCCTCCGGGCGGGAGCTGTGGGCGGCCTGTCCGGTGGTAGCGACGGTGAACCGGGCTACCCCCTTGTGCGCGACGACGACCTCCAGCCCGGTGGGCTCGGCCACCACTGCACCGCGCGCGCGCAGCCCCGAGGCAAGCAAACTACGCATCCCGCGCATGCCGTGTTCCTCGTCGGCCGTCGCGGTGAAGAGGACGGTGAGAGGCGGCCTTATGCCGCTCCTCGCGACCCGGATCAGCGCCGCCATCAGCGCTCCCAGACTACCCTTGTCATCGGCGGAACCGCGGCCCACGAGGGTATTGTCCTCCAAACGCGGAGAAAACGGCGAGGCCATCCCCTCTCCGGTGACGGTATCGAGATGCGCGTCGAACCACAGCGTCTCAGGGCTGTCGCCCGGGACTCGCGCCACGAGGCTGGGGCGGCCGGGCGCCGCCTCCTGCCGCGCGACGGCAATCCCTACTGCCTGGAGTTTTGCCTCCACGTAGGCCGCCAAGGCCGCCTCCCCCCTCACCCCGCCGACCGAGCCATCTAATGGGTTGACGCTGGGAATGGCCACCATGTCGAAGACTAGCTGTTGAATCCCCTCTCGCTCCATTGCTCCACCTTCCGAAGACGGATCACACGAAGGTTTTCGCCACCCGGTCTACGCCATCCTCTGCGTTCGCAACTAGGCCCATGGCTTGGCCGGACCGAGTAGGTACACCTTGGCGAGGCGTGGTATATGAGGGTGACCGGATCCGGCCGACCCAGGGATGGGGCGCGTGGCGAATGGTGCCTGGGGCGGTACGTAGCGCACAGCATTGTGTGAGGAGAGATGGTATGAGAAGTCGCTACTGTAGTGCCCTGCTTTGCCTGGTGGGGGCCGTCGTGTTGTTTTCTGCGACGACGATGTGTCCGGCTGCGCCCTGGCCCTCCTCCTTCAACTACTCCGCTGGGGTCTCGACGGATGAGAGCGCGCGCATTCAGCTCAGCGCTTCCATCCAAGGAATGTTCACCGAACACTGGGGAGCCAAGTTAGGCGGATGGTGGGTGACAGGAGGCGATGACAACCGCGCCTTTGTCGGCGACGCGTACCTCAACTACACCGGCGAGTCCCTCTATGCGGCGGCTGGTCGCAAGTACGTGCCGCTCGGGCCGGCCGGCGTGCTGGTCTCGCCGGGCCTCGCCGGAGGCGAGCTCCAGTTTCACTCCGACCGGCTGACCCTCCAAGGCATCGCCGGGACGCTGGCCTTCACGCCGGTCACCGGCGGGACGCGGTTCACCTTTGGGGGTAGTCGCGCACCGGCCGACGAGTCCATTCGCGCCGCGCGCGTCGCCCTTGAGCTGACCGACCCGGCCGCGGAGAACCACGTGATCGTCGGCGGGAACTGGCTCGATCTGATGGACGACACCGGCGTGAGCGTTGACCTGTCGGCGGACCTCAGCTCCCGGTTTGCCCTGTTTGGTGAGACCGCCGACTTCGCCGACGAGAGTGCCTACGTCTATGGGATTCGGTATACCAACCAGAAGGTTTGTCCCGATCCGACTAAGTACACGATGGCGACCCTGTACCAGCGCCACGTGCCTATCGGTTATGTCCCGGCCCAGGTCGGCGCGACCAACTACTTCGAGGATCAGACCGGACTGGCTCTGGGGGTTTACCATCAGTTCGATGCCAACCATGGCGTGGGGGTCTTTGCCGACCGCGATGACGTAATTCTGACCCTCTTTGGCTACGTGCCGTTGCAGTAGCCCGGGCCCCCCTCCCGCAGTGCAGTGGAAGTAGCAGCGCCCGCGAGCAGCGGGCGCTGCTACTTTGCGGCAGGGCGGTGGTGCGCGCGCTGCCACTGGTCCCTTGAGGGAGCACAGATCCCACATTGTTGGGTTGGCGTCCGAATATGGAAGAACATTGTGCCGCAAGTTTCAACGGGACGGAGTGCGAGATGCCAACAGCGCGCCACAGCGAGGACACGGCCCAGGTCAAGGCCGTTCCGGGAGAGCAGGAGGAGCAGAAAGTCCGCTGCCTGTGCGGGAAATGGTGGTGCTACCGCAGTGCAGATAGGCTCATTCTGCGCTGCAAGCTGTGCCGCAGGGATATTGTCATCGCAGGCGAGAATCTGCGAGTTTCCTACCGCTGAGGTGCAGCGACAACCCATTCCAACGACCCGCGTCTGAGCGCACTCAAGAGCCGCCGCGCCTGAGAGAAAGCCGGAGCTAGGGGACTGGTCCCTTGGCTCTTTCTTTTTGGCCCCAACCGGGCCGGCTCCGTAAGTAGAGCAGATGCGAGAGAGCGAGATCATGCGCAAGGGACGTCCAGCAAAGGTACTGTGGCTGCTGCTCCCGGCAACCCTGGCCGTGTTGCTGCTCGGGGCTCCGGCGGAGACGGCTCGCCGCGCTCGTGCCTCCCGTCGGCTGTCGCGAAGGCACCGCGTGGTGCGCGTGCGACGCCATCGCGCGCATCGTCGGACGATGAAACCGTCCGCCCGCGCTCGCCACGCTCCACCTCGCAAGCTCTCCTCCCCCGCCTCTGTCACTAAGACGGCGGTCTGGCCGGCGCCATTCGC
>Ga0214473_10005776_pt1 | contig 14808 bp, 14 predicted proteins | sample RVTome_7_FD_203509 | JGI IMG/M metagenome (GOLD analysis project Ga0214473, IMG submission 203509) | Soil microbial communities from uranium-contaminated site in the Upper Colorado River Basin, Wyoming, United States - RVT98D197 | ecosystem: Environmental > Terrestrial > Soil > Contaminated >... | reverse complement strand
GGCCGATCCAGCAGTGCGAAGTGGGCCGTGGCCATCGCGTGATCGTCCAGGCGCACCTCCACGCGCCACCGGCCCGGCCTGGCGCGCGGGAGGCGCCCGAGGTCCAGGGCCGTCCACGTCGTCCACCAGTCGGCGGGCGAGTCGAAGGGCTCCGGCGCGGGAGCCGCATGGGCCAGGGTCCCGTCGGGGTCGAACCAGCGCGCCAGCACGGCGTGCTTCCCCCGGACGTTCGCCCAGCGCACCCACAGGACGACCTTCCCATCGTCCCGGTAGAACGTGTCGCCCTCACCCACGGGGAGCACGCCCTTCACGTCCCGCGCGAAGGCAACCCGCATGGCCCTGGGGGCCTGGCCCGCACCCTCCCCCGGCGTGGGCGCCGGCACCGTCGCGGCGCCGGGCGCCAGCGCCGCAGGCCCCTGCGGAGACGGCCCCGGCGCGGTGGGGGCGGAGGGCGCAGCCCCGGCCGGCGGACCGCTCACCGGCGCAGGCGGGGGCGCGGCGGACCGCGAAGCCCAGAGGGCGGCGGCGAGGCCGATGACGGCGACGGCCAGGGCGCCCGCGATCAGGAGCTTGCGGGACCCCGAAGCGGACGGCGGCGGCGACGCGGCCGCGGGCTCGGGGACGGCGGGCGGCGCCGCCGGTTTGGAGGGATGGCCCTTCCCGTGCGCCGCAATGCGCGACAGGGCCTCACGGAATTCCCCGGCCCGCGCGTAGCGCGCGTCCGGATCCTTCGCCAGGGCCTTCCGGATGGCCGCATCCAGGGCGGGGGGAGACAACCGGTTCAGTTGGTTCAGGGGGATCGGGTCCGTGTGCAGGATCCGATAGAAAACGTTCGACACCGTCTCGCCCGGAAAGGCCTTCTCGTTGCAGGCCAGCTCGTACAGGACGGCCCCCAGGGAGAAGAGGTCGGACCGGCCGTCCACCGGGCGGCCCTCGATCTGCTCCGGGGACATGTAGCCGGGCGTCCCCACGGCGTGGCCGGACCGCGTCAGCGTGGACGTGGACAGGGAGGCGATGCCGAAATCGGTGATCTTGACCTGCCCGTTGCCTTGCAGCAGCAGGTTCGCGGGCTTGATGTCCCGGTGGACGACGCCCTGGGCGTGGGCGTGCTCCAGGGCGTCGCACACCTGGCCGCCGATGGCGCAGACCCGGTCGGCGGAGAACCGCGTCCCAGACCGCAACAGGGCGGTCAGACTCTCGCCGTAGACGCATTCCATGACCATGTAGGCCAGGTCGCCTTCCCGCTGGGCGTCGTACAGGGTCACGATATTGGGGTGTGTCAGCCGCCCGATGGCCTGGGCCTCCCTGGCGAAGCGGGTGGCGGCCTCCCCCTGCTCCCCGCCCTCGGCCCACAGATCGAGGCGCATGGTCTTGATGGCCACGTGCCGGCCGATGGCGGGATCGTTTGCCTTGAACACGACCCCCATTCCGCCGCGGCCCAGCTCGTGCAGCACCTCGTACCGGCCCAGGCGCCGCCCCGGCAGGGGCATCGCCGCTTGGTCTGCCATCCCCACGTCCTTCCGGCCGACCCGTGGCCGTCCCTCCCCCGGCGCGCGCGGCAGGGGGAGGCCGTGAGACTTCACTACCCGTGCCCGTTCCCATGCCCGTGCCCGTTCCCGACAGCACGCCGGAGACCAAGGGCAACCGGTTGGGGAACGGGACGCCTCCTGGAACAGGCCCGGGAACACCCGAACGTTCGAACGGTCGAACTTTCGAACGATTCTCTTCGCAGACTAGGCGGGGATCCGCGTGAACTGCGTCCCCTTGCAGCGGGGACACTGGATGGCCCCTCGGACCTCCCTGGAGATCCGGCCCGTCGCCCCGCACGACTCGCACCGGTACTGACCCGGCGTATGGACTTGCGCGGCGGGAGCCGTGCCCGTGCCCGCGCCCATGCCCGTGCCGCCGGGCCCCGGCGGCGCGGCCGCCGCCGGGGTGCCGACCCGCCGCGTGGCCGAAAGCTCCGCGGCCTGCTGCCGCACCTCTTCCTGGAGTCGGCGGTTCAGCTCTTCCACCTCCCGGGCCTGCGCGGCCAGGGCCTTGTTCTGCTCCACCTGTTCCGCCCGCGCCCGGGCCAGCTCGTGCATCATGGCGTTCGCCTTCTCGGCCAGGGCCGCGAACTCGTCTCCGTTGGGGACCTTGACCTCCTCCGAGAAGTCGCCCCGCGTGAGGCGGCCCAGGTGCTCGTCCAGGCGGACCACGGCGCCCAGGAACGGCCACGTGAGGACGTAACCCAGGAACAGGGCGAGACCCAGACTGCCCACCCCGGCCGCGGCGGCCATGCCGTAGGCCCACCGCCGCTCCCGGTCGGCCTCCTGGAGACTGGCCGTCCACCGCGCCTCGGCCAGCCGGATCAGGTCCCGCGCGAGGTTTTCCAGGATATGCGAGGCCGGGTGCTCCTCTTCCAGGTGGATCTTCATGGCGCCCTGCAGGTCACCGGTCTGGGCCAGCCGGTCCACCTTCTGGCCGTGCACCTCGAAGGGCAGGTTCGCCTCACGCAGCTTCGCCGTGATGGCCCGCCCCTGGGCGTCCAGGTTACCTTCCAGGGACCCCAGGTGGGTGCTGAAGTTCTGGCGGGCGCCCAGCAGGTTCCGGTCGTTGGCGGGGTCGCCGGTGAGCAGGTGCATGGCGCGGAAGTGCATCTGCGCCGTGACGGCGTATTCCATCCGGCCGGCGCGCGCCACCTGCTCGGCCAGGGCCGCCACGCGGAGGGCGCGCTCCTCCACGCGGTACGTGACGAGGATGTTCACGCCCACCACGAAGAGGAGGAGCAGGGTGACCAGCAGGAAGCCGGCCAGGAGCTTCGTGTGGAGGGATATCCGGAGGCGGGCCACCCACTCGACGCAGGGGTTGAGCAGGCGGATCGGCGCTCGCAGCATCGTCACCCTCCTCTGAGCCCAGCGGACGCCCGGCGGTCCGCCCCCCGAAGGCCCCCGCCTCCCGGCGGCCCCTCGCCCGCGGGTATCGTAGTGCGCCGGCCCACCGGGTACAAGCCCGAAAAAAAGGCCCTCCCGAGCCGTAACCCGGAGGGCCTCTGGTCCTGGTGGCCGCGTGGAACCGCGCCCGTGCTTATCGTGCCTTGGCTTTCTCGGCCTCCTGCTGGCGCAGGACGCGGCGCAGGAGCTTGCCGGTGCCGGGGCCGCCGGGGCCGGGGGCGCGCGGCAGCTTCTCCACGAACTCGAAGTCGCGGGGGAGCTTGTAGGTGGCGATGCGGCCCTTGAGGAACTCCAGGATCTCGGCCCGCAGCGCATCGTTCCCCGCGACGCCGGACTTGGGCAGCACGAAGGCCTTGGTCCGCTGGCCCATCACGGGGTCCGGCACGCCCACCACGCCGGCGTCGGCCACGCCGGGGTGGGCCACCAGGGCGTCCTCGATCTCCTCGGGGCCGATGCGGTAGCCGGAGGACTTGATCAGGTCGTCCTCGCGGCTCAGGAACTGGACGTTGCCCTCCTCGTCCATCTGCACCATGTCGCCCACGCGGCACCAGCCGTTCTGCACGGCCGCCTTCTGCTTCGGCGGGTCGCGCCAGTAGACGGTGCCGGTGGGGCCCTGCGCCATGAGCACGCCCAGCTCCCCGGCCTTGCAGTCCGCCCCCTCCTCGTTGACCACCCGCGCCACGTAGCCTGGGATGGCGGGCCCGATGGCGCCCGGCTTCACCTTCTTGGTGGCGGCCGCAGAGAGGAACACGAACATCATCTCCGTGGTCCCCAGGCCCTCGAAGATCTCCTGGCCGAACTTCGCCTTCCAGTCCAGGTAGGTCTGGGCCGTGAGCGACTCGCCGCCGCCGGTGCAGATCCGGAGCGAGCTGAGGTCGTACGTCTTCTCCGCCTCCGGCACCTGCAGCATCTTCCGGTAGGCCGTGGGCAGCACCGAGAGGATGGTGACCTTGTGGTGCTGGATCACCTCGAACATTCCCTCGGGCGTGAAGCGCGGGAAGATGGAGACGGCGGCCCCGAAGCGGTAGGGGATGCTGGCGACAGCGGAATAGCCGGCGGCCATGGCCATGGGCGCGGCGCTGCAGATCACGTCCTTCTCCGTGACCTGCCAGCAGTACTTTCCGAAGGAGTCCGGAACCACGAGGGCCTCTTCCATGAAGTGCGCCGTGCCCTTGGGTGGGCCGGTGGTCCCCGAGGTGTAGAGGAGCACCGCCACGTCCATCCGATCGCGCCGCACGGGATCGCAGGCGGGGTTCCCGCCCTCCACCAGGTCCTGGTAGAGCAGGTACCCCTTGCGCTTGAGCTCCTCCGCCTCGCCCCCCACCACGATGACGTGCTGGAGGGTCTTGAGGTCCGGCCTCGCCCGCTCCAGTTCCTCCAGCATGCCGGCGGCCACCACCACCGCCCGCACCTCGGCGTCGTTGAAGACATGGGCGATCTCGGTGCGCGAGAAGAGGGGCGATGTGGGCAGGACGATGCCGCCGATCCGCAGGACGGCGAAGTTGGCCACCAGGGCCGGCGGGATGTTGGGGACGCGCAGGGCCACCCGGTCCGCCTCGCCCAGGCCCAGCTTCTTCAGGGCGCTGCCGAGCTTGCTGACCTGGGCCAGCAGCCCCTTGTAGGGGATCTTCCGGTCCTCGAAGTAGACGGCCACCCGCTCCCCGTGGCCGGCGGCCACCGTCTTGTCCAGCAGCTCCTCGGTGCTGTTGAGCTTCTGCGGGTAGCCGGCGAACTCCGGCAGCGTGTAGATCCGCGTCGGCCACAGCTCCTTCGGCGGCAAGTAGTCGGGCGGGACCGTTCCCATCAGGCTACCCTAGTATCATTGTTCCGGGTTGCGGGCGCTCACGAGGAGAGGAGTCGGGAGAGGGCCTCCTCGATGCCGAGCAGGCGGTTCAGCTCGCGGTCCATGCGGGGGAAGACCTCCTTGGGTCGCTTGTCGTCGCCCTCGAAGAAGACCAGCAGGGCCGGCACGGCGCGGCCGAATTCCGGCTCCAGGGCGCCCTTGGCACCGAAGACGGACCGCCTCTCGGCCGGCGGCCCCGTGACCGCCGCGTTGTAGATGGGGAACAGGTCCCCGTTGAAGGCGGCCATGTCCACGCATGTCGCCCCCACGCCCTTGGCCTCGAGCTGCCTGGCCAGGCCCATGGCCTTGGCCGCGTCGCAGGTGAACTGCGCGCCCGGCGCCTCGGCGCTGCTGTAATAAAATTCGATGCGGGTCACCCTCGCCGGCGCCGCGGCCGCTGCCGCCTTTTTCTCGGCCGCGGCCGCCACCACCCGGGCCTTGCCCTTCTCGAAATAGTCGCACGTCGCGGGCACCCCGTTCAGCGGGATGTTCACGGCATAGGGCCACTCGATCTTCAGGCACTGGCCCAGGTACGCCTTGCGGATCACCGGATCCAGGGCCGGCGCCAGGTGGGCGCACCCCCCGCAGAGTCCTTCTGCCATGACCGCCGTCCTCCGATTGGCGCCGTGGGACTTCCGAGCTTGCCCCGGCCCCCAGCCCCCGCCCCCCCGGTCAGGCCTTCTTCGGCGCGTAGGGCGTGCCTTCCATGATGAAGCGCGGGCGACTGCCCACCAGGTCCTCCCGCTTCAGGGGCCCGCCGCTCACCAGACGCCCCCGCACGTTCTTGTACATGGGGATGGGCTTCCCCTGGAAATCCGCGCGGGCCTTGGGGGCCGGGTTCACCTTGCCGACCTCGCGGAAGTCCTTCTTGTAGTCCGGCGTCTGGGCATACCCCGGCAGCTTGTCGTGCGGCGGTTTCGCCGGGTCCGGCCCGCTTACCCGGTGGCCGTGCTCCAGGGTGACGGCCCAGACGGCATCGCACCCGGCGCACTTCACCTTGCCCTTGAAGTTCCAGAACGTGAAGGGGTCCAGGTAGTTCCAGACCTTGCACCCCGGGCACGCCATCATCAGCGAGTAGTCTGCCATACGCTCCCTCAGGACTGAGGGCCAAGGACTGAGGACTGAGTCGCAGCCCGCACTCAGTCCTCAGCCTCAGTCCTCATCGCTCGGTGGTCAGATGACTTCGTTCGCTTCCAGTTCCTTGAGCTTGCCTGCGGAGAAGCCGCAGAGCCTGGCCAGGACCTGCTCGTTGTCGGCGCCCACCGGCTTCAAGGCCCACTTGTGGCGGGCCGGGGTCTCGGAGAGGTGGTACGGGAGACCCTGGCTGAACACGTCGCCGAAGGTCGGGTCCTCCAGCCAGTGCAGCTCGTCCCGCATGTGGAAGTGCGGGTGGTTCGACACCTCCTTGGAATTCCACACGGGCTGGTTCAGGATCCCGGCCCTGGTCAGGGCCTGGGCCGCCTGCTCCTTGGTCATGTCCCTGGTCCAGGCCTCGATGGCGCCGTACAGCTCCCCCTGGTTCTCCGCCTTCACCCGGTCGGCGTGCTTGGCGTACTGCTTGGCCAGGTCCGGCCGCCTGATGAGCTTCATCAGCTTGGCAAAGTCGGCGTCCGTGTGCGCGGTCACCAGCAGGTAGCCCTCCTCCTGCTCCTGGGGGTTGTCCGACTTGGGGTAGGACGACTTCCCGCACTTCACGATCCCGTGCACGCACAGGAGCGTGTCCCAGTTTCCCCAGCGCTGCGACACCAGCCCGTGGCGGCCGTAGAGGGCGATGCTGTCCGAAAGGTGGCGCTGCGCCCCCTGCACCTGGGAATACTCGAAGAAGTCGCCCTCGCCGGACACGTGGTCACGCCAGTAGAGGGCCGCCATCACCTGGAAGGCGGCCATGAGGCCGCCCCAGTAGTCCATGATCCAGATGGTGTGCTTGGAGGGCATGCCCCCCCGCTCCAGGGGCTGGCCGGTGATGGAGAAGCAGCCGCCCTGGGCCTGCCCCAGGATGTCGTAGGAGGCGCGCTTGCGCCCCGGCCCCCAGCCGCCGAAGCCGCCCAGCCAGTGGTAGATGAGGCGCGGGTTGATCTTGCCGAGCTGGCGGTAGCCGATGCCCCACCGGTCGAAGGTGCCGGCCCGGTAGTTCTCGAACATGACGTCGCTCTTGGCCGCCAGGCTCCGCACGATCTCCTGGCCCTCGGGCTTGTGGAAGTCCACCGAGACGAAGTACTCGTTGTGGTTGGCGCCGAAGAACCCCAGGCCCGTCCCCCGCTCGGGGATCCACTTGGAGAGCGGGTAGAGGAGCGGCTCGTTGAAGGGGGTGGTGTGCCGCATGGGCTCGCCGCGGCGCGGCAGCTCCACCTTGATCACCTCGGCCCCCAGCTCGGCCAGGTAGCTGGCGGCCGAGGGCCCCAGGATGTACTGGGTGCACGAGAGCACCCGGATCCCCTTGAGGGCTTCCGGCTTGCCGAAGATTTTCTTGAGATCGAAGACGTCGCGGCAATAGTCCTCGAAGGAGAGTTTATTCCGACCGGCCATCTAGATCACCCCCCTCTTCCGCAGCGCGTCCAGGTCGGTCTTCGTCAGGCCCAGGAGCCGCCCGTACACCTCCTCGGTGTCGTGCCCGGTGGGACGCCCGATCCACTTCACGCGGCCGGGCGTCTTCTGGGCCAGGAAGGCGGAGCTGCCGATGAGCACCGGGCCGTAGTGCAGGTCGTCCACGACCTCCATGTGCCCGTGGTACTTGTAGTGGGGGAACTCGCACACCTCGTCGATGAAGGAGACCCCGCCGGACGCCACCTCCTCCGCCTGCAGCTTCGTCTCCGCGTCGGACCGCGTCTGCCCCTTCAGCCACTCGCAGAGGGCGGTGTAGGTCTCCACCTGCTTGTGGTGGGGGAGGCGGTTGGTCACCTCGCGCATGCCGGGGTCCTCGGTGATGTGCTGCTCCACCTCGGGCCGATCCTTCCCCACGGTGCGCCAGATGCGGTACCAGAGGCGGTCGTGGCCGCCGCCCACCATGATCTGGCCGTCCACGCAGGGATTGACGCCGTAGATGTTGATGGCCAGGTCCCAGTTGCCGTAGCGGGGGCGGATGCTGCCGTCCATCCCGTACCAGGCCCAGTTGTAATCCAGGATGCGGATCACGGCCGCCGCCCCCGTGGACTCCACGAACTGGCCGCGGCCCGAGACCGTGTCGCGATGGTAGAGGGCGGCCATGACGCCCAGGGCCGCCGTGGTGCCGCCCACCTGGTCGGCCATCCACCAGCCGGACCGGGTGGGCGTGCCGCCGAAGGAGGCGGGGAAGCCCGTGCCGTGCACGAACCCGCTGGCGGCCTGGGCGGTGGGGTCCAGGTTGCCCGGCCTGTCCTTCAGCGGGCCCCACTGGCCGAGCTGCCCCACCCAGCAGTAGACCAGGCGCGGGTTGATCTGGCTGAGCTGCCGGTAGCCGATCCCCCACGCGTCCCACTGGCCCGGCGGCCCGTTCTCGATGAGCACATCGGCGTGCACGGCCAGCCGCTTGAGGATCTCGCGGCCCTCGGCTTTGGTGAGGTCCAGCGTCACGGACTGCTTGCTGCGCGCCTCGGCCAGGAACCGGGCGCCCACCTTCCCACCCCCGTCCTTGGCGGGGAACATGTACTCCTCGCGGCCGAAGGGGCTGAGGTCCCGCAGCGGGTCGCCCCCCGGCGGCTCCACCATGATCACCTCGGCCCCCTTCTCGGCGAAGAGGGACGAGCACCAGTGCCCGATGATCATGGTGTGGGTGCAGTCCAGGACGCGGAGACCGTTCAGGGCCTCGGGCTTCCCGAAGTTCTTGCTCTGGTGGAGGATGGATTCCAGGTAGAGGGCGTATTCCTTGGCCTGGTCGCTCTCCCCCTGGTACACCTCCTCCTGCGTGGGGGTGGGGACGGCCGGCCAGGGCAACACGGGGATGGTGGGCTTCCGCTTCGTCTTGGTCGCCATCGCGCGCTCCGTGCGGGGGTGGAAAGGGGAGATCGGTGCCCGCGACTCTACGAAAAAGGCCGCCGGGCTGTCAAGGGGCATGCCGCCTGGGGCGACCCCGCTCCGGAGGCCCGGCCGTCAGAGGTAGGCCCTCGGTGCTCGGCGGGGCGGGCGGGACGGGGGCGAGGGGTCGGGAAAGAGCGCGTCAGGCCAGGCCGATGGCGGATTCGAAGCCGAGGCGCTGCGAGAGGCGCACACCGGCCTCGACCACCAGCGGCACCAGTTCGCTCTCGATGCGTTCCATAGAGAGGCGGGAGACAGGCCCGGCGAGGCCCACGCCGGCCACCACCCGGCGCGAGTAGTCTCGCACCGGGGCGGCCACGCAGCGCACGCCGGGCTCCAGTTCCTCGTCGTCCACGGCGTAGCCCTGCTTGGCGACCTGGCGGAGATGGGCATGCAACCCCCGCATGTCGGTGAGCGTCTTCTCGGTCCAGGGCCGCAGGGGCCGATCCCGGAAGATCTCGCCCAGGCGCTCCTGCGATTCGTGGGCGAGCTGCACCTTCCCCCCGGCGGTGCAGTAGGCCGGCAGGCGGTGCCCCATCCGGGACGCCACGCGGACGGTGTGCGCGGTCTCGTGCATCAGGATGTAGACCACCTCGGGCCCGTCGATCACGGCCAGGTAGGCCGTCTCGTTGCACTTGGCCACCAGGTCCTCCAGCACGGGGCGGGCCTGGCGGCGCAGGCCCAGGTGGTGCAGGAAGACGTTCCCCACCTCGAAGGTCTTGATGCCCAGCCGGTAGTTGCCGCTGCGCCGATCCTGCTCGATATAGCCGCGGCACTCCAGCGTGGCCAGGAGGCGGAACACGTTGTTCTTGGGCAGCCTGAGCTTCTTGGACAGCTCGGTGACGCCCAGCTCTTCCTTGGAGTACCCGAAGGATTCGAGAATATCCAGCGCGCGGTCCACAGCGTGGACGACGTATTCCGTCTTGTCCTTGCGGCGCTGCCCCGCACGATCGGGGCGCGAGTCAGCCGGGAATGCCTCACCGGAAAAAGCGGCGCGGTCTGCCATGAAAGAACCCCTTGGGGGCACAGACGGGGGAGGAGCCACCCGCCGGCTGCACCCGATTGGAGGCCGTGGTCTGTGGAGGGTCGTTATCCTAGAAAGCCGTTCTACTCTTTGTCAAGGGAAAAATACAGGCCCCTCAGGGGGCCCGGTGGGGGGGCCGGAGGCCGGGGAAGGAAGTCGTCAGCGCGGCGCACAGCCGGCCCGGGCGGCAATCCTGCCGGAATCGAAGCACTTCGGCTGACAGCTGAGGCCAACGGCCGACGGCTATCGCGCGGCGGGCGGCACCTTCTTCCAGTCGGCCAGGAACTTCTCCAGGCCGATGTCGGTGAGCGGGTGCTTGAGCATCTGCTGGAGCACGGACCAGGGCATGGTGCACACGTGGGCGCCCGCCTTGGCGGCGTCCACCACGTGCACGGGATTGCGGATGCTGGCGGCCAGGACCTGCGTCTTGTAGCCGTAGTTCCGGTAGATGTGCACGATGTCCCGCACCAGGTCCATCCCCACATGGCTGATGTCGTCCAGCCGGCCCAGGAAGGGGCTGATGTAGGTGGCCCCGGCCTTGGCCGCCAGGAGGGCCTGATTCGGGGAAAAGCAGAGGGTCACGTTCACCTTGATGCCATCCGCGGTGAGGATCTTGACGGCCTTGAGCCCCTCGGCGATCAGGGGAACCTTCACCACCACGTTGGCGTGGATCTTCGCCAGGTCGCGGCCTTCGGCCACCATCCCGCGGGCGTCGGTGCTCACCACCTCGAGGCTGACAGGCCCGTCCACGATGCGGCAGATCTCCTCGGCCAGTTCCCGGAACGGCCGGCCTTCCTTGGCCGCCAGCGAGGGGTTCGTGGTCACCCCATCCAGGACGCCCAGCGCCACCGCTTCGGTGATCTCCCGCACGTTCGCGGTATCCAGGAAGATCTTCATCGCCCCTCCCCCTGCCGGGTCATGGGCCCGCCGCGGGCCACACCTGAGGATTCACCAGGTTGGGAGGCCGCCGGCCTTCCAGGGCCGCCCGGACGTTCTCGGCCGCCAGGCGCGCCATCCCTTCCCGGGCTTCCAGTGTACTGCTTCCGATGTGCGGAAACAAGACGACGGTCGGCAGTTCCGCCAGCCCCGGGGCCAGCGTCGGCTCCTCCTCGTACACGTCCAGACCGGCCCCGGCGATGCGCCGGGCGCGGAGGGCCTCCACCAGCGCCCGCTCGTCCACGACGGGACCGCGCGCCGTGTTGATCAGGAGGGCCGTCGGCTTCATGAGGGCCAGGCGCCGCGCGTCCAGCAGGTGCCGGGTCTCCGGCGTGAGCGGGCAGTGGAGAGAGACCACGTCCGCCTGCCGCAGGAGGTCCTCCAGCGGGACGCAGCGGGCCCCCAGCGCGCGCTCCGCCTCGGGTGCCGCCCGACGGCGGCCCGCGTAGATCACCCGCATGCCGAAGCCGAGGGCCCGGCGCGCCACCGCCTGGCCGATGAGGCCCAGGCCGATGATCCCGAGGGCCTTGCCGTTCAGCTCCATCCCGGGGAAGAGGCTGCCCCGCCAGCCATCGAACGTCCCGGCGCGCACGTAGGCATCCGCCTCCACGGCGCGGCGGGCGGCGGCCAGGAGGAGGGTCCAGGTGGTGTCGGCCGTGGCCTCGGTGAGGACGCCGGGCGTGTTGGTGACGGGGATGCGGCGGGCCGTGGCCGCCGCCACGTCCACGTTGTTGTACCCCACCCCGTAGTTGCCGACGACCCGCAGGCCGGGCGCCGCCGCCATCATGGGGGCCGTCACGGGGTCCAGCGACGAGGGGATCAGCCCCGCGACCCCGGGGAGGCGCGCGCGGACGGCGGCCTCGGCGGGTGGGTCCTCCGTGTCATGGAAGCTGACGTCGGCCACCGGCGCCAGGATCTCGGCGATCCGCTCATGGAACAGGACCTTCCGGAAGACGAAGACGTGTGGGCGTTCAGCCATCATCCGCACCGCGGGCCGCCGGCAGGGCCGCCGGCCGCCTGGATGACCCACGCCGCGGAGGCCCGTCCCCCGCCATCGCTCCTCCCGCAGACGGCAAACTCCGCCTTCTGCCCTTCCTTCAGATCGAAGCGAATCGTCTCCGATGCCCAGGCGTTCGGGTCGCGCGAGGAGGGGTCATAGGGGTCGAGCGACTGAACGACCATGGAATGACTGCCGGGGGGAACGTACGCGCAAACCGCCTGGCCCCCGAGAAGCGGAATCGTCTGGTTGTCGCTGATGACCACGCGCGCCTCGAGATCCCCCAGGGCATCGCCGTCCTCGGTTCGCCGGACGCAAACCCGCGCTTCCACTTCCCCCGCGACCACCCGGTCCCTCGGCGCGTCCGAACACCCCGCCACCACGAGCCCGCAGAGCAAAGCGACAAGCCCCAACCGCCGGCGCGCACCGCTCCCGGATCCGGTCCAGCGCGGACGGCGAAGGGTGAAAGGCGCGCGGCCCGGGCTCATAGGGCGGGCTTCGCCAGCAGGTCCTGTAGCTTCCGGATCTCGGCGGGCGGGATCCCATTCGCCTTCCCCAGCAGGCGGGCGGTGAGCTGGATATGGGCCAGATGCTCCAGGATCTCCATGCGGGCGTAGGCCTCCCACAGGGTCCGTCCCACGGTCACCGCCCCGTGGTTGGCCAGGAGGAGGGCGTTGTGGTGCTTGAGGTAGGGCTCGATGGAGGCCGGCAGGGCGTCCGTGGCCGGCGTCGCGTACGGGACCACGGGCACGGGGCCCAGGACGAGGACGGCCTCGGCGAGGATGGGCTGGTCCAGCGGGATGCCCGCCACAGCGAAGCCGGTGGCCACCGGCGGATGGGCGTGGACGACGGCCCACACGTCGGGCCGCGCCCGGTAGATCCCGCGGTGCATGGGAAATTCCATAGAGGGACGGGGGCCGGCCGCGGGGGGGCGCGGGGCGCCGGGCTTCCCATCCAGGTCCACCACCACCATGTCCGCCGGGCTCAGGAAGCCCTTCCAGGCCCCGGTGGGCGTCATGAGGGCCCGCTGGGACGTCAGGCGGACGCTGATGTTCCCCTCGGTGGCGACGACGAGGGTCTTCAGGTACATCCGCCGCCCCACTTCCACGATCTGCTTGCGAAGGACCTGTTCCTTGGTCATGACCACTCGTCTTCGGGGGCGAGGGGCTCGCTGGAGACCACGCGATACAGGGTGGCGGCCCGCCCCTTGGGCACGTTGCCCGATGGGATCTCGAGGACCTCCACATCCATCCGGCGCCGCTCCGTCTCGACCCCGATCCGATCGCCCACCTTCACCTCGCGTCCCGCCTTGGCCGGCGCCCCGTTGTGCGTCACCAGCCCATGCCCCACCGCGTCCTTCGCCGCCGACCGTTGCTTGATCAGCCGCGACACTTTCAGAAACACGTCCAGTCGCATAACGGCAGTTCCCGGTTCCCCGTTCACGGTTCACTGTTCCCACAACCGACCGATCCCCCGGTCACGCCGTGAACCGTGAACCGAGAACCGCGAACCGAGAACTAGGGGCTCGGGCGGGGCCCGAAGATGGCCGTGCCGATGCGCACCATGGTCGCCCCCTCCTCGATGGCCACCTCGAAGTCGTGGCTCATGCCCATGGAGAGGTGCTCCATCCGGACGCCGGGGAGCGCCTCGGCGGCCGCGGCGCTCCGCAACGCGCGGAGAATCTGGAAGTACGGGCGAACATCCTCGGGGTTCTCGCAGTACGGGGGAACGGACATCAGGCCCACGATCTCGAGGTTCGGCAGCGCGGCCGCCTCTTCCAGGAACGGCAGCACGTCCGGTTCAGTCAGTCCGGATTTCGTCAGTTCCCCGCCCTGGTTCACCTCCACCAGGCACGGCATCCGCTTGCCGAGGGCGGCGGCGTGCCTGTCCAGCTCGCGGGCGAGCCTGATGGAATCCAGGGAATGGATCATGTCGAAGAGCTGGACGGCGAGCTTGGCCTTGTTGGTCTGCAGATGGCCCACCAGGTGCCATTGGGCCACGCGTCCGAGGGCGCGGATCTTGTCCTGCGCCTCCTGCACACGGTTCTCGCCCAGCACGGCCACCCCGGCCGCCACCGCGTCCTTGATGTGGTGGGGCGGGACGGTCTTGCTGACGGCGACGAGGGTGATGGCGGCGGGATCGCGGCCGACCCGGCGGGCCGCCGCGGTAATGCGAGCCCGAACCTGTGCGAGGCGTTCCCCGATGTCCGACAACGCTATTCCCCGCTGAGACAGCGCAACCCTACCAATCGGCACCGGTGGGTGTCAACCGTGCGTTCGAACCGATGCGTTCGAACCGAACGAACGCGAGGTGATGGCCCACCCGAACGAGGATCGTGTGGGCGTTGACCCCATGGGCGCGTTTGGGGTAGAAGGCAGGCATGGAGCTGTGCAGGCATCTGTTCGCGCGGTTCAGGGCGGCAGGGGTGCGGCACGTGTTCGGCATCCCGGGGGACTTCGTCCTGCCCTTCTTCCGCGCCCTGGAGGAGGAGCCGGGGCTGGAGCCGGTGATCCTCACCCACGAGCCGAGCGTGGGATACGCGGCGGACGCCTACGCCCGCATCGGCGGGCTGGGGGTGGCGGCGGTCACCTACGGGGCCGGGGCGCTCAACATGGTGAACGCCATCGCCCAGGCCTATGCCGAGCGGTCCCCGGTGCTGGTGCTCTCGGGCGCGCCCGAGATCATCCACCGCGATCCCGACGCCCTGCTCCACCACCGGGTGAAGACCTTCGCCAGCCAGCTCCGCGTGTATCGCGAGGTGACGGGCCTGGCCGTGACGCTGGACGATCCCGTCCACGCTATCGCCGAGGCGGACCGCGTGATGGACAGCGTGCTCGCCACCAAGCGGCCCGGCTACATCGAGATGCCGCGCGACCTGATCCGGATGGACGTGCCCGTCCCGGCCGGCCGGCCGGCGGCCCCGCCCGCGACCCCCAGGCCCTGTGCGAGGCCATGACCGAGGTGCTGGCCCGCCTGCGGGCGGCCCGCGCGCCGGCCATCTACGCCGGCGTGGAGATCCGCCGGTTCGGCCTCCACGAGAAGCTCATCCCCCTGGCCGAAAAGCACGGCCTGCCCGTGGCCA
>Ga0214473_10005775_pt1 | contig 14810 bp, 29 predicted proteins | sample RVTome_7_FD_203509 | JGI IMG/M metagenome (GOLD analysis project Ga0214473, IMG submission 203509) | Soil microbial communities from uranium-contaminated site in the Upper Colorado River Basin, Wyoming, United States - RVT98D197 | ecosystem: Environmental > Terrestrial > Soil > Contaminated >... | reverse complement strand
GGTTGGGAATTGCAAACGGATCGCGCGAAACTACGCTTCGAGCTCGAGGCATCACACCCCGTCGCTTTTCGCGGCCAACTCCACACCGTCACGCGCGCCGACTTCCACACGGGAGCCTGCTCTGCCTGGCAAGTGTTCCGCGAAACCATCGAATGCCAGCAGGAGAATCGCTCAACTTTTCCCTTCGTCGTCGCCGACACGCGCGACGAATTCGCCATGCTCAAGGGACTAGGAGCTCTCTGGGTGAAAAGCTCAGCGGCATTTGAGGAAGCCAGCAAAACGAACAGAGTCAGGCTCACGATCCGGGAATGGAAGTGCGTCGCGAATTGTGACCTACTCCGCAAGCGGGCTCCTACTTCTTCCGGCTCCAAAAATACAAACCGGCGATAAGCAGCACGATCCACCAGTTGCCACTCCACCAGCTAGTGAGAGTGCTCACAAAGTCAGCGGCGGACGTGGCAGCGGCGGTCCCGATAGCAGGCGCCGCTGGTGTAGTCGCTGGTGTGCTGGAAGCGGGCACCCATTTGCGGATGCCGCAATTCGCATAGCGGCGGGAGTCGCCCGCAGGATAACGCAGGTCGGGACAACTCCCAGCTCCGCCGATGATCGTGTTGAACGCCACGTTCGGCCTCCTTTGCGGCCCTCAGCCGCGCGGAGAACCTACGCGCCGCGTTGCCAGCAGAATCCGGTCGGTGCCCGGCATGGAAACATCCAGCACCGCGTTGACGTTGGCGACCGCGCCGGCAACCAGAATTCCCTGGCCCTCGTTCCGCGTCATGGGAACGTGGTACAGCCCGGTCATGGACTGCGCCGCATCGGTGACGTAATCCAGTTGCTCGCCCTTGATTTCGTCCTCGTACAGGTCGAAGAACTGCTCGACCGGGTCTTGCAGTGTGATGCGGTTGATGATGGTGTCCGCAAGCGCCTGGTTGGTGGTCTCCGCTATGAACAAGGCGTCCAGGTAGGCTTCGGTTTTCGGAAGCTCGCCGTCAATCGCCAGCCGAGCATTCGCCGCCGCGATGTTGATGATGCGGTCGTCGTCGTAGAGCACAGCCGGAGGAACGAAGCCCGCGCCCGGCACTTCCAGGTAACTGATGATCTCGTGGAAGAGCGAGGTGTAATCGAAGACGCGGTCATTGCCAGAAAACTGCCCGTTCCGCGAGCCGTTGGTGAGCTGGAGCATGATCTGCTCGTACTCGTCCAACTTCAGCGCGGTTTCGATGGGATTGCGCAAGCCGGGAAGAGCGAAGCGCAACGGAAAACGCGTGTTGATGGTGAAAGTGCCGGCCGCTCCGGTCAGACCAGCGGCGCCCAGCGAAAGGTCAGGCTGGAAAACGCCTTTGTCAAAAATCTGGCGTCGGTTCACGGTGCGCGGCGACGTCTTGCGAATCTTGCCGCCCGGATACTTCCCCTTGCTGATGGCGTCGATGTCGAACTGCTGCACCAGCAGGTTGCCGGGGTTCTCTCCCATCGAAGTGCCGTTGACGGTGCCACCGGAAATCACCACGGAGCCGCGGCTGTAGACACAAAGCAAAGTCAGCAGCACGCCGCTCAGGATGGCAACCTTGTGGAAGATGGGAGAACTTTCCGAGCCGAAGCGAATGCGCTCGCGAACACTGTAATTTTTTTTCATCGTGGTTTCCTCCGCGCAACCGCGCATTTTTTCAGCCGGTGAAACGCTTGACGGCTCCGACGTTGTTAGACAGCCAGATCGCAAACAGCGCGACCGCGACCGTGAAAAGGATTTGCTTGGGACTCATCGGATAGCTCCTCTCAGAAAAAAAGAGAAGGCGAGCACACCGGCAGCGGAGGTCGCGAAACTTACGCCGCGTGATGCGCTCGCCTTCTCCAAAGGTTCCATGCTCTCCCCGAACCTAGCACGGCCTCCCGCGAAGGCTGTCAAGCGAAATCTTTGCGGTGACAAGCACGGAAGTGAGAAAAAGCAGTAAAGATGCGGGTTTCGCGCTCTCAGGTAGAAGCAAGAAACCAGCGACCCTCGCCGTCTTGGGTGAAAAAATGCCGAGGGCGGAGCGTGGAGATCTGGCGCATTTGCTCTTCGCTGAGTCCGCGCCGCCGGAGCCAGGCGAGGTCAGAAGTTTCCGCCAGGCGAAACACGCTCATGTTCCGCGAACAGGAGCGCAGCCGCGTCGCCACGTCAGAGGGACGCTGCGAAGTCCAGCACAGCGAGACTCTGGGGTGCCGGCCGCAGCGGGCCAGGTAGGAAAACATTTCCGGCATCCAGGCGGGCTTGGTGTAGTCGGCGGCTTCGTCCACGGCCAGCGTGCAATTGCCCACGGCCACCAGCAAACGGCAAACCTCATCGAGATGCTGCTCGGGATAAAACTTCGGCTGGTAGAGAACACGGAAGGAAAGCGACAGCCGCGCGCGCAGAATTTCCACGAGCTCACCCGGCTGGTGGACCACGGCAAAGCCAGGCAGCGCATTCTTTCTCGTGCCGGCGCCGTACTGCCACTCCCCATCGAAGGCCACCACGCGCGGGCGGCCCTCGATAAGAAGCTTCATCAAATAACTTTTTCCTGAGCCCGGCTCACCGAGAATGCCGGTGTGGTAGTACCAACCTCCGAAGGTTTCTTGCTGGCGGCGAAGCGCGCGAGGCAGCGCGGCCAGAGCACTGCCAGCAGGACCAGCGCGAGTGCTAGCTCTTCGCGATACGGTGAGTCGCCCATCAGTTTGTGCAGCCACTTGTTCGCGACCGGAGTCGCTGGGGGCGCGATGAGTCGCACTTCCACTTCTTCGAGTTTCCATATCGGATGATCCATCTTGGCGAGAAAATCGAACGTGGTGCGCACGTACAGGGCGACGGTGTCCGGCTGCAAGTCCAAGCTCTCACCTGGCGCCGCAGGTATCGGCGCAGGCGGCGCAGGCTCACTCCCTGCCGCCTCGGTGATAACAGGCGGAACTTGTGCGGCAGCCTGCTCGAACGCCTCCGCGCGGACCGCCTCCTCAGAAGAGAGGTTTGTCGTACCAGGCTGTATCGTCTCCTGCGGGCTTGGCGGGCTCGGCGGGCCGAACAGGCTCGCGAGCAGGCCCAGCTCCGGCTGAGGATCTGCGGACAGACTTCCGCCGTTGAGTTTTTCCGGCCGGGGGAGCGGCTGCTGCCTCGCCCGGCGCTGCTGGCTTCGGTGTTTCGACTGCATCTTCTTTTTTCGCACGGCCCAGTAACCTCACGTATTTGTGTTCGACGCATTGCACGTACTGCCCACCTAGTTTGTTGATCTTGACTTCCAGCTCTTTCCCGCAGTCAGGGCACTTTCTAGACTTCTCCATCTTCGCTTCCCTCGATTCTTTTCTGCGGCGAGCCGCCCATTCGCAGCCCGCCGCAGAAAACTTGTTAGAACGGAATGTCCGCGTCCGTGATCTCCGGACCCTGCCCGCTCGCGGTCCTGCTCTTCTCGACTTCCACACGAAATTCCTTGAGGAAGTTGTCACCCTTTTTCACCTGCTGATTTTCTCCCATGTAGGTGATGACGATGTAGCGGCCCACGTCCTCGCGCCGAATCTTACGCGCCAGGTCATAGGTCGCCAGGATTTGCACGCGCCGTCCGAGGGCGTCTGCCTCGATCAGGTATTGCAGCACGCGCTTTTTCTCCTGAGTGTGTTTGTCGGTGATCTCCACGCTATCGGCAGAAATGAGCCAGCCGTCCACCTGCTCGCCCACTTTCTCGAACCGGTAGAGCTCCGGCGCCAGCCGCTCCACCATTTCGCGCTTCTGGTTTTCCACTACTATTCCTTCCGGCATTTGCGACCTCCTAGAAAAAGTCAGTGGGCAAGCTGTCGGCTCACCGACTGCTGATAATGCCCGAACAACTCTTGCGACGTGATGCCCGCGCCGCTCGGTAGAAAATCTCTGTACTGCTCGAAAAAGCGCCCCGCGTTTCGCCCGGTGTGCTTCGCGACGAAGGCGCGCAGCCAATGCATGCCCATCTGGTCGGCCTGCTCGCGCAGCCACATCCCCGCGCAGTAAGTAGCGAAATAACGGGAATCATCCGGTGACGGCGGCGCGGCAGATTTTCCAGCCTCGAGCTCCAGGCGCTCGAAAGGATTGAACTCCGCGCAGTGACGCAGACGCCCGACGCTAGAAATCCTCAGCGGCACGCGCCCGCCGGCACACTGCCGCTCTACGCGCGTCCTCACCTGGTCGGCGGCGATGCGGTAGAGCTCCTCGAAACTCGGAACCTCGGCGTCGCCGCTCACCTTGCGGAGAAACTTCTGGTACTGCACGTGGTACTCCGCCGTCTTGTCGTAGATGCGGTAGCAGTTCGGCCTCTTCCCCAGGTAAAAAGTTTGCAGCTCGCGTTTTCCCATCTCGGAGTAGAGCTGGCCGTCGTCGGTGATGCCAGTCTTCGTGATTTGCATATCGCCGATCTTCGCCGCCCACTGCTTGTACCGCGCGCGCAACCGCTGATGGAACCAGGCCACGGGAACGCCATCCACATCTGCCGCCAGATCCACGCGCATCACGTCGAGCACAAAAGGATTCACGTCGAAAATCTTCTCGATCTCGCGCACCATCCCGCTGAACGTCATGCCGCCCGTCTCCAAGAGCTCCAACTTGTGATTGCCTTCCTTCCCGTATTTGCAGTGCGCGTGCAGAATCACGTCGTAACCGTAGGGTCGAAGGTCGCCTTCCGCCAGGTATAGCCGCCCCTCATGAAAAACTCCCTGCTTGGGGTCGCTCCGGAGCTCGCGATAGAGCTCCGAAAACTCCCGCGTGTACTCCGCCTTCGCCGGTAGACGCACTTCTAGCTTGTCAATCACCGAACTCCCTTTGCTCGGCAAATCTGCTCTCGGTGAAGCACCTTGCGGCCTATTAGACAGAGGCCGCAAGCGGCGCTACGCGCCGCGTCGTCCGCCTTCGGCGGACAAAAAGGGACCGGTTTCTTCCTCCGCTCTGAGCATCTCTCCACTGCCTGAATGCTCTGCTGCGCGCTCTAGCCGGATGCCCGTCGCGTCGCGGGTCGACAAACCGGTCAGAAAGTCGGCGCCCGCTCTTGGATGGTGTACGGCAGAGCGCGCAGCAGGGAAGTCAGGGTTAGTGCGATCGAGGTAATTGGTCACGGCCTGCGGCACCGGCGACTGCGCGAAGGGCAGCACGGCGTTGCCTACCAGCCAGCGGTTGTATCGGATGGCGGGCCCGCGCGTGAACTTTCTCACCGGTGGCAGCTTGGGCTCATGCACGGCGAAAAATTGCAGGCAGCGGACGGAGCACTGCGTCCCACACGCCACCAGCCAGGCCTTCTCAATTTTGATTCGCCGGTCGCCCTCGATCCAGACCGTGTGGAACCAAATTACCCGCCGGCGGGCAATCCAGGCAGCGGCGCGCAGCAGTGCGATCTTCTCGTGCTGGTGAACCTGGGTGTAGGGCGGGTCGAGAATCACCACGTCGAAAGAATCGCGCGGGAAGGGAGGCAGGTAAGCGTCGCCGAGCACATCCGGCTTCGTCGCCGGGTCAATGTCGAGGCGCACGCCGAAGTCGGCGCGTCCGCCAAAGAGATGGACCACGGTCAAACCTTTGCACTCCTGCAGCAGAAGCTCGCGCACGGCGGGAGGAAAACTCCAACCGTTGCGGCGCTGTCCGTGCTTCTTCCGGGGCCGGTTGGTGCCGCACCAGAGGATTTTTACCGGTATCCTCGGCTTCGCCCAGCCTGCAATGCGGCCACGGGCGCGGGAGATCTCGACAAAGCCCTGAGGATTTGCCCGACGTCCCAGATTTGCCGCGCTCGAGCTATTTGCCACCTGGCACGCTCCTCTTCGGTTCGGGAAACAGAAACACATCCTTGCTCGTGCGACACTCGCAGCGCACCGCTTTGCCGGTGGCCACCTGGAAGCGCCAGCCGGTTCCGCCGCAGATGGCGCAGACCGCGACGTCGGCAATTTGCCGATCGGCACTCACCGCAAGTACCTCGCTATCTGCACGCGGACGGAATCAGGGCGCGCCCGGCGCGCGGGTTTCGGATGATGGATGGGAACTTGCCCGGACCCGCCGCAGTTTCCGCATTTCTGCGAACGGTAGAGCTGGCGACGGTGCGCGCACACCGGGCAGGGACGCATCCCGATGCCGGTCACTTCGCGCACGAATCGCTCCAGTCGGTTCAACTGAAGGCCCTCCGCAGCCGGGCAAGCAATCCAGGCTTCTTCTTCCGGCGAAAGTGGTGCGGCTTGGTCACGCCTCCGCTCTTACAGATTGGGCAGAGCCGCGCAAGCGTGCTGTTGCTGTTTTTGAGCGCGCGCTCGAAGTGGCGATCTTTTCCCGGCCAGGTACGGGCGAGCCGGAACTTGACGCCGACGCGCGCGGCAGCGTCCGTCAGTTTGGTGCGGGCCTGTCCACGCTGGTGCTCCCGGACCCGGCGCGCGATGTTCTCCGCCCATCCCATGTAGTGACCGGCGTGCTGGTATCGCGGATTGAAATGCAGCAGGTAGACGCCGCGCGCCATCACTTCCTCCGCGTGATTACGACGTAGGCGAAGCGCCCTCCGCCCACAGTGAGAAAACGGATAAACGGGCTTTTGCCCTGGCCCTTGAGCTGGGATTCCTTTTCGCGCGCGTCGCTCTTGCGATTGAACGCGCCGTGGAAGCAGAGAGCGCCTTTGCAGAGATGCGGACGTTTAGCCATGTCCTACCCCTTGGGAGTCGCCAGCAGTCGCACTCAGGCGTGCTAGCACCGCGTCTAGCCGCCCGTGGAGAACGGCAGCAGGGAATTGCCCGGTTTCCGCCCAGCCTCGCAAACACTCTCCACAGAGCCAGGTGCCACTCGAACTGCGGCGCACGCGCTCACGCCGGCTGCCGCGACTCTGCACAAAGAAAATCACCAGCAGGCCAGTGCTAGCTTCGGTTTTCTTTCCGCAGCCCTCACAGAGCACGGCGACGCTCCTGTTCCTGCAGCGCGACCACAACTTTTAGCCGCTCGTTGACGCCGCGAATCTTGCGACTCATCCACCAGAGCGCAGCAGAAGCGCCGACGAGAAAGCCCGTCAGGAAACCGATGATCCAATCCATCAGGCCTCCTCGGGCAAAGGCACCAGGTCCAACTTTTGCTGCGCGAGCTGGTGTCTCAGCAGTTGGTGTAGGCGCTGGGCGCCGTCGCCGGACAGCGGAAGCTGACGCGCGACTTCTACCGCAACCCGCGCCAGCAAGTGCTCCCGCTCGCCAGTAATCGGCCCAAGGAAAGCGATGTCGCGGCCAGGATACAAATGCTGCAATCGTTCCTTGAGCGCGGTCACGCGAAAAGCCGCGACGTGCAGAGGATTGCCCGCCAAGGTGAACGCGCGGTAGACCGTCCGCCCTGCAAACTGCGGGTCGGAAGCTACGCGAATCTCTACCACCATCGAGCGCCGCTCGCCGTTCGCGCCGGAAGTCATAGAGACTGCCACCCCAAGCAGAGAGACCAATTCACCTGATACAAACGGTAGCGCTGCGCTTCTGAAAGTGAGCACCAGTCTGGAATGACACCCGGAAATGGATAGGTGTCACAATCGGCTGCGCCGAGCAGGCGGCGACGGTCGAACTGAGTCAGGGAGTCCCACGCGATATGCTCGGTTTTCATGCGGCCCTCCGGTGAGCGCGGATGCGCGGCCCGCAGAACGGCAGCACTTTCCCTTCGGAGACTCCCGGCCCTATGGTGGGGGTAACGCGGGAATTGCAGACTCCTACTGCTGCCGTCCTATCGGGGCATTGCGCTCGTGGTGGGATGTCGCGAAAGCTGGTCTGATTGAACGTTTGAAAAACTACGCGGTGCGCGCGTACGTAGCACTCGCGCTCCGGATGGAAGCGGTGAGAAGCTGGGCGCCAGGAGTCGCCGGCGCGCCAGTCCAGATAGGCGAGCACCGACGCGATCCACTGATGAGCTTTTCGACCATCTACGGCGAAGGGCTCGCCGTTGCTATCGAGCCAGACTTCGCCTTCGCTGTGCATGAGGAAGGCGAAGATAATCGGCAAGGGAAACCACAGCCGGAGAAACCAAGGAACTGTTCCAAATTCCGAACAGGGCAAAACTGAGTACGGCATCGCGACCTCTTTCCGCCGCGCTGCCCTTACGTCCGATAAGAGATATCGGCTAAAGGCTACTACCGCGCGGCGTGTACTAGATTTTGGGGTGGGGTCTTGCTCCCCACAACATCGGGTGGATGATGCGCGAAAGCTCCGTCCCGTGTCAAGCACAATTTTACCCCGAACCCAAGCAGTTAGCCCTGCTGCGGGGAAGATTTTTTCGGCATCGTGGTGATGAGGACAAAAACGTCCTGGCCCTCATACTCGGCGGAGAGCGCGACGTTGCGCGCGAAGGCGGTGTGCGCGCGCTGCGTTGCCGCGGCGAGTTCGGCCTGAATGTCTTGAGGCGTCGCCAGCTCGCGGTCCTGGAATTTGTATTTCAGCCGCAGGACCGGGAGCAAAGCGGCGAAGGCAGGGTCCATGGGCTAACGCCTCTGCGGACCGGGAAGGCCAGAACCGCCGCTGAAAATTCCGCCGTAGCTGGCGGGGTCAGAGAAAGAAGAAAAAGACGAGCCGCGCACCGAAGCATCCAGTGGGCTGCTGGGGAAAAAAGCGTTGCCGTACTGGCTCCGCGCGTAGTCAAGAAACCCGCCGCCCGGAGAACGCTCGCCGGTGCGCGGGTCGAGGCTGAGGCGCTCGAAGGCATCTCCGCCGAAAAAGAAATCAGGGAAGTCGCGTGCATCGCGCCCTCCGAAGAGCGAGCGCAGCGAGGCGAGAACGCTGCTGCCTGACAGCCCGCCCGAGCTGGTGGCACTGCCGGCCGCGCCGTTAGGAGTACGAAAGAAAAACCACCAGGCGGCGACGGCGAGCAGAGCGAACATGAGCAGGCGGCGGTCCATCAGCGCACCTGCAACCGAATGGCACGAGCGGTTGGGTCCTCGGTGCCGTTGCCGTTCACCATACCAACGCGAATCCAGACTCCACCCACCGTGCTGCACTCATTCGCCGGGATTGCAGTCCACGCCCCAGCGGTACCATCTATAGCGGGATTGTCCAACGTGCCGAGCGTCGTCGGAGTGGCAAAAGAGTAAGTCGAATCGCATTGAACTTCCACGTCACCTGTAACCGCAGCCACGCTGTAATTAACGACGATCCGAAAATCGGTATAGCGGCTCAGGTCGAAATTGTTTCTGTTGCCGACCTGGGAAGATTCGGTGAAAGCCGCGCTCAGGTTGGTAAAAGTAGTGCAAAGATTGACACCAGCGATGCCCGCCAGGCACATCGGAATCTCCGCGTACGCCGGGTAGAGCTTGCGGAAGCGCATGGTGTGAGCGTCCACGTCGTAAGGGCCGCGCGCCGGCTGGTCGGTGTTGTAGAGCACGGGAAACGCATTCTTCGCGATGGCCACGGCGCCCGTCCAGGTATCGAGCGAAGCGCCCAAATCTTGAGTAACGGCAGTGAGAGAAAGAGCAGCACTGGTGACGCCGGTTGGAACCTTCCCCTGGAACGCGAAAATCATCCAGTCCGCGGTGTCCGTGGAAAAAAGAAAATCATGGATGGTTTCGGAGGCGCCACCATTGTTGCGCAGGGTGTACGCCATGCACTTCGATGCCGTGCCGAATTTGCCGGCAACATAACCGGAGAGGATGTCGCCAGCCACCACGGAAGTGATGGTCTGGTCTATCCGCGTGCGACTGTCGGCGAAGGTGCCTGCGGTCGAAGGGAAAACGGCCTTCTTTGAGCCTTCGCCGTAGAAATCTTGCGCGGCGTCATAGCTCAGAGTCGGCGGATCGGGCGCACCGAGATTCGTCCAGGTTGGGTCGGTATCGAACCAACTCTTCGTCGCCGTATTCGCGCCAGCGCCGAGAGGAAAAACCGTGGCGCCCTCGATCTTCAGCACGCTGGCCAGGCCGTAGACGCCCCAGGTGTCGCGCACGCGGACCTGGCCAGCGGCAGATTCTACTTTGAGAGCGCTGGCCCACACGCCGGTAAGCGAGCCGCCGCCATCCAACTTGAGCACGCGCGTTGCAGCGCAGGTCGAGGAATCCACACCGCCATCAAAACGAGTGTTCGCAATTTGCACGTAGGTTCCGGAGTCGGCGTCAATGCTATAGCTCGGATTGTTCTCGAAGTGGCCGCCGATAATCATAAGGACGCGACGCGGGTCCCCAGACCCAGCGGCAGTGCTGGTCGCGGTGTTGCCAACGCGCAGGCCAGTTTTCGCGCCGTAGAGATTCGACTCGATGTAGGGCTCGAAAATAGTAGAGCCGATCTCGTTCACCAAATCCATGCAAACATCGGCTTCGCGGCAACGCGGCTCGAAGGTATTGCTGCGCCCGCCGCTGCTGAAAATTCCAGTGACTCCGGTGCCGGTACCGGCTGCCGGCTGTGCGTGGACGCGGAATCTGCCGAACAGCGAGCCCGTGATGAAATGCGAGCTGTCCAAATAAAGAGCGTAGCCCCCGCTCCCGATGGACCAGAACTCAAAATTCGCGTGGATGAGGGCGTCGCCGTGGACCGCACGGCTGGTGGCGCCGGTGCCGAGAATAGAAATGTTCTCGATGCGGGCGCCGGTGAGCGTGGCGTCCGTTCCCCTATCGAAACGCAGAGTGGTGCCGCCGCTGGTGGTGTTGACGATACGAACGCCTGGGTTTTGTCCGCGCAAGCAAGTACCATTCCGCGAAAAAGTGACCGCCACTGCGCCGGTGACGATGTAGTCGCCAGACCCTTGGGGAAAATAGAGGCAAGTGGTGGGCGAGCTGGAAGCGTCAGCACCATAATTGATGCTGCGGACCGGCGCGGCGGCATCGGCGGCTGCGATGGCGGCGGTGCTGTCAGTCACGCCGTCCGGCTTCGCACCCCAGGTCCGCACATCGAAACTGCTGGCCGTGGTCATGGCCAGGCCGTAGCGGTAATCCACCCAATAGCAGCGCGAGCACGGAGTGGGCAGCGTCCCCTGGGCGAAAACCGACAGCTCGGGGTGGATCACGAGAATGCAGGTGACGTTGGTGTCCGTGGCGCAGCCGAGATTCTGAGCGAAGGTGAGCTTTTCCCCGACGCTGTTGCCCGCGAACTGGTCTACGCGAATGGTCTGCGAGTGCGCGGGCAGCGCCGCAATGCTGAGCAGCGCGAAGAGAAGAAACAGCGCCAGAAAAAGCAGCACGCCGCGGCGAGCCATTTCCCGGCACAGAGCGATGCTGTTGCTGCGGCGGTTCCAGGTGTCACGCGTCATGCGTTCCTCCCTACCTCGTGATTGGCGACTTCGTGCTCTTGTTGGGGTTGGAGAACAGCGCGGCCATGGTCATGATGAACGTAGGAATTGCGGGCACCACGATGTTGCTCACCGTGAACGGAATATCCTGACCGCTCTGCACCGAATTCGCCCAGTTCCCCAAGGCCGGCCCGAAGGCGCTGACCGTAGCGAACATGATGATTTTTTTCCAGTTCATTTTCTTCCTCTCTCGGAAAGCACGCGATTGTTTAGATTTTCCAACAGCTTCTCGTGACGTTCCATTTGCACTTCAATCGTCTCCACTTTGGAAACGATTTTGCCGCCGTAGAAAGCGAAGGTCGCAAGCTGGAGCAAGAGCAACAGGTTGCCCACCATCGCGCGCAAATCGTAGCCCCGCCGATTGTTGGCTTCGCTCATTGCCCAGGGATCCTCCGCCCAAAGATCGGAATGTTCGTCAGGTCGCCCTCGAACAAAACGCCAGGGGCGGAATCGTCGCGCTCAAAAGAAGGAACGGCTGTTGCCGATCCTGTGCCCGCCGGAACATTTCGCGGATTGAACGCCAGGCGCAACTTCTCCAGCAGCAGGCCGTCGTCGCCCGTAGGAACGATGCGCGAGCCCGTGCTCAGGTAGCGACTCCAAACGAACCAGCCGCCCACGGCGAGCAGCGCGCCCAGGGCCAGGTCCGCAACCAAATTGTCACCACCAGCCTTCGCCATCACGTCTCCGAAGAAGCTACCGAGCCGGGAATCTTGAAAAACAAATCGAAGCCGCCTTTCGTCCGGGAAATAACCCAGAGGGCGCCGAGCACCAAGGCAATCGTGAGAAGAAAATCGCCGGTCCTCACGATGGCTTCCTTCCCGCCAGCTCTGCCAGGTAGCCGCCGAAGAAGGAATGATTCGCCGCGTACAGCAGCGCCAGGGCCACCAGCAGCACAACGGCGATGTCGCCAGCTCGCATTTTCAGCTTTGCCTTACGGTGATGAGTACACCCTCGCCCACCACGGTGCTATAGACCCAGACGTCAGAAAGCACTTCCACGTTCACGATGCGCGGATTCGCCGTGGGCGCCAGAATCACGCGCGGGCCACGCTGGGCAGCGTCAGGATTGCCCAGGCCCACAAAAGCGTTCACCGTGTTAGTCGCGATGGGAGAAACTTCCACGATGTTGCCACGCGGCACGGGATACGCCGGAGCGCGCACCGGGCGATCTGAAGTCTCGCGGGTCACCGGCACCTGGAAGGTGACGGGCGCAGACTGAGTCACCGGGCGTCCCTTGGCAGCAAGAGCGCCGCCGCCACCAGCACCAGCTCCACCACCGCCGCCAGCTCCGCCGCCGCCGTTGCCACCAGGACCGCCGCCTCCGCCGTTCTCTGCCGGCATCAGTGCTCCCTTCCGGGCTCAGCAGCCACGGTGACCGCGGAGCGCCGTATCGTTCGCTTGCACGCAGGGCAGCCGCAACCATCTACGTGCGAAATCGGCGCGCCTTCGATGGTGCCACCGAAGCCGTCACCCGAAATTGTTTTGCGCGTCACATTGTGCTTTCGGTAGGTTGCCTCATCCGCCGCCGCGCTCGCGCCACTGGACGTGTGCATCCCCGGCGCCTTGGGGAAAATTTGCTTTCCCAAACCGCCGCACTCCGGGCACGTCCGAGTGACCTCAGCGTCCAGCATGGTGAGCTCGACGTTGATCTCGACTAGCGGCACCCACATCTCGAAACGGTGCCCCTGAGCGCACTCGAAGTCCAGCAGCGGCACTTAGCCGCTCCAGGCCACGCGAATCACTTTGACGGTGATGTACAACACCACCAGCGAAACCACGAAGCCCAGAAACCCGTCGTTCCAGTTGATTCCTTTGAGTCCGTTCAACTCGCCCTCCTATTTCTTCTTGGTTGTTTTTTTCTCGGCGGCAGCAGCGCCGCCAGGAACGCACTTCGGGCACTGACAACCTTTGCCCGGATCCGGCGGAGACGACGCGAGTCGCCCACCTTCCGTGTGTGTCACTCCCGCGTTGTGGTCGTTTGCCATGATTTACCCTCCAAAAATCGAAGCCAGCGTTTGCTCCATGCTGACTCCCAACTTCTGCGCAATAAACTTTGCGTAGGTGAACGGATTCCCCTCGCCAGTGACGGCGGGCGCGGCCACGTTGCCGCCCAGGTAGCGCGTCATAATTTGCAGCAGCGTGTAGTCGGGATACTTCCCCACCTTTGCTCGAAGATCCTGTTGCAGCGCCAACCAGCCAGCTTCGACATTCGCAAAAACTCGAAACTCATTTGTCGCCGGATCCTTCAAATTACCCGGGTTGTTATTCTGGCGAGCGACGGAGCCCGGGTTGTAGAAGTCCTCGAACTCCGCAATCGCCTTCGCCCACTCCCCGATTCGACCCATCGGACTCTGCGCTCCTTTGGTCACCACCCACCACAGCGCCGCGATTCCCACCAGAACAATCAGCAGCGTCACCGGCCCCTCACCTTTGCGGCGGAAGAATGTTTGTCACTACGAGAAGTGCTATCAAAAAGAAGAAAACGGTCCGAATTTTCTTCTCCTGCTCTAAGTTAAAACGGCCTTGCAAAAGCATGAACGCCACGATTCCTCCCACGATCCACATCGAGGCACTTACAAACCGCGTCGTTGGCGTACTAGCCACACTTACCTCCGAAACAGCAGCAACACCACCACCACGGCAGCAATCAGCCAGAACGAGCCGCCCAGCGAGAAGCCCGCGCTCTCCGGGAAGCCGAGGTCGGAAATCAGTCGGCCTTGCGGGTCGTACAAAATTCTCCCCTGCTGCCGCGCCTTGATTTGCTGGCTCGTAAGATCGGCCTGGAGATGGGTCTGGTAAGCGGCGAGCGCAGCAGCAAAAATCTTTTCAATGGTGGAGCCCCCGGCGTTTGCCCCGGGTCCAGGATTCGGCCCGGCATTCGCGTTGAAGATGGGCACGTCGCCAAAATTCCAGCCGAAATTGATGGGCGCGCCGAAGCCACTATCGAAAGCCATCAGCCCCTCCCCTTCGCGAGTACGTAGACCAAGACCCCGCCCGCCAGCAAAGCCAGCAACCCGACCGAAACTCCCGCCGCTTCCGGCGTGAAAAAGCGCGGCCTGAAAAACTCATCGAGAAATTTGTCGTAGTCCCGCTGCGCCGATGCAACTTGAATTCCCGTTCCGCCCGCGCGTTCGAGGTCACGCGCCAGGTCCGCTTTCGCGAGCTCGCGCTGTCCCGGCGAGAGCGTGCCGGTGGCAGCGTTGTAGACCCAATCCAAAAACAAAGTAGTGGTGGGGAAGAAAACCATCGGTGATACCATTAGACCCTCCCCCAGGAGGTCGCGATGGCACTCCGAATCGCCGGCGTGCTTACCATTCTTGCCGGGTTGGTTTTCGTGTTGACCTTTTCCCCGAGCACTGCACCACCACCCATCGAGGCCACCGCCGAATCGGTGATACGGCTGCCGCAATTCCAGTGGGTGCAACTCAGCAGCAAAGATTTTGCGCTCGGCCCGGGCGAAAGCATGGGTTGGGAATTGCAAACGGATCGCGCGAAACTACGCTTCGAGCTCGAGGCATCACACCCCGTCGCTTTTCGCGGCCAACTCCACACCGTCACGCGCGCCGACTTCCACACGGGAGCCTGCTCTGCCT
>Ga0214473_10005774_pt1 | contig 14811 bp, 20 predicted proteins | sample RVTome_7_FD_203509 | JGI IMG/M metagenome (GOLD analysis project Ga0214473, IMG submission 203509) | Soil microbial communities from uranium-contaminated site in the Upper Colorado River Basin, Wyoming, United States - RVT98D197 | ecosystem: Environmental > Terrestrial > Soil > Contaminated >... | reverse complement strand
AGAACCGCCATCCCTGGCCTCGGCATGAACATCCTCAGCCCAAGCAGACGAAGCCCGCGGTTCATGGGCTGGAAGATCTTGTCGTACCATCCTGCGAAGGTTTGATACGGATCTCGGCGATCGGGACCCTGGGCCATGCGGCCGGCATCCTTGGATCGTATACCTGGGATCCCTTGCGGCAAGCTTTGAGGCTTCAGGGTTTGTAGTCCTTCTTGAGGATCGCGTGCATCTCGACGATCTCCGGCTTGCCCCATTTGAAAAACGGATCGGGCAGCCGACCTTCAACAGCCATGCCGATCTTTTCCATCACTCGGCACGAAGCCGGATTACGGTTGAAGTGCCGCGCCTGGACCCTGGCCAGCCCAAGGTCCTCGAACCCGAATCGCAGGATCGCTACAGCGGCCTCAGTGCAAAGCCCCCTGTTCCAGGACGGCTTTCCGATCCAATACCCCATCTCGGCCACGGCCTCCTCGGCGTTGATTTCCAAACCGATCGCACCCAGCAAGTCGCCGTTCTCAGCTCCGGTAATGGCGAAGACGACTGACTCCCCGGACCGAAAGCGCTCGCCACGCGAGGCGATCCACTCCTCGGCCAGCCCGTCCTGATATGGGTGAGGGATGTTGGTTGTTGTGTCGGCGATCTCCCACGCCCCGGCAAGTCTCTGGAGGTCGGCCGCGTCTGACGGTCTGAAGGGCCTCAGCCTCAGCCGTCGAGTTTGAAGCGATGGCTGCTCGGACAAGATTCTCACATTCAATCAGGCCAGTCCAGGTTCACCGGATCGGGTCGGATCCAGGAAAAGCCATGCGGCATCATGACCGGCTGGACGAGCCTCCGAGCCGCGGAACGATCCTGCCGGTTCGTTCCGTGTACTCGCGGTACGTCTGGCCGAACTCTTCGAGCATCATCTCCTCTTCCTGGCCAACCCTGAGCAGGTACTGGGGGACAAGGAAGACAATCAGCGATAGCCCCGCGATCCAATTATGCAGAATCATCGCCTGAGCGACACCCCACAGGAGGTGCGCGGCGTACATCGGGTGTCGGATGGAACGGTAGATGCCTGTCGTGATCAGCGTGTGCTCCCCGCGGGGCCCGGGCGTCGGTGTCCAGTTTCTTCCCAGGTCGGCGTGCGATCTCCACAGGAGCCAGATGGCCACGCCGAAGAGCAATACCCCTAGCCATCCAATCCAATCCGGCAAGATGTAATCGGCAAAATCGAGTCTGTCCGTGAAGACGTAGATCAGCGGGGTGAGCATCCCCAATCCGATCAGCGCCAGTAGGCCGAGATCGATCAGTTGTGTCCTCTTTGTGGCGATAGGCGTTTTACGGTAGCGTGCGGTATACGTCTGCCTCACAACGAAGACGACAAAGAACTCGATGATATAGACAATCTTGAAAGTGCTGTTGAACATCCGCTCCCTCCTGGTCAGCGTGACGATGAGCGCTCCAGGTGCCCAGTCCTGGGCATGCCAAACTGAAACGCCCGATCTCAGATGCCTCCTCCACGGCCATGAGTCATCCCAGCCACCCGGCTCACTCCTGGGCCCGTGAGGCCTGGATCTAGCGGGAGACTATCACAGGCGAGAAACTTCTTCGGAAGATATCCTGATCGTTGCCTGAGGCATGTGGTCAGGCGTGACCCCCGTCACACGGGCAATGTCTGTCTCGCAACACCGGAGGGTTCTCATCCGTCGGGGATGTAGGCCAACGCGCCTTGTGCACTCAAGGTTATTGGAGGCCGAACAGTCGGGCTGAATTGGCTTGATGCTGGTCTGAGAACCCCGCCTGGGTTGACGCCGGAGTTTGTCAGACGTCCGGCATGCCCGCGTGGCGAGAATCCATCGCGGCGTACCAAGGCCGGACTGCGTAAGTCAGGAGCCCCGACCGGACCGCAGGATCTTCCCCCGCGAATGCTTTGAGTTCCTCGCTCGATAAGCCCGGGACAGAGATCATCATGCCGCCGACGTCCTCGATCATGAAGGGACCGCCGAGCTCGAGCTTACCTTGCGCAAAGAGCTTTGCGTAATGGGCCACGTGGTCGCCCACGCCCGGTTGCTGGCGGAAATCCGCACCGGCGTGCCATCCTGGGCCGGGGGAATCGAATACGACCTGCCGAATCGGTGTTTGCGTGTCTTCTGGCATTAGCCTGCCTGGGGTACCTCTCTGAATCGATGCTCGATTCCCCCTGAGGACCGGATCATCCACTTTCCGAATACAGATCGGTCAAGTCTACTGGCCCAACTTCGAAACTAGAGCGAAGCCTCGCCAGGACTCCCTTCTGCCAATCGCGCAGGAAGTAGTCGAATGCTTCGTCCCGCTCGGTTCCGTCTCCCCACCCATCGTGTCGCAGAGTGAGCCGGTTCTTCGCCGGATAGTGCTCAGCCAGACGGACAACGACATGTGTCTTCCGGCGCCTCACGTCGGGTAGGGTTGGTAAGACCCACGCTGGGCGCATGCAAACGCGCCGCGCCCTCAAGCAAGGCAAGGCGAGAACGCGATATCTATCGCGCCACGCACAGGCTGACCGGGCAGGAGTGGCCGGTCCGTCAGCGGATCAGCTTCTCCTTCACGAATCTGCGATAACCCTTGTCCGTCAAGTGCCCGAGCTCCTGGAAGAGCCGCTCGTCGGTCCGCGTGAAATTGAAGCAGGATTTTCCCTGCATGCGTTTCTTCAGCTTGTCGGAGATACCGTCAAGCAGATCAGGGAAGACATACACCGGCATCAAGTGGTACGAGACGTAGTTCTTGCGGGTCTGCACGCCCCCGAACCACAGGTTTCTTCCTCGGTTGGCCTCGGTCGGCGGGCCGAGCAGGGTATAGTCACCCTGCTTGTCGTCGCGATTCCGGTTGAGTCCGCGACCTTCGTATTTCGCGACGATTGACTCGAGTCTCCGTCGCACGGCCACGAAGTCTGATTTCGGTTTGTCAGTCATGTCTCCTGCCTCGTCGTCCCCTCAGCAACGGAACTCGAAGTGGATGGCTTGTCGCAGGGTCGCCTGCGTGGGTTCATTCTTGGCCCTCCGACCCGACGACGCGTGTCACGAACGTCAGCTCGGCGTCCCCAGCGTGCCCGGTCACCTCCCAACAGCCGGCCGTCGGAAAGATGAGTGAAGAAGATTGGAAACCCGTGTCACCGTAGTCCTCCAGGATTTCGGCTCTCAGTGGCGGAGCGTGTCCGTCGAGCCTGCGGCCCTTGATCTCCAGCTTCCCGACGACCCCTTCGCCGCGCCACCATGGGAACTTCATCGCCAGGGTACCGTCGCTGCCGATGTAACTTGGCCCCCCAGGCTCAAACAGGACCGTCCCCTCTGGCCAGAACGCCGTCCACAACTGACCATTCCCGAAGTAGTTCGGGTCGGGCGATTCGGCTGGGGGGGTCGATCCGTTGGGGGAGGTCGGTTGGCAGGCCTGGGTAGCCGTCGTACAGGCCCCGATGGAAAGCGCCGCCACGAACGAAATGAGGGGAGCTCCCAAGGATCTCATGACGACTCTTCACCTTCTGGTCTGAGCTCCGGTCTGAAATCCGGTCCACCGGCCGGCGGCCGAGTGGATGAGCACGGTCATGGAGTTCCCGCGCTGGCGATTCCATTCTCACGGATCGCCACCTACAGGTCTAGTTGGGGCGTTCTCCCCTCGATGCAGCGATGATCATGATACTCGAGGCCGTCGGTCGAGAGGGAGTCTTGGAATGCCAACAGCTACTCGGGTAAGACGCCGATGCTGGTTCAGTGCCGGCCGCCGCCGGGGATGAAGCCTCTACTCGAGGCAGTCAAGCCTGGAAGGTCCACTCTGCCGAATGATGGATGGTCCTCCGAATGTCGCGGTAGACGATTCCAGGCAAGAGTACGTGCACGGGCTATCGAGCGCGGGGATCGCCCTTGGCAGCGGATTCTGGCCTGAGCGCAGAGGCATGGTCGACACCTTCATGCTCGAGGGTCGTCATCCAAAGATACCACCCACACGGCATATCGAGCGTCTCACCGGTGGGGAAGCCGAATCCGGAATACATCCTGGTCGATTCCAGGCGCTCGCTTGTGAGCAACCCCGAGGCGTCGAACGTCGCGTAAAGAACTCGAGCGGCATCCATAGCTCGACCGCGAATGGACGCCCAAGTCTCGGTGAGCTGCCTGGCGGCATAGAACGCATTGAATGCCTCCGTCGAATCGAACTCGTGCTGTTTGCCATCCAGGTCGACGTTCAATCTACGTGGCATGATCCGCGGCCAGCGGACGCCGGCCAGGATCTCTCCAAACGCGATCAGGAGGGCGCGGTCCCACTCTAAGATGTGACCGACAACCTGAGCCAGCGTCCGACCGTCCCCGGGAACCTGGATCGAGGCCTGCTCAGGGGTAATAACGTCCAACGCCGCGAGGTAGGTCTCAAGCACGTGCTTGTGCACCTCGAGCATGTGTTTACGGCGAGTTTCAGGAGCAAGGGCTGCCGCGAAAACCATGGATTGATGGAAGGAATCTTTCGTCAGCGTTGGCATGCTCTCCCCCTGCCCTGGTTGGCCTCGGTTCCCTTCTGTGCGCATCCCAGTTTCTGGCTGTGGGAGCCTCGGCTCCCCAGGATGCCCGTCGGTGCTCACTCAACAGGCGTAGACAGTGCAAGCTCGACCTCGCAAGTGCGCCCGCGCCGGTGTCCATGACGACTCCGTTCATCGACCATCGCATGAGAACCTGGATGGCCGGGAGCCCATGCCGGCCATCCAGGTGAACGCATGAGGCCGTTATTGAGGAATACGATTCCCACCCGAGTCGGGTTCAGACCCGCTGGTAGCGCGCGAGGGGAGCGTTGAGACGCGGCCAAAGCCTTCGTGGTGCCGGCCAGCCAAGGTTGATGGAGGGGGCCACTCTTGGACTATGACGGGGAGCTCCGACGGCACTTTGGATGACGGGTGGACTCAAGGTCGAGCTGTTGACCGTCAAAGCGTCTATCGTCGGATACTGACCATGACCAAGCCGACGATACATACAACCACCCCTACCAGATTTAAGACCGTCGGCCGCTCGCGGAAGAGGAACGCGCCTGTGGGGAGGAGCACCAGGCCGGCGGCGGCATTGACGGCGATCGCCGCAATGCCGATGTCCCAACCCACCCGATACGCCAGCAGGAAACCGAGCTCAAGCCCGAGAATGGAGAACGCCAAGGCGACGCTCGCCCAATTGACCTGCCTGAACGCATCGCCCAGACTGACCCTCAAAGGATAGATCAACAGCAACAGCCCCGAAAGGCCGAATGCAACTGCGTAGGTCACCATCAGCCCGATCGCCGGGTTGACCGCTGGAGAGGTGGCTTTCTGGAACACGTGATAGAGCACGCTTGAGAGCACGGCGAGTGAGAAGGATGCATAGAAGAGAGTCATCTAGGGTACCTCTTGAGGCTTGCAGAGTAACCGGAAAAACCTGCCTGGCTCGCCCGGCTCAGCCACTATTCCTGCGCCGGGCAGGAGACATGCGAGGCGGCCCGGAAGGCGATGGCATCGAAAGCCCTGCCGGTATGCTCGATGCCGGCTCAAACCGGAGGCTGGGGGGATTCCCCGATCGTCCGTCCGCGTGACCCACGCGATGCATGCCCCTCCAGCTGTTCGAGATGGGTACGTTCATCGGATAGCTCGGCCTTCAACAAACGCTCGATAGTTACTTTCCAGCCCCGGGCGCGGACACCCATGTCTCTCCGAAGATCGAGCGCAGGTGTCTGTAGGACACGCTCAACCAACATCCGATGAGAGCGCCGGGCGTCTCTCAACAGTTCCCGGTAGACTGTCTTTATGTATGTTTCGACGAGCAGCGCGTTGTACGTCCGCCAGTCGCGATCGTGAGCTTCAAAGAACTTCGGCAGCCTTCCGGCCAGCACCTCATCGATGGCCTGTGTGTTGGTGTAGTCCCACCCGATTAGGTGGGCCACAAGATCGCGCGTCGACCATGTCCCCAGGAACACCTCGTCCCGAGCTCCCGGCCCAAGTCCGGCAGCCGTTTTCAGGATCCTGTGCCGTAGATCTCTTAGCTCAACGATCAGCATGTTCTTTTCAGCTTCGGCCGAAGACGCTTCTGCAGACCGAATTGTCCCCTGGTTCCTTCCCCGAGCAGCCATGTGGGTTTCCTTCGCCAAGAAGCGACCAATCAGCAATTAGCTATGAGCGGTCAGAGTTCAGCAATCGACACCAAGCAATAAGCAATAGGCAATCAGCAATAAGCGATAAGCACTTTGCGATCGATGATGGCCATCCGTATCAGCCTTCAGCATCAGAAGCAATCGGCAGGGACAAGCGCCGAACGATCGAAGACAAGCGCATGACCTGAGGCTGAGGATAGGTTGACCACGCTTGACACACGAGGCCAGGCAGACATCCTGTGCACTTCGAGCCAGGGGGCAATGCGGTACCTGTGATGTCTCTTAACTCACCCAGCCGGGCCGAATCGGGATGTGTAGTCCTGCATGGCTGCCACGACCACCGCATGAGCGTGTTCGGATCCATACGCCGGCCCGATCGAGATCTCCGATGTCTTTTCTGGCGCCAGTTTGTAGGTCAGGAAATAATGGCGCAGCCGGTCGACCAGAGCCTCCGGTAGATCGGCCACGTCCGCTACCTTGGACCAAAATGGATCGTTCTCCAAGACGGCGATGATCTTGTCATCCGCCTCGCCGCCGTCGAGCATTGGGAGCCCCCCAACGACCTGGGCGTTCAACAGGACTTCGGCTCTGGCGATCGGGCGCTCGCTTACGACGCAGATGTCGAGCGGATCTCCATCACCACGCAGTGCGCCCGGCATGAGGTTGCTGACGGTCTCTGCACACAGCGTACGCGGGACGAAGCCGTACAACGTGGGCGGGGCGGAAGATGTGCGCTGCGGTCGATTGACGCGCAGGTAGCCGGTTTCCTTGTCCACTTCGTATTTGACAAGGTCGAAGGGACAGATCTCGATGTACGCGTGGACAACCTCCGGAGGTGAGGGACCGACTTGCAGACCATGCCACGGATGCGGTCGCCACAAATGGAATGAATCTGGCATGTCCATCTTCGAAAAACACTCCTTCACTACCCGCGGGAAGTGCGCTGAATACTGGAAATGGGAATCTAGTTTGCGGCGGCCAGGCTACTCCGACAGAACCTTGAAGGCGAGGCGACGGCCCATCCCCCGGCCGACGGCAAGGGAGAACCACAGCCTCATGACCGAGTCGACGATCGACACCTGGTCTGGATGGCCGACACGCATCGGTCGTATTCCGACATCGCGGTCAATTGCTTCGAAGGCCTGCTGAGCCTCGGCGGACCCAGGAGTGTAGTACAAGTCGGCCGCGGCGCCCCTTCTTCGGTCTCCAAAGGTTGCTGAAGATCCCCCGCCGCCAATCCCAGGGCCATGATAGCCATGAGGAGCGCCACGGCGGGGATGTCTTTCGGGTTGATGAACGCCGAGCCGAAGAGGAGAGGCTGAGTGACGAAGAGCGTCGCCACCAGTCCCGGCACACGCTGCATGAGCCGAAGGCAGACCAAGCATAAACAAGACAGGCCGGCGAGAAGATTGACGTGTTTCGTTATAATGAAGGCCGTCCGGCAGCTTCCAGCCGCGGAAGACACGCACCAGCGCCTCCGAATTGTGGAAGAGAAACATAACAGCGGGCCGACCCACGCGGGCGACTGCAGCCATGGGGTCGGAAGGCACTGCGAATGCCGACGAGCCGTTCATCTTTGAAGGGGGAGAACCTCAGCTTTCGGAGCGGTTCACGCCTGCAAGAGGCCGCCGACGGACGGCCACGCAGGGACAAGGCCTTGGCGGAACAGGATCCTGTCGGATCGCTGCGAGCGCGGACACGATGGCACATGCCTGCAAGGGCCGGTCCGTCTTCCGTGAGAACCGGGTGGAGCAGGGGATAGGAGCGCACGGCGCACCGCTCATGTGCATCGAGATGCAGGCGATCGGCCACGGATGGCATTCGGTTGAAGGCTGTCAGATGCGAAGGATTGTACAGATTTTCCACGAACTAGGGTCCTGAGGTGGATGATGGCAGGGCAGCCTCGCGCTGCCAGACTTCTGCGAATACGGCGTTCCCCCTTCGTACCTGGTAGACCAGCCTGAAGCCAGAGGTATCCCGCCATCTGTCGGACCTATGCATGCAAAGAGCCACGGTGTTCGCCTCTGCGGACAGCGCAAACCGATCGACAAGCTTCAAGTCTGCTCGTGCGTAGGGAGCAGCATTCTGGAGCGAACCGAAGACCTGGACCGTACCCCCCTCTGCCGAAATCTGATTGACGATTTCCGTGGCTTCTTTGAGAGACGTGCACCAGTAGTCCAGATTGTAGTATCCATACGCGCCGCTGACGCCACCTGCCAAGCTATTGAAGTACGTGTACTCGTAAGGATACAGGCGGATGATCCCCCACACTCCCGGCGCTATCGCAAGCACGAGGAGGAGGCCACGCATCCAAGGGCGTCGTGCATGATTGAGCAATGCGTCAAGCCCAACACAGGCAACGAGAAGCAACGGGGGGATGATAAACAGAAACAGCCTGATGTTATTGAAGACCGGGACCCTCCCGATGATCTGCCAGCTGATCGGGACGCCAGCCCATAATGCCACAAGTCCGGTCACGATCCCTCTCGTTCTTCTCATCAAGGACCGCCAGAGGATCGCCCCCAGCCCCAAGCAAGCAAGCACGAGAGCCGGCTCCGTGAGCTCGAGGACCAAGAGCGTCGGGAGGTAGCTCGGGGGAAGAATGAAAGAGTCGAGACGCTGCCCTTGGAAAAGGACATCGTGATGGCCAACATCCTGGATGGCAAACAGGCTGTTCGTCATCCCCCGGATCGGATCTGACCACAGGTATGGCCAGGTCGCATACGTCACAGATGCCGCGACCGCCCAGTACAGAAGCAGCGGAAGGAGCGCCTTTCTGCCTCTTTGGTAGAAAAGGTAAAGGCTGACCAGTACGCCGGCGAACAACCCTATCTGACGAACACAGATCGCAAGCCCGAGGAGAACCGCTCCTCCCACCAGGGCGGGATACCGATCTTTGAACCAGCGGCCTGCCGAGATGTTGTCATGGGAACCGAAGACCAGACGATATGCGACCACTCCCGCCAAGATGAACAGGCCTGCCAGGGCGAAACGCACGCTCGCGAAAAAGCTGTGATACCGGTCGAGATAGAGTGGAAGTGGTGTCTTGTATGCATCCGTGGCAATGCGTGCGTAGAGCGACTGAATGGGCCAGGGCGCATGTCCATCGTAGGCGGCAACGACGATGGATTCCCCAAGTAGGTGAATGACGCCAACGAAGAACAAGTCCGCCATGAGGAGCAAGCCGAGGAGGAGACACGCTCCGAGCATTCTACGCTTAGGTTCCTCGAGAGCCTGCCATCCGGTCCTCAATCGGTTCCTATACTCCCCGATCGCATCCACAAAGCTCTCTGGTGGATGGGCCGAATCATGTCCGTCCACCGGCTGCCGATCTCCTCCGGCAGCCAGTCCGAGGGCCATCACCGCCAGGAAGAACGTCATGAAGGGGATGTCTTTCTGATTGATGAACGCGGAGCCGAAGAGGAGCGGTTGGCTGGCAAAGAGGATGGTTCCCATGAGCGCAGACGCCTGGCGCACAAGCCTCAGGGAGATCAAATAGAAGCAGAATACGCCCGCAAGAAAAGTGAGGTAGTTGGTGAAATGCCGGCCGTCCGGCAGTGTCCATCGTGGGAAGACACGGATGAAAGCCTCCGAACCGGCGGAGGAGAGCATGAAGTAGACGGGTCCGTGATTCTCCAGTGATATATCGCGAAAATACTCCTGTGAGCCCGAATAAGCTCTCAGTGCGTCGGCGCCAAGGTCGGCCTCGATGTACTCGTCCGTCGAAATGCCATAGGCCGTGACGATCAACACACCCAACACAATGCCGAAGGCGAGAATTGCGCCAATTGGCCAGTGGTTCCTTCTCGGCCGGGGGTATTCGAACGCCGGCGGCGCGCTCGGCGTCAGCCGCGTCCCAAGGATGTCAGAGTTTCCTTGGGCACTCTCATCCGTCATGGGGAACTGGTCCTGTCGATTACATTCTTCATAGGAGCGATCTCTCCATGCAATTCATCCTTCTGACGAGACGATATCGAGGTGACACTATTCCCGACACGAAGCCAGACCAGTCCGCTCAATCGGTCAGAGTGTTATCGGCGACGGCCAGGCTACTCCGACAGAACCTTGAACGCGAGGTGACGGCCCATCCCCCGGCCGACGGCAAGGGAGAACCACAGCCTGATGACCGAGTCGACGATCGACACCTGATCTAGATCGCCGACACGAATCGGTCGCATTCCGACATCCCGGACAATTGCTTCGAAGGCCTGCTGAGCCTCGGTGGAATCCGGTCCGCAATAGAACAGGTCGGCCGTGTCTCTGCCGAAGGTGGGGTCGGCGAAGTTCTCCCAGCCGAGGGAATTGAATGCCCGGAACACCTTCGCGCCTTCCGCACTTGAGACGAGGGTCTCAACGTGACTCAATGAAGCGCCTTCGAAGTCGTTTGTGGTATCGATAAGGAGTTTCCCAGCAAGGCCATGGGCATTGGCGTGGATCAACGAGTCCATCGCCCCGCCGGGAATGGCAAATACGATGACTTGTGAACGCCCGATGGCGTCGGGAATGGTCTCGAAGGGAATATCCGGATTTTCGGGGGTTCGTTCGGCCTGCTTCCGCATTGGCTCGCGAACCCCAAATGTGACCTCGTGGCCGGCGCCGGCCCATTTCTCGCTCAGCGCACCGCCGACTTTGCCGGATCCGACAACCGCTATCTTCATCAATCTCCTCCGTCCTTTGGAGTAGACATGTTGCTTGAACTCGATTGGCATGGATTCCCCAACGAGCGCTGCAACGGATTGTTGGGCACTCGCAGTCTCCTTTTTCTTGGGAGCCGGTACCACTACTTGACCCCATGCCAGTTGCCCGTCTCGAAATCGCCCATGAAGATGCTCTTGTCCTCGGGACCTAGAATCCTGTCACCAGCTTCTTGGGCCATCGCCATGTGGTCCCTGGCCGCATCGTAGTCCCCGGCGAGCGCCATCGCCCTGGAGATCCCTTCTTGCGCATAGGCGATGTCGAAGTCTTGCATCCGGTCTTCGTATTCGTTCGTCAGCTCGAGGCAGGCTTGGGCATATTTCATGGCTTGGGCCGCATCGCCAAGGACCGTGTGGACATGGGCGACCAACCACAAGCCTCGCTGGCGGTTGACCTCGGTTCCCGCAAAGCGCCAGTGGTAGAGTGAGGCGTATGCCGCTTCGACGAGTTCGGCGTCCTCGGCCGGAGATCGCTCGGCCTTTCTCAACAACAGCCAGGCTCTGCTGTTGGCTTGCTTGGCCAACTCCCGATGGGTGTCTTGTGTGGGATCCATTCCCGACGCCTTTCGGAATGACGGCCGTCCATGCGAGGCAACCGGAATCGACTATGGGCGAGCCCGCGGCGCGGATCTTCGCGGCACACGCTGGCTTGCAAGTGTACCGCATCGAAAGTCCTGATGGGGCAAAGATGCGCCCCCACATTTGGTCGGTCTACGTCAGATGGCTATCACCCTTTGCTCCGCTCATATCGGCGTTCCAGAATTCGCACGCTACTTCGGCGGAGGTGCAGATCACGGGGCGACCGGCCCGACTCATCCGGGCTGATGGGTCATTGCCGGCCGGCGACGAGGTCGCGCCAAAGTCCCAAGGCCAGGGCGACAGGGATGGGGTCTTCTCGCTGCACCGGGGGGTCAAGGCTGCCGGCGGATTCGGAAATCCACCACTACCGGGAGATGATCGTAGTTCCCTTTTTGCAGATCGAGGAGGACGTCTTCTCGCAGAAGACCGGAGTCGGCGAGAGCTTCATTTGAGAGAGTCGTTGTGTTGAGGACGAAGGCGTTCTGCAGGTGCAGCACGCTGTCGGAGAAAATGACTCGGTCGAGGGCTCTCGGGTTGAAGGGTTCACTATCGTTTCTCCAGGTGTAGAAATACACCCCCTGTCTGTTGTGACTGGGCATTGCATCTTCCAGGGCTGTCCCATCCCAATCGGGTTGCAGATCCACGCCGTAGTTTCTCTCGTTGTAGATATCCCCTTGAATCAGCGTTCGAATATGCAACGCCGGATCCGTGTCGTAGGCGTTGAAATCCCCCAGAATCACGAAAGGTGTTCCTGCAGGGAGATCGAGATTGCCCCCCTGCGTCTCGAAATCTCTCACATGCGCCATGATCACATCTGCCTGGCGCCCCCTAAGCAGGATGTCTCCCATGTCTCCTCCCGACTTGAAGTGTGAACAGATCAGGTAGAGATCTGAGGCTCCGAATTCCGTGTCGGGGAGATCTATCAGGGCTGCGGCCTGGTCGAGGCTAGGCATGACGTTCTCGCTGACCAGCTCGAATCCGTTCTCCATCAGCCCGAAGCGCGTGGCGATTACGTCGTCTCGCACATTGACAACCTGCCACTCGTCTTCGCCTGAGGATCCCAACGCCTGCTCCAAGAAGTCGCCCAGATCTCGTGCGCGCCGCGAGGAGTTGATCTCTTGCAGACAGACCACGTCCGGTCTTGTTGCTCGAAGGATCCTGCGGAACGCGTCGACACGATTGAAGGCGCGAAGGTCGTGGTTCTGCGGGTCGTCATCCGGGAAAATCGAGTCCCAGTTTACGTTGTAGGTCATCACGCGGATGCTGGCCGGGTCTTTCTGCAGGAAGATGTCTTCGGAGCTCTGCCCGACTGTCGGGCGCGTGTTTGGAGGCGTCGGGGGAGCGATGCAGGCAGTCGGGGTCGCCAGGATTAAGATAAGGAGGTGCAATTTGAATTGGTTCATGTGTATCGTTCAGCTATTCTACACTCCGCGACACCAAGCTCTCTTGCATTCCGCTTCATATGCGCCCAACCCTCCGGGGCGAACTGAGCGAGAACCTATCGGATTCGCCTCGATCAGGGCTCTTCCCACAGCGTCCTTCGGCGGAGTTTCCCGCGAGCCCCTCGATTTCTTTCGGGATGAACTCCGTCGAGGGGGTCCCTGGCCTGCGTCCTGGGCAGTATGTATCTTTCGTCTTCACTCGGCCCCATAGCCCCGAGCAGCCTGCCAGCCCCCCTGCTGCAGGCCAGGGAACGAGAGGCCGAAGCTGCACCAGGAAGGTTGCTGACAACCGTGTGATGTCGGCGCGGTGACCAGGCTGTCATCAGACGCGGCCGAAGCAAGGGGGCGGGTGAGAGGTTACTCAGGGCGGCGCCGAATTGCGACCATAGGTCGAATCCGGGCAAGGCCCTCGATATCATCGCGGGTTGGGTTAGAGGGAAGACCTTCGAGGCGCAGTATCTTCCCGAAAATGACGGGGCTGCGGGCCATCTGGCGCTCCAGGTAATCTGCGATTTCCCCGATGTCGTGAATGATTTCCGCCCGCCCCTCGAATCGGACGCGGCCGACGCGCACCCCGACAAGTGCGTCGGCCGCGATATTCCGGAGCCAATCGGCCGAAGAGCCGCGAGCCGAGGCGACCAGGAACGTTCCGTCAAGCTCCGCATAAACCAGAGGTGTCACCCGCGCCTTTCGCGATTTCCGGCCGGTTGTTGTCAACAAAAGCACAAAGCGTCCGACAACAGGCCCCAGTCCGATGGCGTACGCCAGTCGCGGCCCGATCCGAATCAGGCGCCAAAAGAAACGGGGAGCTTTCATACAATGGTTCCTTCGACGTGTCGACCGTTGGCTCAGGGCAAGTGCAAGCCGGACGACGCCGCTCAACACCAATCCGGCCGCAATCGCGAGCCACCACGCGTCGGCCGAGAGCGCCGGCTTCGATACCCGCACCGCCAAGAATCCCAGCGGGGTCCACAAGCCACGCTGGTGATCAGGCCTGGGGAGCACGGTCGCGTCGCAGCCGCCTCGGCGAGGTGGCCAAGGCCTTTGACGGCCATGATCGTCCCGAGCAGGAGTGAGCGGTCGGCTGTATGACCTGCGATTTCCGGCCTATTGCATCGGGTTGAATTGAACCTGGACGGTCATCCCGGCCAAGATTCCGGGTGGCATTGCATCCAGATCTATTGTGGTCTTGTAAACGACGTCCCCTCCAAGTGTGTCGGCCACGAGTGAGATGGCACTGACCCGTCCGGAGACGTCCTGATCTAACGCATCGATGTGGACGGTTGTCGGCTCTCCGATCTGGACCAGGGGGACATCACGTTCGCTCAGATCGGTGGTCTCTACTCGTAGTCGACTGATGTCACTGATCACCAGGAGGACTTCGCCGGGAGCGGCATACTCTCCGGGGATCACATTGGTTGTGATGACCGTTCCCGAGATGGGTGCGATTAGACGGGTTGCCTTCAAACTCGCTTCTGCGGCGGCGACATCGTCTCTGGCTTGTTCCAATTCGGCCAATCGGCTTCCGGTGGAATCCACTGGGACCGTCTCTCCGTTCAGGGCTGCCAGATACCAGTGAGCCTCTTGCAGCGCGGCGTTGGCCGCGTCGAGGTTCGCCTGTGCCAACGCGGCATCCACATCCGAGGGCTTTCCCGTGTACCAGTTGAGATTAGCAATGAGTTGGTTCAGGTCGATCTGAGCCCTAGTCATCGCCACCAGGGCGGCGGCCTTGTCCGGGTCGTCGTCGGCCCGCCAGGCCACTCCGTGATAGTCATCCGAGGCCAATGCCAGCTTCTCCTTAGCCAACTCGATCTGTCCCTCGAGATTCTTGATGAATGTATCCGAGGCGCGTGGATATAACAGGCCAACCACTTTTTTCTGAGCCTTATCGGCCTCTTGCTGGGCTGTTGCGTATGCCTGGGAGGCAGCGGCGATCGCAGCCGGCGAGGTTAGCTCCCGCAGCGCTCGGACGGCCTGATCGAACT
>Ga0214473_10005772_pt1 | contig 14814 bp, 23 predicted proteins | sample RVTome_7_FD_203509 | JGI IMG/M metagenome (GOLD analysis project Ga0214473, IMG submission 203509) | Soil microbial communities from uranium-contaminated site in the Upper Colorado River Basin, Wyoming, United States - RVT98D197 | ecosystem: Environmental > Terrestrial > Soil > Contaminated >... | reverse complement strand
ATATGTCCGATCATCGCCAGAATCCCGGCTCACTGCAGTACCCCCAAGGTTTTGGTGGGATTTTTTCTCAATTATTTAAAAAGGCCGGTAAACAAAGTATTAGAGCGGGAGAGCAAACTGAAGAAGTAGAATCCAGGTTTAAAGCTGCGGGTCGCGCACTCCGAGGTAAAACAGCCTATGCTCCTATGCCTGTCGGTCCCAGCCCAGAACAGCTACAAAAAGAGGACACTCTTAAAGCTGAAATAGAGGCACTACGCGCCGAGCAACAGCGAATAGCGGCACAACAGGAACTTAGCGCCGCAGAGCGCGCCGCAGAGCAAGAACGTACTGCGTTAGAGCGTGCTGCCTTGGAAGAACAACTGCAACAACAGCGCCTACAACAACAGCAACTACAACAACAGTTAGTGCAAGAGCAACGAAAAGGTATCTGGGCCCGATTGTCAGAGGCGTTATTTGGCAGGAAAAGAACAGTTCAGCTAGAACCCGAGGAGGCTGAATTGGAGGGACTGGGTAACTATCGCAAACCTCGGTTGAGAAACATATACTTTCAGGGCTGGAACTACTTCTAATCCACTAAATCATCGGCATGCAGTGCTGGTATAACATGCTCTCGAAGAAGAGATCCTAGCATTTCTTTAGTAGTGGTGCTATTGGCCCAATACAATTCTTCAATTTCCGCAGAGACCTTGGGTTCCGGAACGCCGCTTCCTGCGCATTGTTGGCCCAGTTCAATAAAGAAACAAATCATGACGACAGTTTTCTGATTATCTGAACTAGGTCCGACAAAAGTTTGATAATAACGTTCGGAGACAACATCACAACCGATCTCCTCACGGGTTTCGATTATCTTAGGGCCCAAAAAAATCAATAGGCACCGCGGCGAGAAAGAACGGCGGGAACATTAGCTTGACAAGATTATTGTTCTGGGCATACTGCTGACTATGAATTCAGTTTGGGAAAATTATATTAAAGACTCTGTTTTTTGCGATCCAGCTAGTGGTTATTGGTCAACCGAAGAGGATTCTTATCAGATTGAAGAACGAACTATTCAATGAGTACAGCTAAATCATTTTTAGACAAAAATGAACGAAAACGCCAGAAAAAGAAAGAACAGCAGACGGCTCGGTATGGAGAATTTGCCCGGCAAAACATGCAAACCATCCAAAAGTTGCTGAAAGAACGTTGCCCGTTGGATCTAAAAACTATTAACGAAGCAATAGAAACGTTCTTTCACCAAGCAAAAAAAGCGGAGGCCCTAAAGCTAGAGCTTCCGCCGATGAATCCTGCCATCCTCAGCACCTTGCTATACAATATGGCCTTATGGCTGGGAAATACACACGCTAAAGAAGGCTAGGAGTGGTCAATCCACTGCCCGGTAACCATCTTCCGCTGGATACGGACCAGCAGGCTGCCGATGTAGTAACCCTCTCCGAAGAGGAGGGCCTGGCCGAACTTGGTGGCGTAGGAGACGGGAGCGCGGTAGAGGTAATGCTGATTCTTCTCCGCGTTTAGATGGAGCGTGTGAGTCTGGCCCTCCTCCGGGTCTTCCTCACCGACGATGACGCGAAACTCGGCTTCTTCCAGGTCAAGGGCCATGCGTTCCTCCTCGGGGTTGAGGCTGGACTGTAGCATTGGGGGGAGGGGTTGGCAAGGGGATTTGGGGTCGGTTTGCCAGGACCACGAACGCAACTACAAGCCAATAAACCCAAATATTACCCATGGTTTCGGGGGGAGTTGAACCCCCATTTCCGTGAGGAAACCAGATCCTATTTGTGCGCTGTTTGGCGCAGAGTCTGGCGCGTCTGCCAATTCCGCCACGAAACCAAAAGTCACACTATCTTGCTGTGACTTTCTGTATGATACATGGGATTGGCGGGGTTCGAACCCGCGGCCTGGCGGTTAAAAGCCGCATGCTCTACCAGCTGAGCTACAATCCCGCAGTAATAAAGCCCAGTATACCATAACTCCCTGCCTTAGCCAGCCTAAAATCAGAAATTTTTACCGGCCAACCCTTTAGGCTCGTTTACCGCCATGACGAAAAGGCCGAGTAGCATTGTATTGATGTTTTTGCCACATTATTTCTTGCATATCAATTCCAAATAATTCTGCAGTATTCAAAACTCGGATGATGATATCTGCTAACTCAGATGGAAAACCCTCTACTTTTCCTGTTTCAGTCTTCCAAACTTTCTTGGGGTCAAAGTCGGGCATCCGGGCAACCTCCCATGCCTCACTGACTTCTCCATGGATATTACCTAGATGTTTCCAGATGCTATCGATGGGATTAGGGGAGGAATGAAATCCCTTCTCCAAGGAGAGTTGATAAACAGCCTTCTGCCATTCGTCTATATTCTTAGGTTCTACATTGGAACCACCCTTGAAAGGCCATTTATCTAACATCTTTGGCTGAGATGGATCTAATAGAACAGGAGTCCACGAATGAACATCTTTCATAGCAAAGGATTTAACAATATTATTGTCTTCTACATCCATGGCCTCCAGCAACCATTGCTCATCTTCGTGATATTGAGTACTTCCTAGAGACATAGTCATAGGTAAAATTTTTCTAGGCCGTCTAACACCTTTCCAATTAGTGTAGTCGATTACCACTTCGTTGCTGAATTTCATAATTACTATTTGCCATAAACTTTAAAAAACTCAAGCTGCAGGAAAGGATTGACGCTGCGGATGAGATAATATCGCAAGATTAAAGCCGCCGAAGAGATTTGCACTCTTAGCCTCCTGTTTACGTTAGTGTCCTGCTAGGGACAAAAAACAGGGGCTCTACTATTGAGCTACAGCGGCAATGAATGTATTACACACTACTGATTACTATTAGTCAAGGGAGAAAACTATTCGTCAGGAGCCCCAAAAGGATCGCTGCCCGGAACATCAAATCTCGGCTGGGCGTACATCTTCATCGCCGGCACACTGACGAATTCCGCCTTCCGAGGATCATCCCTGACCACCGCCGCCGTCAGGCGTCCACCGAACACACACCCGGTGTCGATGCCCGCAGCATGCTCGCTGAGACGGGGCTCTGGCGGGTCGATGTAGGGCTGATGGCCGTAGAAGGCATAGCCTTCCTGACCATCGTACCACTCCGTCCAGAAGACATCCTGGTCCGTCTCCTGGCCCAGCGACACCATGTTGCCATCCGGGTTGACGTAGCGAACGTATAGGAACCGCTTGGCGCGGTCCATGTACTTGCCCTTGCTCCGATGCCAGTTGTCTTCGATGCGGGCCAGGCCCTCTGGGTAGGACTGGAAGAACTTGGGGAAGAAGCCGCCGTGGACCACTACAACGTTGAGGTCAGGCAGCTTCTTGATGAGAGGCAGGCTCTCCAGAAACTTCCAGTCATCATCAGAGGCATCGGGGGTCCACGGTTCCTTGAAGAGACCCTTACGTCGCTGTTCGATGACCTTACTCTCGTGGTTTCCTGCTACGCAGAAGCTGCCAGGATAGAGTGCTAGGAGTTCCTTAACATAGCGAATGACACCGATGCTGTTCGGTCCGCGATCAACCAAATCTCCGCCAAGAGCTAACCGATCACCTGCTTGAAGCTGGAGTTCAGCGATCAAACACTTGAACTCCTCAAGACATCCATGAATATCTGAAATAAAAATTGTTCTCATGTGTCTACCTCGTTTCGAAAACGATATCAAACAAAACCTAACCTGGCAAGATCATTTTTCGCAAATTTCCAAACTGATTTAATAGTTCAGAAGCCTTTTTCCGCTTTCGGTCTAGAAATTCTATTGGATTAGCATATAGAAGTCTTATCATCGAGTAAGCAGCTTCGCCACTGAGTGCCACCTTAAAAATACTCTTGTGCTTTACAACATTGGAATTAGTTTTACAGTGTTTTTTGACATAAGTAAGCCATTGTGTTAGTAGTGGTTTGCTGCCAACCAATTCCAGCCCAGGACGGACATATATCACCAATTCGTTGGTTCTTTTCCGTCTATATTTGGTTTTATGTAATACAAGTGATCCATCCCCATCAATAACACCTCTCCAAAAATCGGGGCTGTTAACGAGCACTGGGTTCGCTTCCGCGCGAACGCTCTTTTTCGGTGTCACCCCCAAAGAAATTAATTTGTTGGCAATGCTTTGGGATTGAAATTGAAAGTTGGAAGAACCATTACGTCTCCTAGCTATTTTGTGTTCGCTTCCTAGGAAAGTCTTAAATTTTTCAACATGGGCCTCATCCCTTCTGGCTAATCCGAGTTGGATGATGCTCGCCGCATCAGAAACTCTCGTGTTTGTTCCAACACTTCCATCCGCCATAAGAAATCCAACCCAATAGTTTCCTTTCGGGTCTAATCCATCGAAAAGCTCTGGACGATCAGTAACTGGTTTACATTTTTGAAACCTTGGTATTATTCCTTTACTACGAAGTCTCCGGGTGACAATTCCGCGAGAAAGATTTAATTCTCCTCCGATCATAACTAAAGATTTCTTTTCCCGGAGATATAGTTGAGCTATCTTATTATCAAGCTCTTCATTTGAATGAAACTTCATTTTTTTATGATACCACTCCGGGAGCTAAAGCACAACCTGTCGAATTTTCGGCAAGGCACCTAAGTAATGTCCGCCCGGAAGGTTAAGCCTCCAAAATTTCCTTGCCACTTGGCCCCATATTGGGTAGATTCCTTCTTATTCGGGGCCCAGAAAGCTCAGATAAGCAGGAGTCAACATGAAGTGCATGAAGTTCGTCAAGAGCGGCGGTGGCCGTGGTCGTCCTCCCTACGATGCCCGGTGCGAGGGCTGTGGTGTCATCTACACCGCGCACCCCAACGAGTCCCGGGATCGCTACAGCAAGGCCCTCCAGTCCCAGGGTATTTGCGGCGTGGCGTCCATCACCGCTGCCCCCGTCGCTGCCCCCAGCACGCCGACCAAGATTGCTGTTCCCGCCAAGGCGTAGGAACGACATCATCCTTGAATGTTCCTGGCCGCCGTTGGCGGCCAGCTTCATGTACTTGGATCTAGTATTTTTTTCTAATGGATCAATAATTCGAAGGTGCTCCAGCCCCCAACTTCATACCAAGGAGCTAAAAATCGAATAGCCAAGCAGATTGTAGACTTACTGCTGGCCAAGGCGTCACCCACAGCGCACTTTTATGATTTGTGCTGCGGTTCGGGGGCTGTTTCTGTAGAACTTCTCAACCGGGGTGTGGCCCCGACCCGCATCACCATGTGTGATGCTGGGCCGTGGGGGCTGTTCTGGAAGGAAGTAGGAAAAGGGGCGTTTAATTTGGCGTTGATGCGAACTTTAATAGAAAATCTCCCCAAAGACCTGTCCGACATCAAGGCTTACATGGTGGCGCTTTCCAAGCGTTCAACTTTGATAGAAACCACACAGACTTTTTTGTTGCTGCAGGCATCTAGTTTTGGCAGCAAACCTATTTGGATTGAAGGGGATTCCTGGAAGAATTGTAGCTTTCGGTCTTACTGGATGCCGACAGCTACCAGCAATCGACGGTCTCCGGTCAATCCTATGATGCCACTACCGGCTTCTCTACTTTCTAGAGTAGAAAATTTATGTGTGGCTGGAAAAAGTATCACAGGAATTTGTGGGGACGTTAGGCTGATCGATCCTCTTAGTGATTCTGTTGTCTACATCGACCCTCCATACCAAGGAACCACTCCATACGGGCACACTTTGGACGTAGTAACTCTGGCCAAGGCTATCAAACAGCCATGCTATGTCTCCGAAGGCAAGCCTTTGAATGAAAAGGCTGTGCGACTGGCAACCGAAGAAGCCAGAAAAAAGGGCGGAATCAGCGGAAGCAAGAAAATACGGCCTAATGAAGAATGGATAAGCCTTTTTGAAAAGCCTTGATTTTCAATTAGATCGGGGTATCATTCTCAAAGATGAAAGTAATTTCAATCATTTATTCCCATCCCTGCTGGGGCCTGACCTTAAATTTTGTTAATAGTGAGATAATGGATTTAGTGCGAACTGAAACAAATGTACCGGCCTTACGGGATGTCAGGGATAGTATCCTAGCATCCTTGGGAGATGAAATAATGGCCCTTGTAGTCAATGCGGCGATGAGTGCTAGGAGACAACGATTTTCGCCCTAGACCAGATTCAAACTTTTGATTTAGGTCCCGAAAGCCAGGTATATTACCATCCAAAATGGCTCTCCTTTAAGGAAGCTCTGCGGTTTTTTGAAGTCTTACATGCTACAATAGCATTTAAACAGCATCGTGTTATTGTAGGCGGAAGTTCTATCAACCAAGCTCGCCTAACTTGTTGGTTTGGAGATGAGGCTTACACCTATTCAGGATTAACCATCCAGCCAGATCCCTGGTTTCCCGAACTTCAAGACCTACGAGACCGGTTGCGACGAGATTTGGACGTAGATTTCAACTCAGTTTTGGCCAATTTTTATCCAGACGGAAATTCACACGTAGGATGGCACGCTGATAACGAAGCCCAAATTGGGCCTATTATTGCATCGGTTTCTTTCGGCGGTCTACGAGAATTTAACATCAAAAATACGACTTTAAATAAGCATTATTCTATAGAGTTGCAGGCTGGAAGTTTATTTGTAATGGCCGGAGAAACACAAAAACATTGTAGGCACTGTATTGTAAAAACAAAGGCGATTGTAGAACCAAGAATTAATCTGACTTTTAGAATCTTGCAGAAATAATTTGACAGACAGTTTTGCTGTGCTATTATAGTTTAGGAGAAAATCATGACTAAAGTAGGTGGTGTTTCTAATTGGACTGTCGCGGAAAGCGAGAAGAGGAGGTTAGTTCACTAACCTTATTACGACACTTTTAGAACGTCGAGGATATCGATATTTAGAAGTGCCCACGATTCTCCCCAAAGAAACTATTGAGAAGTGTTTAGAAAATACCAATAATCGGGCTTTTCAGCTTGAGAATGATCTAGTTTTAATGCCAGAAGCTACTCAGTATGTTTCGGGTATCAAGAAAAAACTAGGTTGCGACAAAATATATTATATAGCTCGCTGCTTCCGTGATGAAAAATCAACAGATGCTAATCGTTTCCGAGAATTCACTCAAATCGGGGTAGAATTCTTTGGGGGAAACGAACTAGATTGCTGTCGCGATGTTCGACGAGATGCTATCTGGCTATTCAAACAGCTAAAGCAAGATGCCGGCTGGAAGCTAGTAGACGAAGCTCAACGAGGTCTAAATATCTACATCGGTAACAAAGCTTTCGAAATATTGTCCGACAAAGGAATTCAATTATTAGGTGGTGGTCCCTATGCGGGTGGGGCCGGCTGGGCTATCGGCCTAGAAAGAATGATGAATAGTGGGCCGATTTTCTTGTAATCCTACTTGCAAAGTCCTTTTTAGGTTCTACACTTGATTTCCAATCGCGAGGTACGCGTGCCTGCTGGGATTGAAACTACTTTTGTCGGCAAAAATGCGCCCAAAGTAGGCACCAGTCCTGCTATCGCACTGGTTAACCCGAAATTTGCTAGAAACGTCGGGGCCATCATGCGTCTAGCATCGTGCTATGGCGTGAACCAAGTCTGGATGTCAGGTAATCGGATCAATGAAGATCCGAGTATGGCAAAGCGTCTTCCCCGAGAAGAACGAATGAAAGGCTATAAAGAAGTGGATCTGATCCAATATGACAAGTTTTTAGATCTTTTTCCTAGAGATGTGATACCCATAGCTGTAGAGGTTAGAGAAAATTCGGAGCCACTTTATACATTTGACCATCCAGAAAAGGCAGTCTATGTCTTTGGTCCAGAAGATGGCTCGATACCACGAGTTTACTTGCAGCACTGCCATCGTTTTGTAGTTATTCCTACTAGACACTGTTTAAATTTGGCTACTGCAGTGGCAACTATTTTACATGATCGCGCTTATAAACAGTATCTAAAAGGGGATGAAAAAATCATCACTCCGGGAGAGTTTGAACAGCGGGGACTCTGCCAGTGGGATGACGATATAGGTTAGGCTCGGCCTCGTTTACGACGCCGTAAACGGGTAACTAAAACATAGCCCTTGCGAAGTTTACTTCTAACCAAGCGATTAGCTGCTTTAATTGCAGAGAGGCAACTGGTTATTTTGCGGGTGGATTCGTTTTTTTGGCCAGTTCTGCGGCCATGTCGAGTGACAATTGCGCATCCGCCCCCTTTTTTAACTACTTTGACACTCCATGTTTTATCGTGTTGTGTTCCTTTGGTGCGACCTCCGTGCCACAGCGTAACCCATCCTGACCCCACACCAGAAAAGTTTCTTCCTTTTTGGCTGCGAGTAGTAGTGCCAGAGGCATGGCGACGAACAGCGCCTTTCTTAGTGCTACCTGAGCTTTTGCAACGTTCGTGAGTTTTACGAGGACGGCCGGGGCCAGATTGCTTGATATTTTTTTTACAGACTTTGCACTTGCTCATGTAGTAATAATACCAATTAATCAAAAAATTACCTAGTTTCTTCTTGTCACTTGCAATAAATCTGTTAACATCAAATTATTGGAAAGTTGGCAGAGCCCGGTTTAATGCATCTGATTTGAAATCAGAAAAAACCTGCAAAGGTTTTCGGGGGTTCGAATCCCTCACTTTCCATTCTTAATGTCACGTAAAAACTCCCGTAAAAAGATTAGATCTTTTTTAGATAATCTCAAAAATAACTCTTCGTGCGTTGATTGTGGCGTAGCCACATCAGAACAATTAACTTTTGATCACCAACTAGGGCAAGTCAAACGATTTGATCTGGCCAGTAGTGCCAAGTATTCAATTGGTCTAGTTATGCAAGAAATAGAAAAATGCCATATAGTTTGCATAACTTGTCACCGCATTAGGGAAGAGGCCCGTCTTAAGGATAAAAACTACCAAGACACCAAAGCTCGTCTGAGCGCAGTTGTACGTGTATTCTTGCTGTTGGCTGTGCTAAGTGGCAGCGAAGTTGCTTACAAAGAGTATCGAGACATATCACGAGAAAAGGAAAAGAAAAAAAAAGATCGTCAACGCTATAAAAGAAACCGCGCTAGGGCGAGAAATCCCGAATCCACTGTTTTATTGCAGAACGATCTTCCAATGTCCAATCAAAATAATTGTTTTCTAATTCCTCCAAAACCTCAGCAGAAGTCCAGTGCTGCGCCATCAAACGATAAATTGCTATATACACTCCTGTTCGATGAATACCGCCCTGACAGTGTATGAGTATTGGATAATTAGCAGTATCGGCCAAAATAGTTAAAAATTCTTGAATCTGTTCATCACTGGGCGGATGACGCCCACTGGCTTTGATATTGATTAATTTGATTTTCAAATCAGCACAGGCCAGGGATTCTTCAATATACCAATCAGCCAAACGTTCTCCTCGCAGATTGATGACAGTTCGAAGTTGATATCTTTCCTGCAACCTGTACAAATCGTTAGAATCAGGCTGCGGAGATCTGATCAAAATAGGATTTCCATTGGGCAATCGGTCTATGATTGCCACTGGTCCGCAACCTACGACTAGTAATAATGCTGCGAATATTAATTTCATACTTACATCTTGACACTTAGAAAAAAGGAGGTCAAATACATGGACAAGAAAAAGAGAATTCTATGTGGTCGGTGTCGGCTTACGACGAAGAGAGTAATCCATTAGTTTCCTTCGAAGTAGAAACCGAAGCTGATTTGCAAGATTTAATTAAAAACATACTAGTTGGCTATGCCGAAAAACCTATTCGCCTATTGGAGATTGAGAGTCTGCGATGATTGATCATCTAACGGAGTATTTGCTAATAAAGTCAGGTGGCCGACTTTTTTTTATGAGTGGCGGCTGTGCTAAGGATAAAATCGAAAAAGATGTTACAGATAGTATTACCCGCTTATTGCCAATGCAATGTCGCATAGACTCCCAAGCAACTTTTAAAGATATTTTATTGTTAGTCAGGTCTAAGCTTGATTTTTTTGAGGATCTGATAGGGCATCATTGCCGTGAATTTGTGGAGGAGGGTTTGAGCAGAGAGCCAGAACCTACCCCGCATAGTGATGCCTACTTAGAAGTATATTGGACAGCGGATAATTCCATGGGAATTTTGGAGGGCTTAGAATTTCCTCTGATTCATGAAGTGATCGGAGAAAACAGGGAATCGCCCCGGGCTCTTGGCTTTATTCCGGCTTATCAATTCAGTTTTTTGCCTGTAAGGCTCGACCACAATGCTAAAATATATTTATGGGGAACAACAACCCCGCCAGAATGTGAAGAACGCTCGATTTTAACGGGATTTACATTATTTCAAATACTTTACGGAATTTTTTGGGAGTTATCTTTTTTCGCCCACCCATCCAACAGAGAGCAACGAGCCAAAGAAATTCTAGGCCGAGGAGACTTCGATGAAACAATTGACACCTAGCACATTCAAACAAGAAACTACCAGCAGTAAAGTAGCACTAGTCGATTTTTTTTCGACTACCTGCCCACCATGTAAGCAATTGAAGAAAATTTTAGATCCGTTAGCCGAAGAAATGGCAGCGCAGCTAGATTTCTTTACTTTTGACGTAGAAGATGACGATGAAATTTGTGATCAATTTCAGATTGATGCGGTTCCGACCCTAGTCATTCTGAAAAATGGGGTAGAAGTAGCACGCCAAGAAGGTGCTCTGCCCAAAACGGCGCTCAAGACTTGGATTGCGGAGAATATGGCCTGGTAACCGCTGGCCGATGAGGTTCGACTCCTCTGAGTCCTGTGGGTGTGGCCGCTGTTGCGCGGGCCTCATGTTGGACGCAACGCTCAATCCTTGCCAAGCTGGCCTCGATTTGATACAAGGGGATAGTGAAATCTCCAAAGCCTACGGGCTCCCATCTGAAAGCTGTTAAGCAAAAAGTTTATGATAATTGCGCGATGTATGACCCTGACGGTTTATTGATTGCTCATATTCCAGAAAAACGGGCCAATTGGTATCTTCGTAAAGGATTAGCCACTCAGGTGGGCAGTTCTCCCGTAGGTATTCGTCTCAATTTTCCTCCGAAAAGGTCTGAGCTTCGGACTAGTATTCGTCTCAACCAATGCGTGGTATGCGGCGTTTCCGAAAATCTGACGCGGCATCATACAGTGCCAGACACTATTCGGAAGCACCTGCCTACGCAATACAAGTCTAAGGTGTCTCACGACATCTTAGCTGTGTGTGCATCTTGCCACGGTAATTATGAACTGAAGGTTTCTCAGTTAGGGATCGTCCAAGTACCTCTAGTTAAGGAGGCCTCTAAGACTAGCTCTAAGCTGCAGCAAGTCGCCAAGTTACTGCTATCAATCATCGAATATTCAGAAAGTATCCCAGAAAATCGCTACGCTAGAATCCATGAACGCGTCAGTCAATTATTAGTGGAAATCCCTGCCTATATCTACGAACTTTTCCCATTTTTAAAGGATTTCACCTCATCGTCTATGCAACTCACTCATGAGCAATTAGGTGAGCTGCAAGAGTGCCATCGGGCGATTACTGGATATTTAGTACGTCGGGATATCATCAATATTCCAGAGTTTATTTTTGCTTGTCGTAAGCAATTCGTAGAAATGATGGAACCTAAATTTTTGCCCGAAGATTGGGATATCTTCTGCCAAAAGTGGAAGGACACTGACCGTGGTGAAATCAAATAAGTTTGAGAAAATGATTAAGGAACAAGAACACCAATTTAAGTTAGATATTTTGGAACAATTTTGTGAATCTGTCCACGAAGCTCTGGTGGTACCAGATGAGGAGGGCCCTTGGCACGAACATGTAGGTGGGAAAAAGCTTCAATTTAAACGCGTAGAACTAGTCAAAAGCTTCGGGATTATCCATCTACATTATGTGGATGAAACAAACCAAGAGAAATTGCTCAGGCTCTCTTTGGAACTAAAAAAGGCATAGATGGACCTGGACCTAACCAAGATGCCTTATGATCAGATGGTAACTGAGATTTTGCGTTTGCGTAATGCTATTAGGCAGCATCGAGATGAAAAAGGTCATGGACGATGCTGGCTAGATGATCAGACATTATATCGAATATTGCCGGAAAGTGCAGAAGCTGATTTTACTTTGCCACCTAAGGAAGAATTTCTTCTAAACTGTGAAGTGTATTGGAAGACACGGCAGATTTTGCCACTGGTATAAAAAATATTTATTTAATTTCGGGCGGCTCTTTTTCTTCACACAGATTCTAATATAGCTGCGTGCTGCAGACATATATCATGCAATGATACAGTGTCGGCGTACCCTAAATACTCCGCAAAATCATGCAGGTAGTTGGCATCGGCAACTTTCAATCCTGATTTTTTGTGCATTTCTGCATTTAACTTCCACATCTCAATGGAAAATCTTTTAGGATCTAAGATACTAGCTCGAAGATATGGACATACGTAGGGATATAAATAGGGAACTCTCGTGAGTTTACCATTGGGCAACTGAACTACTAGCCCACCATTAGGATGCAATCCAAAGAGAAAATCTCTGGCATCTAATATTTCGCTGGCATCTGGGTTAGAAATATTCAGAGAAACTATGCCCGAAATTTTAAGACCTGCATACTCCAACTGCTGTTTGGCATATCTGATAGTTTTGCCAGTATGAATATCGTCATCAAACAATATATACATTCCAGGCGGAATGTTCTTGATCTGAAACTCAAGAGATGGTGTTCCTGGTCGATTACCATAGCGGAGCATAGTCCCACCGAAAAGGTCGTAGTGTCGCGACAACCCCAGTGAAAAAGTTTTACCTAGTTCGGTATCCAGCGAAATAATATTATTATTTTTAGCCAAACTATCAAAACTAAGTTTCTGATCCGTTAACTGATGAAATGTTGTTTGAGAAAATCTCCCAACGAGCTGTCCTAAAATTTGGACTTCATTCAAATCTCGTTCATTTACCCGAAGCTGCAAGCTCTTTTTTTCAAGAGTTTTAGGTGCCTGGTTCCTCAGCGTAGTCGAAGAAATGTCCGCAGAACCCTCTGCAAAAAAGATTCGAGGATGCTCAAAACGAACGGCACCCGAATAGTTAGGTCGTGTAACCACCACGCAATAACCCTTGTTATCGAAAGTTCTAATAAAGCGGTAATTATCCTCACCGCACACATACATAATAGTTACGTTTGGTTCAAAATACATATCAATGTAAGCTTGCAAACGGTCTAGGACATCTGTGAAATTAACAGCCACCTTGTTAAATATCCCTTCCCAGGGATCAATTTCCAACCAGGGATGGGAGCGGATGGCATTTTTAATAAGAGAAAGGCGCTGATAAATGGGTAACCAACCAGATTGAGTCTTAGTTTTAACATATTCATCATGACTGGGAGAAATATATCCGCCTATAACTTGAAATCCTTGCTTTTCCACAGCGATCTTAGCGGCCTCCATCATTTGGATATGACCGTAGTGAGGTGGGCAAAAACCACCTGTAGTTAATAGAATACACGGCTTAGGCTGATTCTTCTTTAGAAAAGCTACCGGAGTACATAGAATGTTGGTTGTTTTCTTTAATTTCCTGTCAACTTCATCAGCATCAAAGAAGAATCCTGCATCCAAGATGTAGTTCAATCCGTGCTGATGGAACAGTTCGGAATAATAGCTATCTCTTTCAATTTTCCATAATTTCATACGGCCGCCTGAAATACTAAATCTCCTCGGATAATAATTCGAGGTTCATTACCTTGGTAGAGTTCCACATCGTGACAAATACGATGATCGAAGATTAGTATTTTGCCTTGTTCTGGTTGTGACCTAAAAAGAACTTCCTTAGGGAGAACTTCTCGGGTCCAGTCCAAATGATTTCTACTCCAAATGGGGAGATCTTTCTGGCCATCACAGATGAAGCGTGTGGCCCCACCTTTGTCTGTAGTAGTCAGATAAATTACTATGGACTGTAAAGTCCTGGTCGAATCATCATTATAAATGTAACCAGCATCATAGTGAGCATAGTGTTGTCCACCAGCATCATAGCGCATAAATCGAAGCATAGGTGATATTCCGACTGAATTCCATTTAGTTCTATTTTTATTTCCCTGCCACCAATCGGTGGCAGATAGCATATTCATGTTACGAGGAGGAATCAGATGGGCGATCTTTCTCCAAATTTGGAGTGCCAATTGTGGGGCCCAAATAGTAGTTCGTATAGATCCAGTTCGATCGTCTGGAACATCTTTCCTGCCTTGAACAGAAACCTTCTCCACATTTGGAGATTGCTGCATCAACTGAATTAGTTTTTGGCAATCTTCTGGAATAAGTGCTTGATAAACAAGACATCCATCGAAGTCGCGGATATGTTCTATTCGTCCGGTTAATCCACCCCATAAAATGGGGATCTGCTCAAAAGGGGGCTCCCAACCTCCCGGAAGTTTGGAAAAATCAGGACGGGTTGATGCCATTAGCTTAGTTAGATTATTGCCATCCACCGGGCACCTTCCTTGACATCAAGTCGATAAAGTGAGATGGTTGACCCACTTGGTATTTATGTTCATTGGCGAAATGCAGCTTCATAATCTGACTTTCGTAGTTTCGATAAAAGTTGAGTTCCGATTCTTCTAGCTCACACACCAAAGGCTCCAGTTGAAATTCTTGGACTAAGAGGTACATCTCCAGAAACCAGTAGGGAGCACCGATCATTTCTTCATCGGTTTTGTTATCCCATACGTCCCCCCTCGGGGCGCGTTCGATGATCTCTGGGATTACGCCGAGTGCTTTAGCAATGGCGTATACCTCTGATTTATGAATATCAGCGATAGGTTGTAGGTCTACCATGCCATCGCTCGCTTTTCCATAAAATCCAATGTAAGACCCTTCATCTCGATTAGTGGTCCCGACCACAATAGATTTGTAACCTTGGATTTGGAGTAGGGCTGCAT
>Ga0214473_10005771_pt1 | contig 14816 bp, 13 predicted proteins | sample RVTome_7_FD_203509 | JGI IMG/M metagenome (GOLD analysis project Ga0214473, IMG submission 203509) | Soil microbial communities from uranium-contaminated site in the Upper Colorado River Basin, Wyoming, United States - RVT98D197 | ecosystem: Environmental > Terrestrial > Soil > Contaminated >... | reverse complement strand
TTCCTTATCTTTTGTGTGATCCTCTTATTCCTGTTGATTCGATCTCCATTCGGTAAAACACTGGTGGGGATCCGGGATAGCGAATCGCGAATGAAGGTCCTGGGCTATAACGTCTGGCTTCACAAATACCTCGCTTTTGTCATGGCCGGAGCCTTTGCCGGCTTAGCTGGAAACCTTTATGCTTATTACAACAGCTTTGTCAGCCCCAATGACGCAAACCTTGGACGTTGCATGGAGCTTGTTCTCATGGTCAGCCTGGGAGGACCCGGAACATTGGCAGGAGCAGGGATCGGGGCATTGATCATCACATTTCTGAGAAATATAATCAGCATCTATACCCATCGTTGGCTGATGGTTTTGGCCGCCATCTATGTTCTGACAGCTCTCTATGCGCCCGAAGGGATCATGGGATTGCTGAGAGGTCTAAAAAGACGAGGACAGACCCGATGATTGTGGCACCCGGGATGACAGAAAAATTAGCATTGGAATGTATTAACCTGACTAAACGCTTTGGGGGGCTTGAGGCGGTAAACAGGATCAACCTCCAGGTGAAGGTGGGCGAGCGAAGGGCCATTTTGGGACCCAATGGAGCAGGCAAGACGACTTTTTTTCGTCTTATCAGTGGTGAATTTCAAGCAACATCCGGCTCTATTCGCTACTTTGGGAGGGACATCTCACACATGGCCTGCCACAGGCGAACCCATCTGGGTTTAGGGCGGACCTTTCAAATTACGAATCTTTTCCCAACATTAACCGTTTTTGATAACTTGATTCTTGCGGCCATGGGTTTGAAGAAGACTAAGTTTTCTATGCTCCGTCCCCTATCCACTTACCCTAACCTCCAGGAAAGAGCAATGGAACTACTGGAAATGATGGGAATGACGGATCGGAGGGGAGAAACCGTCAAGAATCTCTCTCATGGCGAACAACGGGAAATCGAGATCGCTCTGGCTTTGATTTCGAACCCAAAGGTACTGCTCCTGGATGAGCCTACGGCAGGTCTATCCCCTGCAGAATCAGCGATGATAACCCACACCGTTCAAAAACTCGATCCCAGTATCACCATTCTCATTATTGAGCACGATATGGACGTCGCCTTTAGCATTGCAGACCGGATTACCGTCCTCCACCAGGGTTGTCTGTTTGCTGAAGGAAGCCTGGCAGAGATCCGGGAAAACAGAAGAGTCCAGGAGATCTATTTCGGAACTGAGGAAAAACCGTGTTAAGAGTCGAGGATATCCATACCTATTACGGAGATAGTTACGTTCTTCAGGGAATCTCGATGGAGGTGGGCGAGGCAGCCGTTATCGGTCTTCTGGGCAGAAACGGGATGGGAAAAACGACTTTCATCCGATCGGTGGTCGGGTCGATAAGACCCAGACGAGGGAGGATGTTCTTCAGGGAGGAAGAGATCACCCATAAGAGATCGTTTGAAATCTCAAGAATGGGAATCAGTCTGGTTCCCCAGGGGAGGCAAGTTTTCCCTTCTTTAAATGTGACAGAAAACCTCACGGTTGTGGCAAGGAGGGAATCAGGAGGCTGGACCCTTGAGAAGATCTTTGAATTCTTCCCTCCATTAAGGCAGCGGGCACGGCATCCTGGAAACCGGCTGAGCGGAGGAGAGCAACAGATGCTCGCCATCGGTCGCAGCTTAATGACGAATCCTTCCTTACTCCTGATGGATGAACCCACCGAAGGACTTTCTCCTCTTTTTGTTCAAACAGTTGGACAAATCATACGGAGATTGCAAGAGAGCGGTATCGCCATTCTTTTGGTAGAACAAAACCTTCGCTTTGCGGTCAATCATGCAGATCACATCCATATCCTGAGCAGAGGCCGGATCGTTCATTCTTCCTCTCCCAATGACCTGGATCAGAACCACGAAATCAAGCATCGTTACCTGGGAGTGTAGTTCATGGGGAGGCGCCGCTCAGAATCCTGGGAATGGCGATACACGTTCGGCGTACCCGGATGTACGCACGCAATTAGCCTGCCCCGTGCTTGACACGGGGAAGGATGAGGGGAATCCCGCGCCTCGCGGGACAACTGGGCGTTTTTCAGCAGCCTGATAGAGAAACAGGAGGGACTTTATGAGTGCGACAACAATGACGCAGGACCCAAATTCTCTGAGGTTGTACAAGAAGCGTACCCTGATTACCGGGGGTGCCCGGGGAATCGGTCGAGCCATCGCAATCCGTTTCGCCGCTGAAGGCGCGGCGGTTGTCATTGCTGACCTGCAGCATGCCCCCGGCGATGACCCAGCGGGCTGTTATAAGGTCACGGCGGACGTTGCAGATGAACGGTCCGTGGCAAAGATGATTCAGGAAACGGTCGGTCGTCTTGGAGGTCTTGACGTCCTGGTTCATTGTGCTGGAATCAGTGTTCACCAACCTCTTCTTGAAACCGGAATCGAGGACTGGCGCCGCATCCTGGATATCAATCTTACGGGAACATTCCTGTGCAATCGCGAGGCGGTACGGGTGATGTGCGGTCAGAAGAGCGGTTGTATCGTCAACATCGCCTCGGTTGCAGCCTTCCTGCCGGGTGTGAGAACCCATGCCTATTCTGCATCAAAAGGCGGGGTGGTATCCTTCACAAAGGCGATTGCGGGTGAACTCGCACCGGATGGCATTCGTGTCAACGCGATCAGCCCGGGTCCTGTTGAAACGGATCTTGCCCGCACGGTGCATACGCCCGAGTTTCGCGCCTCGTACCTCGCTCGTATACCCATGGGCCGGTATGGCCAGCCCGAAGAGATTGCGAGCACTGCCGTCTTTCTTGCGTCGGACGAGGCCCGCTACATTACGGGCGTTATCCTGTCTGTGGACGGTGGCTTCGTCAGCGCAGGCGTCAGGGTGTAACGAATTAACCTTAACATTGCATTGGAAGGGCAGCCGCGTGTGCTTCCAGACTTTTAGAATGCGGGTTCTTGACATGTGTTATGGGTAACACGGGACCTCACCGAAGGTAAGGTTTGTCATTTGCTGGGCAGCAGAACAGCCAACCGCTTAAAGGTGCCGATCTAAAGCTCTTCCAGCACCCCCGACTGCCCTTTGGATAGTTTTAATGCAACTGCGAGGTTAACAATCGGATTGCTTGGCAAGGTTTGAAGAATATGATACTGTGGGGTTAACCCACTTCATTCTGAAATTCCTCGATCCGGCCGATTGTGACCTCTTTGTCAAGGAGGTATTTCTTCGGGGCCCCGGGGCGAAAAGGCTTTTAGAAAACGGAAACCAGGCCCGTGACTTTCTCTGATGCAGGATCGCCCATCCTTTCAATCTCAAGCGTAACCAAGCGCTTTGGTGGGCTGGTTGCAGTGGGCGACCTCAGCTTTGATGTAAATCCATCTGAAATCGTCGGTCTGATGGGCCCTAACGGCGCCGGTAAATCGACATTGCTGAATATCATTGCCGGAGAATACAAACCCGACTCAGGAATCATCAAATTCAAAGGCCGCGATATTACGGGCCTGAGCCCTCACAAAATCTGCCATTTGGGTATTGGCCGGACCTATCAAATTCCCAGGCCCTTTGCCAATTTGACCGTTTTGGAAAACATCCTTGCCGCAGCGATGTTCGGACGGTTTCTGGGAAGGACGGCTGCTCTAAAAGAAGCTGACAGAATCCTTGGAATAACAGAACTCTCAGATAAGAGGGAAACCTTGGCGAGAGACCTCTTGGAGCTGACTCTCAAGAGACTGGAATTGGCCAGGGCATTAGCTACGAAACCAGCGCTGATCATCCTGGACGAAGTGGCCGCAGGCTTAACCGAGGCAGAAATCCCGAAAATCCTCGGCATACTGAGACACATAAACGAAATGGATATTGCGATCATTTTGGTTGAGCATGTCATGAAAATCATGATGGAGGCGGTTGACCGGATCGTTGTGATGGACAAAGGCATGAAGATCGCTGAAGGCCTTCCTAAGGAGATCATGGAGAATCGAAAGGTGATCGAAGCCTATTTCGGCTGAAGGAAATCATGGGTTTATCTCAAGCTGAGCAGGGAAAACCGGGGCAGGAACGCTCCCACGATGCGCTTTTGAATGTAACCGACGTCGCTGTGTTCTATGGGAACCTTCAAGTCTTGTGGCATATTTCATTGACCGTTCACCCCCGTGAAATCGTAGCCCTGATCGGCTCCAATGGCTCCGGCAAATCTACCCTCCTCGATACCCTCTCAGGCATCGTTCATCCGGCAAATGGGACGATTGAATTCGATGGTAGACACATCGGCGCCATGGATCCATTCCAGGTGGTATCTCTGGGAATTACCCAGGTTCCCGAGGGGAGACAACTGTTCCCTGAGATGTCGGTCCTGGACAACCTGATCGTTGGTTCTTTCAGTCGTCATGCTAGGTCTAAGAAAGAGCAGAGCATCAAACTGGTCTACGAGCACTTTCCAATTCTGGAGGAGAGGAAACGCCAGTTGGCCAAGACACTCAGTGGAGGGGAGCAACAGATGCTTGCGATCGGGAGAGGGTTGATGTCCGATCCCAAACTGATGCTCCTCGACGAGATGTCCCTTGGTCTTGCCCCCATCATATTGGACAAGCTGTATCAGGCCCTTAAAGAGATCAGGGCGAGAGGGATTACGATTCTTTTTGTGGAGCAAAATGTCAGGCGAAGCCTGAGTGAGGCAGATCGGGCTTATATCATCGAGAGAGGCCGCGTGGTCTTAGGCGGCCTTGCGGCTGACCTCCGGGAAGAAGAAACCGTCAAGAAAGCATACTTTGGTCTCTAAACATATTAATGTAAATTGAAAAATTAGCCACGCCAAAGCGTGGCAAAATTAGCAGTGTCTTAAATTGCTAATTGACCATTGCTAATTGACCATTTTGCAATGGTCTTTCGGGGTATGTTGGATGGCGAGCTTAGCTGATCTTGCAACTCCTGTCGTGATGGGCATTCTCCTGGGAGGGCTCTATGCATTGATTGCCCTGGGGCTCTCGCTTGTTTTCGGAGTGATGCGGCTGATCAACGTGGCCCATGGAGACTTAGTTGTTCTCGGTACTTACTTTGCTTACGCAGCCTTATCTTTCTTCCATGTTGACCCCATTCTGAGCTTGATCATGGGCATCCCTTTTCTTTTTGCCGTCGGCTTTATCATCCAGAAGTACCTGATGAGCCGGTCTTTTGGAGTCTCGATGGAAGCCGCTTTGATCATTGCCTTTGGAATTTCACTGATCCTCCAGAATCTCAACCAGATCCTCTGGACCCCTCTTTCAAGGGGATTAACCACGGCCTACTCTGTTGAGAGTTTCAGCGTCGGAGAGGTTTTCATTCCCTATGCCTATCTTTTCGATTTCATCGCGGCCTTAATCGTGATGGTCTTCCTCCGGACCTTCCTCAAGAGGACTTATCTGGGCAAGGCCATCGTCGCCGCCTCGCAAAACAAGAGAGGGGCGCTGCTGATGGGCATAAATACTGCCCGCATTTATGCCCTCACTTTTGGGATCGCCATGGCGACTGCCGCCGTGGCGGGGGTATTCCTTGGGTTAACATTTCCCTTTTCGCCAACGACAGGTGTCGCCTTTCTCATTATCTCTTTCGGGGTCATCGTCATTGGAGGGCTGGGCAGCATGATCGGGACATTCATCGGTGGGATGGTGATCGGACTTGCACAAACGCTCGGCGGTCATTTCTTCGGCGACGCCGCTCAGATGCTGATCGCTTATATCATTGTCCTCGTCGCATTGAGCATTAGACCGCAAGGTATTTTTGGTCGATAGAAGAGTCAATCATGAATAATACCTTCCCTGCCCTGTGGGCAAGATTAATCACCGTGGTGGTCATCATCCTGCTGGCCGCATTGCCTCTACTGGGGGCGCCCCGGGCCTGGTTCCTCTATCTTTTTCTCTTTTTCACTTACCTCGCTATGGCAAATATGTGGAATTTGCTGGCAGGCTACTCGGGATTGATCTCTCTATGTCAGCCCGCCTTTATAGGGCTGGCGGGCTATACCGTAGTCATCGTGACATGGAGCGGCCTGCCTTTTTACCTTGGAATCATCGGAGGTGGCATCGTCTCCATGGCTTTTGCCTTGCTCATATCCATTCCTGTCTTTCGGCTGAGAGGCATCTATTTTGCCATCGGCACACTGGTTGTGCCTGAGGCTTTAAGGATCGTTTTTCTTCTTTGGAAACCTGTCGGAGGGGCGCTCCAAGGTGCAGGCGCGGGTTACAGGCTGAAGGGATTGGCAGAGCTTTCGATGACCGAGACGTACTGGATGGCTTTTTTTATCGGCATGATCTCATTTTTTTTGATGCGACTTATCTTGAGATCCAGGCTGGGGCTGGGCCTGGCAACCATTCGCGATAGCGATAGTACCGCTGCCAGCATTGGCGTCGATGTTTTCAGAATGAAGTTATATTCCTTTGTCATTGGATCCCTGGTTACTGGAATGGCCGGGGGTATTTTTTATGTTTACCAGGGTTACATAGAGCCGACATCCGCCTTCGGCATTCGGTGGACCATGATCCTGATGCTCTCTTGTGTTATTGGAGGATTGGGCATTGAAACAGGACCTCTTATTGGCGCGGCCGTTGTGGTCTTTTTGCACTTTTATCTGGCAAAGTATACCGGAATAAATCTATTGATTCAGGGCATCCTGTTGGTCATTGTGATGCTCCTGGCACCCCACGGTATTATGGGGTCTGTTCGCGGTCTGCGAGGATACCGGGTCAGACATTAGGCTGATGGGGAAATAGAAGGCAGAAAGCAGACCGCAAAAAGGAGCATAAAAAAGTAATCAGTTATTAGTGACCCGTAATCAGTTGACCAAACAGAAGGGGACAAATTACCGCGGGACTGGGTTTTATTCGAGTAATTCGTTATCATTCGAGCAATTCGCCCAAAGAAAGGAGGAGCATCATGAAAAGATCTTTCTGGTTTACTCTGAGTGTGGTGTTGGTGGCGGTGTTATTGTTCACAACCAGTGGGAAGGCTGCGGAGGCGGATCCGACCGAGATTCGCATTGGATGCAATGCACCCTTGACAGGCATGTTCGCTGGTTTCGGTACCGGCGGGGCATGGGGAATAAAGGCAGCGGTCGAGGATGTGAATAAACTCGGTGGGGTCTCCGTAAAAAAGTTGGGGAAAAAGCTGCCTATCAAACTCTTTACGGTTGATAATGAGAGTGATCCCGGAAAGTCGGCAACCCTTGACGAAGATCTCATCCTTCGCCAGAAGGTACACTTCAATTCACCACCCAACCAGCCCTTGACCCTGGACATCCCTCAAGCAGACCTGGCTGACAAACATAAGATCCCCCGGATCAGCGGCGGTTGCCCCATGGAGCCATGGCTGAGCCTCCGCAAGGACGCCAAGCCCCCCTGGCGATATACATGGGCTTACGGCTTCTCGATCGTCACGCCTGGTCCGAAAGGCAGTTATTGGGGAAAACCCGGTTATACCATCATGGATACCTGGGTCGCCATGTTAAATAAGTTCGGTGGCAAGACCAACAAGAAAGTGGGCGTTTTCGCCTCAGATGAACCGGATGGTAGGGGTTGGTACTCCTTATTCCCCCCGGCCCTGGCAAAATTAGGATATAACGCGATCGGTGTGGATAAAAACCTGGGCCTGGTGCCTATGGAAACCACTTACTTCACCTCTCTCATCAATCGATGGAAGGAGAGCGGTGTGGAGATCCTATGGGGCAACTCGCCCGCCCCCTTCTTTGGGACCATGTGGAAGCAAGCCCGTGCACTGGGCTTCAAGCCGAAAATGGTTTCAGTGGGGAGGGCACCCCTTTACTACACGGAGGTGGCAGATTGGGGCGGTGACCTGCCGCTGGGTATCGGTGTCGAGATATGGTGGGATCCATCCTTCCAGAATTGTCCGGGCTTCGGCAATACGACGCCAAAAACGCTCACCGCAAGATGGACCAAAGAGACGGGTCAACCTCTCAATCCGGCTATCGGTTGGGGATATCACCAGATTCAAATTCTTGTTGATGCCATCCAGAGAGCAGGAACCCTCGATGCAGAAGCCGTCAACAAGGCACTGGGTGAAACGGACCTCATGACGATGGCCCAACACGTAAAGTTCGATCAGGATCAGTATAACCAGAAGCCCCTTGCTTATGGCCAATGGCAGAAGACTGACAAGCCATGGAAATGGGAATGTCCGGTCGTCTATTCCCACCACGACTTCGTGAAGCCGACGGCGAATCCCATCTTCCCCGTCCCGTACAAATAAACAGTTAAATCCATCCTTCCACCCCCTTTTAAAAAGGGGGTGGGGGCGATTTTCTGGTCTTCGGAGAGAGACAAGGTCAGGATCATGATCGGTGGAGGACAGATCGATGACGGAATCAGAAAATATGCGGGGGCTGATGTCCACGGGATCAAAGCCATGGAAGCCGTATCGCTGACCAAAGGGTGGATAGGAGGTAGATAATGGCTAAGACAGGCGAAGAACTTTACAACGAGAGGGAAAAGAGAGTCCAGGATGCCATCGCACTCAAGGTCCCTGATCGCGTCCCCATATGGTTCCAGGATGCCAGCTTCTTCCCTGCGAAATACACGGGAATCACTTTTCGGGAGGCCATGTACGAGAGTGATAAGATTTTTGCAGCTTATAAAAAGACATTCCTCGATTTTGAGCCGGATTTCTATTTCAACCCCGGCCATGCTTTACATACGCCGGGTGCCGCATTGGATGCTGTGGGTTGTAAACAGGTGATCTTGCCGGGTCAGGGCATCTCTGTCAACCATTCATTCCAGTTCGTTGAAGCAGAATACATGAAAGCGGAAGAATACGACGAATTCATTTACGATCCGACCGCCTTTACCATCACCAAGTATCTGCCCCGTGTCTATGAAGCTTTGAAACCCTTGCAGAATATTCCCCCGATAGCGGGTCTATTGCTGGGATATTTTGGGATGCCCTTGTCTGCGGGGTTCGCCCTGCCGGAAATTGCCAGTGCTCTGGGGTCGTTCTACAATGCCGGCGTCACCGTACAGAATCACCAGGCTAAAGCAGTTGCATTTGTAAAAGAAATGGCGGGTCTGGGTTTCCCATTGGCCTGTGGAGCAATTACATTAGCCCCCTTTGACCTGATCGGAGACACTTTAAGAGGGCTGCGCGGCATTCTCCTGGATATGTACAGGTGTCCGGATAAGCTTCTTGCAGCGATTGACAAGGTGACGCCATTGATGATCGGTCTTGCCCTCGTCCAGGCTAAAATGAGCGGGTGTCCGGGTGTTTTCATTCCACTCCACAAGGGATCGGATGGTTTCATGTCGTTGGAACAATTTAAAACCTTTTATTGGCCCAGTCTAAAGAAGTTGATTTTGACTTTCATCGATGAGGGGTTAACGCCTTGTCCTTTTTTTGAGGGGGATCACACTCAGCGCCTCGAATACCTGGCTGATTTGCCGAAAGGGAAAATACTCGGTTTCTTCGATGGGACAGACATATACAAGGCAAAGGAGATCATCGGCAAGACCATGTGTATGTCAGGATTGATGCCTCTTTCGCTGTTGCAAACCGGGACCCCGGAGAAAGTGAGAGCTTACGCCAAGAAGCTTATTGACGTTGTGGGTAAGGACGGCGGGTTTATTATGGGACCCAGAAGCGCCATGGATGAAGCAAACCCCGAACTCGTGAAGGTGTGGTTTGACTTCACCAAAGAATACGGGGTCTACAGGTAAAGGCTTCATGATGGACTGCCATCCTTAAACTTCGGGGATGAATTACATAAAGGCTTGAAATGCGACGGGCGTTTTTCAGCAGCCCGCTAGACCATCACGTTTGTTCAAGGGAGTCTGAACATGCAAATCATCGGTGAAAAGATCAATGGTACGCTAGAACAGGTTAAGGCAGCCATCCGGGAGCGGAACGCGACCTTTATCCAGGACCTTGCCCGGAGGCAAGCGGAGGCCGGGGCCGCCCTGATTGATGTCAACGCGGGGGTCCGGCCCGACCAGGAGCCGGAGACCCTGTCCTGGCTTGTCAAGATTGTTCAAGAGGTCGTGGATGTGCCGCTGTCTCTCGATAGCGCCAATCCTCAAGCCCTGGCGGCTGCACTCCAGGAAGTGAAGCAACCCCCCATGATTAACTCGATCAGCGGAGAACAGTCCCGATTGGAAGGCATCTTACCCTTTGTGTCCAAGCATAGCTGCTCCGTAATTGCCCTTGCAATGGATGAGAATGGCATTCCAAAAGGGGTTCAAGAGCGACTGGCCGTGATCCGGCGGCTGATTGACAGAACCCGTAGCGCGGGAGTGCCGGACGAAAAGGTCTATATCGATCCATTGGTAATGGCTATCTCGACGAATACGGAGTCCGGGTTAATCGCACTGGAGACCATTCGGGCCGTGCACACCGAGTTTCCGAAGGTTCACTTCTGCGCGGGGCTGAGCAATGTTTCTTTCGGCCTGCCAGCAAGAAATCTGGTCAACCGCGTCTTTCTGACCCTTGCGCTGGCAGCCGGCCTGGACTCTGCCATCATGGATCCCTTTGATCGAGCCCTTCGAGAGGAGTTACTGGCCGCTGAGCTCGTACTGGGACGGGACCCCTATTGTCGCAACTACACCCGTGCTTACAGGCAAGGCCTGATCGGCTCCAAACGCGGCACCGAGAATTGATAGGTTTTCTTAAAATACTTGCATTGACCAGGGCCTCCCTTTTGCAAAGCGATCATGAAAGTGCTAAAATATCTGACCAGACTGACCATATAAGGAGGTTTTTCATGGGCAAGTGGCAGCTTCAGGAGGCCAAGGCCCGCCTGAGCGAAGTTATCAAGAAGGCAGCGAAGGAAGGCCCGCAGAAAATCACTCTTCACGGACAACCAACCGCTGTCCTAATTTCGAACGCGGAGTATGAACGCCTCAAGCACCCAAAAGGCAGTTTTGTCAAATTCATGCGCCTCACCACTTTACGGCCTGGAACTTAACCTGAGGCGTGAGCAAACCCTCACGCGCGATTACCCGGGGCTCCAAGTGATCAACCCCTTCGGCTAAGCGCAGAATTCCGGACGGAAGCGGCAGATTACCTGATTGTCTTTTTTCCCATAAAAGCAACGTTCAGCCTATCATTCTATCTACCTCTCTACGACCCGACCACTGAACGGTGCGGGCCCCGTACCTTCGATGCCCAGTCTTCTCCTTATTCTTTGGCGAATTTTCAGTAGCGTGTTTTCCGGCTATTGCGGATAGAGAAATTGCTATAAAATTTATTTTTTGATATAAATAGGTCAACTTCCGGGGGTGGGTGAGACAGGAGTAAAGGAATTCAGGATACTTCCTTCTACACCTGAACCCTCTGAGATAAGCCGCATGACGAACGAGACGTTCAAAGATATCGAAAAACTCGAATCCGACCTCTGGGAGGCTGCGGACAACCTCCGCGCCAACTCCAAGCTCACGTCCAGCGATTACTTCATGCCAGTGCTGGGGGTAATCTTCCTCCGCCACGCCGCCAATCGTTTTGCGGCAGCGACGCGACAGATAGAAGAAGACCAGGCCAGTGGCCGAATGCCGAAGCGCAAGGTGCTTCCGGCGGATTACCTTCGCCGGCGCGCCCTCTGGTTGCCCGAGAAGGCCCGCTACGACCGGATCATGCAGCAGGCGGCCACGAGCGGGAGCGACCTGCCAAGTCTCGTCACCGAGGCGATGACAGCCGTTGAGGCCGGGTTCGAGCCGCTTCAGGGGGTGCTGCCGAAAGACTACGGCATCTTTGAGACCAAGGTGCTTGAAGATCTGATGCGCCTCTTCAACAGCGAGCAGATCCGGAAGGCTACGGGGGACGTCTTCGGCCGCATCTACGAGTACTTCCTTGCCAAGTTCTCCATCCAGAAAGCGCACGACAACGGCGAGTTCTTCACGCCGTCCTCGCTCGTGCAGACAATCGTCAACGTCATCGAGCCCGACCACGGCATTGTCCTCGATCCGGCAACCGGCTCGGCCGGCATGTTCGTCCAGTCCAGCCACTTCATCGAGCACGAGGGCGGCGACACGGCGAAGAAGGTCGTCTTCTACGGCCAGGAGAAGAACCGCGACACCATCCGCATCGCCAAAATGAACCTTGCAGTCCACGGGCTGGAGGGAAAGATCGCCGAGGCCATCACCTACTATCAGGACGAGCACACTCTGGTCGGCAAGTGCGATTTCGTGATGGCCAATCCGCCCTTCAACGTGGACCTTGTCGATGCCGAGCGGATCAAGGGCGACCCGCGCCTGCCCTTCGGCCTGCCGGGCGTGAACAAGGCCAAGAAGGTTTCGAACGGCAACTACCTCTGGATCTCCTACTTCTGGAGCTACTTGAACGAGAAGGGCCACGCCGGGTTCGTCATGTCCTCCCAGGCGTCGAGCGCCGGGCATGGCGAGAAGGATGTACGCCAGAAGATCATCGAGACGGGCGATGTGGATGTGATGATCTCCATCCGCTCGAACTTCTTCTATACCCGCACCGTTCCCTGCGAGCTCTGGCACTTCGACCGGGCCAAGCCCGCTGAGCGCAAGGACAAGGTGCTTATGATTGATGCCCGGAATATCTACCGGAAAGTGACGCGAAAGATCTATGACTTCTCTCCCGAGCAGATGAAAAACCTTGCCGCTATTGTCTGGCTCTATCGCGACCAGAGGGAGCGATTTCTCGGGCTGGTGAAGGACTATCTTGGGCGCATCTGCACGGAGAGCGACGCAGTTCCGAAAGTGCTCTCTACCTTTGAGGCCACACTGGCAGACCTGCGCGGACGCTTTGACCGTCTTGCCGATGCGGTAGCGAATCACGCCGAACTCGACTCCGAAAAGAAGCAGCCCCTAGTTGATGCCTCAAGCGAGTTGCGCGAAGCGGCCACCCTCTATGAGACCGACCGGGAAAACCTCCTCACAAGCCTGCGCGCTTTCAGCCAGAAGTGCGCCAAAGCACTCCCTGGAGAGAACGACCCACAGCACACAGCGCGAAAGACTTTCGACCCCGTCGCCGAGTCGATCCGCGGCCTCATCAAGCAAGTGGACCTGCTCTACAAGCTTGGCGCTCGCATCGCCGACCAGGCGTCCCAACTCCCTCTACCTTTGGGAGAGGGCGGGGGTGAGGGTGAAGCAGCGTTCGAACCGCGTATGGTTCGCCGCCTCGTGAAGCAGCTCGACGAGGAGCGCAAAGCGGCTGTCGAGCAGCTCAAGCAGGTCGTCTACTTCCACCGGCAGGTGGCGTGGCTGCAGGACCGCTTCCCGAAAACCGAACTGAAGTCTGTGGCGGGGCTGGTCAAGCTCGTGGACCGCAAAGAGATCGAAGCGGCCGACTGGAGCCTCACGCCCGGCCGTTACGTCGGCGTTGCCCTGCCGGAGGAGGACGAAGACTTCGATTTCGAGCAGACGATGCATGACATCCACACCGAGCTGGCCGACCTCAATAAGGAGGCAGCAGCGTTAGCGTCGAAGATCCAGGAAAACTTCGAGGAACTGGGGATATGAGCAAACTGATGACGAATGAGTATGCCCGTCTGCTTGCCGAAGTCAAAGAGCGTGTCCGAGCGGCGCAATACGCCGCATTTCGCGCGGTGAATAAGGAATTGGTGGCCCTCTATTGGGACATCGGACAGATGATATCCAAACGCCAAATCACAGGAATGCATGGCGATGCCGTCGTAGTACAACTGGCCACCGATCTGCGGATGGAATTCCCGGGTGTCAGAGGATTCTCGCGTCGTAACGTCTTTTACATGCGGGATTTCTACATCACATACCGCGATCTACCAAAAGTGCAACCACTGGTTGCACAAATCGGGTGGACGCAGAATCTAATCGTTCTCCAGCGTTGTCGTGACCCGCTCGAACGTGAGTTCTACATCCGTATGACGAAAAAGTTCGGCTGGACCAAAAGCGTCCTTATTCACCAGATCGAGAACCAGAGCTATGAGAAGACCCTGCTCGGCCAGACCAACTTCGACAAGGCCCTGACGCCCAAGCTGCGCGCGCAGGCAAAGCTGGCCGTCAAGGACGAGTACACGTTCGACTTCCTTGAACTCGGCCAGGAACATGCCGAGCGTGAGTTGGAGCGCGCACTGGTGAGTCGCATCGAACAGTTCCTTCGCGCTATGGGAGGCCTTTTCGCCTTCGTAGGCAGCCAGTTCCGGATGGAGGTGGACGGCCGGGAGTTCTTCATCGACCTCTTGCTCTTCCATCGACGGCTGCGGTGCCTTATCGCCATCGAACTCAAGGTGGGCGAATTCCAGCCTGAGTTCGTCGGCAAGATGCAGTTCTATCTGACCGCACTCGACCAGCAGGTTCGGGAGGAAGGCGAGAACCCCTCCATCGGGATCATCCTCTGCAAGGAGAAGCGCCGCACCATCGTAGAGTATGCCCTTTATAATGCAACCAAGCCGATCGGTGTAGCGACCTATCGCATCGTCAGGCGCCTGCCCAAAGAACTCAAAGGGCAGTTGCCGGGGCCAGAGGAGATCGCCAAACTGCTGGAGGATGCGGAATGAACGGGGGGGGCAGTCATTCGAAAACTTCGAATACCTGCTTTCAACGAGGGCAAGGATACCTCACCAATCTCTGCCAGTTTGATGGCGTGGCTGGACGGTTCATTTGTGCAACGGGTGGTTGCACAAATGAGATGTATACTCCCTGACGAATTCAAAGGCAGGTTGCCGATGGTAGAGGAGATCGAGGCAAGATTGTCGCAGAAAAGAAGGCGGGAATGAACGGGTCGTTGAAGCTAGCAGCGAAGATTCAGGAGAACTTCGAGGCGGTGGGGGTATGAGTTGGACCACCTCGACATTAGGCAGTCTCGTCGAGCGTGACAGTGGATTGATCCAAACTGGACCGTTCGGATCGCAGTTGCATCAGTCGGATTACG
>Ga0214473_10005770_pt1 | contig 14816 bp, 8 predicted proteins | sample RVTome_7_FD_203509 | JGI IMG/M metagenome (GOLD analysis project Ga0214473, IMG submission 203509) | Soil microbial communities from uranium-contaminated site in the Upper Colorado River Basin, Wyoming, United States - RVT98D197 | ecosystem: Environmental > Terrestrial > Soil > Contaminated >... | reverse complement strand
CGAGGCGCCCTGAGAGTCACGGCCACGCGGGCCACGAGATTCGCTTGACCGCCTCTCCCGCCGGGGCGTAGCCTACCTGCGCGATGACGGTCTGTGGCACGAAGACGCGTCACGGCGGCCCGGCGACTGAGACCGACGCTCCAGCGAAGGGTTGAGGACGGCGGAAACGCTCCCCGCGCTTCGGCAGCGCCTCTGGAGCCTCCCGATCGCGGCGCCCCCGTCGGGGCTGCGAAAGCAATTGCCTATAGTTCGACCGAGCCCCTCCTGCAGAGCCGTCGCGCGCGCCGTGTGGCGTCGAGGGGGAGTCAACGGGAGATCTTGACGGTTTCTTCTTGACTCACAGAGGCCTCGCGACTAGGCTTTGCTGGAATAGTAAGCGCTGTTAGAATACTAACGAGGCGAGCGGGTTCGGTCAGGGGTTGGCGTCCCTCCACTCTTCCCTGAGTCGTCGCACCCCACGTAGTCACACCAAGTGAGCGGGTTTGTGCGATTTCTGAGCTGGTTCATCCCGGTTCCAGCTCGGAGGCGGCTCGTTCGGGAAATTGTCTGCGAGCAAGGTAGGGAAGAGTGGATAACCCTGAAAGAGCATGGCCGAGCACGCGATTCCAAGGGAAGCCCCGCGAACAGGGACCGCTGATCCTTTCGCCCCGCCGACGGGTGGCACTCCTCACATTGTGTCTTGGGACCGCCGCCACGCCGCTGACGCTGGCACCGGTCTGGGCGCAGGACAAGAACGGTCCGGTGAGGCAGGTGCGGGTGATCGAGGCGGCCGAGCGGGGCTTCCCGTCCCCTGGCAGCGTCGCCTATTCGCCGCGGGCGGATGCGCTCATGGTGTTTGGAGCGGATCCGCAACAGGGGTTGCCGGGTTCCGAGCTGCGCTCGATCACGATGGGCGGAGATCCGCGGGGCTCGGTTCGCTTGGCAACGACGATCACGGACCCTCGCAACCTGGCCTTCGACGCCAAGGCGGGCCGCCTGCTGATCCTCGAGGCTCGACAGGGCGAGCTGATCGCGATCCCGGCTCGGCCCGACGGCAACCTGGATCCGGCGCGGCAGGTCCGCTTCGCTGCGGAGCACTTCGGTGTGGTGGATCCTCGGGGACTCACGGTCGACCCCGTGAGCGGACGGCTGTTCGTGCTGGACAGCGGGGGCCCTTGGCTGCTGCGGATCGAGCCGGACGAGCTGGGAAGCTTTGATACTGCCACGGTGACCCGTGTGGACCTCGGCCATCTCGGCCTGACCGACCCCCGGGGCCTTGCCTTCGACCCGACCACGGGTCACCTCCACATCCTGAGCGGGGCGAAGTGGACGCTGTACGAGCTGACCGAGGAGGCGGACCTCGTGGTGACGCGCGACCTGTCCGGCCTCGGGCTCTTCGACCCGCGCGGGATGGTCTTTGCTCCCAGCGGGGACACGACGGACGATCCCGGGCACGTGAGCGTGTACATCGCCGACGCCGGGCGTCGCGGCCCGCGGGTAACCGCGAGGGCCCCGGTCGAGGGCGCAGCGCCCCAGACCGGCGGCATCGTGGAGCTGTCGCTGATCGCGGCGCCGGCCATCGCCGAGGCCGCCACGACGTTTCAATCCTCCGTGGTCCGGACGACCCTGACGTCTCAATGGTCGCCGCCGGCCCCGGACCCGTCGGACGTGGTCTACCTGCCTGCTACCAACACGCTCTTCGTCGTCGATTCTGAAGTCGAGGAGATGAGGATCTGGAGCGACGCCAACGAGTGGGAGGCGGACCTCTTCGGCGGTGTCCTCGGCACCTCCGATCTAACACCGCCCACGGGATTCACGAACGAGCCCACCGGGATCTCGGTGAACCCGACAAACCGCCACCTCTTCTACTCGGACGACGGTGGGAAGAGGATCTACGAGATCAACCCCGGGCCCGACCTGCTCTACCACACAGGCGACGACATCCGGACCTTCTTCAGCACGAACGCCTTCGGCAGCACCGATCCCGAAGACGTCACCTACCACCCCGGGGAAGGCGTCCTCTACCTGGTCGACGGCGTAAACCGCGAAGTGTACCGGATCGCCCCGGGGGCCAACGGCATCTTCAATGGCGTCCCACCTGCCGGCGACGACCAGCTCACGCACTTCGACGTGTCGACGATCGTCACGGATCCAGAAGGCCTGACCGTCAACACGGACAACAACAATCTCTACATCGCCGGCAAGCCCGATACCATCGTCCAGGAGATCACGACCAGCGGGGCCCTCGTGCAGACGATCGATATCAGCGCCGCGAACGCCAAGAAAACCGCCGGGCTCGGCTACGGGCCGGGCAGCGGCGACCCCACCGCCAAGCGTCTGTACGTCGTCCAGAGAGGCATCGACAACAACAGCGATCCGAACGAGAACGACGGCAAGCTCTGGGAGATGACGCTGCCGGGCGGCCCGCCCTCCAACCAGCCTCCCGTGGTGGGCGCGGGGCCCGACCAGGCGATCACGCTGCCAAGCTCGGTCTCACTCGACGGGACGGTGAGCGACGACGGTTTGCCGAACCCGCCGGGGGCGGTGACGACAACCTGGAGCCAGGTGAGCGGCCCCGGAACGGCGACCTTCACCAACGCGAGCGCCACCGACACCACCGCCAGCTTCTCGGCCCCGGGCACCTACGGGTTGCGGCTGACGGCAGACGACAGCGACCTCAGCTCGAGCGACGACGTCACCGTGACGGTCAGCACCGCCGGCCAGTTGTTGGTCACCAAGAGAGGCGCAATCCACGTTGGAACGGACGCGAGCTCGTACTCGTTCGCCTCCATCACGGCCAGCGACAATCGGCTCTACGTCGTCTTTCTCAGCACGTCCATCGCGAGCGGCGGCACGGCGCCCGCGGCGACCAGCGTTTCGGGGGCTGGCCTGACGTTTACGGAGATCGGCACGGCCGGCGGGTTGCTCTACTCCGGAACCTTGCGCCGCATCCAGGCCTGGCGCGCGCTCGTCGGCTCCGGCGCCACGACGGGCTCGATCGCGATCAGCCTCGGCGCGGCGTCTACAGGCATGGACGCGGTGCTGCTGGAGTTCGACGGCGTGGACACCTCCGGGACGAACGGCTCCGGGGCGGTCGTGCAGAGCGCAACCAACAACGCCATCAGCGCCACCGCACTGACGGTGACGTTGTCCGCGTTCGGAAACTCCACCAACAGACCTGTGGCCTTCTTCAACCATCGAGTCGCCGAGGCCACGACGGAGGAGCCAGGTTATACGGAGTTGGACGACGCGCAGCACAGCTCGCCGGCTGCGGGGGCCGAGTGCGAATGGCACGCGTCGGCGGCCGAGACGACGCCTGCGGCCTCCTGGCCCACCGCGGCCAACGTGGGTGGCTTCGCGCTCGAAATCAGGGCTGGTGGCTCCGGCCCGCCGGTGAACCAGGCTCCGGTGGTGAGCGCGGGGCCCGACCAGACGATCACACTGCCGGATTCCGCCTCGCTCGACGGGACGGTGAGCGACGACGGCCTGCCGAACCCGCCGGGGGTGGTGACGACAAGCTGGAGCCAACTCAGCGGGCCCGGCACGGTCAGCTTCACCAATGCCAACGCCGTCGACACGACGGCCAGCTTCGACGCTGCCGGCATTTACGTGTTGCGGCTGACGGCGAGCGACAGCCTGCTCAGCTCGAGCGACGACGTCACGGTGACGGTCACCACCGCCGGCCAGCTGTCGGTCACCAAGAGAGGCGCAATCCACGTTGGAACGGACGCGAGCTCGTACTCGTTCGCCTCCATCACGGCCAGCGACAATCGGCTCTACGTCGTCTTTCTCAGCACGTCCATCGCGAGCGGCGGCACGGCGCCCGCGGCGACCAGCGTTTCGGGGGCTGGCCTGACGTTTACGGAGATCGGCACGGCCGGCGGGTTGCTCTACTCCGCAAGCCCTGGCGTGCGCCGCATCCAGGCCTGGCGCGCGCTCGTTGGCTCGGGCGCCGCAACGGGCTCGATCGCGATCAGCCTCGGCGGGACCTCCACCGGGATGGACGCGGTGCTGCTGGAGTTCAGCGGCGTGGACACGTCCGGGACGAACGGCTCCGGAGCGGTCGTGCAGAGCGCAACCAACAAGGCCACCGGCGCCACCGCACTGACGGTGACGCTGTCCGCGTTCGGAAGCTCCAGCAACAGGCCGGTGGCCTTCTTCAACCATCGTGAGGCCGAGGCCACGACGGAGGAGTCAGGCTACACGGAGCTGGACGACGGGAGCCATGGCTCGCCGCCTGCGGGGGCCGAATGCGAATGGCACGCGTCGGCGGCCGAGACGACGCCTTCGGCCTCCTGGCCCACCTCGGATGCCGTCGGGGGCATCGCGCTCGAGATCAAGGCTAATGCCTCATGACCGGGAGCGGCGACCGGATCGCACAGTCCTTCGACGGCAGCGCAACCGGCGCGGCGCTGCTTCACTTGGAGTACAGCAACTGATGCGGACTGCGGCCCGAGCGCAGCGTCGCCGCCGCACGCGGCGTACGCGTCCCGGTGGGGGAGTGAAGCCAATCGCCTACGACTTCGCGTCAGGCGCTGCGGCATTAGCGGTCTTGACATGCGAGACCAACGCCTTTTCCTCGTCGGAGTAGGCCGAGCGAGCCGCAAAGGGAAGGCCGGCCCCGTGCGTCATGACCGTCCGCCGCCGAGAGCGGCTGAGAGGAACAGCCAGATGCGACGCGAAACAGGGACACGGACTTGGTCGTTCCGCCCAGGGATCGTCGCCCTGTCGATGGGCGTCGTTTCTGCGTTATCGCCTCTGGCACCGGCCTGGGCGCAGAAGAAGAGCGGTCCGGTGAGGCAGGTGCGAGTGGTCGAGGCGGCCAAGCGGGGCTTCCCGTCCCCTGGCGGCGTCGCCTATTCACCGCGGGCGGATGCGCTCGTGGTGTTTGGAGCGGATCCGCAACAAGTGTTGCTGGGTTCCGAGCTGCGCTTGATCACGATGGGCGGAGACCCGCGGGGTTCCGTTCGCCTGGCAACGATCACAGACCCTCGGAACCTGGCCATCGACGCCAAGGCGGGCCGCCTGCTGATCCTCGAGGCTCGACAGGGCGAGCTGATCGCGATCCCGGCTCGGCCCGACGGCAACCTGGATCCGGCGCGGCAGGTCCGCTTCGCTGCGGAGCACTTGGGTGTTGTGGACCCTCGGGGCCTCACGGTCGACCCCGCGAGCGGACGGCTGTTCGTGCTGGACAGAGGGGGGCCTTGGCTGCTGCGGATCGAGCCGGACGAGGAGGGAGGCTTTGACACGGCCACCGTGACCCGTGTGGACCTCGGCCATCTCGGCCTGAGCGACCCCCGGGGCCTGGCCTTCGACCCGACCACGGGTCACCTCCACGTCCTGAGCGGGGCGAAGTGGACGCTCTACGAGCTGACCGAGGAGGCGGACCTCGTGGCGACCCGCGACCTGTCCGGCCTCGGGCTCTTCGACCCGCGCGGGATGGTCTTCGCTCCCAGCGGGGACACGACGGACGATCCCGTGCGCGTGAGCGTGTACATCGCCGACGCCGGGCGTCGCGGCCCCCGGGCATCCACGAGGGCCCCTGTCGAGGGCGCAGCGCCCCGGAGCGGCGGTATCGTGGAGCTGTCGCTGATCGCGGCGCCGGAGCCCGCGGCGGCAGCGCTCACGTCTAACCTCGTGGCGACCACGCTGACCTCGGCGTTCAATCCGCCCAGCCCCGACCCCTCCGGCATTGCCTACCTGCCCGCTAGCGGAACACTCTGGGTGTGCGACGGCGAGGTCGAAGAGATGCCGATCTTCGCAGGCGTCCAGGTCTGGGAGACGACGCTGGGTGGCGGCGTGCTCAGCACCCACAACGTGCAACCACCCCCGGCAGGTTCGGCATTCAGCAACGAGCCGGTGGGCGTGACCGTCAATCCTGCCAACCGGCACCTCTTCTACTCCGACGACGACGTAAAGAAGGTCTTCGAAGCGGATCCCGGCACTGACGGGCTATACCACACCGGTGACGACGTCGTCACTTCCTTCAGCACCCTCGAATTCGGCAGCGGGGACCCCGAAGACATCCTTTACGACCCCTCCGACGGGGTGTTGTTCGTCGACGACGGGGTGAACGCGGAGATCTACCGAGTGTCACCCGGCACCAACGGCGTGTTCGACGGAGTCACGAGCGGAGACGACGTCTTTACGCAGTTCGACACCTCCGTGCTCGGCATCACCGATCCGGAAGGCATCACCCTGAACGGCGACAACGGCAATCTCTACATCGTTGGCAATCCCGTGACCGTGGTGGCCGAGATCACGAAGTCCGGGACCCTCGTCCGGATGATCGACATCTCGGCCGCGAACGCGGTGAAGCCCGCGGGCCTGGCGTACGCGCCGGGCAGCCTGGACCCGAGCGCGAAGAACCTCTATATCGTGGATCGCGGCGTCGACAACATCCAGAATCCCAGCGAAAACGACGGGAAGATGTACGAGATGACCACCAACCAGGCTCCTGTGGTGAGCGCGGGGCCCGATCTGGCGGTCACGCTGCCGAGCTCCGCCGCCCTGGACGGTGCGGTCAGCGACGACGGCCTGCCGAACCCGCCGGCGGTGGTGACGACCACCTGGAGCCAACTCAGCGGGCCCGGCACGGTCAGCTTCACCAATGCCAACGCCGTCGACACGACGGCCAGCTTCTCGGCAGCGGGCACCTACGTGCTGCGCCTGACGGCAGACGACAGCGCCCTCAGCTCGAGCGACGACGTTACGCTGACGGTCAACGCCGCCGGCCAATTGTCAGTCACCCAGAAAGGCGCGATCCACAGTCCATCTGACGCGATCTCGTACTCGTTCGCCCCTGTCACGGCCAGCAACGATCGGCTCTACGTCGTCTTTGTCAGCACGTCCATCGGGACCGGCACGGCGCCCGCGGCGACCAGCGTTTCGGGGGCTGGCCTGACGTTTACGGAGATCGGCACGGCCGGCGGGTTGCTCTACTCCGCAAGCCCTGGCGTGCGCCGCATCCAGGCCTGGCGCGCGCTCGTTGGCTCGGGCGCCGCAACGGGCTCGATCGCGATCAGCCTCGGCGGGACCTCCACCGGGATGGACGCGGTGCTGCTGGAGTTCAGCGGCATGGACACGTCCGGCACCAACGGCTCCGGAGCGGTCGTGCAGAGCGCCACCAACCAGGCGACTGGCGCCAGCGCACTAACGGTGACGCTCTCTGCCTTCGCGAGCGCCAGCAACCGGCCGGTGGCCTTCTTCAATCATCGAGCCGCCGAGGCCACGACGGAAAAGCCAGGCTACACGGAACTGGACGACGCGCTGCACAGCGCTCCTGCTGCGGGGGCCGAATGCGAATGGAACGCGTCGACGGCCGACACCACGCCCTCCGCCTCCTGGCTCACGCTGGCTGCCGTCGGGGGCTTCGCGCTCGAGATCAAGGCTGGACCGTGACGCGTTGAGCTGCAAACGGGCGTTCTCCGCCGGTGTCTGGTGCTTCGCGAGATCGAGTGCGAGCCACGGCCCGGTTCGTGCCCTTCGCCGGTGCGGCGACCTGGCGCGCCTGCGGTATTTCGAAGATCATCGATCACCTCGGCCTCAGCCCGCCCGAGACCGCCAAGCCCCCGCCGGCGCTACACGAGGTCGTGCGCGTGCCGGTCGACGAGCAGGGCCGGGAGATCGAGGCGCCCTAAGGGTCACGGCCACGCGGGCCACGAGATTCGCTTGACCGCCTCTCCCGCCGGGGCGTAGCCTACCTGCGCGATGACGGTCTGTGGCACGAAGACGACGTCACGGCGGTCCGGCGACTGAGACCGACGCTCCAGCGAAGGGTTGAGGACGGCGGAAACGCTCCCCGCGCTTCGGCAGCGCCTCTGGAGCCTCCCGATCGCGGCGCCCCCGTCGGGGCTGCGAAAGCAATTGCCTATAGTTCGGAGACGTCCATGTATTCCTGCCAACCGATCAATTGCTGGCCGCAGCCAACCTCTCGACGGATATCCGCATCTCTTGGAGGCGAGAAGCCGCAAACCATCGACCTTCCACCATCACTCCGGCGATACGGCGGGTGGCGCCTATGTCTTCCAAGGGATTGACGTCCAGCAGCAGAAGATCCGCTCGCTTCCCCCGCTCTACGGTCCCCCAAAGCCTCTCGTCGCCCACAAAACGGGCGGCGTCCCGAGTGGCAGCGATCAGCGCTCTCTCGGGGCTGAAGCCCGCAGCAACGAAGTTGGCCAGTTCCTCGTGAATGGCAGCTCCCGGAATGACGAACGGCTGTGGAGTGTCGGTGCCGACAAGCATATGTACGCCTGCCTGAAGGAAGGCACGAACAAGGGCGATCCGGTTGAGACGGCTCTGCTCGACGAGGGACCACCCCGCCGCATCCAGCCCCTGTCCGGCCCGGGTGACACTACCGAGCCAATAGTATTGGAGTATGCCGCGATCGATGACGGCCACGGCAGGATCAGACATCCAGTCTTGAAGGACGTTCGGAGGCGCGACTGCCCGATCAGCTTGGACCATTGTTGGGATGACCCACACACCTGAATGCGCAAGCCGCGTCGCTAAAGCAGCAATCCTCGACGAATCGACCTGCAAGGCAAGGCGTCGCTTCGCCGGGTCCGCCCGTCCTAATGGTTGTGGATCGCTGGCCTGGATAGCATTTGCGTAGTCTCCAAGGTGCTCGATCGAGGCCATGCCTGCGGTGAGGACCTCTTGGAACGGCACGGCATGAGGCACGTGCCCCGCCACGGGCAACCGTCGGGCTCGTGCAGCTGCCATGACGGCGCGAAAGGTCTCCGTTGAAAGATTCGCGTAGATCTTGACAAAGTCGTAACCTTCGGACGCTTGCTCCTCGACGGCCCTACGTGCCTCGTTTCCATCTCGTAGCGCGCGATTGTCTGACCGCGCCGGCGGATCGCCATCAAGGACCGGACCCGCAGTGTATATGTGAGGCGACAGCAAGGTCCCGGAGGAGGCGCGACGCTTCCAATCTAGGATAAAAGGCCGTCCGTCCATGCTTCGAACAAACGTGACTCCGTTTATCAGGAAGAGTTGAAGGTAGGCCGGGTCGTCAAAGTGCTCCAAGTGGACGTGCATGTCGGCCAAGCCGGGCATCAAATACTGCCCGCTGGCGGGGATCTGGATTGCATCCGCCGGAACAGCGACGCGGCGGCGCGGCCCTATAGCGGCTATGCGTCCGTCGCGCACGATAACCGTATGGTCGCGAAGAACCGTCTCGTTGCCCGTCAGTGGGACGATATTTGCGCCGACGAAGGCGACTGTAAGGTGCGGGTTATTCGCCCCTTCTTGACCGGAGGTACATCCCAGTGACAGCAAGAGCAATGGCACCGAGCCGCAAGGCAGAAGGAAGCCCAGCAAGAATTTCCGCAACAGGTTCATGGGTGCCACTCCATTCTGGGTCTCCGTCTAGTGGACAGTCGACGGCGGATTCAACGGGCGATCATTTCGTTGCCATTGCTCGCTCGTTGCGACCTAACACCCAGTTCACCTGCGAGCGGCGCGCCGGTCTTCGCGTGCGCCGCTCGTCAGGTGCAACTGGTTGTTAGAGGGCTGGCTCATTCTTCTCGCAATCCCAACTCGCACACACACGTGTGAGCGCACCACTCTGGTCGAAGGTAAACCCAAGCCAACCCACCCACGTAGCTCCATCCTTGTCGAAGGAATGCTCGCCCGTGGCCCGTTCCACGGCGGGCACGATGTCCTCGCGCGTCTTACCCGTGGCCAAGATTGGCATCGCCGCGACGAGAGCCTTCACGGTCCCTTTCTGCTCGTACAGCATTTGGTTGCTCATTCCGGCGATCCCCCCGTGATCTCGAGAACGCGACGATCTCATGCGAGAGCTTGCGGGCCTCGTCCAGTTGCTCGAGCACCACAAGCGCCTGCCCCAATGCCACCATGGCTCGGTTGATGAGTACCAAGTCTCCGCCTTCCCGCTGGATCTTCAGGAGCTCTCTGAACGTCGCGCATGCGGTTTCGTTGTTCCCGCCGTGAAGCTGCGCCCAGCCTGTGCCCTCGAGGGCAATGGCTACCTCCTGGGCGTCTCCCAGGTCACGCCACATCTGGAGGGCTTCTTCCATCAACGGAAGGGCTTTGGCCCCGTCTCCCTGCCAGGTGATCGTGTTGGCTACGCCCCAGAGGGCGCGCGCCCGCGCGGGGTGAGGGATGGCGGTGGGTGAAGCAGCCAGGGCCTCGGTCAGGTGTTCGCGGGCTTCGATGAAATGGGATCTCACCTGCCAGAACCATGCGAGGGCGCCGGCCATCTGGAGATGGGGCCCGGGGCCGTTGTGGCGGGCGACTTCGAGGGCCGCGCGGAGGTTGTCGTGGTCGGATTCGAGGGCGCGGGCCCACTTCTCTTCCTGGTTGATGCGCTCCTTGTAGGCTTCCTCGGCCAAGGCGAGGAAGGCTTCGAAATGTCTCTGGCGGGTGTCGTCGGCTTGGCCGGATTCGGTCAGGCGTTCCTGGGCGAACTGGCGGACGGTCTCGAAGAGGCCGTAGCGGGAATCGGCGTCGGGGGGTTTTTCCACGACTACCAGGGACTTGTCGACCAGGTGGGCCAGGATGTCCATCACCTCGAATTCACTGCTCTTGCCGGCTACGCGGGTGGCCAGGTCCAGGGTCGAGCCACCGGCGAAGACGGACAGTTGACGGAAGAGGCGCTGTTCATCTTCGGAGAGCTGGTCGTAGCTCCACTGGAGGGTGGCGCGGAGGGTCTGGTGTCTCGGGAGGGCGGTCTTGCTGCCGCCGGTCAGGAGGCGGAAGCGGTCGTCCAGCTTGGATCGGATCTGGGCGGGGGACAGGATCTTGACGCGGGCGGCGGCGTAGAGGACGCAGCCCAGCGCATAGAGGTCGGCGCGGGCGTCCACACCCTTGCCCGCGGCCTGCTCGGGGGCCATATAGCGCGGAGTGCCGACCATCATGCCCGGGGAGGTCAGCCCTCCGGCAGCGGTCGCGTCGGTTTCAGAGACAGCACCAGTCGCGATCGCCCGGGCGATCCCGAAGTCGGCCACGAGCGCGATGTTGTCGGCCAGAAGGATGTTCCCCGGTTTGATGTCCCGGTGGACGATTCCTTGATGGTGCGCGTAGCCCAGGGCGCTGGCGATCTCCCTCGCCAGGCGGATGGCGTCTTCGATCGGCAGTTGCTTCTCGCGGGTGATGCGTTCGCGGAGGGTCTCACCCGCGATGAACGGGGTCACGTAGTACAACTGGCTGTCGGCAACACCCGAGTCGTAGAGCGGGAGGATGTGGGGATGGGTCAGGCGGGCGGCGATCTCGATCTCTCTCAGGAAGCGGTCGCGACCGATCGCTGCGGCGAGCTCGGGGAGCATCACCTTGATCGCGACTCTTCGACCGTGCTTCAGATCATCGGCCAGGTAGACCGTGGCCATGCCGCCCCGGCCGAGCTCACGCTCGATCCTGTAGCGGCCGGAGAGGGCTGTGGCGAGATCGGGAGGAATTGAGGACAGGGAGCGGCCTCCGGAGTTATCAGACGCGACAGTCGATTCTGGGAATAGTAGGGCAATCTGGACGGCGGCGGGAGCCCGGGTCGAGTCGAGTACACTTCGGCGTCCGGTTCCGACCCATCGCTCTACTGGGGGAAGTCATGCACGCTTCTGGCCTTTCGTCCCGGTTTCTGGGGCTGCTCATCCTCGGGTTGTGCTGCCCCCTGGCCACGGCCCAGCCGGTCACAACGTCGGATCTCGAGAACGCCGCGAGCGACAACTCGTCCTGGCTCACCTACGGCCGCGACTACTACGGCCAGCGCTTCGTTCGGCTTCCTGAGATCACCCCCGCGAACGTTGGCCGGCTCCGCCCGGCCTGGGTGTTCGCCACCGGCGGCGACAACCGCGGCCTGCAGGCGACCCCCCTCGTCCACAAGGGAGTGCTGTACCTGTCCGCCGATCAGTCTCGGGTGTTCGCGCTCGACGCGCGCACCGGCCAGAAGAAGTGGAGCTACGACCCGAAGATCGGGAAGGACGTCGAGAGGGTGTACTGCTGCGGCTCGAACAACCGTGGGGTCGCGCTCTGGGGCGAGCTCGTGTTCGTGGGCACCATGGACGCCCGGCTGGTCGCCCTTAATAAGGATAGCGGCACGGTGGTTTGGGACACGAGGGTCATCGATTGGGAGAAGGGCTACAGCATCACCGGGGCGCCGCTGGTCGTGAAGGACATGGTCTTGACCGGTGTCGCCGGCGGTGAGTTCGGGATCCGAGGGTTCGTGAAGGCCTTCGACGTGAAGACCGGCGCCCTGCGCTGGACCGCGTACGCCATCCCCGGCCCGGGAGAGCCGGGAAACGAAACCTGGCCCGGCGACACCTGGAAGAACGGGGGCGGCCCCACCTGGACCACGGGCGTCTACGATCCGAAGCTGAACCTGGTCTACTGGAACACCGGCAACGCCGCCCCTTGGAATTGCCACCTGCGCCAGGGCGACAACAAGTGGACGGCGTCGACCATCGCGCTCAATGCCGACAGCGGTCGGATCGAGTGGGGCTATCAGTACACGCCCTGGGATTGCTGGGACTACGACGCGGTGAGCACGCCGGTTCTGGCCGACGTCGTCCTCGGCGACAAGGGACCGGTGAAGGCCCTTTTTCACCACGACAAGAACGGCTTCTTCTACGCGCTCAACCGCACCAATGGAAGATTCCTCTATGGCGAGCCCATCGTCCCCGGCATCAACTGGACCCACGGTCTCGACCCGGTGACCGGCCGCCCCCACGTGAACATGGAGATGGTGGCGCAGACGGGCGGCCCCGAGGTCGGGCCGATCATCCCCAGTCTCGAGGGTGCGATCGACTGGCAGCCGCTGGCCTACAACCCGGAGCTCCGCACCCTGTACTTCATGTCCAACCAGTGGGCGATGGGGATGAAGTTCTGGCCCGAGGACAAGCTCAAGGCGCCCACCAACGGTGAATGGTACCTGGGCGCCGACTACCAGCAGTACCTGTCGAGCGAGCACCCCGGGAACTTCGTCGCCTTCGACGTCGTGGAGCGCAAGGTCCGGTGGCGAGCGGTGAGCCCGGCGCCCTTCTGGGCCGGTGCCGTCGCCACCTCGACCGGGCTCGTCTTCACGGGGGACATGCGCGGCCATTTCATGGCGCTCGACGCGCGGTCGGGAGCCCTGCTCTGGCAGTTCCAGACCGGCTCGGGGATCATCGGAAGCCCCATCACCTACGAGCTCGACGGCACGCAGTACTTGGCCGTTCCCTCCGGCGGCATCGGCGGCGACATGACGTTCTACTACAAGGAACCGAAGGCCGGTAACCTCTGGGTCTTCGCCCTCGACGGCGGCCCCCCGCCGCCTGTCCCCTCCGGGACCAACCTGACCACCCGCGAGGGCGGTTTGCCCAGGGTCGGAGAGCCGGGGAGCACGCTGGGCGGCCGGGTCCTGCCCGGATACGGTTTTCCGCCGACCGAAGGCCGCGAACCCGTGAAGGGGGAGGCGCCACCCCAGCCCACTTCCGCGACGCAACCCTCTGCCAGTCCCGGAACCGAAGACGCGATCGTACGGGGCGAGCAGATCTATCGCGCGCGTTGCTTCGGCTGCCACCAGGCGGGCGGCGGCGCCGGGACGAATCTCTTCCGGACCACGCTCGGTCCCGCCCGGTTCAAGGAGGCCGTGGCCAAGGGACGAGAGGGCACGACCATGCCGTCCTTCGGCGCGCTTCTCTCGGCCGATGAGATCTGGGCGATCTTCGACTTCGTGCTCTCGCGCGATCGTCTCGAGTGATGGGGATCGATCGGGTTCTGGCCGGCCGCGGAAGGAGAGCTTCGTGGCCAGCTCCTGCGAGATGGCGTGTTTCCTCGACGAGCTGCGCCAGGAGCCGCTCGCGGAAGAGACGCATCAGACCAGACCGGATGGACCGGCAGCGTGCTCGCCGATGTCGTGGACCGTGCAGATGTGCGGATGATCGAGCGCCGAGGCCGCCCCGAGAGGATCCGGTAGCGCGAAACGGTGGTGCCGATCATCCGGTCAGCGCTCTCCAGAGCTTCGCGGCCAGCAACACCGCTACTCCGGCTTGAACTTCCGCAGCAAGGCCTTCCAGCGGGGGTCGGGCGCGAGGTTCTTGAAGCACGGGTCCGCCTTGGTCCAAGCCAGTCCGCTATCGCGCTGGCGGTACGCGCGGTCGAGCCAGACAAATGCCCGATCGGGCTGCTTGCGACACGCATACACGGAGGCGCCCGCCGCGAGCGCCTGTGGGAGCGGGCGATCGACGACATCGAGTTCCACACAGGTCGCTCCGCGGCCGCGCTACCGCACGCACAATTCCTGCGCCTGATGCAGCAGCGCCTGGACCTCGACGGGTTCGAGCCGCGAGCGAGCGCCTGAGCCCGGCCCGGCCTCCTCCACCGGCTCTCGGCCCTACTCCCGCACCCAGTAGAGATCGAGGCAGGTGTGCGTGGCCTCCGCGCCCGTCCGGAAGCACGCCCTGACTCCATCGCCGATCCTGAGCGGTCCCGCCCCAACGAGATAGCTCTTCGGAATCGTGCACACGCCCGCGATCCTGACGTCGATCTGGTAGTAGGGACACGGCAGCTCGAGCCCGCTGCCGCCTCGCTCGACGTACGTGTACGTGTAGACGGAGCCTCGCGGGCTCTCGATCGGCTTCCAGACCATCGGCTGGTGGCAATCGGGGCAGTCGGCGCGCGGCGGCAGCCACAGCTCTCCGTTGCCGCGGCTGATCGGGCAGTGCGGGTTGACGCAGCGCGTCGCGAGGAGCCGTCCCTCCGACAGCCCCTTGAAGTAGGGAGTCAGCAGCCCGTAGGTGTGGTAGTGAGTGCCCTCCTCGCCGAAGCGGGGGAAGCGAAGGACCCACGCCTCGCCGACCGCATCGACGATCGACGGCGGGATCTTGGGACTCGTCGTCGTG
>Ga0214473_10005769_pt1 | contig 14818 bp, 13 predicted proteins | sample RVTome_7_FD_203509 | JGI IMG/M metagenome (GOLD analysis project Ga0214473, IMG submission 203509) | Soil microbial communities from uranium-contaminated site in the Upper Colorado River Basin, Wyoming, United States - RVT98D197 | ecosystem: Environmental > Terrestrial > Soil > Contaminated >... | reverse complement strand
CGAGCCGGTCTCCGAGCACCCGTTTTAGAGACACGTAATTGCACCTCCAAGACGTTGCCAGTTGGCTCTAGATAACATCTGGGCGGGATCCACCGCAGCACGCGCGTCTTCGGTCGGCCCGCCAGCTCCGAACGACGCCGGGCTCAACGAGGCGCCAAATCCGTCCAGAGGGTCTTCTCCGGGGCTGGGCCGGGAAGGAATCTAAGATTGACCGGCTTGGTCGCCCGATGCTCTTCCGATAAGACGCTGCGCGAACAGGATGGGCACCGCGGTGAGGAGAACGATGAGCATGGCGGTTACATTCGTGATCGGTCTATTTCGAGGGCGCAACATCTGGCTGTACAGCCAAATCGGAAGCGTCTGCTGCTGGCCCGCCGTAAAGGTCGTCACGATGACCTCGTCGAAGGACAGCGAAAAAGCAAGTATGCCTCCCGCCAGCAGCGCTGAGGAAATATTCGGAAGGATTACGTTCCAGAATGTCTGAAAGCCGTTGGCGCCCAGATCCATCGAGGCTTCCACGATGGATCCGCTGGTGCGTCGAAAACGGGCCAGTACATTGTTGTAAACGGTCACGACGCAAAACGTGGCGTGGCCAATCACAATTGTCCAGAACGAAAACGGGATATCCACCAGGCTGATGGCCGAGCGCATGGCGATTCCAGTGACAATCCCGGGAAGGGCCAACGGCAGCACCAGCATGAAAGAGATTGCTTCCCTTCCAAAGAAGCTGTGCCGGTGCACGGCGGCCGCGGCCAGCGTTCCAAGGATGAGGGCCGCGAAGGTTGCCAGAACTGCAACCCTGACCGTGAGACCCAAAGCGGCCTGCATGTCGGGATTGCTGATCGCCTGCGGGATCCACTTGAGTGTTAGCCCCGGCGGCGGGAAGCTGTAGGCGGATTGTTCCGTCGTGAATGAATACAGGAATATCAGCCAAAGCGGCACGTGCAGAAAGAGCAGTGCGGCGGCGGCGGCGGCCTTCAGCCACCACGAGGAGGGCTCGCTGGCAGGCGCCGCACTGGCCCTAGAGGGCATCAAACGCTCCCAGCCTGCGGGCTATGAGGAGATAGGCGATCATGATGACGATGGGACCCATCGTAAAGGCGGCGGCAAGAGGAATATTGCCCGAGGTCCCCTGGTAGGTCAGCACCGCCTTTCCGATGAAGAAACTTGAGTTGCCAAAAAGCGACGGCACAATGAAGTCGCCAAGCGTAAGCGAAAACGTGAAGATCGAGCCCGCCACAACGCCGGGAAGGGCCAGCGGCAGGATCACGGTGCGGAACGCTTGCGATGGCTTGGCACCCAGATCGCCGGAGGCCTCCACGAGGGATTTTGGGACCCGCTCCAACGCCGTCTGAATGGGAAGGATCATATACGGCAGCCAAATATAGACAAAAACCAGGAAGATGCCGGTCGTCGAGACTGCCAGCGAGGGCCCACCCACCACAGGCAGTTGAAGATAGCCCTGCAGGATTCCATCCAGGTGCAGCAGCCCGGTAACCCACGAGACGATCCCCTCTTGCGCAAGAATAAGTCTCCACGAATAGACACGCACCACGTAGCTGGACCAGAGCGGCAATGTAACAGCCAGATACAGCAGGGTCTTCACTCTGGGCGAGGCGAACCGCGCCATGTAGTAGGCAAGCGGGAACGCAATAATGATACAGGCCAGTGTCACGCAGATTGCCATCAGAGCGGTGCGCGAGAAGATCTGCAGGTTCGTGGGGATCAGGAGTTTTGCATAGGTCTGCAGCGTAAACTGCCGGACCACCTTGCCGGTGAAACCGTCGAGGGAGAAGAAACTATTGAGAAGCATGGCTGCCAGCGCACCCAGGTACGCCACGACAAACCAAATCAGCGGTGGCAGCAAGAGAATCCCAAGCAGCACCCTTGGGTGACGGTAGAGATAGTTGGAGAGGCGATTCATGCCGTCATGTTCCCATGTACCGGACGTGCTCCTTCTTCCACGTCAGGCGCACTTCCTGGTTACGCGCACGCATCACGTCCATGCTTGTGCTTCGAAGGTTTTGCTCCACGACCACCACGTCGCCGCCCCCGTCCAGTTCGACCAAATAGCGCGTGTACAGACCGAGATAGACAACGTCCCGCACGCGGCCGTCGACAGAGAATTCGTCGTCCGGGGCGTCCATGGACCGCTGAGAGAGGTGGATCTTCTCTGGACGAATGGAAAATCGCGCCTCCGATCCTGTGATCCGGCTGGCAAGTTCACCGCCAATAAGATTCGACGTTCCGACGAAGCCCGCGACAAACGGAGTGGCAGGGTGCTCGTAGACGTCTGCGGGGCTGCCCACCTGCTCCACTTTGCCAAGGTTGAAGACCGCAATGCGGTCGCTCATGGTCAGAGCCTCTTCCTGATCATGCGTCACGAAGACAAACGTTATTCCCACACGCTTCTGGATGTTCTTCAGCTCCACCTGCATTCCCTGCCGCAGCTTCAGATCAAGCGCACCCAGTGGCTCATCGAGCAGCAGCACGCGGGGTTGATTGATCAGTGCCCGCGCCAACGCGACTCGCTGGCGTTGGCCCCCGGATAGCTGGGACGGCCTGCGGTAGCCTAAGCCTGGAAGTTGCACCAGGTCAAGCATCTGATCCACGCGTTGGGTCCGCGTCTTCTTCGGGACTTTCTTGATCATCAGGCCGTACGCGATGTTCTCATCCACGGTCATGTGTGGAAAGAGGGCGTAGTCCTGAAAGACTGTGTTGACGGGGCGCTCATAGGGAGGCAGATTCGAAACGTCCTGCCCGTAAAGATAGATGCGGCCCGCGGAGGGCCGATCGAATCCCGCTACCATTCGAAGGCACGTGGTCTTACCTGAACCGGATGGCCCCAGCATGGAAAAGAATTCACCATCCCGGATTTCGAGGTCCAACTCATCGACGGCCCTGACCTCGCCGAAATGGCGGCTCACCTTTTCGAACTGGATTGCCGAGTCCCTCATCACTGCCCTCGCAATGGTGCCGGCCGCGCCCCAGAGCAGGGCGCGGCCGGCTTTCCAAGCACGAACTACTGGCCGACGATCGAGGTGAACGTCTCCACCCACTTGTCGTAGGTCACACAATCGGTCTGCCCGTTGCCACAGTCGGCAATCGGAGTCTTCCAAAACGCGATCTGGTCGAAGTCCTCGTAGCCGTTGGTCTTACAACCATCGGGTCCCAGGAGTTCGCTAGACGTGCAGCCTGCCGGCACCGCTGGGTTCGAACCAAACCAGGAAGCCACGTCGCCCTGCACCTTGGGATTCAGGGAGTGCTCGATCCACAGGTAAGCGCAATTCGGATGCGGTGCCTTGGACGACATCATGGTGGTATCCGCCCAGCCCGTCGCGCCTTCTTGCGGGATTGTGCTGGCAATTGGCTGGCCGTCCGCCACGAGCAGGTTCACCTGGAGTGGCCACGAGGGAGCCGCGACGAAGCCCTCAGTCTTGAAATCCTCGACCTCCGCTGCGTAGTCCCCCCAATACTTCGAGGCGATCTTGCGCTGCTCTTGCAGCAACGCCACGGCGGCATCAAATTGGGGCTGGGTCAACTCGTATGGATCGGTGATCCCCAATTCCGGGTTGTGGGCCTTCAAGTACACGGCGGCATCAGCGATATAAATGGGGCCCACATAGCCCTGGACGCGGTCCTTGTTGCTCTTGCCGTCCGGCAGGGTCATTTCTTTGAAGACCACATCCCAGGACGTAGGCGCCTGCGGGAAGACGTTCGTGTTGTACATCAGGACGTTGGCGCCCCATTGATAGGAGACCCCGTAGTGCTTCCCGTCGACCGTATGCCATGGCGCATTCTGCAGCCGAGGATCAACAGTGCTATAGGAGGGGACGCGGCTGATGTCGACTTCCTGAACAGATCCCCCATAGATCAACCGAAGACTGGCGTCACCGGATGCCGTAACAAGGTCGAAGCCTCCGCCGTTCATCAGCTGCACCATCTCGTCTGAGGTGGCAGCATCTTTCACTTTGACCATACAGCCCGTGTCTTTCTCAAACCCCGTGACCCAGTCATAGTTGGGGTCATTGGCGCCGCGCTCAACATACCCGGCCCAATCCACGATATCCACCTCGCCCTCGGGTCCCGACACCGCCGGTGCCGAAGTTGCGGCAGGTGCCACCGTGGCGGCGGCTGCCTCGGTAGGCGCGGCCGCCTGAGGGGCCGGGGCCTCCGTCACGGCGCTTCCGCACGCCGCCAGGAGCAGGCTCAGCATCGCCAGGGCGGCGACGCTCCTGAATACTGCAAGTCTTGAATGCATGCTCTCTCTCCGTCTATTCCCGATATGAACTACGAGTCCGGTCCCGTCAATACCATTAGTGAAGGCTTTCACCTCCTTGCGCCGGTGATTGTCCGATTCTGACGGCTGACACCACGGCGCGGCGATAGCGCTACATTATATGGATTCTGGGTAGCGCGTCAATCGACTGCGGGTGATTGTGCAAGCTCAGAGAAGACCTAGCGGGGGTATGCCAACTGGACCAGCGACCTGAAGACGGCCTGTGCCTGGGGCATCTCCTCGGCGGTATATGCCAGGCGCAGACCATCCCGCTTGACGCCCGGCAGCAACCCGGCCCGATCAGCCATATCTGAGGCCTGGAGTTCCACAACGACGTGGATGGGCGGTTTGATCACGTAAGGCGCGGGGGCGTCCTTCTTCGAGAGGCGCTCCACGGCTTGCCGTGCGGCGGCCTCTATCAGGGGCACCGTGACGGCGGGCGGCTGGCAATCCGCCGCAAAGCGCCCTGTAGCGCGTTTCACGGCCACTGTGATGATGGACGGAACTAGCTGCGAAATCTGGTTGCACGCGGCCTGGTCTCCGGTTGCCATTAGGATGGGAACGCCGAAGTGACCGGCAAGTGCAGCATTCAACGTGTACTCCCCTGCAAGCTGGTCGTTAAGCCAGACGTTGCGAACGCAGGTTGTCGACCAAGTGTGATCCAACACCGCCTGCGGCGTTCCCTGGCGGGCATGATAGCCGACAAGCATGGCCCCATCCATGCCGCCATCAATCCCCTGCATCATGGACATCGGCGAGGGCGATCCCGAATTGAGCCTGGCCCTTGCATCCAGGTCTTCGACGAGGATATTCGACCCATCCCAGTGCCCGTCTGTGACGCAGACCTCGTGCGCGCCGCCCTGAAAAGCCCCGCTCACGGCCGCATTGACATCCGCGGTCATCAAGCGTCGAAAGCGCGAATATTCGGGATGTCCGGGCGTCACTTGATCCCACGTCGTCACGCCTGTGATGCCTTCCATGTCGGCCGAGACAAGTATGTTCATGTTGTTTTCCGGGGCGATTGGCTAATTCTATCAGACCCGATCCGTGAAATCGAGGCCCTCGAGGGTTGCACGGTATAATCAGGCGGCCTCCGGAGGCAGCATGAGTCAGGTCCTTTTCCCTCTAAGCGATGAGCACAGGATGATTCAAGACACGGCACGCGATTTTGCCTCACGCGCGATTGCGCCTATCGCCGCACAATTCGATGAGAGCGGCGAATTCCCTCATGACACAGTCAAGAAAATGGGAGAAATGGGCTTTATGGGCGTAGAGGTGCCTGAGCAATACGGCGGCGCGGGCATGGATACGCTGGCGTACGTGCTCGCCCTGGAAGAGATTTCAAGGGCTGACGCTTCGCACGGCGTGATCATGTCGGTCAACAATTCGTTGTATTGCCACGGGATCCAGAAATTCGGCACAGAGGCACAGAAGGAGCGATTCCTGCGCCCGGTCGCCTCGGGACAGTCGATAGGCGCGTATGCCCTGACCGAGCCGATGTCGGGGTCCGATGCAGGAACGATGAGGAGCCGGGCGGTGCGGGAGGGCGATTCCTACAGACTGAACGGCAGAAAGTCTTGGGTCACCAGTGGTCCTGTCGCGGAGTACGTGCTGACCTTCATGGCCACCAATCCAGATCTTAAGCAGAAGGGCGTCAGCGCCTTCCTGATCGACACGAAGAACGCTCCGGGTTTCAGCCGGGGAAAGAAGGAGCCGAAGCTGGGCATCCGGGCTTCCTGCACCAGCGAGCTGCTATTCGAAGACTGCCGAATCCCGGCCGACCAGCGACTGGGCAACGAAGGGGAGGGCTTCAAGATCGCGATGACCGTGCTGGACGCCGGGCGCATCGGTATTTCGTCACAGGCGCTGGGGATTGCGGAGGCGGCCTACCAGGCGAGCGTGCTGTACGCGCGCGAGCGAGAGGCTTTTGGTCAGAAGATCGGTCAATTCCAAGGCATCGGCTTCAGGATCGCGGACATGAAAACACGCATCGAGGCGGCGCGCCTGCTCACATACAATGCAGCCATGGCCAAGGAGCGTTCAAAGTCGGCCGGTGGGCGTTATACGCTTGAGGCTTCGATGGCCAAGCTATTTGCGTCTGAAACGGCGATGTTCTGCGCCCACGCTGCCATCCAAATCCATGGAGGCATGGGCTACAGCCGAGAGTTGCCCGTGGAGCGGTACTTCCGGGACGCGAAGATTACGGAAATCTATGAGGGCACCAGCGAGATCCAGAGAGTGGTGATATCACGAAGTGAATTGGGGGTCATCTAGTGCTTCCAGGCGGATCGCTTATGAAGACTCACTGGCAGTGAAACTTGAGCAGCGTCTTCCGTATCGCGGTTGATTTCATTGATGCCGGCATTCTCGAGAGGGACCTGGTCGGGGAGTTGAGCCTTCCGCCGATCACGACGCGTCGGCGCTGGCTGGAATGGCAGGTACTGCTCCTAGCAGTAACGTTCTATTGTCTGCCCTTTGTGGACCTCAAGACATCCAATCGCCTTCCCGGCAACGAGTCTGAGGTGTTCCAGTCCTTCGATCAAATGCTGATGATCACCTACTCAAAGATCGAGGCGGGCCGGCCCGCGGACATGTTCGACGGCGACTTCTACTCCCTCGTTCGCGGCATCGAAGCCAATCCATTTGTCGTGGACCTAGACTTTCCAGAGCCCTTCACGACCAGTGGCTTGAGCGCCGACTTCGGGCATATGAGGCTCACCCTCAAAGTGGATCCGCATCTGCAGGGCGCGGCGGCGCCCCTTCATTTCGAGGCTACCAGCTTGACTGATGTAGGCGAGCCCCACGTTGAACTGCCATTCTCCGGCGGTCCCTATCTAGTCAGGCGCGTCCATGTTGAAATCATTGACCTGGATCTGGCTGCCGATGATCCAGCCAAGATCCACATTCGGGAACTAAGGTTCAATCCTTAAGGAATCAATGAAGGCCGTCCTGTTTTGCGAACACGGCGCCGCCGAGGTTCTGCAATACGCGGACTTTCCAACGCCCAAAGCCGGCGCCGGAGAGGTCCTGGTAAGGCTTCGAGCTGCTGCCCTGAATCGCATGGACGTCACGGTGCGCAAGGGATGGCCAGGGATAAAGCTGACCCTGCCGCACATCAATGGTGCGGACGGCGCGGGAGAGGTCGAGTCGCTGGGACCCGGCTCCACTCGTTTCCATGTCGGCGACCGCGTAGTTGTGAATGCAAACCTGGGATGCGGCCACTGCGACTTCTGCGCCGCGGGATGGGACAACATGTGCCGGGATTGGCATCTCCTTGGAGAATCGGTTCCAGGAACATACGCCGAGTACATATGCCTACCAGAACGGCAACTCTACAGGCTACCAAGCGATTTCGATTTTCATGCAGCGGCGGCCGCGGCGCTGGTTTATCAAACGGCATGGCATTCCCTGATTACTCGCGGCGGGCTCCGTCCCGGCGAAACGGTCTTGATCGTGGGCGCGGGTGGCGGTGTGAACACCGCCAGCATCCAGGTGGCCAAGCTTGCCGGAGCCCGCGTGATCGTGGTGGGATCGAACTCCGCGAAGATCGACCGCGCGCGGAGTCTGGGTGCCGATATCGTGATTGACCGCTCGCATGAAGAAGACTGGCCAATGGCCGCCTTTGTCGCCACGGGGCGGTTGGGGGTCGATGTTGTGGTGGACAATGTCGGATCTACTCTCATGTCCAGCCTGCGGACGCTGCGCAAGGGCGGCCGGCTGCTTACCGTTGGCAGCAGTGGCGGGCCACAAGTGGAAATTGACAACCGCTATGTTTTCTACCGGCACGTTTCGATCATTGGATCCACGATGAGCCCCCTGAGTGATTTCAAGACCGTCATGGATCTCGTGGTTCTCGGTAGGCTGAAGCCGGTGCTAGATAAGACCTTCGAATTAGCTGACGCGGCGGCGGCACAACGGCGAATGGAGAACGGGGAGCACTTTGGCAAAATCACCCTTCGCATTGGATAGCCGCATGCGCAGGAGAATCCCATGGTTTGAGATCCTGCTCACGATCGTGTTCCTGAGCGCGACGGTGTATGCGGCCTTTTCAGATGGCTACAATCTGCCGAATCGCTGGTTCATACGTGATGATGCCTACTACTACTTCAAGGTGGCTCAGAACATAAGTGAGGGGCATGGCAGCACCTTTGACGGGCTGCACGCCACCAATGGCTACCACCCGCTGTGGCTGTTGATCTGCATACCCGTGTTCGCCCTGGCCCGCTTTGATCTGATATTGCCTCTTCGGGTGCTCGCCCTCATCATCGGGCTGCTTCAAGTAGGCGCCGCGATTCTCCTGTATCGGCTCGTGAGGGACGCGGTGTCGACGGCGGCAGGGGTCCTGGCGGCGTGCTTCTGGGCATTCAACAGCCACATTTTGGTGTTCCTCTACAAGACCGGCGTCGAATCCAACATTGCGCTTCTCTTGCTGCTGCTCCTGCTCACCCTGCTGTTTCGCTTCGAACGGACCTGGCGCCAGGCCAGCGGCAAGCCATCGCAGATTGCCGGCTTCGGGATCCTGGCTGCACTTGTGACGTTCGGGCGGCTGGATCTCGTTTTTTTCGCGCTCAGCGTGGGCATATGGATCGTGTTCCGCCGCTCGGCTTTGCGCTATTTGCTCTCCCTGGACATTCTGGGGTTGGTCGTCGCCAGCGTGTCCGCGTACCTGGCGCGCCTGGGTTTCACCGCATACTATGCCGTCAGCAGCTCCGCGGCCATCGTGCTAGTCATCTCCCTTGCAGTGAAGATCCCCATCTTGTACGGACTGGGACTCTACACGCCGCCAGCTCAGTGGAAACCCGTGAGTTTGACTGGCAGACTTCTGCTGGCGACAGTCCTTGGCACTCTGATTCTGGCAGTCGTCTTGTGGGCAGGCCAGGCGCTGGGTATGCTTCCACCGTTTTCGCGGGCAATCCTGCTTCTCGATGCGGGCCTGAGCTTCGCAGCGGTCTTCCTGATCCGCTTCTTTGCCTACACGTTCCGTCTAAAGTCCACTCAAGAGAGGGATGTCCGTCCGTTAAGCGAGTTGCGATCGCAATGGCCAGGGTGGCTGCGCGATGGTCTTAGGTACTATGGGATTCTCGCCGGCGCCCTGGCCGCGTATATGCTGTGGAATCAGCTCACGTTTGGAACACCAACTCCGGTCAGTGGACAAATCAAGCAGTGGTGGGGCTCGTTCACGCACAGTATTTACGGCAGCGCGGCGGCCAATTGGCTCACTTTCTTTGCCCTCAATCCGTTCAGTGACTTCAATGCCTGGGCGCCACCGACGACCGTGCTGAGCGACCTGAGCAATCGGGTGCTCTACGCGGAGGGAACGGGATTTGGGAATCCCCGGTGGCGGGCATCTTTTGCGGTCGTGCTTGTCATCGCCTCGGTTGCAGCCTGTCTCATACTCGCCTTGAGAAGGCGCCAGACTGTCCGTGCCGCGGTGCAAACTGGGATGATCCCCTTATTCGTCGGCAGTTGGCTACAGATCCTGGCCTACAATATCCCAGGGTACGCATCCCCGAAGGAATGGTACTGGTTGACAGAGCCGGTATTGCTGGTGATCCTGGGTGCCCTGCTCCTAAATGCAATCTTCGAAGTCGGAATCAGAAAGTGGAAGATGACCAGAGTCGTGCTTTGGATTCTGGTGTCTTGGTTTGCTGCAAGCGGAGCCTACACGTATTGGCGCGATGCGTACTTCCTCAGCCCGTATGGCCTTCATCCGAGGGATACCCCTTACACCGACGTGATCCCGTTTCTCGAGAGCCACACGGAGGCCGGCGCTATCATCGGGATGACAGGCGGGGGAAACGTCGGCTACTTGATGCCCGGTAGGACGATCGTCAACATGGATGGATTAATCAATAGCCGGTCGTACTTTCTGGCTTTGCAGGCCGGCACGGGCGCCGACTACCTCTACGAAACCGGAATGAGATACGTATTTGCCAACCCTAATCTACTGGATGCCAACCCTTATCGCGGGCAATTTTCCACCCGGCTGCAGCCGGTGGTGGACTGGGGAGGCAAGGACTTGCTCCGACTGCTCCCCCACTCGGGGCAGTAGTGCAGGATCGTGCGTAGACGAAAAGTTCGCCGAAATCTACATGAAGAGGCAAGGGCGCCTGCCGCTGAGAATAACTTTGATCCTGGCTGTGGTGTTATCTAGCACAGCTTGGAACATCGTGCGCGTTTGGACGGGGATTGCGTGGAGCCGGTCGCTTGCGTCCTATGCTCGGGATCCCGGACCGCTGTACGTGGCCTTGAGCGGCGGCGCCTTTGCTGTCTTGGGATCAGGCATTCTCTGGGGGTTCTGGCGCCGAGCGCCCTGGGCACCGACGGCCCTTCTGTTCGGAGCCTGGATCTACGTCCTGTGGATCTGGGCTGACAAGCTCATATTCCAGACGCAGCAGCGGGCCAACTGGCCGTTCGCAGCCGTGTTGACCGCTGCATTCCTGGGATGGGCGACGGCGGTTGCTCTGGACAAGAACAACCAGGCGTACCTCGGAAAAGAGGCCAATGAACGGGAATTCCAGAAATAGTCGTCTGCATGAGCTGCGCAGCGCCTCGCGTCTGGGTGGCGGCCAGGCGCGCACTGAGGCCCAGCACAAGAAGGGACGTCTGACCGCGCGCGAGCGGATCGACCTGCTCCTCGACAAGGGCTCCTTCAGGGAGGTTGACTCCTTCGTGGAACACCGCACACACGATTTCAACCTCGATGACCAGAAGTTCGTAGGGGATTCAGTCGTGACCGGATGGGGGACGATTGAAGGGCGGCTGGTCTATGTGTTCTCACAAGACTTCACCGTGCTGGGAGGCTCATTGGGTGAAGTCCATGCGGCCAAAATCTGCAAAATCATGGATATGGCCGTGAAGAATGGGGCACCGATGATTGGGTTGAATGACTCCGGCGGCGCGCGTATCCAGGAGGGAGTGGTCTCATTGGGCGGCTATGCCGACATCTTCCTGCGCAACACACTGGCCTCGGGCGTCATTCCCCAGATTAGCGTGATCATGGGTCCGTGCGCGGGCGGGGCCGTCTATTCGCCGGCCTTGACGGACTTCATCTTCATGGTCCGCAATTCCTCCTACATGTTTGTCACGGGCCCTGAAGTCGTAAAGGCTGTCACCCATGAGGACGTGTCTCTTGAGGACCTGGGTGGGGCAGGGGTGCATTCGGAGAAATCCGGGGTGTGCCACGTAGCTGGGGACAACGAGGGTGACACTCTCTACATGGTCAGAAAGTTGCTGGGATACTTGCCTCAGAACAACATGGAGGACCCGCCTCTGGATCAGGTTCAGGACGATCCTCTGCGCATGGATCCAGCGCTGGATGGCCTCGTGCCCGCCTCTCCCGACAAGCCCTACGATGTCAGGGAGATTATCGGGAGAATTGTGGACAGTGGCCAGTTCTTTGAGATCCACGAGAACTTCGCGGCCAACATCGTCGTGGGATTCGCCCGGCTCGCCGGCCATTCAGTGGGTATCATCGGTAATCAGCCGATGGTTCTCGCCGGTGTGCTGGATATTGATGCAAGCGAAAAGGGCGCCCGTTTCGTCCGGTTCTGTGATGCCTTCAATATTCCGCTGATTACGTTCGAGGATGTTCCGGGATTCCTGCCCGGCACCAACCAGGAGCACCATGGCATCATTCGGGCCGGAGCCAAACTCCTGTACGCGTACTGCGAGGCGACGGTGCCCAAGCTCACCGTCATCACGCGCAAGGCATACGGGGGGGCCTACTGCGTCATGTCCTCGAAGCACATCCGAAGTGACGTGAACCTGGCATGGCCGAGCGCCGAGATCGCCGTGATGGGTCCGGAGGGAGCCGTGAACGTCATCTTCCGGAAGGAGATTGAGCAGGCCAGCGATCCGCTGCAGCGCAAGGCTGAACTCGTCGCCGAGTACCGCGAGAAATTTGCGAATCCGTACATCGCGGCACAACGGGGATTCATCGATGACGTGATCGAGCCGAGGGAAACACGTCCGCGGCTCATCAACGCCCTTGAGATGCTTCAAAACAAGCGCGACTCCAATCCGCCCCGGAAGCACGGCAATGTCCCCCTTTAGCCGTAACTTGCACGCCTGCGGGCAGGAGATACTGAATGTTTAAGAAAGTGCTGGTCGCCAATCGGGGAGAGATCGCGGTACGGATCCTCCGTGCCTGCCGCGAGCTGGGCCTGGGATCCGTCGCCGTCTACTCGGAGGCGGATCGCAGCGCCCTGCATGTCCGCTATGCCGATGAGGCGTACTTGCTCGGACCTGCGCCATCGCGCGATTCATATCTGCGCGGCGACAAGATCATTGACATAGCGCGGAAGTGTCACGCGGACGCCATCCATCCCGGTTATGGGTTCCTGGCAGAGCGGGAGTCTTTCGCTGCAGACTGCGCGGACGCCGGCATCGTGTTCATAGGTCCGAAGCCCTCTGCGATCGCCGCCATGGGAGACAAAATGGTAGCGCGAGAAACAGTTCAGGCGGCGGGCGTGCCGATTGTTCCAGGGACGGAGGGCACCGGTAGCCTGACCGACGCCGAGTTGCTGGCGGTCGCCAAGAATATCGGCTTTCCCCTGCTTGTCAAGGCGTCCGCCGGCGGCGGTGGAAAGGGCATGCGCGAAGTCACGTCGCTGGAAGAGATGCCGGCGCTGCTCCAATCCGCCCGGCGTGAGGCTGAGTCATCGTTTGGCGATGGGAGCGTCTATCTCGAGAAGCTGGTCGAAGGAGCACGGCACATCGAGATCCAGATCCTGGCCGATCAGTACGGCAACGTGATCCACCTCGGCGAACGTGACTGTTCTCTACAGCGGCGTCATCAGAAGCTGATCGAGGAATCGCCGTCGCCGTTCATGGACGATGAATTGCGTTCGAAAATGGGTGAGGTGGCCGTCAAGACCGCCATGGCCGTCCAGTACGTGAGCGCCGGTACGATCGAATTCCTGGTGGATAAGGACAAGAACTTCTATTTTCTCGAGATGAATACCCGGTTGCAGGTCGAACATCCGGTGACCGAGGTGGCGACAGGCGTGGATATAGTGGCGGAGCAGATTCGGATCGCGCGTGGCCGCCAGTTAAGCTACGTGCAGGATGACATCCACTTCCGCGGGCACGCACTGGAGTGCCGTATCAACGCCGAGGATCCATACAACGGCTTCCTGCCATCGACGGGGCGGATCACGCACAGCCTTCTTCCCACTGGCCCCGGAATCCGGGTTGACACCGGCGTCTACCCCGGCTTCGAAATCACGCCTTTCTACGATCCGATGATCGCCAAAGTAATTGCATGGGGCGAGACGCGCGGCCAGGCCATCCTTCGCATGCGGCGCGCATTGGAGGAGTATCGAATCGTCGGCGTGCGCACGAACATCCCCTTTCACCAGATGATGATGGACTCGCACCGGTTCATGGGAGGGCAATACGACACGCGCTTCGTGGAACAGCGCTTCTCCATCCCCACGTCCCAGGGCGAAAGCGGAACCTACCACCCCGAGATCGCGGCCGTTTTCGCGACGCTCGTGACGCACAGTGCAACCCTGCGATCGGCCGAATTCGTGATGCGCAACGAACGCGACACGAGCAACTGGAAGTGGATGGGGCGCTGGGAGCGCATGCACCGCTAGGAGTTTCTCTGTGAAGTATGTAACGACAATCGGCGGCACGGATTTCACCGTGGAGGTCGTGGACGCTCATCATGTGAGCCTCAATGGCACTCTGATGGATGTCGACTTCGAGAACATCAGCGGCCAGCCCGTGTACTCGCTCGTGATAGATGGAATGTCGTACGAGGCGTACGTCTATGAGGGCGAAGAGGAGTTGCAGGTGCTACTCCTCGGGCACCAGTATCCGGTACAAGTCGAAGACGAACGGGAAAAGCGTCTCAAGGCAGCGGCCGGTGGCAGAGTGTTTGAGGCCGGCGAATTCCATCTTAAGGCCCCCATGCCCGGGCTCGTTGTGGCAATCCCGGTGCAACAGGACGAGCAAGTGACCAAGGGGCAGGTGCTGCTAATCCTGGAATCAATGAAGATGCAGAATGAGTTAAGGGCTCCCCGGGACGGCAAGGTGGTGCGCATTCGCGTCAAGCCGGGCGAAACCGTGGAGCAGCGACAGACCCTGCTGACCGTTGCCTAGGTGCGGTCGATGGCGCCGACGGGCCGAGAGACCGAGGTCAAGTTCTACCTCCAGCACCCCCATGCCTTGCCTTCACGCATTCTCGACACGGGTGGTCGGCTGCACACGCCACGCACCCATGAATTCAATCTCCGATTTGACACAGCCGGAACTGGGCTTCGGGGCTCGGGACGCGTACTCCGTCTCCGGCAAGATCAAAGAGTCCATCTGACGTACAAGGACAACGCCGAAGAGGTGGACGGCGCCCTTCGGCGCAGAGAGATCGAACTTGTCGTGGACGATTTCGAGCGCGCCAAGGAACTGCTCCGAGCTCTGGACTACCAAATTGTGTTCGCCTACGAGAAATTCAGGACGATCTTCGAGCACGGAGTGGCCCAAGTAATGCTGGACGAACTCCCGTACGGCCACTTTGTGGAAATAGAGGGCGAC
>Ga0214473_10005768_pt1 | contig 14819 bp, 23 predicted proteins | sample RVTome_7_FD_203509 | JGI IMG/M metagenome (GOLD analysis project Ga0214473, IMG submission 203509) | Soil microbial communities from uranium-contaminated site in the Upper Colorado River Basin, Wyoming, United States - RVT98D197 | ecosystem: Environmental > Terrestrial > Soil > Contaminated >... | reverse complement strand
GAATCACGTCCATGATCCCGGCCAGGTAGGGCGCCGTCTCGGTGCGCCAGCGGGCCCCCCGCGCCGCGCTCGATTCCGGCAGCATCCGGTGCGCGTCCGCCCACTGGGTGACGGTGTACCTGGGCGGCGGCGCGATGGCGCCGAGCCATGCCTGGATCGCGGACGAGGCAGCATGATCGTCGGGGCTCACTGTTGCTCAAGGAGTTCCAGTCTGGTCTTCCACCTGGACATCTCCTCCATGGCTTCATGGAGGTACGCTTCCAGCCGCGGGCGATTGACCGCCTCGACAACGCCCATCTGCACGAGGCGCGACGGCATCGCGAGCAGCTTCGCCCGGACCGCGCCGATGACCGCCTTCCCGTCGCGCACGACCTCGTCGCGGGGGAGCAGGTCGCGCCGCTTGCTGGCGATGTCGAGCATCGTCCGGGCCGTCTGCGCCCGCGCCAGCCGGGCCCGCTCCTCGCCGAGATTCAGCGACGTGGACGGCGCGTCCCCTCCGCCCACCACGAGCTTTTGCTGTTGCTCCCGCCAGGCGAGCACGGCATTGAGGTTGTACTTCGATTCGACGCCACGCCCCCCGCGGTAGTCGACCGGCATCCCCATGGCGGACCATTTGGTGATCCGCATGGGCGTGACCCCCAGCGCCGCCGCCAGCTCCGACCGGCCCAGGATCGTGCCCTTGCCTTTCTCCGCCCTGCCGCCTTTGGCTTTCATTTCGCGTTTCAACATACCATACATCCGTTCCAGTTATCTTCAGCCCCCTGCCGATTTGCCTTGACCTAGTACGTAGTACGTACTATATTCCGCTCAGATAACGCAACCCGCCCGGCTGACACCGGGCCAGCAAGGAGCGGACGATGGGCTCGGAAATCCAACCGAACGAGACCTGCGCACAGTTTTTCAGACGGATGGAGAACCCACATGGAATAGCGGTCCTCGTGTGGCACGAAGGGCAGGCCGAACTGTGGCTGCATCGCCTCCCGGGCGGCGCGATCTGCATGGATGACCAGAGTTGCTGCCCGACGGTTCCGGTGGGTAAGAGGAATGCACAGCGAGTTGTCGATGAATGGAAACAATCTGTAGAGTGGGATAGGGAGGTCTCCTAACATGGCCACGCCCAAACGCACCGTCACCATGTACCGTTGCGATGGATGCGGGCACACCTGGTTGCCACGCAAGGCAACGCCGCCTAAGATATGCCCGGTGTGCAAGCGCAACCTGAAAACCGGGAGGAGATAATGGCGACACCCGAGCTCAATCCCGATGGCGTCAGCGTCAAGGGCTGCTCGATGATCTACGCCCCCAACGGCCAGGGGGGGGAATACGCCCCCCTGGCCGCGAATCCGTACCGAGGCTGCGGGCACGCTTGCGCCTACTGCTACGTCCCGAGCGTCCTCAAGATGGACCGCGCGGAGTTCGACGCCGGCGCCGTCCCCCGGCAGGGATACACCAACGCGCTCATCCGGGACGCGCGAAAGTATCAGGCCCTCGGCATCACCGAGCAGGTCATGTTGAGCTTCACCACCGACCCCTACCACCGCGGCGACACCTCGCTCACCCGCCAGGTCCTGGGCCTGCTCAAACTGTACGGCCTCGGCATCTGCACCCTGACCAAGGGCGGGGCCCGGGCGCTCCGGGACCTGGATCTCTTCCGCTCGGCGCGCGACGCCTTCGCGTCCACCCTCACCAGCCTGGACGATGATTTCAGCCGCAAGTGGGAGCGTCAAGCATCGCTCCCCGGCGACCGCATCGCCACGCTCCGCCGATTCCACGAAGCCGGGATCTTCACCTGGGTTTCCCTCGAGCCCGTCCTCGACACCGAGGCCACCAAGGAGATCATCCGGCAGACGCACGGCTTTGTGGACCTCTACAAAGTCGGCCGCGTGAATTATATCGGGCTGACCAAGACCACGGACTGGGAACGATTCACGGCCGAGGTCTTGGACGTGCTGCACCAAGTCGGCGCCCCCCACTACATCAAGCGCGACCTCCAGCCGTACCTGCCGGCGGGCTATGCAAACCCAAAGCGCGTCTCGCAACATCACACGCCCTCGAACGTGATCGCCGCGTAGTACAGGCGAGCGGGCGCCGGGCCGATCGCCTCCCACTGCTGAAGAATCCTCACGCCGGATCGTGTGGCAAATCGCGCCAGCGCGATCCGACGAAGCACTTCTGTGCCTCTCTGGGATTGATTTTCCCCATCAGGGCGCGTGCCTACAAGCTCATCCAGGGCCGGCGTTGATCGGGCAAAATGGGAACGAATCGTGGAGCCATCAGTAATCACGATGGCGCCCTTCTCTCCCCCTCCCCATTTCCGCCGCGCCGCCAGGATAAGCACCTGCTCCCATGGCGATCCGAAGGCGTCGAAATCGAACACGTTGAAGTCGCGGAGATCGAGAGACCGAAGAAGCCTCCGGTTGTCGCAGACAAACCGCACGGGATCCCCGGGCGCCCAGGGAGCACTGTCGCACGGGACATATCCCTTCGCTCGCCGCCACACGGCGCCGTACATCACGGCGCATCCGCAGAAGGCATCCAGGACCCGCGCCGGCGAGACGTGATCCAGCACGTGCTGGCGCAGCGCAACCTTCACGCTCAGCGCGCGGGTCGTATTGAGGATCTTCGGCCTCGCCACTATCCCGCCTCCGTCGTGCCAAGGTTCACACTCACACCGGGAATCTTCTTAAGGCTGTCCGCCAGCGCCTGGAGGGCCTGCCTCTGCCTCGGAAGCGGCCCAGTGACGTTCATCCAGAATCGGTCCGTGACGTCAGAGACGGGGACATCGTGCGGTTGAATCTCCTCAGCGACCCCGGAAGAATCCGGCGGATCGAATCCGGTTCCGATCAGCGCATCCTGGCTCCCCAGATCTGCGAGCAATGCATCGAGCTTTGCCGAGTCGTAGCCGCCCATATCCTGCGTGCGGTTGTGGGCCAGGGCGTACCGCTCCTGAGTCAGGCGATCATCGGTAAACCAGATCACCGGCACGAGCCAGGCCCCGCGCTGTACCACGACGAACGGCGGGGGCGCCGCCCCTTCGGCCTTCAGCGCGAGGAGACAACTCACGCGGCCGTGCCCCTCCTCGATCTCCCCCGTCTTCCGATTCGCCGCAATCGGATCCCGAAAGCCGAACGCCACCACCGATTCCCGGATCGCCTGATCCGCATGCGTCCTCGGATTCCGATCCCAAGACTCAAGCGACGCCACATCCACATACTCGACCGCAATCGGCTTCCGATGTGGCTTTTTCCCTCTTGCTCTTACCCGCATAGCACACCCTCCGAGCCAGTCAAATTGCGCATCCGGTGTGACCCGCGTGTGTGGGGAATGTCCAGGGACCCCTTTTTGGAGCTTATGGTGGGCGATCTGGGGCCGGGGGGATCGTATGTGTCGCGCGGTGCTGGGCCTCGGCGAGGATGGCGCCGAGTCGAGTCGGCTCGCGCTTTCGTTTCTCGTGGGACTCGAGTTCCAACTCGATGCGGTACTGCTGGTACTCTCGACGGAGAACGTCCCGGGCATACGCCCAGACCTCGGCAATCTTCGGCCAGCGGTCTTTAATGCCGCAAAGGATCTTCAGGGCATCGTCAACCGGCAACCCTGCTGACACGCATCTTTGGAGGAATGCCCAGGGTTGGAACGGTCTTGGCTTCGCCGGCAGGGATGTGATCGCGCTGCAGATGGACTTCGCGCGCATTGCCTGCTCCTTAGACAGGACAATACTCAGGGCCCTTCCGTTTCCACGGCTGTGAGAGCGAGCCGAAGGATCGCCCCCGGCGGGGCCATCCGGACTCTTTGGGGAACCTACGGAGGGGTTCTTAGTACTTGTACTTGGGGAAGGGGATGTAGCTGGTGCATGGCTGGCTCCGGGCTGGTGCAACTCCACCAGCCCACCACCAGCCGCGTGGCTGGTCTTCTGCTGGTCGTCTGGCTGTTGCATGGGCTGGTGCTTAATATAGCGACCGTATTGACGTTTGCCAGTTCGAGCCCGCGCCAACCCACCACGCTTTGCCATCTCATGGCTGGTGCGCTGGATGGCGAGTACCTGGCGACGACTGGGGTTGTAGTGCAAATAATCATGCACCAGCCAGCCGCCTTGGGCCGGCTCCCACAGCGCATTGCGCTGGCCAGGGAAGATCGTGGTCATCACCTGTGGCCAATCTGTCTCGAGCGCAGGGCGGCCGTCCACTGTCAGGCGCTCGAAGCCCACCAGGAGCATGGGCAAAACGTCAGTGGGAATGAAGCCGTCCGTCAGGTGCCGTGAGGCATAACAGCAGGCCCGCTCATGGAGCAGCTCGGCCAGCGGTCCGGCCGAGGCGGTCTTTGGATGCGTTGGGAATTCATCGTCGATCCGTACCCAGGACATAACCTCTCCACGCATACCATGGCCCACCCGAGGATCCGACCCCGGGCGGGCGCCCACCACTGACCGATCTGTGATTAGCGGCCGCCGGCGACTCCCCCGGGCGTGGGTTTCGGCCTCGTCGGCTTCGGCTTACCCCTCAGACTCTGGATCGCTCCATCCACCCACGCGTCGGCCGACGCCAGATCCGCGAGGTAAGTGATCCCCCGGATGGGGCGGCGGATGGAATCCCGCGCGAAGCGTAGGCAGCGCAGTGCCTCTTCCCGCCGCGCGATTCGCTCCCCGAGTCGCCTCAAGGCCATCTGGGTCATCGCTCCCATGGCTGGCGCCTCCTCTCGTCACCCCCGCCGGCAGATGTCCCGGACCAGCTCCATCGCGGGATCGAAGGCCATCCCGCCGCGCACGCATCGGGCGAACAGATCTTTGGCGGCGGCCGCCTCGGGGCCGGCGCAGAACAGACAGCCATTCACCTTGGCCTCTGGCGTGGCCGCGGGAGACAACGAGGCGCGGACCTTGCTGGGCCGGCCTAGCGTCCGCCTGCGATTCTTCCTCGTGCCCCGCGGACGCGATCCCGCCTCGGCGCCGGGGCGCTTGGGGCATGTGACATGCTCATGCCGGAAGAGCGATCCTGGCGGCATTGTCTTGGAGCAGTGTCGGCACGTCTTCAGGCGCTGGACGCTCGGGGTCGCAGCGGCCTTCGTCTCCGGGCCTGTCGCGGGTGGCATCGTCAGAACCTCCTTCTTCCGTGGGAGGCGTGGCGCCTCCAGGGGCGTAGCACTCGGGCCCACCAGGTCCTTGCCCCCGGCGTGGCAATCGCCGCAGATGCCCCCGATGAAATAGGATTTCTCATGGTGGCACTTCGGGCATTCGCGCATCAGAAAGGCGGCTCCGTGTGATCCTCGGCCCACCGCCGGCGCTGTGCGTGTTCGCAGGCCCGGCATTGGAGCGAGAAGACGCAGGCATTGATCCATCGGACGGTCCACCGCCCGCAATCCCGGCAGCGCGTGATCTTCAGCCGGCCAATGAACATCCGGACCTCAAACACCGCGGCCTGGATCCGGCTGAGCGGCAGCCACCACGGGGAGCTGTGGCGACCCACCCGCAGGAGCCGCCAGAACGTCTTCGGGGCATAGAGCAGAAACAGCCACAGCGCCGCCTCGTGGGCCAGGGCGTGGTCGCGCTCAACATGGCGGATGTAGCCCTCAATGGTCGGCCTGGCCAGAGGGGGCATCCGCGATCGCTGGCCTGTCGGGACATGAAATGTATATCCGCCCATCCGCCACCGCTGCAGGAGAACCCAGAACTCATCGAAGATTCCCGTCCCACCGCATTTCCCACAGTCATCATCGCAGCCCTCGAACCCGTAGCCCCAGCACTTCTTCTGGATGTGCTGGAGATCGTCGCCGAGGTGCGCGCCGTAGCGTCGCAGCACGCGCCCCTTGATGGCGTAGAATTCCCCCTTGCCCAGGATCGGCGGATCGGCATTGGCCTGCCACAGGAGCCAGGCCAGCATCCGAACAGTCACGCCCGACTCCGCAGGGAGGTGAGTTTCTTGCCTATATCCCACAACGGCTTCGCCGCCATCAGCAATTCCCGGTCCTCCTGCATGGCCTGGCCCTTCTCCCGGTATAGCGTCGGGTCCAGGAGGGGACCTATGGCGCCCGCCCGATCAATGGCGGCCAGGACGGCGTCCAGATCGTGCTGCAGGAGCATCCGGGCGGCCATCACCACCGACAAGACCGCCGCTTGGTAGTCACCTCCGTCCATGCAATCCTCCAAAGTAAGCCGCATTGACAGGAGACCCATCCGGGAGATTCATCGCAACACCTCACCCCTCCTCGAACAGCACCCCGGCCGCGCGGACCTTGCCGGCGCTCGGCTCCCAGAGACGGCGGGCGGACAGGCGCTGGAGATAGGTGTCGCGCGAGGAGCGTTTGTACCCCGTCGCTGTGTCGATCTCCTCACGGAACACCGCCTTCGGATGGGCGCCGATCAACACCCCCAGAATCCGGCGCTCACCTTCCGGCAGGCGGCGCATCCAGTGCTCCCGCAGCGCCTCGCCTGTCGGGAGGGGCTCGAATTCCGGCCCCAGGCTCGCCAGGCCGGCCGCCGTGGCCACGATCATCCGCCCCCGGTCCTCTACCAGGCCTCCGGACCGCAGCCGCTGGAGATAGGTGTCCCGGCTGCTCCGTCGGTACCCGGTGAGGATGGTGAGCTGCTCCCGGGTGGCGCCCTCCGGGTACTGCGCCACGGCGGTCAGAATCCTGGCCTCCCCCTTGCCGAGGTTGGTGGCCGCGGGCGAGCCTCGGGGGATCTCTCTCCGGGCCGCCACCGCCGGCGCCACAGTGAAGGGTGGATTGTGCTTCACGTCCACCTGGACGTCCACGTCTCCGTCCAGGGCGGCCTGCAGGCGCGTGAGCACCCTCCCGGCGTCCTTCCGGAGGCGCTCGAATTCCTTGTGCCGCTGCTCGATCTTGCCTTCCAAAAGGCGGAGTGAGGCCTGGACCGCCCCGTCAATCGCCTGCTGGATCGCGGCCTGGTCCACAGACTCCCCGGCCCGGCCAAAGAAGTCCTGGGCGTTGATGTGGATGATGAACCGCACGGCGTCCTCCAGCGCCGCCTTGAGCGCCTTCACCAGACCCGGGAGGCGAGCATCGGATTTCGGTGCCGGTACCGGCTGGGCCTTCTCCGCCTGTTTCAACTGCGCCTTCAGCGTTCGGTTCTCCGCCCGCAGCTCGGCCTCGCTCCGGGCCCGGTCCTCTGCCTCCTTGGGCAGATCGGAGAGCTTGGGCAGCAGGGCCTTGACCTTCTCCGGGGTCGGCGGCGGCTCCTGGGAGTACGTGGTCGAGCCCATCTCCGGGTGCGTGGTCTCGACCGGCCCCACCACCAGCATGACGCGCTCCGTGGACACGGCGCGCCCGATGGCGAAGAAGTGCCCGGGCTCCAAGACCCGGATCCGCTTCTTGAACTCGTGGCGGTCCTCACGGGAGACCGACAGCAGATCCACCGCCCGGTCAATGTCCACGTCCTCGAAGGTCGGGCCGATCAGGCGATTAAGCAGCTCCGCGCTGGCGTCCTTGTCCAGTTTGGCCAGCCGCTGCGTGGCCCACACGGAACAGAACCCGCGCTTCCGGCCGGTCGTGGCCAGGGAGATCATGGCCTCCTTGCAGCCCAGAATGGCTTCGCGCTCCCCCGGGCTCCCCGCCTTGGGGGTCTCCTGCGGACAGAACTTGTGGGCCTCGTCCACAATCACCACCAGGGGACGCCAGAGGTCCTTGGGGGCATCAATGATCGCCTCCAGGAACCGCCGCACCCACAGCCGGCGATCACTGGGCCGCGCCCGGAACGCCTCATACAGATCGCACACCGCCGAGGCGCGCAACTGCAAGAGCCGCTCGGCCACCAGGGCCGCCGACCGGGGATCCGCCGGCGTCTCGCCACCATTGCCGACCAGGACATAGCCGTACTTCTCGCGCAACGTGGCAAATTCCCCCTCGGGATCGATGAGGAACACGGGGATCTTCCTGTAGAGTTTCTCCGCCAAGAGCCGGATCAGCCAAGACTTGCCGCCCCCGCTGTTGGCCTGCACGAGCAGGCGCGTCCGGAGCAGGACGTCCAGGTCAATCTCGACCCGCCGCCGGTTCTCCGCATGCCCGAGCAGGATAGATGTCACGAGGTCTCCAGCCGGGTTTCCGTCTTCAGGGCCCGGGCCACCAGGCCGCCGTCCAGCAGCAGATCCATGAACCAGAGCTGGTCCACCTTATCAAGCCGGAAGTCCGTGGGATGAGCCTGGATGAATGCGAGGAGCCCGGCATCGCTGAAGACCCACGGATCATGCGGGCCCCCTCCATGAGGGCCGACATTGCGCCGCGTGCCCCGGCGTCGCCCGCGGAGCCACCCGGCGCGGATCCACCGGTCGATCATGTGATGATCGCAGCCGAAACACAACTCCAACTCCTGCAGCGTGTAGCCTTCCCGGTACCGGCCCGAGATCTTCATGCGTCTCAGCTTCAGGACCACGGAGGCCTCGGAGCGCCCGAGTTGCCTGGCCATCCAGCGCGTCAGCCGCCGGCCCGCATGCTCCCAGAGGAACCGCTCCTCTTTGGGGGTCCAGTCCTTCTGGTCCACCGGATAGCAGAGCCCCAGGGCCGCCGCCCGCTTCTTGATGCACCAGGTCGGCCAGCCCAACGACGCCGCTATCGCCGCCGCCCGGCCCTTGACCTTCCCGTCATACCGCTCCCGGAGGACCTGATCCCGCTCCGGGGTCCAGAGATATTTCAGCGGCATCCCGGCTCCCCGCCCCCGATGCTTCCAGCGGCAGCATGGGCCCCAGCGCGCCGCCGGTCCGCCGATGAAGGTGCGCGGGCAGTCCTGACAGCGCTTGCGGGTCTTGGGATACCAGGTCGGCATCAGGCTTTCGCGGGTGCAGACGTGTGCACGGGTTTGATAGACCGCCCGGGCTTCTTCGTTTTCCTGTCTTCCTTTTCGTCATCAAGGGCGATTCGCGCCGACGACACTGGAGCCCGACGATTCCAGTTGGCAAGTGCCCCCTTGCGCGTCTTGTGGCTTTCCGCGTCCGCCCCACAAAGGAAACATCGGACCCAACAGGTTTGGGGATTCGTCCGGCAGATCTCGACTTCCAGGCTTCCACAAAATGGGCACGAGTGGACCTGCTCGCCCATGGTTTCCCTTTCTAATCCGGCGCGCACGCCGAACAGAGGCCGCCGTTGGTGTGCTTGTCGGGCTGCTTTGCCCAAGAGCAGGCCTCTCCGGTGTCCCCGTCGATGCAGGGCATTTCCTTCGTGCACCCGCAGCCGGTGCACGTCGGCTCTGGATATTCCGGGCCGATATGCCGCCGGTCGGGATTGGCCTTCTTCGCCGGCGCCGGCTTCTTCTTCCCGTTCCCCTTCTTTTTGGCCTGCTTCTTCGCCTTGGCCTGCTGCACCTTCCGCTTCTCGGCCAGCTCGCGGGTGACGGCCGCTTCGATCTTGGCCGCGTCCACCTTGTATTGCTTGGCCATCTGGTGCAGCGCATCGGGCCCGCGCTCGTCGTAGGCGCCGGCGTGCAGATCGTGGCCAACGGCCAGGTCGGCGAGAAACCGCGCCAGCTCGTCCTCGGTGAGCTTGGCCAGCCGCTCCCGGATATTCTTCCCGTAGGCCTCACTCCCTGCCTTGCCGCCTTTCCCGATCCAGCCCCAGAGGCGCATCACTTTGACGCGCAGCTCGTGCCAGATGTCATCGAAATACTTGACCGCCACGAGTTCTAGGACCGGGCGGGGGAGGGGGGCCGTGACCTTGGCGCGGATGGCCTCGTGCAGCCGCTGGCGGGTCAGCTCTTTCCGCTGCTGCTTCGCGGCCGCCTCTCGCTGGCGCGCCTGCTCCCGGGGGCTATCCCGGAAGGACGATCGGCCCCGATGGACCGTGCACTTGGCATCGGTGCAGATCGATCTCTGCTGCCCGAGGCCTCGGCCTTCGACAATGATGGCCTTCCGCGCATGCGGGCAACTCCCCGGCTTGACCTCGGAATATTGACTCCCGTACAAGACGTCCTTCTTCCGGCCCGAAGACCCATACTCCGACGAGATCGGAACCAGGACCTCACCCGCCTTCTCCGCCGCCGCCACCTTGCCGGCCACGAACGCGGCCGCCTTCGCCTGGAAGCACGCGCGATCCGTACACGTGTCCTTCTTGCTGATATCGGGGAACAAGTCCGGGATGAACCCGGTCCGCTTCGGGCAGGTCGTGCAGGCGCCGGCCGCGGGGACCAGGGCCGCGTCGTCTTTCTTCCAGGGGGCGCCCTGCAGATCGAGGTGAATGCTCTGCTGGATCCATCCGCCCAACTCCCGGACGCTGCATGGGGTCCGGGGGCCTTCTCCACGCGCCCGCCGCTGGTAGCCGTATCCGTCAATATCGAAGATCTGCTTCATCGCCTCCGCCTGGTCCTTCGGCTGGAGCCGGGCAATCAGGACCGCATGGCCGGCGGTGACCTCGTCGGCCAGGAAGGCTTTCTTGGCGTTGGGAATCAGCTCGGCCAATTTCAGGCGCTGATACACGTAGCTCTTGGACTTCCCGACCTTGGCGGCCACCGTGTCGACGTCATAGCCGGCCTTTTCCATGAGGGTCCGATAGCCCTCACCCTCATCGAGGGCGTGGACGTCCTCGCGCTGGAGATTCTCGACGGTGAGCAGCTCGAGGAACGCCGTGTCGTCCAGCGCCCGGATGATGCAGGGGACCTCCTGGAGCTTGGCCAGCCTCGCCGCCCGGTACCGGCGATGCCCGGCGCCGATCTCATACCCGTCCACGGCCAGGCGCCCCGAGGGCGTGCTCGGCCGGACGATGAGCGGAGAGAGGATGCCGACCCTGGCGATGTTGTCGGCCAGCTCCTTCAGCGGCTTCTCGGCATAGTGCTTGCGTGGGTTGAGCGGGGATTCATGCAACTCCACGAGGAGGAGCATCCTAGTTTCGAGGCGGGCGGGGGTTTCAGCCGTGGCTTCCATCGGACCTCCATTTCAGGCAGAGACGCAGAGGCACGGAACAACCCTTTTCTCACGCAGAGCCGCAGAGACCGCAGAGCTGAGAATCAGAATAGGGCCTTATCTCTGCGTCTCTGTGTGAGACACGTTCTGTGCCTTCACTCGACCGGATTCGCCCGCTGGACCTGCTTGATCTCCAACGTATGGGGGGCGCCGCCATCAAGGGGCGCGTAGGTGAGGGTGAGCGTCTTCTTGGTCAGCTTCGAGGCCGGCAGCTTGGTCCGGACCTCGATGGGGAGGATGACTGAGCGGGGAGTGGTGATCTTTGGCATGACCGTCTCCTTTCTGCCGTTCCTGCCTCCTGGCGTTTCTCCGTGGATCGTTCTTCGACACGCACTCCGGCAATCCGCAGGTCTTTCGGTTTCGCTGGTCGGTCTCAAATCGCCCCTGGCAGACGGCGCACCGTTTTTCGTGCAGGACGATCCCCGCGATCGTCTTCACCCCCCAGATCCCCCCGTCGCTCCCCGATCGGGCCGTCTCCTCGCCTCGAGGATCTGCCGGATCTCGCCGCTCTCCCAGTGCTCCGGGCGCCAGACGTAGGCCTCGACGCCGGCTTCCACCAGCGCGGCGTGCCAGGCGGCCTGGTCCGGATCCACGGTGCCGCTGGATGACTTCAACTCCGCCACAATGCAGCGCCCATGACCGGCGATCGCCACATCCGGGAACCCCGGATCCCCCATGATGGGCGTGCGCCAGCCCCAGGCCGTGCGGCCGGGCCGGAAATGGCAGACCCGGTATCCCGTGCAGCGCGCCAGGTCAATCACGCCCCGCAAGAGATCGTCCTCGCTCATCGCGGGCCCGCGATCGCGGCTCATGCGATGATGGCGATCAGGTTCCCAATCTGGCCGGCGAGGTATTCCTTGATCCCCTGGATCGCCGCCAGCCTCCAACCGCCCCCATCGGCCTCGAACAGCGCGCATAGCGGCTTGTCGCCGGCCGGCGCGGCTTTCAGCCGCAGGATGAAGAGACTGGCGGGCTGCTCGATCTCGCGGAAGGTCCGGTACGGCGCGAGCATGACCGGATTGGGGACCTGGGTGGAGCCGACCAGGACGACGCCGCTGGCCGTGTTGACTGCCTGGGAGACCCCGCTGTCCACCGTCTCGCGGACCTGGTTCTCGCGGATGCTGGCGACCAGCTTGAGAATCTCGTCCCGCGCCGGCGTGGCCACGAACATGGATTGCAGTCCGACGAAGAACGACTCCGCGTCCTGGTACTCGCCGAATCGGAACGGCTCGCCGCCGACCAGCTCCGTCCCGGCCCGGAGGAATGTATGCCGGCGGAAGAAGTGCTCTTCCTCTTCGAGCTGATGGAGAATGTCCACCCCGGCATGATCCACGACGTGGACGAGGCAGGCGCCGAGTACGATCCCGTCGCGGTTTTCCCGCACATAGTCCACCAGGCCCGTCAGGGTATGGACCGCCAGGGGCGTGATGGTCGCCTGCTTGGGCGTGCAGTCTGCATACCCGGCCGGGGCGAAGATCCGCTCCTTGCCCGACACCGTGACCATCGCGGGCGTGGCGATGGCCCCCTTGAGTTCCTTGACGAACGTTCCATCACTCACGGCGTGACTCCTTTCTGGGCCGCGGCCTGGACCAGGCGCGGATGCGCGGCCGGTGCTGGGAACATCTCCGCCTGCCGGGGCGCCTCGACGGCCACCAGCAGACCGTCCTGCTTCCCGAAGTACACCCCGACCGTGAGGCGCTTCACGGGCGCGATCTTCGCGACGCACCGCACGTCAATGTCTCCGACGTGCCGCTCCTCATCGCAGGTGAAGACGAATTGCACGGTGATGGCCCGCTTCTCTTTGTGGTCGGTGTTCGGGTCCGCGATGTTCTCCAGGACCTTGGCCAGCGCATCCTGAAATAGCTCATCCACGGCGCCGTCCGCCAACCGGGACAGCGTGACCTGCTGCACCTCCTGCCCGAGGGTCTTTGATTCCACGTGCGACCTCCTCTCAAGTGCGCTGAATGACCAGGGGTCCTTTTATCCGCAGATTACGCAGATTACACAGATTCACAGACCGCCCCTGGCTCTCTCCTCTGCGTCTCTGCGTCTCTGCGTGAGATACGTGACTCCACTCGCCCAGGCCACCCGCCGGGCCAGCTTGCTGAATTCCGACTCCGTATAATCGTTGAACACCTCGCGGTGCCAATCGCGCGCCGGCCAGAGTTGCCGGGCTTGATTCGGGCTCCGCCCATCCGACACGGGATCGCTCATGACAGCCACGCCCCCTTCGGGATCATCGGCCTCGGGCGAATCGGCACCCAATCGGTCAGCAGCCGCATCCACCCGCCGCCCCAGGGCGCCTCGGCGAGATCGCCGGCCAACTGGCTGACGGAGGCCTCCACGTAGTACCCCCAGTCGTGATACCTGGCGAGATTGCACGCGAGGATGAGGGCCATCGCCGTCCAGCGGTGCAGGCCGTTCTTGGCACGGCCCCGCGATTTCAGCGGCTGGCAGCGCATGGGGCCCCCTTCTTTGCCGCCAAAAGCATCGCGGAAACCTTCTCCCCGATTGGGTCGTGGGTGTACCACCGAATCGGCCTCCGCAATCCCTGGGCGTAGAGGATTTCATTTCGCGTGCTTTCGCCTATGTAGTCCAAGAAGTTCACCACGAAGATTTCATCCGCCAAGTCAATCTTCCGCAAGTGGAGCGTGTCGAGTTTTTCTTTGACCCCTTCGCATTCGGCCAGATGATCTATGGGCACATCGGGATACCAGGCGGGCAGCAGATGCAGGCCCATCGTGATCGCGCCCTCGTCGCGCTCGATCAACCACGCGCAGACCGCGAAGAGTTCGATGAAGCGGGTTGAACCGCAGAGGACAATGATTTTGGGCTTGGTGGCTACCGTGTCGGACATGCCGCCTCCAGGGCCTTCAGAATCTCCGAGATCCCGGCCGGCTTGGGCAGGACGGGGAGGCCGTTGCGCCGGGCGTGCAGCACCGAATCATCCGAGGCGGTATACAGGATCGCGGGAAGGCCGCGCCAGAGGCACCCCTGGACGAAGTTGTGCCCCCAGGGCGCGGGACTGGCGCCCTCGCAGGCCGGAAAATGCTCATCGCAGACGATGGCGGCCGGATGCCCCGTTTCCAGCGCCGCCTGGGCCGCGGCCAGCGTCGCGGCCTCGAGGACCTCATGGCCCGCATGTTCGAGCCCCGCAACGAGGGCCGCACGCACATCGGGATGATCTTCGACGACCAGAATTCTGAGACTCATCGTGAGAGCCGGCAGGCAGGGTCCGACCCTGAATCTGCGTAATCTGCGTAATCTGCGGAAAACAAGGAGGTCTCCACCGTGTCACCCTTTCGGAGCAGCCCCGGGAGGCGGCCCCCCATTGCAGGGAGGCGGCGACGGGTATGAACCGTCACTTTGGGGCCATGCCCGCGTTACCGCCCCCCAGGTCTGCCCCTGGCGGCGCACCCCGTGATGCCGCGCTGCCATCGTCAATCAGAATGCTGGCACTTCGCCAGTCGGCCGAACGAGATCCCACATCCCCACGCCACCCAGAGGAACCAGCAGGCGAATTCGAGCACGTCGAACCAGGTCATCGGAGGTGCCCGATTAACCGCTTGACCTCGGCGGCCTTGGGTGGGTTGCAGATATAACACTTCTTCCGGGGAGACTCCCACGCCCAGAAGGGCTTGCAGCAGCGGGCGCAGAGGCGCTCGTTCTTCGCGCTCACCGGCTGGCCGTGCCCGTTGCCGTTCGAGCGCGGATCAGCCATGCTGGACTCCGTCAATATTCGTCTCCGTCATTGCCGTTTCGGCTCCGACCAAGGCCAGGGCCAAGAGGCCATAGTTCCCATTGGTCCAGACCAATTCACGCATTCGTATTGCAATCTCCATCGTCGTGGCTTTCTCGGTGGGGAGCAGGCGGTTGATCTCAGCAAGGATTTCCTCGCGCACCATCTCTTGCTCGCTCTTCACCCCT
>Ga0214473_10005767_pt1 | contig 14821 bp, 7 predicted proteins | sample RVTome_7_FD_203509 | JGI IMG/M metagenome (GOLD analysis project Ga0214473, IMG submission 203509) | Soil microbial communities from uranium-contaminated site in the Upper Colorado River Basin, Wyoming, United States - RVT98D197 | ecosystem: Environmental > Terrestrial > Soil > Contaminated >... | reverse complement strand
ACGAAAAAAATACTATAATTAATATAGCCCAAGACCTTATCGTACGCATTAAAAACGATTATGACGTGTTGGGATATTATCAATTATGGTATAGATGGGATGAAACAAATGTTATAGTAGAAACTACAGATGACACTATGTATATGGAGACTTCCTATATAGCCACAGTGGAAGATAGTAAAATAGATTCTTATACGTTTAGCCCATCTACCAGTTTCTTTGCTAGGCTTTCAGGAGACCCATTGGTTTTAGTAGAAGGGATAGGATTTAACACTTCATTTGTTGCCAACCTAGTACAACTTGTAGCATATGAAGAAACATATAGGATTCCAGCAGTGCACACAAGCTTTACTACAAATCTGATAAGTACTGCTGTGTCACCAGTAAATTATACAATACATTTTAATACCAGTTTTGTCGCCGGTATAACGAGTACATTTGTGGCACCACAGGACGAAACTTATCATTTTAACACTAGTTTTGTTACTGACGTAGCAGATACATTCGTGACGCCACAAGACGAGACTTATCATTTTAACACTAGCTTTATTACAGGAGTAGTATAGCAAACAAAAGGAGTAACATTATGGCAAATAAAAGCCATTTCCCAAGTCTTAAAGGCCAATTAATAGTACGCGAGGCTAGTGGGAAAATTAAACAAATACATAACATTAAAGAAAATTTAGGCGAAGCTAAAATAATAGCTACAATCCGTGAGCAAGATGGAACGTTAGTTAGCAAACAAGACATAGCTTTTGGGTCATTTGTAGACAATTTCCCTAAAATGTTATTAGCTAACTTCGAAGAACTAGGTTCAGGGGCAGCTGTGTTGATGAAGGCTACAGATGCAAGCACAGCATACGCAAAATCAGTCGTAGTGACAAACGCAGCTAATGATAGTACACATGGAATTATAGTTGGTAAAAACGATAATACAACTGGGTATATTTCTAGTTCAAGTGCAAGTCTCGTAAGTGGGGCTAATTACGCATTAAGATTCCAAATAGCAGAAGGTACGGGTACTGACCAATTAACTCATGGTGCTTGTACCATGGACTACACATTTGGTACTGGGACTTTAGATTTTACAAGAACATTTACAAATGATGGGACAGCTTCTATCACAGTTAAAGAAATTGGTATAGCCGGTGCTATAGGTGGCAAAAATTACTTACTAGTTAGAGATATACATGAAAGTGTAAGTTTCCCTTACGAATCTGCAGGAACATCAGCCAACATATCTTTGTCAGTTGGAGCAGCGCAAGTATTAACTATCACATATAGCTTTGGTATTAGTGATACCGATGGTATGGTAGATGGGTGGTTAGGAGTTATGGCTTCACTAATGAGTGGTGCCGCAGCTAATACAGGCACAATAGATTTGCCAGCTCTTGGTGGTGGCGCGACTAGTTCAGCAATCGCTTCAGTAGATTTTGTGGCTAACCCAACCTATACAGACTGGAAAGGTGCGAGTACTGCTAAGAACCAAGGATTTGTTATAGGCACAGATGAATCATACACAAATAGAGCAGAATGGTATATGGCTGACCTAGACAATACTGTAGATTACGAATTGCAAACAACTGGCGAAATAACTACTGGTAGTTTAGACGTAAGCAATACTGTGGGGGATTGGAAAATTTACGAAACATATATAGGTGCTTCTAGAATTTTTAGAAATAGTTCAGGGTCACTTATTACTTTATACGAAGGTGGGATTGTCTTAGAAGGCAGTGCGACCACAGCTAGAGTCCCAATAATTAGGTTCAAATTTGCTAGCCAAAATGGTGTAGTATTAAACGATGCTGAAAGTGTACAAATGATTTTAAAAATAGCTTTCGTACAAGACGCAGAGTCAAGATAAGGGGATAACTTATGAATAATTTTGCAGTAACCGCTTTAGACAAAGTCACAGAAGGAACGTATGGGTATACTTTAAGATTAGATACAAATAATATCAAAGCTTATAGTATTGAATTTATACAAGCCTATGCCGTGATAGCTGCAGCTAGTTCTGCTCCTTCAGAAGGGTCGGTAAGTTTGAAAACACTTAATTCCTATTTGGAAGATGAAAATTGCCCTGACTTAGCGTTTAATTATACTTATGGTATCTGTACCATTTTCTTGAAAACGTCAGCTTATCCATACACATCTGATAGCAAAATAACACTATTCGGTAAAAGAAATGGGCTTAAGATGAATTATATGATAGAAAAAGCAGATTTCCCAGATGAATATATAGAACTTTTTTCTGCATACGTTATCAAAATAGCATCGTTACTTAGGGGTAAACCAATACCAGCAGATGTTAGCAGGATTATAATGCGAGAAGAATACGCCATAAAAAACGCGGGGTAACAAATGCAAATAGTAAAGGCTTACAATAAAGAGATAATTTCTGAGGTTGCCTCTATGTGTGGCGACCCAGAATACAGGGACTATAAAAGAGAGTTTTATGGTCAAGCTATATATAGGGCAATGCGAAGAATAGCTAAAGATTATAATTTAACTGAATACGCACTATTTTTAACTGTCGAGGATTTTGAGGTAGATTTATGGTTATCTTTACCATTATCAAACTTCAGAGGCGAAATAGAAGTGAGGGTGAATGATAAACCATACTTGAAAACAAATGATGACCCTAAAAATGAATATGAATATGTGATCAAATATAGTAATGATTCGCTTGTCTTAAATTATTATAATAAAGTAGCAAAAGACAAAGTCTACATTAAATATTCGTCTCTTGGACAAAAAGCAGATGAATTTGATGGTACTCCACTAATCCCAGATAGATTCTACGAAGAGTTATTGAATAAAGCTATTGTATATTTAGCTAAAATAGGTGTAGCCCAATTTACAGCAGAAAAAAAAGAAAAGTATTTAACTTTGCTCAAAATTTATGATACTCCTCACGACGATTATGACCCACACTTAGCTAAGAATAATCAATGGATAGTAATAAAACCATTCGATATTTTTGGTGAGTATGTTCCAGATGAAAGATTAGTGACTCCAATTACATCAGCTCCAGAGAGAGGACTATATGGCTAAGGTACGCGTTAAAGATATAAAGGGAATTATTACCAACTATGACGAAAATGATTTGTCCTTGGAATCTTTGACTTCTTCTAAAAACTTTAAGTTTGAAAATAACTGGGTAGAAGTAGAACACCCGAATGTAGTTTTAGACGAAAATATGGTTACGCTAGCGTCAGGTTACGTATGGGAAGATGGTATAAGCGCTATATTATCTAGCGACACATTAAGCGAATCAGACACTTCTTTCCAAAAAGAAATTATATTTTTATCTGCTAAAAAGATTGTTAATAATACTATCAAACGTAAATTTTATGTTAAAGTTAATGGTGCATGGGTAGATTTAGCTGAAATAGCATCATGGATAACAGAAGATATGTTGACTACTACAAAAGTAGGGGATGTATTTTTTGCTGCAGAAGAAGGTAGGCTTAAAATATATTTACCCCACGATTCTTTTTGGCTAGGCTACATAGACAGAAAATTATACACTCCTAAATTGCTTGACTGGACTGCAGAAGGCAATGGACGAAATATGTTATATTTTGATAGACTTATCGAAAAATTTGATTTCGATGTTAAAAACGCCTTTATGCATGTATATTCACCTACACTATCTTTAGCAGAACTCACTGAAAGCTACAGGTTAGGTGCAGTTATAACCCCAGAAGAATATGGCTCTACAGAAACGATAGTAGGTGATGCAGTAACTTTTATAGAAGTTGAAGCTGATGTTTCTGAGTACCCAGCATATGCAGAAGACTTTAAATTTTATAAAGTTCAGAACACAGTGACAGGGGCATTTATAGTATATCCTGGGTCTGAACTTGCAGAAGAAAATATGACTGCAGAAGACCCATCTTTGATATGGTGGTTTAGGACTAGCGGTGGTTCAGATTTAATCTTTACTACTATAAAAATATTCGACGGATATTTAGCTCCTACTAATAGTAATATTAGTTACAGCAATGATGCTAGTCCATATGAACAGATGATCGATTATCATTACCTAGAAGGAGATTTTGCTACGCAATGGGCGTATATAGCTCCATTAAACCCATCGTTGGATGACCAAGGTTTTACTACTACCCAATACGAAATCATTACGACAATGACGCTAGACGAAAAGTCTGAAATTATTGTAGATTATTATAAAAAAACTGGCATAACAATTGGAGAATTTGGTATTAAGGTCACACCATTTATACCTGCAGTTGTGAATAAAAGAGCCACAAGAATATCCCATTATATAAGATTCGATAACGTTTCTGACTTTGAATTGTTTGGTGAGTTTAGCTTAAATGACGTCAAATTGCCAGTAGGGTCTAGTTATGCCACGGAAGGTACATTAACTGGCATATATTTGTCTAGCAGAGTAGGCGTGTTCATAGATATATTCAAAAAAGACTATGATATAGTACAAGGTATTAAAACAAGAGTATTAGAATCAGGGTATGCGATAGCAATAGCATATGACAATCCTGCTTATGTGCAATATAATGCAATAGGCGGTGGTAAAATAATGACAGATATTTTTTACTATGAAGCAGAACTAGACGTAGATGACACTATCGACACAAAAGCATTGGCTGGGGCAAGCGGGAAAATATTTATTATTTCAAATAGTTCTACCAAAGTGTTAAACATAGAAGGATCTACTGGGCAACCTATCTTCGCTATAGTAGACACGTTAGAATTTGGTGCAAAAAATGTTAAAGATGTTTTGAAAGTGCAAGGTGGTATTTTGGTTAACACTCAAGAAGGCATTTTCATGACTAATGGTTTTGATAAAGAATGGATATCTGAACAAATAAATAACGTTTGTATAGATAACTATAGCACAAGTAGAATATTTTATAATAAATTTAAACATGAACTATATTATTTCCCTGACACGGCTAACGGATATTATTATTTATTCTCTTTTAGACGTAGAAAATGGGAAGGCAGAGAAGTAGAAAATTTAGTTAACCTAAAAAGTTTGATTGGTTTTAACAATGGAGAAATAGCATATTTAGCTGAATATGAGGATACTTATAGATGGACTACATATAATATAACAGAAGGTGGAGAAATAATCGAAGATGGTACATGTACAAATCCATGGTTAATCACAACTGTAGATGAATTAATGTTAATGGAAGGTAGTTCTGATTGTTTTTTATTAATGAATAATTTAGATTTATCTAGTGTAGCTGCTTCCGATAGTAGTAATATATCAGTAATTCATGAATTTAAAGGTGTTTTTGATGGTAACGGATACACATTATCTGGGTTTGCTCCTGCTAAACAAGTTTCTACAGCATCAGGGTTCATAGCTTCTCTAGATGTAACTGCAGCTCAAGGCAAAAATGTACCAGCTGTAAGTAATCTGCATATAGATAGTTTTGTTATTACACAAGGCAATGCAGCGTATACTTTTGATGCTAAATGGGGAATATGTATTGGCGAAATAGTTGGACCTGATTTAGGACCTGGGCATACTTATGTAGCTCTTTCTAATATAAAGGTGACCAATAGTACACAAGACCAACGAGATGGTACTTTCAGAGATACTTGTAAGATAGCCATAGTAGTAGCACAGGTTCTCGAAGGTAGAGGCCATGTTACAAATTGCATAGCGAATAACACTAATATCATACGTAGCAATGACACAAGATATACGAATAACTCTTTTGGTGGTATTGTCGGGAATATGGGCGTTGATAATTATATTAATAAATGTATGTCTGGTGTTAAATTTGAGATGAGTTCTGGTGGATTCTTTATTTTAGAAACGCTTGGTGGCATAGCTTATCGTGGCATAGTAACAAATTCATGCTATATAGGTGAAATAGATAACTTAAGTAGTGGTGATAATATAGCTCCTATGGGTATCACTACATCTAAAGAATATACTTATTCTGTGCCAACCTTTACTAATTGTACTGGTATTAATTATGGGGCTTCTTACTCAACGACTACTGGGTATACGACAAGTTATGCTAATGTTGATTCTGGGTATGCTTCAGTACGAGAAGCGGATATTAATGAAGAAACTACAGTTAATATGAAAATAGAAGCTACTTATACAGGATGGGATTTCACTGATACTTGGGGTATAGACCCTGCTATTAATGGTGGTTTCCCATATATAAAAGATATATATGAATTTGTTTGGGGTGGTACTATAAGTTATGCTGGTACTAAGGTAGAACGTGTAGACCATATAGGTACTGATATTAAGCAAGGTTTTCTTGTACCAACTAACATTGAACAAGGTGATTTTACCGCATATATGACAAGTGCATCGAGTAATATGGAATCTCCTGAATTAGAGAAGAGAATTGACTATATCGACATAGACTACGTAGGGAAAGGGTACATTGGGCTTTATGATGAAAAGGGTATAGAAGTTCAACTTTTTACTTTAAGTGCCTTAGATCGCACGACAGAGCGTTTATACGTTAAATTACAGTATAGGTTCCCAACAGAAAAACTAAAGTACAGAATTACTACTGTAGACGAGAAATTTAAGTTTTATAGTTGTAGTTTAGAACTTGAAATAGAAGAAAAAAATGGAGAATTTCATGCTCAGTTTTAGAACTCCACACGACCGTAGAAATGGCGAAGAACATATAAGACATATAGTTACTGGTAAAAAATTACAAACACAAATTGATACTAAGTCAGAAATAACAATTAACCCTAAAACTAAAAAGTTAAATGTTAAAGTTGCTGGCAAAACTTATATTCTCAAGGAGGATGTATAATGTTATTTGCACTAGCCGGGATGGCTATAGGAGCTGGTTTAAATTACTTATCTTCACAAGAAGAGCAAGCTAATATAGATAAGCAAAGGAAAATTTTGGGTGAAACTATAATATCACCTGGGGAAAGATCTAGGATGGAAAGGGATTTAGATAGAACTTTTAATTCTAATATATCAACTAGCATGAACAGCATGGCTTTGAAAACAAGGGGTACAGATGCCAGTATGGCTACAGCGGCTGCCTTAGGGCAAGCTGAAGGTAGTAGGATAGAAGCTAAAAGTGGTTTATATAGTAGTATTGCTTCTATCAATAGAGGTATACGAACACAAATAGCTGGAGTCCAAGATGCTAATATAGCTGGCTCAGTTATCAGTGGAGGTATAGAAGGTGGTATAGCAGGAGCACAAATAACTAATTTATTAGCAACTCCAGATACCCCAGAGGTAGCTCCACAAACTCCGGGGATTGACATTGCCCCATCAACTGGTATAGTCGGGATGGACAAATTTGACCAAAGTGTAGGGCCAGAATCGCTTGGGTTTTCAGTAGCTAGGACTATAGCTGGAATAAAAACTCCAACTTCTAGTATCCAAGACAATATCTATAAAGGCCCAATCCAAAATAGCCCAGATTATATAGAAAATAGACCCGAAGATTATGAACTAGCAATAGAAGACCCAGCCACTGCTTTTAAAACTTCGCTTAATGGGCAAAGCACACCAGGAGTAAATTTAAAGAGAATCCCAACAGGGACTATTTTTACTGATATTTACAGAGACACTGGTACTGGGCCTTCCGATAGAACTTCAATTTGGGGTGCTGATGTGATAAATGGTATATTCCAAGGAGCTATTAATGTAATTAATCGTTCCCCATACGTTGGGAAGACAATCGATATAAATTCAAAGAAAGAAGACGTATTGAAACCTCTCCCAAGATTCTTAAGGGAGTATAACTAATGCCAAATACTACACTAGCAAGTTTAGGAAGACTTAATGATTTCTTAGCTACTCAAGTTGCTAAAAAAGAAGTCAAAGATAAAGAAGCGATTGTAAACGAAACAGGGCGGCGAATAACACAAAACTTTTTAAATCTGGGCCCTAACGCTACAGTTTCAGATATTAATAAATTATCATTACAATCCATAGCATCCGCAAGTGCTAATGGTACATTGCCGCAAGTTGGGAATATTATCTCTACCGTGGCTAACGCACAATTAAATACAAAAAATTACGAGGGTAAAGCTGCAGCTATCTCTGCCTTATTGGAAGATTCTGTTTATGGGGCCAAAGCTTCAACATTGCCAACTGCTGATGCACAACTACTTTATATGCAGCAAAAGCAATCAGAAGAAAAATCAATGAATGTGATAGAAGACAATAAGAATTACCACGTTATTTACCGTCAAGATAAAGGCATGTTGGTAGAAGCACAAAGATTTAATTTAGGTGGGAAATCTAGTATCCAAGATAATGCTGAATGGGACAGAAGACAAACCATAATGCAAAGAGATAGAAAAGAGTTAGCTGCTGATGCAGCTTCCGGTAAAACGTTTAAGAGTTTATTAGAAAAACGGGTAGAAGCTAATAAGATATTACAAAGCACTTCTGCTACGATAGCTAATAGGCTAAAATTACCTCTTGAAAAATTAGACAAATACCCAGCAGGGTATAGTGGCGTTGTAGACAATTTGTTATGGGACCCAATAGCTTTGCAAAAACTTGCACAAGATTCTGAGGTGACTTATGACGTACAATCTGTACAAGACCCAGATATACACCCTATGGTGGCTATGGAAGCTAAAGGCAAAAAATATTTAGACGCTAATGGCCAATGGCGGACAGACCAAGCAGCTATACCAATAGGTTTGCAAACTGAATTCTTTGATTTCCAAACACAAAAGGAAATAGTTGATAGACTTGATAAAGAAATAAGGGACTTTACGTTGGACCCTGCTAAGGTACAAGGTGACACAGTGCAAAGAGCTTTGGCTGTTAATCGAGTGGCAGATGTAGGGAGAGAAATAGAGACTATCTTAAGTGATTCTGTGGCATACTCTAAACAGTATACATACATAGAGCCATTGTTAAGAAAATTGTCAAATAATGCTATAGATACACCTTCTGAAATATGGAGTAGTTTTACGGACCAAGAAAAAGCTCAGATAAGTATACGATTATTAGAATTGGCGCAAGCACAGAAAAATAAATAAAATAGGAATTTAAATGGCAACTCCATTAGTTGACTATCTATTAGGGGATAGTTCAGGTAAAGTGACAGATCCACAGGGTGAAACTAAAGTAACCCTTTTAGACTTTGACGGCAAAACGGCTTTAGACCAAATGTTATTTGACGAAAAGTCTAAACAAAAACCAACACAAAATGGGCAAATAGTACATATGAATGCCCCATCTCTATTCACCCCAAAAGGTAACATAATCGGACAAGTATTAAATTCTTTTGCAGGGTCAGCTTTATCAACTGCTGGTGATGCATTTTGGGGTTTTGCGCATGGTGTTGGACAAATTGCTAACGAACTACAAAACTTTGACGATCCAAAAAAGAAGGAACAGATTGGTAACTTTATTTCTAAAAGTGCATTAAATAGTTCCGCTGAGTTTCAGCAATGGGTTGCAAAAACAGGCGCCCCTACATACGCTAAATATCAAGACAGTTGGGCTTTAAATACATTGCCAAGTGCATTTGGGTCAATGGCTGCGTTTTGGGTAGGTGGTAGTATAATGCCAGCATTCGCTATTGGTGGTGCATGGACCGCAGGTTTAGGTGCTGCTGCTTTAGGAGCTGGTGCTGAATCAATGTCATTTGGCAGAGAAGGCTATGTGGGCAGTAATGGCGACATGGAGAAAGCTCAAGAGGCTTTATTTTGGGGGTCTCTTATAGGTTTAACAGAAGGTATACCAATAGGGCTAGGGTTAGAACATGCTACTAAAGCTTTAAAGAAAGCTGGGGTAGAAGCATCATTAATAGGGACTTTTAAAGAAGCATTAAAAAGGATAAATAAAGAATCTGTAAAAACAGCAGGGCTAGAAGGTTTAGAGGAGTTTATCCAAGAAACAGGCCAATCTATAGCAGAAAATTATACAGCTAACCAAATATGGGATGCTAACAAAAGTTTATGGGATGGTGTATTAGAAAGTGGTAGTGCTGGTTTTGTTACTGGGGCTCTTATGAGTTCGCTAATGTCAGCTTTAGGAGCACAAGGGAGACTTAACCAAATGACCCCTGAACGTAGAGAAGCTTTCTTTAAATTAGTGCAAATCGTAGATGGCTTACCCAAAAAAGAAGATCCTGGGGCCACAGCTCAAAAGAAACTTGACAAATTAAGTACTGATTTAGGCACTGACCAATTGTTTAAAGGTTTAATTAAATTGGCTGATGGCACTGATGAAGAAGTAAATAAAGTTATACCTAAGTCTGACAAAAATGCTGTTAGTATATTCACCAGAGCTTCCAAAAGAGTAGTACCTAATTCTCCATTGCTACACATGGTGATGGAATATGGCAAAGTTAAAGCAGAAGATGCAATTAGAAAATCTAATGATCCAAAATTGCTAAGTAAAAGTTTAGGTATTTCTGAAGAGACTATTCTTGGGATAGATAGCAAAGATTTAGCTAAAATCTCCATCAAAGTACAGGATGCCGTAGGTAGTGTTATCACTAACGAAGAAATGGAGAAAACGTTAGGCAAAAAAGCTGTTAAAGCTATGACACCAGAGCTGCATAATGATATAGCATTCGCTATGGGTATGGGGCTTACTGGGGAATCGTTAGAATTAATAGCTATAAAACATTCTGATTTAGTTGATAGTTCTATCATAAACCCAATACTTAAGAAAGTTGCAAAATATAAAAATAAATCACTACAAAATCTAGCTGAAACTACATTCCAAGCTAAAATTGTAGAGCTTGGTGACAGTATCAGGAACGATATGATGAAACCAGAACCAGGTAAAACTGACGAACAAGTTTCATTACCAAAACAAACATTTACTGCTAGTGGTGAACCTACTATTAGTGGCATAGTCAAAACAACTGGTTTCAAGGAGATAGAAATAGTCGAAACAACTGCTGCTGAAAAAGCCGCATTCTTTAGTTTTGACGATGAAGGGAACCCTATAAATATGAAAGCTACAGGGGAACCAGGCCGTGAAAAAGTTACTAAGTTCAGAATTGAGCAACCAGTTAATAAATCTCTTACTATCAGCGAAGAAGCTGCTAAATTTTTTAACGTAGCACCAACAGAAACTAGTAGTGCTATTACTGAGGAAACACAAGCCCTAGCAGAACCCGAAAAACTTAAAATAAAAAATAGTGGGAGCACTTCCTCAAGACAATTCCAAACTAGTATTGGTAATTCAGGTGGTGTTACTTTTGGTACTCTTTTAAGTGGGTTTAGTGGCAGCAATATTTCTGAATTAGCTCAATACATACAAGACAATAATTTTGAAGATGGAGGAGTTAAAGCATTATTTAAACAACTAGCTAAATATTTCCCTAAAATTGAAGTATTGGTTGAAGAAATCGAAGGTGCACCAATTGGGATGATGTATGATGCTATGTATACACAAGGATTGATTCGTATTAACCCAATGAAGATGGTGGATAATTCTGGTATGCTAGTCCAAACTCTTACTCATGAGTTATTACATGCTTACTTAGGTGATTTTATAGAGTCTGGAACAGTTAGGGCAAATGCTTTTGCCAGTAAAATTGCTGGTATAATGAACCAACTGAAGAAAGGTTTAACTACAGATTCAGTTTCTTATACTCCACTAGCAATCAACCAAGAAGATTTGCTTAGAATACAAACTAGATATGATAACAAAGAAATTATAACAGTCAAATCTGAGTCTTTAAAAGATGGTAAATATAAAGCTGCTGATAATACTCGTATTATAATTGAAGGTGGCGTTGTGATAAAGATGTTTAGGCCTATTGAAGAGATATATTTAAATGACCCACATGAATTTTTATCTTATAGTTTAGCTAACCAAGCAAAATTAAGAGATAATATGAAACATGGGGAATTTGGGTTGTTCTCCCCTAATGCAAGAAAAGACAAAACGGGTTGGGATTATTTTGTAGGGTTGATAGTTGACGTTATGGATGGGGTGTTCCAATTACTTAGTAATAAGCACACTTTACTGAACCAATTGACTAAGATTATGGATGAGTATACTCCAGATGTATTATTATTCCATTTAGCAAATAGAAGTAGAGAAGAAAAGACCATAGATAGAGTAGAAATGAAAAACCAGTTGACTCTAAGAAACCCTACTAGATTTGCAGACGTAAAAAGAATGTCAGAAGAGCTGGACGAAGGGCAAATGGATGATTATGATGATTCTTCTGCAAGTGATGTTATTTCCGCCTTAAATTTTAAGGATTTGTTGGCCGATACACTAAACGTAAATAAAGATATTCTTAACAAAGTGTTCAAACCATATAATCTTTCTCAATTTAACGATAAAATTACAGCTCTTGATCAGCAAAATGATGGGGCTATAACTAATTACTTAAAAAATTTATGGGAATATAAGTATAAGAAATACACTGGTTTAAATACTTTTGAAAAATTTAAAAAAGAATTTTTGGTTAGGTCATTAAGAGATATAAGAAATCGTTCTAACAAAAATTATATGTCTTTACTTATAAACGAAGTAGACGATCCTACTAGCAATAGTAAAGAGTTAGTTGTAAAATTTAAATCATATGCTAATACCACTGGGTTTATAGACCCTAAAGGGGTAAGACAATCTACTTACCAAGAAGATACTACTATTGAATTAATGCTTCCTAACATAGCAGTTAGTTTAGGTTTACCGCCTGGAGCTATGGAAATAGCTTACGTTAATGATATAACTAAAGGGGACGTTGTTTTCAAATTAAACAAAATAAGAGCTAAGGATTTAGGTGGTAGCAAAACCCAAACTGCTTCAGAAAGGTTAGCAGAAGTTTTCGGCCAGAATATAGACCAAGATGGTTTTAGATACTTATACCTAGGTAATTTTGCTGGTAAAGGAACGTTCGCTACAATAAGAATTGCGAATGAACATTATAGTACTTTAATGAAAGGGTTAGAATATATTAAATCACAATATTCAGCACATAGATATAATGATGCTAACTTTTTAAAACTTAACTCTATCACTATCCCGGCTATAATTAGAAATTATGTCATGGATACTTGGTATGGTAATGTAAGCGACACAGGAGCTATAAACTTAAAAAATAGTATAATAAATAAAGATTATAACAATGAAATGAAACGTGGTGGTTTATTAACACAAAGAGTTGTTAGGCCACTAATGGATGAAACCTTAATCAAAAGTATTAAAAATATTGATGGTGTAGAGTTAGTGACTACGTCTCCTGATTTTGAAAATACTATGCTAAATGGTATACGACGTGACCCTAAAACTAAGAAAATATTGTTTAATACTTATGCATTTAATACAAAAGGCAGATCATTAGCTGAAATTATAACACAGTCTACAGGTTTAATATTAAATGGAACAGAGACGTTATCTACTAATGCCTTTCAAACCGCTTTAATGGATGGGGCAAGTTTTTATATCTTTGACCATTTTGATAAAGTGTATAGGACATTACACGGTGGGCTAAAACAGGGTACAATTAAGAATGTGTATATATCCCAGAATGGGGAACCAGCTTTATTTATGAAACATGCTATGCATGGATTATCTAAAAATAATCCTATAGCTCAATGGATGATAGCTAATAAAATTTCCGTGTTCACTTCTGACAAAGCTGCTAAAATTGGTATAGGTGAAGGTGCTGGGCATAGTTTTGATGAAGCTTTCGAAACTGATCTTAATAACTATATGTTCATCAAAGAAGAAAACGATAAAGGTTCAACTAGAGCGGCATTTAAACAAACATTTAATAGTTCTGGTTTTGTTAGTACTAACCCAGCAGTATCTTCAGTAGACCCTGGGCATAAAGGCGTACAAGCTATGAATGACTTAGCTGGTTATGCAGCACAGCAATTAAATAAAAATTTAAGTGAATTAGAGAAAGAAGATTTCTTTCAAAAGTTTATGGAGATAGTAGCAGACCCATCAAATTATCAAGGCCAAGTATTAGCTAGAGTATATAAAGATGTTCTCAATGGCCCTATAGACCTTATAAAGACTAGGTTTAAGGGGTTGATAGACGACCCACAGGTTGCTGAGCAGCTTAACATGGAGATGGCCAAAAATATATCTAATACTATTGAGCATAGGTTCACTGGTGTGCGTGGAGCTTTGAAACCTGATTTAGGTTGGGGTATGAAAGACCAAACTATTGGCGTTATCGAATCAGCGTTTCCCAATTATGTTATAAACCAATCAATTGATAACGAAGCTTTCGTAGCAGCTACACCAAATAGAGAAGTCAGAGCAGCATTAATTAATATTATCTCTTTACAAAAAGAACTTGCCTTAGAAAAGGACAAGCAACTTAAAGAAAATATTATTGAAAAAATTAGGATTTTGAAAGATGAACTCAGAAAAACAAAGAAATTTAAATCTATTTCAGAATTCGTAGACGTATCTACTCTTGAAGATATGAGGTCTGCATATTTAGCTGAACGGCTAGATTTTGGTTCTCCTATAAAAGATAAAAACGGGTTTATAGTAGGGCAGACAACTAATACTGGTAGGTTGAAAGACGGTTACACAATTATCTCTAAAGATATTGCTAGAAAGTTTGGCATTAGACCAGGCGACAAGGTAGTAATGTTTATCACCCCTACCGATTCTATGCTTGGGGTTACAGTAGTAGAAGTAGCTGGTATAGCTGATAGCGACGGTATAGGCAAAGTAACAGATGAAAATAGCATTATAATGAACTCTGAATATATCCAGTCAATTGTAGGAAAAGATTTTGACATTGACACTATTGCAGTTGTACCTTATAGTAGCGATTGGAAAGGTGATACGTGGAAAAATTTTACATCAACTTTAACGAAACTTAAAGATTCTTATATCAGCCATATGTTAATT
>Ga0214473_10005766_pt1 | contig 14822 bp, 20 predicted proteins | sample RVTome_7_FD_203509 | JGI IMG/M metagenome (GOLD analysis project Ga0214473, IMG submission 203509) | Soil microbial communities from uranium-contaminated site in the Upper Colorado River Basin, Wyoming, United States - RVT98D197 | ecosystem: Environmental > Terrestrial > Soil > Contaminated >... | reverse complement strand
AAAAAATATTATTCTAATCTTTACCGGAGATGAGGGAAATCGAAAAGCTGAGAAAGAAAATCGATCGCATCGACAGCCAAATCCTTGAACTTATAAACGAAAGGGCGAGGACCGCCCTTGAGATCGGCCGGCACAAGCGGGACAAAAAGCTCTTTTTCTATAACCCGGAGCGGGAGCGGGAGATACTCGAAAAAATCTCCGGGCTGAACGAGGGGCCCTTCCCGGCCGAGTCCGTAAAAAGCATTTACAGGGAGATCATATCCGCCTCGCGCGCCCTCGAGGAGAAATTGAAGGTGGCATATCTGGGGCCTGTGGCCACGTTCAGCCATCTGGCGGCTAAAAAACACTTTGGCTCCTCGGCGGAGCTTATCCCGGTGGACGATATAAAGGCCGTCTTCGATTCCGTGGAATCGGGGAGCGCCGCTTACGGGATCGTGCCCATAGAGAACTCCAACGAGGGCGCTGTGGGATACAACCTCGATATGTTCATGGACTACGACCTTAAGGTCTCGGCGGAGATAATGCTTGAGGTCTCGCATAACCTCCTTTCGCGAAGCGGCAGGCGGGAAAAGGTGAAAAAAATATACTCCCATCCCCAGCCGCTCGCGCAGTGCAGGGAATGGCTCAAGAAGAACATGCCGGGGGCTGCCCTCTTTGAGACGTCAAGCACGACCCGGGCCGCCGAGATTGCTTCCCGCGAGCCGGACGCGGCGGCCATAGCGAGCGAGGCCGCCGCCGAGATATACGGCCTTAAGTTCATAACGAGAAAGATTGAGGACAGGCGCCGCAATTACACCCGCTTCCTCGTCGTGGGGAACGATATCGCCCCCCCTTCCGGACGGGACAAGACCTCCATCATGTTCTCCTTGAAGGACAAGCCCGGGGCTCTCTACGGCATACTATCGCCTTTTAAAAAAGCGGGGATCAATCTCACGAAGATAGAATCGCGCCCTTCGAAAAGGAAGGCGTGGGAATATATATTCTTTGTGGACCTTGAGGGGCATATCGAGGACAAGCGCGTGAAGAAGGCCCTCGAGGCGGTCAGAGAGGACTGCCTATATCTCAAGATCCTCGGCTCTTATCCGATGGTGGAATATGATAAAGGCGCCTGAACATGTCCTCGGCGTAAAGCCATACGTGCCGGGGAAGCCCATCGAGGAATTGGAGCGCGAACTCGGCATAAAAGGGTCTTTTGTAAAGCTTGCCTCGAATGAGAACCCCCTTGGCCCATCGAAACTTGCCCTCGAGGCGATAAAAGACTCCATGGAGGGGCTTAACCGCTACCCGGACGGAAGCGGATATTATTTAAAAGAGAAACTTGCCTCATTTCTCAATATCCCCCCGGAGTTCCTCATCCTCGGGAACGGCTCGAACGAGCTTTTAGACATTGCCGTGAGGACTTTCCTCGTGCCGGGCGAAGAAGCCGTGATGGCCGCGCCGTCGTTTGTCGTCTATTCGCTCTCGACACGGATACAGGGTGCAATACCGGTTGAAGTGCCGCTCACCGGCTGGAAGCACGACCTCGAAAAAATGGCCGAACAGGTAAATAAAAAAACGAAGATAGCCTTTATCGCAAACCCGAATAACCCCACAGGCACCATCAACACCGATGCCGAACTGAAGGAATTCCTCCATAGGGTCCCCGAAAATGTCCTCGTGGTGCTTGACGAGGCCTATTATGAGTATGTAACCGACCCCGCATACGCCCGGAGCATGGAGCACCTCCCGAGGGGCGGGAATGTCCTCATACTGCGCACGTTCTCAAAGATATACGGGCTGGCGGGCTTGAGGATCGGATATGGGATAACTCACCCGGAGATAGCCCTCCAGATGGAGCGCGCAAGGCCCCCCTTCAACACGGGGACGCTCGCGCAGGCGGCGGCGCTCCGCTCGCTTGACGACGCGGAGCACGTAAAAGAGTCCATCCTGATGAACAACAGGGGAAAAGAATTCCTCTACAGGGAGTTCGCGTCCCTGGGGCTAAAGTACGTGCCCACGGAGGCGAATTTCATTTATATCCCGGTGCAGAACCCCCTTGCCCTCTATGAAGCTCTCCTCAGGGAGGGCGTGATAATAAGGCCGATGGGGGTATCTAATATCGGCAAGGGGGCCGTTAGGATCACTATCGGGCTCCCCCATGAGAACGAAAGGCTAATAGAGTCCCTTGGAAAAATTTTGAAGAAAGGTTTTGAATAAATAAGACCCCGAGGAGGAATAAGTTGGATATCATCGTACTGAGACCCGACGCCACCCAGGAGGAGGTCAGGCATATCATAAAAAAGCTGGAGGGCCTGGGCCTTAAGACGAATGTCTCAAAAGGGACGGAGCGGACCATAGTAGGCGTAATAGGCGATACCTCAAAAGTCACGGAGGAGGTCGAAAACTCCATCCGCGCGGCCTCCGGCGTGGAGACCGTGATGAGGATACTAAAGCCCTACAAGCTCGCGAGCAGGGATTTTAAGAAGACCCCTACGGTCATAAAGGTCAAGGATGAAGTGATAGGCGGGAAAAAAATCTGCGTCATGGCGGGCCCCTGCTCGGTGGAAAACAGGACGATGCTCTTAGATATTGCAAAGCATGTAAAGAAGGCCGGGGCCTCATTCCTCCGGGGAGGGGCCTTCAAGCCCCGCACCTCGCCCTACTCTTTCCAGGGGCTCGGGGAGGAGGGCTTGAAGTACCTTGCCCATGCGAGCGCAAAGACGGGGCTTCCCGTCGTAACGGAGATAATGGACCCCCGCGATTTGGAGTGCATAGAGGAATTTACGGACATCATACAGATAGGGGCCAGGAACATGCAGAATTTTCGCCTTCTTCTGGAAGTGGGCCAGAGCAAAAAGCCCGTGCTTTTAAAGAGGGGGCTTTCCGCCACTATAAACGAGTGGCTCATGTCGGCCGAGTACATAATGTCCCGGGGCAACCTGAACGTAATCCTCTGCGAGCGCGGGATAAGGACTTTTGAGACCGCAACGAGAAATACGCTCGACCTGAGCGCCGTGCCCGTCCTGAAACAGCTCACGCACCTTCCGGTCATAGTGGACCCGAGCCACGGCGTGGGTGTCCTCGCCCATGTGCCGGCGATGTCAAAGGCCGCAATTGCCGCCGGGGCGGACGGGCTCATCATAGAAGTCCACTCGAACCCGGAGGAGGCGCTCTCCGACGGCGAGCAATCTCTGAGGCCCGAGGCATTTAAAAAGCTCATGAAGGAGCTTGCGGCAGTTGCCGCTGCCGTAGGGCGGGAGATTTAATTTTTGCCCCCTTCTAAAAGATTTCCGCCCTTCAAAAAAACGGCCATATTGGGCGTGGGCCTTCTGGGGGGCTCTCTCGCCCTCGCTTTAAAGGGGAAAAAGCTCTCAAAAGAAATTTGCGGCTTCGGGCGAAAGGAAGAGAACTTGAAGAGGGCAAAAAGAAAGTGCATCATAGATTCCTATCGCATGGACCCGCGTGAGGCCGTTAAAGGGGCCGACCTTGTCGTGCTCGCCACCCCCGTGGGCACGTTCAGGGAACTCGCTAAGACCATCGCTCCCGCACTCGAAAAAGATTCCGTCCAGATGGACATGGGGAGCGTAAAAGGCTCCCTCGTCTATGAGCTTGAGAAGATGCTTCCCCGGTTCGTGGGCTGCCATCCGATAGCCGGCGGGGACAGGTCGGGGATCGATTCCGCAAGGGCCTCGCTTTTCAAGGGTGTGCGCTGCATAATCACAAAGACCGCCCGCACGGACGAGGATGCCTGTCAGAGGATTTTCGAGCTATGGGAAAGGCTCGGAGGCCGGGCGGAAATAATGGACCCGATGGAGCACGATAGGGTTTACGCCCTCGTGAGCCATCTCCCCCACCTTATCGCCTATGCCCTCGTAAATACGGTCGGAGAGGCGGACCCGTCATATATCCGGTTTGCCGGGCCGGGTTTCCGGGACACAAGCCGCATCGCACGAAGCTCCCCCGAGCTCTGGAAAGACATATCTCTTTTAAACAGGGAAAACATCCTGAATTTTTTGGAGGTCTTTAAACGGAACCTCGAAAAATTGGAAACCCTCATCGAAAAGGGAGATGCCGAGTCTTTTAAAAAAGCCCTTTCCGATGCAAAGGCGCTGAGAGAGCAGATTGACTGACCTCAAGGTTAAAGAACTGAAACGCCCCCTGAAAGGCGAGGCAACGCCTCCCGCCGACAAGTCCATCTCGCACAGGGCCGCCATATTGGCCGCCCTCGCAAAAGGGAAAAGCAGGATTAAAAACTTTCTTAAAGCGGCAGATACGATTTCAACCCTTAACGCGCTCCGGGCCCTCGGGGTGGAAATAAAAGAAGGCAAGGACATCCTTATAAAGGGGAAAGGGCTTCACGCACTCAAAGAGCCCCTCGACGTGATCGACTGCGGAAATTCGGGGACGACGATGAGGCTCTTAGCGGGCCTATTAAGCGGAAATGATTTCTTCTCCGTTTTGACGGGAGATGGTTCTTTGAGGTCGAGACCAATGGGCAGAGTCATTTTACCCTTATCGCAAATGGGCGCTCACATTATAGCCAGAGACGATAATCGCTACCCTCCTCTTTCCATTAAAGGAGGCAGTTTAAAAGGAATCTCTTATAAAATGCCTGTGGCCTCGGCGCAGGTCAAATCGGCATTGATACTGGCCGGGCTCTACGCGAAAGGGAAAACGGAAATCATAGAGCCCGCGCCCTCGAGGGACCATACCGAAAGGATGCTCTCATCGATGGGGGCCGACATCAAGGTAAAAGGAAACCGTATAAGGGTAAAGGCGGGAAAAGCACTGTCCCCGATAGATATAACCGTGCCGGGGGATTTCTCTTCAGCCGCCTTTTTTATTGTCGCGGCAACAATTGTCCCGGGCTCGGAAATCCTTGTAAAGAGCGTGGGAGTGAATGAAAAAAGGACCGGCCTCTTACGGGTGCTCGAAAGAATGGGTGCGGATGTCCAACTTTTAAATATAAGAAGCATCTCAGGCGAACCGGTTGCCGACCTTTACGTGAAATCCGTGCCGTATTTGAAGCCCGCCGAGGTGGGGAAAGAGGAAATTCCGCTTTTAATAGACGAGGTCCCCATTCTTTGCGTCGCGATGGCCGTGGCCTCCGGAGAGAGCGTGATAAGGGGTGCGGAGGAGTTGCGCGTAAAGGAGTCCGACCGGATAGCGGGAATGGCTTACGGACTTAAGAGGATGGGCATTAAAGTAAAGGAATGCCGAGATGGACTTTCCATCAAGGGAGGGACGCTTAAAGGCGCGCGCGTAAAAAGCTTTGGCGACCACAGGATAGCCATGGCCTTTTCCATAGCGGCCCTCACAGCTCATGGCGCAAGCGTCATTGAAAACGCCGATGCCGTTGCGATCTCATATCCCGGGTTTTACTCCGCCCTCAAAGGGCTTTAAAATGTTTAAAGTTAAAGTTTAATGAACAGGGTCATAGCGATAGACGGCCCCTCCGGGGCCGGCAAAAGCACGATAGCAAAAAAACTGGCTGAAAAACTCGGTTTCGAATACCTCGATACGGGGGCCCTTTACCGCGCCGTTGCCCTTGCCCTCGTAAGGGCGGGCATAAAGCCTGAGGAAGATGATGTAAAGATAAAGGAATTTCTCGATAAAGGGATAAAGATTGAGTTCAATTCGGGCGGCCTCCGCCTTAACGGGGAAGATGTATCAATAGAGATCAGGACGAAAGAGATGGGACATTACTCCTCCGTATTCTCGGCGAGGAAGCCGGTGAGAGAATTTCTTTTACCCCTGCAGAGAAAAATGGGCGAGGGCAAAGACCTTGTCGCCGAAGGGCGGGACATGACAACAGTGGTCTTCCCCAAGGCGTGGAAAAAATTTTTCTTAGATGCCTCCGTGGAAGAGCGCGCAAAGAGAAGGTACGAGCAGTTGAAAGACGGCCCCGGACCAATCACCATGGAGGAAGCCTTTGAGGACGTCATGGAGAGGGACCGGCGCGACTCCTCGCGGGCGCTGGCGCCGCTTTCAAAAATCCCGGACGCCCTTTATATAGATTCGAGCGGGCTTCGGGCGGAAGATGTCCTTGCAAAAATACTTGCGGCGGTCGAAAAAGAGAAAGACCCATGAGGAACTGCTACTATGTTTTCAGAGACACCTTCCTCGCCTATTTCCGCGCATACAACAGGCTCGAGGTGCACGGGAGGGAGCATATACCGCGCGAAGGCGGGCTCATAGTGGCCGCCAACCACACGAGCTACCTGGACCCTCCCCTTATCGGGGCGGCCATGACGCGGAGGATGACCTATATAGCCAAGGAGGAGCTTTTCGGGCCTCCTCTTCTGGGGAAATTCGTTTCGAGTTTCTCCATCCCCGTAAGCCGGGACAAACCCACCCATGCCCTTATAAAGGATGCCGTGAAAAGGCTCTGTGCGGGCGAGGCTATAGCGATGTTCCCCGGCGGTGAAAGGGCCAAAGAGGGGGACGGCCTCGCGGAGTTCAAGAAGGGGATAGAATTGATAGCCCGGCTTTCAAAGGCCGCCATCCTGCCCGCCTATCTTAACGGGCCGTGGAAGTCTCTTCCGGTTGGCGCTAAATTCCCAAGACCTGTTAAAATAACGGTACGTTTCGGCCCCCCTCTCGTTTACGGGAAGGACTACTCCGATACGGACGCGACACTGAGGATTCTTGAGGCGATCGGGAGAATAAAAAATGAAGGTGGTCGTGGTAAATAAGGCAGGGTTCTGCTTCGGCGTCAAGAGGGCCATAGAGCAGGCCTTTGAAATTGCCGGGGCCGAAAGGGACGTCTTTACGCTTGGCCCCCTCATACATAACCCCCAGGTGATAAACGCCCTTAAAAAAGAAGGGGTCGATGCGGCCGCAAGCATTGACGAGCTGGGCAGAAGGGGCGCGCGCACGGTCATCATACGCACTCACGGCGTCACGCGCGAGGAGATGGAGCGCCTTGCCGAAGGACGCTACAGGATAATAGACCTCACCTGCCCGTTTGTAAAAAAGGCACAGCATTATGCTAAACTTCTTAGTGAGGAAGGCTACCAGGTCATAATCTTGGGGGATATAGAGCACCCGGAAGTAAAAGGGCTCAGGAGCTATGCGGGTGAAAACGCCGCAGTCGTGAAAACGTCCGAAGACCTTGCCGATATCAAGCCGAAGACCGGGATAGTCGTGCAGACTACGCAGCCCGTCGAGAGCCTGAAGAGGCTCGTGGCGGGCATAATAGAGCACACGAAAGAGCTTAAAGTATATAATACGATATGCAGTTCGACCGCCCAGAGGCTGAAAGAGACTGAAGAGGTCGCAAGGGCCGTTGACGCCATGCTCGTAGTGGGCGGGAAGAACAGCGCAAATACCACTCAGCTCGCTAAGCTTTGCGAATCGCTCTCCGTGCCCACATATCACATCGAGACGGCGGGCGAGATACGCCCCGAATGGTTTCGAGGCGTGCGCAAGATGGGCCTCACCGCGGGGGCCTCAACGCCGGAATGGATAATCAAGGATGTCGAGAAGGCATTAAAGGATATGGGAGGATGTAGAAAGTAATGGAACTTAATAACAGCGAACTTCAAAAACTCTACGAGGAGACATTCCATGAGATCGAACCCGGCACCCTGATCGAGGGCAAGGTCATCTCCGTGAAGGAGAACGGGGTCGTGGTGGACGTGGGCTACAAGTCCGAGGGCTTTGTCCCGAGAGAGGAGTTCTCGGAAGAGGAGCTTGCCGCGGTCTCGCCCGGCCAGGCCATCGAGGTCTTCGTGCAGGAGGTCTCGGATTCCGAGGGGATGGTCGTACTCTCCAGGAGGAAGGCCGTAAGGCTGAAGGCATGGGAGCAGATAGAGGACGCGGTGAGGAAAGACGAGCCGGTCGAGGGGACCATCCTTGCGAAGACGAAGGGCGGCCTCTTCGTGGACGTCTACGGCGTGAAGGCCTTTCTGCCCGGCTCTCACGTGGGCGCAAAGGCCAATGAGCTGGATTCCATGATAGGAAAAAAATTCCAGTTCAAGATAATAAAGACGAACAACAAGAGGAGTTCGCTCGTCGTCTCAAGGCGCGTGCTCGTGGACGCCGAGAGGGCAAAAAAGAAGGAAGAGACCGTCAAGCACCTCCAGGAGGGCGCCATGCTCAAGGGCACGGTCAAGAACATAACCGACTACGGCGCTTTCGTGGACCTGGGCGGAATAGACGGCCTCCTGCATATCTCGGACATGTCCTGGGGCAGGATATCGCACCCTTCCGAGATGCTCCACATCGGGCAGGAGATAGAAGTCCTCATCCTTAAATACGACCCGGAAACGGAAAAGGTCACCTTGGGGTACAAACAGAAGATGCAGGACCCCTGGACCGATGTGGACGTGAAATATCCCCCCGGGGACCGCGTCAAGGGAAAGGTCGTAAGCATCACGGACTACGGCGCTTTCGTAAAGGTCGAAGAGGGGCTCGAAGGGCTTGTCCATGTCTCCGAGATGGACTGGGCCGCAAAGCCCAAGCACCCTTCGAAGTACGTCCAGACGGGCGATGAAGTGGAGGCCCTGGTCCTCAAGGCCGACAGGGGCGAGAGAAGGCTCTCCTTGAGCATCAAGCAGCTTAAACCCTCCCCCTGGCAGCTTGTGGCCGACAACTACAGCGCCGGGAAGGCCATCTCCGGGAAGATAAAGAGCATCACGGATTTCGGCGCCTTTGTAGGTCTCCCGGAAGGGGTTGACGGGCTCATACATATCTCCGACATCTCCTGGACCCGCCACATAAAGCACCCCTCGGAGCTCCTCAAAAAAGGCCAGAAGGTGGACGCCGTCGTCCTCTCCGTGGAGCCGGAAAAGGAAAGGATAGCGCTCGGGATAAAGCAGATGAAGCCCGACCCCTGGACGGGCGAGATACCCGAGAAATTCCATCTGGGGGATGAAGTGAAGTGCATAGTGCTCAGGATGACCGATTTCGGCATATTCGTCGAGATGCCCGGAGAGGTCGAAGGGCTTGTTTACGCCTCCGAGACCCTTAAGGGGGAGGAGCCCCTCAAAGAGGGGGACGAGATCTGGGCGCGCATCATAAAAATAGACCTGGAGAGCAGGAAGATCGGCCTCAGCATGAAAAACGTCAAGGCGGCCGCAGGATGAAAAAGACCTGCCTCATCCTTGGGGTGGTCGTTCTCGTTGTCCTTGCCGCAGGCGCAATAGTGGCCCTTCTCTCCCGCATTGAGCTTGGAGAAAAAATCGCCGTCCTCCCCATCGAAGGGCCCATCGTGGATTCCCATGAGATTGTCGAGGACCTCAAGGAATACGTCAAAAACCCCTCCGTCAAGGCTATAGTCGTGAGGGTGGACAGCCCCGGGGGGGCCGTCGCCCCCTCCCAGGAGATACACGAGGAGATTAAAAAAGCCGTTCTGAAGAAGAAGGTCGTCATCTCCATGGGGTCGCTCGCCGCTTCGGGTGGCTATTATATCTCGGCCCCCGCCACAAGGATCATCGCCAACCCGGGGAGCATCACGGGCTCGATAGGCGTGATAATGGAACTCCCGAATTTCGAGGGCCTCATGAAGAAGATAGGCGTAAAGACCGAGGTCGTAAAGGCGGGGGAGCATAAAGACCTTGCCTCGGTGTTCCGGGGGCTTGGCCCCGAGGAACGGGAAATAATACAGGGCGTTCTGGACGACGTGCACGAACAGTTCATAGAGGCCGTCTCCCAGGGGAGGAAAATCCCCGTAGAGAAAGTCAGAGAGATGGCCGATGGGCGCATCTTCAGCGGAAGGCAGGCCCTCGAGGCGGGGCTCGTCGATGAGTTGGGCGACCTGGAAGACGCCATAGAGGCGGCCAGGGGGCTATCCGGGGTCAAGGGTGAGCCCTCGATAATCAGGAAAAAGAAACGGGGCGGGCTTCTGGACCTCCTCACGGGCAAGAGCTCCCTCAATTTCCCCCAAGCCTCGCCGGGCATAAGTTTCAAGTATATTTATTCTCCATAGGAGGACGGGCTTTATGACTAAATCGGGGCTCATTGAAAAGGTGGCCTCAAGGGTTGAGGGGCTCACCGTGAAGCAGACGGAGATAATAATCGACACCGTGTTCGAGAGCATGAAGGAATCCCTCGCCCAGGGGGAGAAGATCGAGATAAGGGGGTTCGGAAACTTCAGGCTCCGCGCGAGGGGTCCCCGGAAAGCTCGAAACCCCAAGACGGGCGCAAGCGTGGAAGTGCCGCGCAAGGTGGCCCTCCATTTCAAGATGGGGAAGGCCCTTCGCGAAAGTTTGAATATTGACGCCTCGGAAGACAACTCGGAAGAATAAGGGCGGCCTCACAAGAAGGGACTTTCTGAACGGGCTTGCGAAGACGCTCCTGCCGCTTGCGGCCCTGGGCGGCGCGGCCGCCTTTCCGTTCCTTTATCCGGGCCGGGAAAAAACAACCCTGAAATCGCCCCTTTTCGTCCGGGTGCTCGAAGAGGAAAAACTCCCCCGCCGGGGCATAAAAAAAATAGAGTTCACCCACATCGAGAGACGCTACAGGATCTATCTAACAAGGACCGGGGGCGCACTTTACGCCCTTTCCCCCGTATGCACGCACTTGGGCTGCCTTGTCGCCTGGGACCCCGCCAAAAACGAATTCGCCTGCCCCTGCCACGGCGGAAGATACGACATCAGCGGCAATGTGCTGGAAGGGCCCCCGCCCGCACCGCTCTCAAGGCTTCCATACAAAATAGAAGACGGCTTTTTCCTCATTGGACTGAAATAATTGACTGAAATAATTGGACTGAAAATTTGATAGACTTCATCCTCGATATCCTCCAGAAGTTATTCCGGATAAAAGAACCGCACAAAACTTTTCTAAAGAGGAGCGTCCCCGGCAAGCTCAATTTCACGTTCTGCTTCGGCGGGATGGCCTTCACGGCCTTTCTCCTTTCGGTCATGACGGGCCTTCTCCTTGCCGTTTATTACGTGCCCTCGGAAAAGGAGGCCTATCAGAGCATAGCGGCCATTCACAACGAGGTCTGGGGGGGCTGGCTCATAAGGAGCGTCCATAAATGGTCCGCCAACCTGCTCATAATCCTCATCATCCTCCATACAATCAGGGTTTTAGCTTACAGGGCATACAGGCCCCCGAGAGAGGTTAACTGGATAGCGGGCGTGCTCGCTTTCATTACCGTCATGGCCTCCGGGTTCACGGGGTATCTCCTCCCCTGGGACCAGAAGGCCTACTGGGCCACGGTCGTAGGCACCTCGATGGCCGGCACAGTGCCTTTCATCGGCAAGCACCTGATATTTCTTTTAAGGGGCGGGGCTGATGTAGAGGGCGCGACGCTCATACGCTTTTACAGCATCCATACCCAGTGGCTCCCCCTATCGATGATTTTTATTCTCTGGGCCCATTTCCACATGGTAAAAAGACAGGGCATAGCGGGAGGGCTCTGATGGAGAAAAAGACATACAGGCTCTATCCCGACTACATCGGGGTCGTGGGGCTCGCGGCATTCGTCATAATCGAGCTTATAATCGCCGGGGCGCTCCTGTTCCCCGCGAAGGTCGGGCGGGCGATAGACTTCGCGGCCCGGTTCCAGCCCAAGCCCGAATGGTATTTTCTCTGGCTCTATCAGCTCGTGAGATATTTCCCGGGGAGGCTTGCCTTTTTCGGTACTATTGTTGTGCCGCTCGCCCTTTTCCTCCTCTTAATATTCATTCCCTATCTTGACAGGGGGCCTAAAGGCCATAGAAAAGCCGTTATAGCGGGCTCCTTTCTTCTCCTTGTTTTTCTTGTGCTTACCCTAATACCGGCGCTGGGCCTATAATTAAGTGGGCCTACAATCAAATATGAAATTCACCGTTAAAGAGAAAACGCTTCTCGCGGATTTTCTCCTCGAAAAATTCGGCTCATCAAAGACGAAGATCAAACAACTCTTGAAGCACGGCGCAATTACGGTGAACGGAATGGAGGCCGGAAGGGCCGATGCGGAACTTAAGCCCGGAGATTTGGTGGAGATAGGAAAAAAAGGACCGGCTATGGTAAAAGCAAAAGCCCCCTTTCCGGTACTTTTTGAGGACGAATATCTGATAGCCGCAGAAAAGCCCGCCGGGCTTCTCTCTATTTCGAGCGAGACCGAAAAGACAAACACATTCTACAGGCTCGTCTCGGATTACGTGAAAAGGAAGGGCGGCCCCGGCGCAAAGATTTTTATCGTCCACAGGCTCGACCGGGATGCCTCCGGCGCGATGGTCTTTGCGAAAAACAGGGAGACAAAGGAGGCCCTCCAGAAAAACTGGGACAAAACGGAAAAGCTCTATTACGCTGTTGTCGAGGGGGTCCCGGCGAAAGAGGAAGGCACAATAAAGGGCTTCCTGTGCGAGAATAAGGCCCATCTCGTCTATGCCTGCGACAAAGACGCTCCGGGCGCCCAATATGCGGTAACTCATTACAGGGTATTAAAAAGAACAAGAGACCTCGCCCTTTTGGAGGTTCGCCTTCAAACCGGCCGCAAGAACCAGATAAGGGTACACCTGGCGGATATAGGCTGTCCGATAATTGGCGACAAAAAATACGGGGCAAAGAGAAAAACCCATCTATGGGGGATGGCCCTCCACGCCCATTCGCTCTCTTTTTCTCATCCCGCAACGGGCAAAAGAATCTCTGTCAAAAGCCCGATGCCCGGCTCCTTCTCCCAAATGGCCTCTTTTTGACAACTTTCCATTATTCTGATAAATAGAAAGTAGCTGGTTAAAAAAATGGAGGGAGCCATGAAAAGATTTGTCTATTCTTTAATGATGCTCGTCTTCTCTTTAAGCGTGTTGGGATGCGCCTCGCTGACCGGTAGAACTGCCGGCGAGATCGTGGACGATTCGGCGATAACGACGGCCATAAACGCCAAGATCGTGAAGGACCCGGATCTCCAGTATCTGAAGATAGACGTGGATTCCAAGGCGGGCAACGTCACCCTCTCGGGCTTTGTGCCCAATAAGGCAGCCGAAGACCGCCTGATCCAGTACGCCAAAGAGGCCAAGGGCGTCAAATCGGTCACGAGCAACCTCAAAATCCAGCCCTGAAGAATCCCCCTTTTAGTACCAAGGGGCGTTCACCCGAACGCCCCTTTTTATTGCAGGATATCGCTTTTTGACTTGCTTTCTGTTAAAAGTGTATACTTTAAAATATACATTGCGAGGTGAAATATGAGGAGCGCTACGGCAAAAGAACTGAGGAACAGGGCAGCCGCAATCCTTGAGACGGTGAGCAAGGGCGGTGAGGTTGTCATCACAAAACGGGGCAAGTCAGTAGCCGTCCTGAAACCCTTTAGCGAAAATTTCGGGAACAGGTTCAGCCCCGTAGGGTTCGGCATATGGCGGGAGAGGAAGGACATGGAGGACGTCCCCGGATGGGTGGAAAAACGGAGGAAAGAAAGATTCCAACGGTAATCATCGACACCGATATCCTCATCTGGTATTTCCGGGGAAACCGGAACGCAATGGATTATATTGCCGATATCCCTTATAAGAAGAGAGCAATAAGCGCATTCTGCATAATGGAGCTGATTCAGGGGTGCATGGATAAGAAAGAGTTAAAGAGCGTAAAAGAGTTTATACGCCTGAATTTCTCGAAGGTCCTGTATCCGGATGAAAGGATATCGGAGAAGGCCATATTGCTGCTGGAACGCCATGCCCTCTCTGACGGCTTGAGGACCGTCGATGCGCTTATCGCGGCATCTGCGATGTCGCACAAGGCATCCCTGGCAAGTGCAAACTACAGGCATTTCAAAAAGATAGACGGCCTCCACGTGGTCCATTTCAAGCCATAGCACCCGGAAAGATTCCCGTTAAAGGCAAAATAGAAGCCTGTCATTGTTCTTTGAGCTGCTTAATAACCTGGCTATAAAGTTCGGAATTAATCCAGACACCTTTGTTCCTTAACAGGTCGAGATATTCTCTGACCGCAGGAATAAGTTTACGATATTTAGCCTCTGTCAGGACGCCTATAGTACCTGTTACCTTCAGTCCTTTTGACGCGGCTATTGCCCTCCCGAGCTTTTCATCCATGATTACAAGGTCGGCATTTATCTCCCTGGCAAGCACGATGGTTTCGCTTTCGCCACGGTCAAGCTCCGTAAGAAGCATCTCCACACTGAGCGTATTTTTAATCTCGGTAACTTCTATAAAAGAACTGTTTTCTATGGCATCGACATCCGGCTTACCCTTTGCGTATTCTACAGTCTCGCCAAAAACCTCTTTTGCTATGAAGACCTTTCCGTAAAGTTTATGCAGAAGCTCAAGATTTCGTATCCGTGAAAGGGCTATGATCGGCGTGGCATTAACGACGACTTTCATCTATGCTTTGCGGCTCTCTCTTTGGCCGAGGCTATGTCGCTCTTGAGTTCATGCACGCTCAGGTCCAAAACGGGTATCTGGCTCTTGCCAAGAAGGTCGGCAAACTCAAGCCTGGGCATATCGACAAGTTCGGCAGCCTTGCCGAGGGACAGTTTTTTTCTCTTATAAAGCTCTGTGGCGGCATAGAGCTTCATATTCCTGACAAACTCCTCTTTGCTTTCCTTCAGGCTTATAAGTATATCTTCAGGGAACTCTATTTCCGCTTTGACTTTTGATGCCATACTCAAACCTCCTTTTAGGGCTCATCGTCTCCTGGTTGATATTTTACACTTTTTCACTTTTTTTGACAGCCAACCGATACCGAACAAAGCGAGAAGGATTTTTTCAGTCCTTGTCATTTTTCATCTCGAAATAGCATCATCTGACATTGATATTTCGATTCCTGGTTAAAAGCCATTTTGCGCCTATCAAGATAAGCAGAGATGCCCCGCCAAACAATGCCCCCGTAAGCAAGGCAGCGGCAGACGTTCCATTATCGTAAAGTACCGCGCGACGGAGGGTTTTAAAAACAAACCAAGA
>Ga0214473_10005765_pt1 | contig 14823 bp, 9 predicted proteins | sample RVTome_7_FD_203509 | JGI IMG/M metagenome (GOLD analysis project Ga0214473, IMG submission 203509) | Soil microbial communities from uranium-contaminated site in the Upper Colorado River Basin, Wyoming, United States - RVT98D197 | ecosystem: Environmental > Terrestrial > Soil > Contaminated >... | reverse complement strand
AAGCTGGTAACAGTTGCCTGGCCACTGCTTACGTATGTTGGTTTAACCAATAAATAAGTAGAGCCATTCTTGGTAACTTTAATTCTATTAACGCCATCTAATATCAGTCTAACAAAACCTGGATTAGTATCGCCGTCAGTGCTTAATCCTATGGCAGAACCATACTGAACGTATGCGCTAGATCCATAAGCAACAAAAAGCGTCAAGGACTGAACAGCAACATCATCAGCATTAGCATCTACCCTGAAGGTTAGGTCTTTGACATAAAGATCCTCTTTGGTTGCAGTTAATTTAACTTTTAGTGCACCATTTTCAGCAGTAGAACCAGCAACTACTTGAGCGGCCAAAGGAGATCCGCTATCAAGAGTAACGGTTAATAATCCTGCGCTATCAGCAGTAACGACTTGACCGACAACAACAGCGTCAGTTCCGAGAGAACCACTGTAAACAGTAGTACCAGACTGAGCAGTTGTACCAGTTACTTCCAATTTGGTTGTAACTTTGTCCTCAGCGTCTGCGGTAGCAACAGCAGTAGAAGCAATGTCTCCATAAACCTCAAATGTCAGGGTGGAAAGTTTTGCCAAAGCTTCACTGATTGACCAAGTGTTGGAAGAAGTTGCGCCAGCAACGGCTGCAGTAATAGCAGTCTTGAGAGAAGTTGTCTTTGTTCCGTATTTAACATAAACATTTGTTAAATCAACAGAAGCAAAGTCACTAGAACCAAAAAGAAAGTCAACCTTGATTGTGTGTATATTAACATCTTCACCAGTACCAGCAGAAAGGCTGAATTTACCCAAAAGGTAATTGCTCTGAGGAACAACTATGGTTTGATTACCGTATGACTGATCAATGTTAGCAGCTAATCCTCCTGTAGAAACAGTCAAAGTGCTGGCTGTTATTTCTGCAGGACTGGCAAAGTAACCGCCTGAAACCATTCTCATGCAGTTAGAAGAACCTGTTTCAATCCTTGCCTGCAAAGTATCTCCATAGGTCATGTGATCTGTTCCGTCATCGTCATAAATGTCAGCTCTAACCTCTAAAACTTTTGGAACTCCAGGAACAACAATCAGAGAAGAGCCTAAATTAAATTCAGTGTAGGTAAAACCATCTCCGTCAGTACCAACACCACCAGTGTCTTCGAGTTTCTGTGTTGAACCAACCTGAGTTCCATCTACAAACAAGGCGCCGTTTCTAAGTTCTCCGATATCCGTAGGATCAGAAGAAGTAACGCTAACTCTTAAGTTTTCAATCTTAATGCTTTCTCCCAATGCCTTTAAGTCATATTTGGCTAAAGTAACTCCGGTGCCGTTTTTAACGACATTTCCGGTAGGAGAATCAGTTCTCTTGGTAATTGTTAAATTACCAGTAGAAACTGTTTGCACTCCGGCTTCCACAACCGTGAAAGCAACTGAATTAACCTTAATTAAGATATTAGCGCCGTATTCAGAGTCAGTAACGTTAACATCAGCAGCTTTTCTTAAAGAAATCTGGAATGTTTTGGTCGAACCGCCAACAACATCACCGACAACTTTAAATACTCTTGTACCTGTTTCAATCTTTTTGGGACTGGCTGAAAGGTCAAAAGTAATATAACCATCGCTGTCTGATTTTTCAACTACCCCACCAATCTGAACACCGTCAATGTATAATCTGAAGTTCTTCAGATCAGTAACTTTATCCACAGAACCAATATTTCTAAAGGCTATGGATTTCAAGTTTACAGCTCTGGTTCCAATTGTTACACTGTTTTGGAACATTACAAAATCAACCTGTGGTTCCAATGAATTATTGGTGGTAGGAGTTGTTGCAGCGCTCAAAGCAAAGCTAACATCAGCTAATGTGGCTGTGGCAACAGTCATTGTATTGCCATTTACTGGAAACACTCCCTTAACAACTGAAGCATTGGAAGTTATGTCAGTAGCAGCAGTAATACCAACACCAACTGTTTGGCCAGTAATACCAGCTAAAATGTCTGCCCTGACTTCAATAGTTTTTGAGCTGTTAGCCGGAATAACAATAACGCCAGCAGTGTTGTTCCAGGAGATAACACCCGTAGAAACAACTGCTTCGTCTCCTAATCTATAAACTCCATCATAAAGATAAACTTTTGATAAAGTTACGTCTCCACTAACACCCAGTCTCTTGGCTTTCAAAGTGGTAATCTTAACTTCTGTTGCATCGCCATTGGTAAAGACAAGTTTTGCTAAAGGAGCAATGCTTTGTCCGGAAACAACGGTTCCAGCAGCAGGAGTGTTAACCGCTAAAGCTACGGTCAAACCAGCGCCAGTTGGAGTAACGGGAGTTACCACCCCACCAGCAGACAAAGTAGTATTTAACTTAGCTCTAGTGGTTGCGCCAACGAAACCAGTTCCTGCGGTTAAACCGTAAGAAGCCAGAATTTCGGCAGCATACTTTTCCTGAAACTTAACAACAGCTGCGGTGGTCAAAGGACCAAAGTAGCTGGTTTCGTTTCCGGAAGAACCTACTCCAGATGAAGCCACCTGAGTAGCAGAGTCAGAATTTAGGACAATCTGTAAACATTTTACATCGTCACCATTCATTCCCTGCTTAAGGTTGCGATCAAAACTGGAAACAGAACAACCCGTAACAGTAGTGCCTCCTTGTTGAGCTATTAAAGCAGTTAATTGAGCTTGTAAAGCAACAATTTGCGCCTGAAGTTCTGCGACTGTTAAAGCCTCAGCGGAAGCGGGAATAACTACCATAGCAACAGAAGATAAGAAAACAGCTGTTGCTAAGAATTTTTTCAATATCTGTGTCATTTTAAATTATTTTTGATTAATATCGATTTTTATTTCTGCCGCATCGACCGCGTTCGTAATTTTACGTAAGAATTACGAACTGCGACTTTCGGAATTTTAATTTAATACCTATTTTGACTTAATAATAGGATTTGCTCTAAAGCCTGGCTGTATTGGCCAGCTTCATAGCTTTCTTTTATTTCTAGGAAAATATTTTGCTGATTTTCATTCAAAGTCTGATTGTCTAAACTATCTATTTCTCTTTCTACTAATTGTTTAATAGCATTATCAAAATTTTCTGTCTCGCCAATCACTATTCCCAAAGCTTCTACTTTCTGTCTGTTTTCTTCTAATTTCTTGGTTTGAGCAACAATATCTTGAATGTTTACATCTTTGGCATCAGTTAAATTGCTTGCCGCTTCATTCATATTTGATTTGAATTCAGAAATTGCCGGAGCTAATCTTTTTACTTCATTGATTTGGGCAATCTTGGTTAATTCTTCTAATCTTCTATTAGCCATTTCCAACCTATACTTGGGAAGCTCTTGGCTGGAAACAAAAAACATAGCCTCCCCTCTTTCAGTGGCTTTTTTAACAGAGTATAAAGCATCTCCTGGCAAAGAATTCTTAGCCAGGCTGATTCCGATCAAAAGCAATAAAATCATTACTGGAGCAAAAGCCATTTTGGGCTGAAACATTCTGGCAAAAACATTCTCCCAAATATTCGGAGTCCCGGTCTCGGATAATTCCTGATTGCCTAAAATTTGACTTTTAACTGAAACAACCCAATTTTGACTGGGTTTGATTCCTTTGAGTAATTGTATTTGATTGATTAATTCTTGATCAGTCATTTTGGGTATTCTTGCTCTCTATATAATTAAGACGATTGAAACATTAAAAGTATTACACGATTACGATATAAAAGTGTTACCTTTTTTTAAATTATCAGTCTTTTCTAACGGCTGTAAATTCTCTAAAGCCCAACATTTTTTAAATTCTTTGTCATCTGGATAAATATACTTGAATAAGCTTCTTGGTTTAATATGATCAATATGCCAATAGCTTCCGTAATTTTCCCAATTCATTTTATTATCAAACTGCCCCTCTAAATGCCTTATTAGATCATTAAGGGTATAATTAACCAAAATTTCCCAATGACGACCACCTTTCTTATCTCTTAAGGCTTGATAAATAGCAACTCCCATATTAAAATCGAGACGAAATTTGGGGTTTTCTTGCCTTAATTTTTTCAAATATCTATAAATACGGCTTTTGACTTCTGGACGTCTCACATATTGCTTTAAATATCCTGGATTTCTCTGAAGCCACCGTTTTTGTCTTTCTATTGCATTTTCTCTGTTATCTCGTTCCCATTGTTTCTTTGCGCATTTTAAGCAAAACCCCAGTTTATAGCCATATTTTGACCTAAATTTTATAATAAATTCTGTTCCGCAACCTCTACAGGTTTTTTTGCATTCTTTTTTCTTTAAGCCTATTTTTATAGCTATAGTCCTGATAGTTTCTTTTGTCCTATTTGGGAATTCTCTTAATAATTCTTCATTAGAAGTAATGGGGTAAAACTTTTTTAATTTTTCTATTTCATTTTTAGTCCAAAATTTCAATCCCGTATTAATTCCTCTTCTTTTCAATTCTCTAAGAACAGCATTATAGCTACATCCCTCAGTTTCACTTATTTGATAAGAGCTTTCTCTGTTTTTATATCTTTCTACTATATTTGTTTCAAATTGAGTTCTACTTGTCATAATTACTATGCTTCTTTTATTGTTGTCCGAAGTGTTTTCAAGGCCCGGTGAAGCAAAACTCTGGTTGCTTCCTCTGATTTATCCATTATCTGGGCAATGTCATTTATCGGAATCCCGTCTAAATAGTGCCAAATAATCACATTTTGATAGTCTTCGCTCATATCAGCTAAAACAATCTTGATATTATCCATATCCGAGCTCAAAGTTGCCTTTTTCTCTATATTTGCTTTAGGATCAGCTATTTTCCTGTCTTCAGTTGAAACAATCTTAACTTTGCCCTTAAACCTGTAATAATCAATAACTAAATTATTGGCAATTTTATATAAAAAAGACTGATAGTTCTGAACCTTGTCTTTATTGCTTTTATAGGATTCCCATCCTCTTAAAAATGTGTCCGATGTTAGGTCTTCGGCCACTTCTTGTGAGCTAACCTTTAAAAAGACAAACCTATATATTTTGTCTATATATTTATCATAAATAGCGCTAAATTCTTGTTTTGTTTTATCCATATAATCGTTATAGGACATGATGTCCTACATATATATAAGTATGTCCTATGTATTGTCCCATGCTCTTAGCTTATGTTCTAAGCTCTTAACCTATAAAAAGTTGTGCTCTTGTCTCCAAACCGATCAACAACTCCTTGGGCTAACAAACACTCAAAATCTCGACGTAGTGTTCTTTTGCTAATATTGGGAAAAACTTGCATTAGCTCTCCAACCTGGACGCTTTCTCTACCTCTTAAAAGCTCTAAAATCCTCTTTTGACGAGCTTCTTTGCTTCCAGCTTCTTCATCAAAGATATTTCTGTTTTCTGCTTTTTCTGGCTGCTTTTGAGAAAAATCAAGCTTAATACTTTTTTCTGGATAAGAGACATTTGATTCTTCCATCAGCTTAACTTGCTTCATAATATTAGCATATTCCTGCTGAATCTCCAAAACATCAAAAGGACTAACCCAATCCTGATTTTTAGCCAATTCTAAATAGCTATCCATTATCTCCAAATCTCCCTTAAGATCTGAAAGTATCTTTTGAGGCTGATCTAATCCTGCTAACAATTCAGTCCCTTTGGCCATAATGTCTCCAGCCAACTCTCTTGTTTTAAACCTTAAAGATTCTTTTTTGGGAAAAAGCAGGGTCAAGCGATAAAGATTGGTTGTTGTTTTGAGTAAATAATCTTTGTCCATATAAAAAACACCAATTCTATTGTTTTAATAAAATTAACGATTCCTTGTTTTAGTAAAAATAACAAAAATTAAAAAAAAAGTCAAAGTAAGTTCTTGCCATTCTATAAAATCTATGTTTTAATAAAAACATCTAATAAAAAATATGATTAACGCTATAGTTATAGCCATTGCTCTTATCTGGAGTTTTATATCTGTTTTTGGGCTCCAACCTCTTGTTGAGCTTAAGGGTGGTGTTTTTAATTCGTCTGAACCGACCCAACAGTCAATCCAAACTGAAAAACCTGTTTCTAATTATATTCAACCAACTAACCAACCAAATCAATCTGGTAGCGCTAAATCTCGAGTTGGAACAAAAATCCAACAACCGACTCTAGGCACTTATGTGAAAATAACATCTGGGCCATATGACGGAGAAATTATATCAGAAACCAATGAAGTTACTTTTGAATTTGATTTAAAAGAAACAAGCAACCAAAGCGTTGCATTTGAAACCAAGATAGACGGCTTTGATAATAATTGGATTTCAACCAGTTCCAAACAAAGAACAATCACTTTGCCAGCTGGGCCAAAAGAATATACTTTCTTGGTAAGACAGCAAAACAAAGACAATCAGTTGCCAGCTCAAAGAAAATTTAAAATAAACGTTTCTCTTTATTTTAAAAAATTTGATATAGCTGGTCTTTCAACTCAATATCAGAATCAACCATCTTTAATTACTATTAATACTAATCTAAACACAGGAGAACAAATCAATATAACTGGATGGAGTTTAGAAAATGTAAGAGATAAAATTATTCTTTCAAAAGGAATAGAAAAGTATAATCCCAGTTCTAATTATACTCCCAAAGATAATATCATTATCCGCCAAGGAGATTCAATTTATATTTCTTCAGCCCAAACTCCAATTGGCCCGACTCAAGCATTTAAGATTAATAAATGTTTTGGTTATCTAACAACTCTATATGCTTTTCCGATTTCAGTATACGGAAGTTGTCCAAGCGTTGATAAAAAAGATATTTCTCATCTTAGTAATTGTTGCCAGGAATATATCTTAAACGCGCCGTCCTGCGATGCTCAAAAAGACGCCTATAAAGTAGAAGAGTCAGAATGCCGAGAATATATCAGCAATAATTTGAATTACGAAGGGTGTTTTGCCAAATATTCTCAAGACAGCGATTTTTTAGGCAATCAATGGCAAGTTTATTTAAATCACAATCTAGCCATTACTGGCGAATGCAATACCATTTATCTCAAAGACCAGAACAGGCTTTTTGTAGATAAATATTCCTACAATCAAGAATCCTGCCGCTTCTAAAATTATCGGAGTCCCGACCTCCGATTACTCCGACTAATTAGTATTAAAGATGATCTTGCATTTACCGCTATAATCCGCTATAATCCACTATATGCGTTATAGCGTTAATCTTTGAACGGAATGTTGTAGAAGTCCGACTTTCACGGTCTTCATTAAATTCAAAACAGGGCATTTGCCCTGTTTTTTAGCTTTCTTAATTATCGGAGCCCCGATCTCTTCAACGACAAACTGTCTTTCGTTGACGACTGTCGTCAACGAAGCCATACAATCTATGTTGTGAGACGGTTCAGATATTATTTAAGTCGCCCAAAGCAATCGTAATAACATCCTCAGAAACTTCAAAGATTTTTGAAAGTGGAATAGCAATATAAGAATTTAATGTTTTTGTGTCTACTGATTTAAACCAATCTGGATTACCTTTTTTATTGATTTGTTTTCCTCTTTCTTCTAATAATATGTCTCTGGGCACAAGAAAGTAGTTAGCAAATTTACCAGCCTGAACTTCAAGATAATAATATTGTATAGGGGGTAAAGACTCATACAGCTTGTAATAATCTTTTTGACATTTAATATCAAAATCATTATAAATTTTTTTATGCAAAACAAAATGGCCAATTTCGTGGGCCAAAGAAAATCTTAAACGACCGTGAAGACGTTCGTCTTCATACTCGTTTTTATCTACGGAAACATATTTCCAATCGGAACTAATTAAAGCATCTATATTACAATCTTTTAAAAAATTAGGTATCGGAATAATCTGAAGTTGTAATCTTAATTCAATAATTCTTTCTATATCAACTGGAATTCCACCATCCCAAAATTTTTTTCTGAATAAATCCGCCTCCTCTCTTATTTTTTCATTGCCCAAAAATGGAATTTTAATATTACTGTAAGACATTTTGATTAAGAACGAGCGATCAATTTGATCAATCTGTCTATTTCTTTTTTAGTTGGTTTTTTATTTCTTAGAGTTCTGAAAAATGCTGGTAATCGTTCCACAAGAATGTCTTGCGATAAAATATCTTGCGGGATTAACCCTTGAGCTATTTTTGCATCATCAATAAATTCTTGCACTTGTTTTTTGTTTTCAGTTATCCCTATAATTTTCGCCCAATTTTTAAGAATTTTTTCATCTGAAGGCGGTGGCAATATCCCTCTCTCTATCTTGCTCCAATTACTCGGATCATAATTAGTTAATCTACAAGCCTGTCTTAAGGTTAATTCTTTATCAATTCTTAAGTTTTTTAAAAGATCTCCAAATTTTTTAAGGTTTTTTGACATTTTTTTTGATTAAATTATATTTATTTGAGATATGCTTGTAGTTTTATTTTACCACACCACATAACCTCGTCAAGTATAAGTTGTGCATAATGTTGTAGAAGTCGGACTTCTACAACAACTTTTCTAAAAAGTTATCCACAGGTGAAAATATTGCGCCGTTTGTTTGATGTCTGTACAATATTCTAATGTCTAAAAAATTTGTACTCTCGTTTTTTGTTTTAATACTAATTATAGCAATTGGTCTTTTTTGGCAAAAAAATAATATAATAAATTATTTAGAAAATAAAGAGTTGGAAAGCATGACTGTTCCCATAAAAGATTATAATATTATTGATAATTCTTCTGGAAAATTTCTTATTAATAAAAATAATGGACTAGAATTAATGGTCCCAACTGGATGGAATGTAAAAATTGGGGCAGATAGGACTAATTTTGCCTCGAACGAAAGGGTAATTTTATATTCTTCAGATTTTAACTATCGACCAGCAAATGGATGTCTTGCAGAAATAATGATCCGCCGATTAAGTGGAAATAAAGATAATTTTAGATTACAATCTACAGATCAAATTAAAACAACTATAGATAACTACAACGAAATAGGACAGGCAGAAGGTTATTCTATGTCGATAATATCAGTAGATAAACTGGAGGCTTTGCAAACAATACATACTTCAAAAGACAAAAATACTAAGACTATATCCATAGAAATACCAACTTTAAATAGAGTTTATTGTTTTGAATTTGTTCTGTTTTCTAAAGAATGCGATCAACAATTTGATAATTTATTAAATACGGTCAAAATTAAATAAATTTCGCAAAAATTCTTAATGAAAAGAGAATTTTCTTTATTTTTAGCTATTTTCTTAATAAGTTTTTTGTTTTTGCCTCAAACTGTTTTTGCTGAAGAGATTAATCTTTCAAATGATGATATTTTTAAATTATTTCCGTCTCTTCAAAGCGGTGTAATGGAGCAATGGATTAATTTAACCAGTTCCGGAGCATTTAGTGAACCGGAAAAACAAGCAGCTTTTTATTTAGTCAGAGGCGCAATACAAAAAAAACAATTAAACTATATCTTGGTTGATCTGCCCAAAGAAGGATTAATAAAATTATATCAATTAGGAGTTTTTCTAATGGGCGCCCCGGATGCTGGCGCCATTTTTAGTAAAATTGAGAAATTAACAGTTGAACAAGCTGTTAATACTGCTAAAGAGTGGTTTTTACAGAATCAAACAAAGGTTGCCACCGGAACTTTGAATTATTCTTTTAAATCATACAATGGCAATCAACAAAATACGACTTTTTATTATAATTTAGTTTATAAGCCGAGGGGTAATAATTATATTGATTTGGCTATTGAATTTTATTCGCCGGAAAATATAGAACCGAAAGATTCAGTTGATCATATAGTAGGATTAAATACGTGGTGTTGGGATTTTAATGATTGGCAGAAAAAAGGTGATAAATATATAAAACCGTTTATTTTTAAAATCAACGGAAGAATTTTGCATGACGATCAAACAGATTCTTATACCTGGAAACAAACATTGTCTTCAGAAATAACTTTTCCTGCGTCAGTTCCTAAGATAGAGGTTGTCAAACAGCCAACTATTTTAGACCAAATTAAAGAAGGGCTTACTAAGAAATTTGTTGAAAATGTTTTACACATTCCTTATAGTCTATTCACAATCGTCCAAGATAAAATTATTGATTTTATCAACACGTCAATATTAAAACAAAACAAACCGCCCCAAAAAGCCGAGATAACAGAAGTGTTAAGCGAGGCAATCGACCAAAAGATTATTACTCCAGAAAAAATAATTGATATAGCACAAACAGAAATTAAAAAAAGCGAAGCACCTAATCCTCAAATAAAACAAGAAACAAAATCAAAAATCAGCTTAGAGGAAGCCCAAGAGATATTAGATGACATTGCTGAAAAAATCGATATTTTAACCCAGCAAGCAGAAAAATTAACAGGCGTTAAAACCACCAACACTACTGAAGTTGTTATTAAAGAAGAAATTAAAAAGTTGGATCAGGAAGCAGAAGAAGAAATAGAAGAAAAAGAAGAGGTTCAAAAAAAAGAAAAAGCGCCAACTCCGAGTATTGCCATTTGCCAAAAAACACCAGGATATCATCCAGTTCATAATTCAATTATTTTAAATGAAATAGCTTGGATGGGCACAACAACGAGTTCTAATAGTGAATGGATTGAATTAAAAAACATGTCTAATAATCCCATTGATTTGACCAACTGGCAGCTTTTAGATAAAGATCAAAACATCAAAATAATTTTTACTAATAAAGATCAGATTTCTGCTAGAGGATTTTATCTTTTAGAAAGGAGTAATGATGATGCAGTGCCCGGTGTTTCTGCGGATTCTATTTATACCGGCAGTTTGAATAATAACAATGAAGCTTTATATCTTTTTGATCCAAGCTGCCAGCTTCAAGATGAAATAGAGATTTTTTCCAATTGGTCAGCTGGAGATAATGATTCCAAAAGAACAATAGAGAGAAAGAGTATTTTTGAATGGCAAACCAGTAATAATATCGGTGGCACTCCGAAAAACGAAAATAGCAGTGGATATATTGAGACACCAAGTTATATTGGTGGTAGAGGAGGCGGTAATTCACCATCTCCTTCTTATTCAAAAATTCTAATTTCAGAAATTCAAATTTCTCCAATAACTGAAAGATTTATAGAACTTTATAATCCAAACAATTCAGTGATTAACTTAACCGACTGGTATGTCCAAAGAAAAACTCAAACTGGCAGTGATTTTATTCCATTAATATCTAAGACATATTTTAATGGCAAAACAATCAATGCCTATGGTTATTTTTTGATATCTCGCAGTGCTTTGGATGAAGCAGATATTGTTTTAAATAATTTAACTCTTGCTGAATCAAATGTAATTCAACTAAAAAATCCGAATGGCGAAACAGTTGATAAGGTTGGCTGGGGTCAAGCTCAAGATTTTGAGATCTCTCCAACTCAAAATCCTCAGCTAAATCAAACTATTGGAAGAAAATGGGATGAAACTGTCCAAGGTTATCAAGATACCAATAATAATCAACAAGATTTTGAAATTCAATCCCCCACTCCCAAAGCCAAAAATAGAATTTTCAGCGACATTGTTCCGCCAGAAACCGTTATTGATAGCAAACCTCTTAATTTAACAAACCAAACTCAAGCCATCTTTACTCTTTCTTCAAGTGAAGAAAATTCTACTTTCGAATGTAAGATAGACGATGAGAATTGGCAAGTCTGCTCTTCTACTCAACAATATTCTGATCTCATAAATGGTTCGCATATTTTTCAGGTCAGAGCTAAAGATGCTAATCAAAACCTCGATTCTACGCCAGCCCAACATCAATGGACAATTGACAACGTTCCTCCTCAAACCGAAATTTCAACCCATCCTCCTTCTTTAACCAATCAAGCACAAGCTAATTTTACTTTTTTCTCAAACGAAGAAAATTCAACCTTTGAATGTAAAATTGATGAAAGCGAATGGGAAAACTGCCAATCTCCTAAAATTTACAACGATTTGGCCGAAGGCGAACATGCTTTTTCAATCAGAGGCGAAGATTCAGCTAGAAATTTAGAAACTTCCCCCTCTCAATATTTCTGGCAAATTGATACCACTATTCAAAATGCCTCTTTATCTTTCTCTTCTATTTATACCAAAGAGAGAACAATTAATATTGTTGTTGCCAACGATGACGGGGCAATAGAGTGGCTTTTGTCTGAAAACGAAGCAGAAATAGAAAGCTCTGATATTCTTTGGCAAACAGAAAAACCAACAACATTTACTTTATCTGAGGGCGATGGTCCAAAAACAGTTTATCTTTGGATCAAAGATGAAAGTGAAAACATCAGTTCGGAGATATCAGCTCAAATTACTTTAGATACCACTCCTCCCTCTGTCCAATTTAATTCTTTAGCTCAAATCCAAACCTCAACTGACTTTGATGTTTCTTGGTCTGGCAACGATGCTACTGCGGACATTTCAGAATATCATTTAAAAATAAGAAAAGAATCCGAAGAAGAATCTTTGGATTGGCAAACAATTCCGGAAGAAATTTATCAATTTTCTGGCCCAAATGGCAATACTTATTATTTTAAAATTAGAGCAAAAGATAAGGCCGATAATTTAAGCGAATGGTCGTCAGAAATTTCAACCCAAATTCAACAACCCATCTTAAGCGTTTTTACAGATAATCTTACTTTTGAAGCAATTGAATTTGGCCAAAATCCAGCAACTCAAAATTTGGAAATTAAAAATGCCGGATTTGGGAATTTAAATTGGGGGATCGTTGTTCCAGAGGTAGATTGGTTAAATTTTGATTCAACTTCTGGTCAAGCACCTTCTAATATTTCAGTTTCGGTCAATATTTCTGATTTGGAAGCAGGTCAGTTTCAAAACATAATCGAAATTTCTTCAAATGGAGGATCAGAAGAAATTGAAGTGGCTTTAAACTTACAGGAAGACATTATTCCTCCAGAACCTCCTCAAATTTTGTCTCCTCAAAACAATCAAATTTTCAATACTGAAAATGTAAATTTAAGTGGCACAACCGAGCCCAATGCTATAATTTTAATATCTTCATTAGAAATTAGAGCAGATGAGAACGGCAACTGGCAGAAAGAGATTGAATTGATAGAAGGTCAAAACGAAATTGAAGTTAAGGCCAAAGATGAAGCCGGTAATGAAAGCGAGGCCACAATTTTAAATCTCATTTTAGATACCCATTCTCCTATTGTTGTTATAAATCAGCTTCCCGAAATCGAATCTTCTCTTTCTTTTATTGTTTCTTGGTCAGGCGATGATAATTATCAAAATTTAATTACCAGCGGAATAGACGGTTTTCAGCTTAGACATTCTGAAGACGGTGAAATTTGGATTTACTGGCCTTCGGAAAATGAATATACGACAGATATTCAATATAATTTTACAGGCGAAGATGGTAAAAGTTATTATTTTCAAGTTAAAGCAAGGGATAAGGCTGGAAATGAGGTCGATGAGTGGGTGGAAACATTAACTGAGATTAGATTGCCCATTACTCCGCTTTCGATTGTTATTAATGAAATTGCCTGGATGGGAACTTCAGCCGGCTATCAAGATGAATGGATTGAACTTTATAATAATACTGATAGAGAAATTAATCTTTCTGATTGGAGTCTTGGGGCAATGGACGGCATTCCAGAAATTAATTTGACAGGAATAATTTTCGCGAACGATTTTTACTTGTTAGAAAGAACTAATGACACTACGGTTTCTGATATTTCGGCTAATCAGATTTATACCGGGGCATTAGAAAACGATGGTGAAAAATTAGAACTTTTTGACCCTAATAATAATTTAATAGATTCTGTCGATTGCTCTATGGGTTGGTTTAAGGGAGGTGACACAAATAAAATCTCAATGGAGAGAATTAATTCAACTCTTAATGGGTCCGACCCGTCAAATTGGGCAAATAATAATTTAATTACCAGAAATGGACTAGACGCCGGAGGAAATAACATCAATGGCACGCCAAAAGCACAAAATAGCCTACCGCTTCCAGAAGATACTATTCCTCCGGAAATCTCTGATATTCAGGCAGATATTAGTGAAGCTTCAGCTTCGATTGGCTGGGAAACAAATGAAGAAAGCACAAGTATGGTTGAGTGTGGAACCACTGTAGATTACGGAGAAACAAAGGACAGCGACGATTATTTATTTTCTCATAGTATATCTTTAACTAATTTAGAGTCTGGAACTGCTTATCACTATAAAGTAGGGTCAACTGATAAAAATGGAAATACTAGTTGGAGTGAAGACAATACTTTTACCACTACTTCTAATAATCCGATTATTACTATTTTTGAAGATGATTTTGATTCTTATAATTTGGGTGATTTGACCGGTCAGGGAGGTTGGACCGCTGCTGATAACGGCTCTTCTTATGAGGTTGTTGATGCTTATGCTCATTCAGGCGCTAAATCTATAAAATGTAGATCTTATTACCCTTGCTATATTGCAAAAACTGGAACTAACGAAATAAATGGGATTCTCAAAATTAGGTTTTATATTGTCGCCCACGATACTTTTAGAAATTGGGATACTACTTTTACTTTTCGACAAAGTCCAGGGGAATCAACACTTAATCATGTTTTACTTAAAGATGCAGGACCACCATTCGATTTTATTATTTGGTTAGGAAGCACTAGTCAAATTTATACAAACATCAGTCCAGGTCAATGGTATGCGCTTAAGGTTGAGTGGAATGCCAATACAGATAAAATGAGAATACAATTAGATGATTTAGAATCAAGTGATTGGATAGATGGGAATGCGGTTGATTATATTTCTACATTAGAAATTAGTAATAGCGTAAATGCCGGTCGATGGATTTATCTTGACACCATTGAATAAAAAAATCGCACCTAATACTAGTTAGCTAGATCAAACTTTACAAGACTACGGGCAGATAAAGCGTCCAGTTTGCGGCTGAGTTATATTATTT
>Ga0214473_10005764_pt1 | contig 14825 bp, 14 predicted proteins | sample RVTome_7_FD_203509 | JGI IMG/M metagenome (GOLD analysis project Ga0214473, IMG submission 203509) | Soil microbial communities from uranium-contaminated site in the Upper Colorado River Basin, Wyoming, United States - RVT98D197 | ecosystem: Environmental > Terrestrial > Soil > Contaminated >... | reverse complement strand
GGCGCAAGCTGAAAGCTGAGGTCACGGAAGATAATTCTGCCGCCGCGCTGGCAGCTGAGCTTGAGGGCAGCGAGGCCGATCCGTTCAGGCATTTGCTCGGAATTTGCGCAAGTTGGGACTAAGAAAGGCACGCGGCCCGAAGGAATTCGCGCCTCCAAGCTCTCTTCGCGTCATTGTCTCGTTGCCGCAAGCGCTTTTATATAGAACCGGAGCGCGCAGTTTGATGTCACCTACGAGCTCGAAAACCCTGAGATCGGGCACCCGAACTGCATTGGCCACGCCTTTGCATGGTCTTCGACTGACGCCTTCTTTAAGGAGATCCCGTTGACCGCGGCACTTGAACCCTCGCTCGACAGCTTCAAATGCCGGCGCACGCTCAAGGTCGACGGTGAGAAATTCGATTATTTCAGCCTGACCGAGGCCGAGGCCAACGGGCTTGCCGGCATCGCGAGCCTGCCCTTCTCGCTCAAGGTGCTGCTCGAAAATCTGCTCCGTCACGAGGACGCACGGACCGTCACCGCCGACGACATTCGCGGCATCGCGGAGTGGCTCAAAGAGTGCCGAAGCGACCGCGAGATCGCCTTCCGCCCGGCGCGCGTGCTCATGCAGGACTTCACCGGCGTTCCCGCCGTGGTCGATCTCGCCGCCATGCGCGACGCCATGGCGGAGCTTGGGGGCGACCCGAAGAAGATCAACCCGCTGGCGCCGGTCGACCTCGTCATCGACCATTCGGTCATGGTCGACGCCTTCGGTTCTAGCCAAGCCTTCCAGATCAATGTCGACAGGGAATATGAGCGCAACAGCGAGCGCTACGCCTTTCTGAGATGGGGGGCGGGCGCCTTCGACAATTTCCGCGTAGTGCCCCCCGGCACCGGCATCTGCCACCAGGTCAATCTCGAATATCTGGCGCAAGCCGTGTGGACCAAGGAGGCGAATGGGGGGAACAGGATCGCCTTCCCCGACACGCTGGTCGGCACCGACAGCCACACCACCATGGTCAACGGGCTATCGGTGCTCGGCTGGGGCGTCGGCGGCATCGAGGCCGAGGCGGCCATGCTCGGCCAGCCGATCTCCATGCTGATCCCCGAGGTGGTGGGCTTCCGTCTCACCGGCGAACTCAAGGATGGGGTTACCGCGACCGATCTCGTACTGACCGTCACGGAGATGCTGAGGCGGGCGGGCGTGGTCGGCAAGTTCGTGGAATTCTTTGGGATCGGGCTCGGCAATCTGCCGCTCGAGGATCGCGCCACCATCGCCAATATGGCGCCGGAATACGGCGCCACGTGCGGCTTCTTCCCCATCGATGAGGAGACATTGTCTTATCTCGAGGCGACCGCGCGCAAGGAGAAGCACATCGCGCTGGTCAAGGCCTATGCCAAGGCGCAAGGCCTGTTCCGCACGAGCAAGACGCTGGACCCGGTGTTTACCAAGACGCTCCACCTCGACCTCGGCGATGTCGAGCCCTCGATCGCCGGACCTAAGCGTCCCCAGGACCGCGTGCCGCTGGCACGCGCCGCGTCAGCTTTCGCCGAGGCGCTCGACAAGGAATACGGCAAGGGCGCGGAAGCGGGGAAGCGGGTGCCGGTCAAAGGCAAGAATTTCGACCTCGGCCACGGCGACGTGGTCATCGCCGCCATCACCTCCTGCACCAATACCTCGAATCCCTTCGTGATGGTCGCGGCAGGGCTCCTGGCCAAGAACGCCCTGAAGCGCGGCTTGAGCGTCAAGCCGTGGGTCAAGACCTCGCTCGCGCCCGGATCGCAGGTGGTGACCGATTATCTCGAAAAGGCAGGGCTGCAAAAGGAGCTCGATACGCTCGGCTTCAATCTCGTCGGCTATGGCTGCACCACCTGCATCGGCAATTCGGGGCCGCTCCCTGAGGAGATCTCCCACACCGTCCACGAGCATGGGCTTGCCGTCGCCTCGGTGTTGTCCGGCAACCGCAATTTCGAGGGCCGGGTCAATCACGATGTGCGCGCCAACTATCTCGCCTCGCCGCCGCTGGTGGTGGCCTACGCCATCGCCGGCTCGATCATGATCGATCTCGCCAGCGAGCCGCTTGGCGCGGGCGCCGGCGGTGAGCCCGTCTATCTCAAGGACATCTGGCCGTCGGCGAAAGAGATCGCCAAGGTGGTGCGCAAGGCGGTGAAGAAGTCGATGTTCAAGAAGCGCTATGGTGACGTCTTCCGCGGCGATCCCGAGTGGCGCGAGATCGAGGTGAAGGGTGGCTTGACCTATGATTGGGGCGCGGACTCGACCTATGTGCAGAACCCGCCTTACTTCACCGGCATGTCGTTGACGCCTTCGCCGGTTACGGACGTCGAGGGCGCGCGCATTCTCGGCCTCTTTCTCGACTCCATCACCACCGACCACATCTCGCCGGCGGGCGCTATCAAGCGCGACAGCCCGGCCGGGCGCTACCTGATCGAGCACGGCGTCGCCGTCCACGATTTCAATTCCTATGGTTCGCGGCGCGGCAATCACGAGGTGATGATGCGCGGCACCTTCGCCAACACCCGCATCAAGAACCTGATGGTGCCAGGGGTCGAGGGCGGCGTGACCATCCACTACCCGTCAGGCGAGCGCATGGCGATCTACGACGCGGCCATGCGCTATGCGGGCGAAGGGGTCCCGCTCGTCGTCTTTGCCGGCAAGGAATATGGCACCGGCTCCTCGCGCGACTGGGCGGCGAAGGGCGCGCGGCTGCTCGGCGTGCGCGCGGTGATCGCCGAGAGTTTCGAGCGCATCCACCGCTCGAACCTGATCGGCATGGGCGTGCTGCCGCTCGTCTTCGCCGAGGGGATGTCGTGGCAATCGCTCGATCTCAAGGGCGACGAAAGGGTGAGCTTGAAGGGTCTAAGCGAGATCAAGCCCATGCAGTGGCTCGATGCCGACATTACCTATGCGAATGGCGAGACGCGCGCGGTGCCGTTGCGGGCGGCGATCGATACGTTCGACGAGCTCGACTATTTCCGCAACGGCGGCATCCTGCATTACGTGCTGCGCTCGCTTGCGCGAGAGGCGGCCTAATTACTTGGCGGCCTGGAGCGAAGTCGATGCGCGCAGCTCCGACCACGACTGATTGATAACGACGAAGGCTCCTTGCAAGGCGAGGGCGGCCATGACGGCGGCAACCGCGACATCGGGCCAGCCGGTGCCGGTGCCGAACACTCCGAGCGCGGCAAGCAGCACCGCGAAATTGCCGAGCACGTCGTTACGGGTGCAAATCCAGGCCGAGCGCATATTGGAATCGCCGCCACGAAAAGCCCATAGGAGCGCGAACGAGACTGCGTTGGCGAGCAGCGCCGCCGTGCCTACCGCGCCCATGACGAAGGCCTCGGGCAAGGTGCCGTGCCATGCGTGCCAGACGGTCACCCCGATTACCCATACGCCGAATACGCCCATGGTCGCGCCCTTCAGGAGGGCGGCCATGGCGCGGTACTGAAGCGCCATGCCGACCACGAATAGGCTGATGGCGTAGTTGCCGGCATCGCCGAGAAAATCGAGCGCGTCGGCTTGCAGCGACGCCGATCCCGCGGCCATGCCGGCCGCAACCTCGATCGCGAACATGGCCGCATTGATGATCAACACGGTCCACAGGACGCGCCGGTAACCTTCATTCCCGCGATGGGTGTCGACGGGCTGGTTGCAGCAGGAGGCGCTCATGATCTTCGGCTTGCAGGCTCTGGCTAAGGAATTCAAGTGAAACCGTGGGGGACAAGTCACTCAGTTGTGACCCCGAGTTGAGCCTTTTTTGCCGGATATTTCGGCCCGGTTCCTGCATTCTATGAGCCATGAGGCCTCCTTTCCGCTCAGGCGCGGGCGCGCTGCTTGTGCTTGTCCTCGCCGCTTTGGCCGCACCTTGCATGGCCGAGCCGACCAAGCCCGCGGCGCCAAGCACCGCTGTGCTCGAGCTGTTCACCAGCCAGGGCTGCTCCTCCTGTCCGCCGGCCGATGCGCTGCTCGCCGAGCTCGGCAAGCGGCCGGGCCTCGTCACGCTGTCCTACTCGGTCGACTATTGGAATTATCTCGGCTGGCACGACACGCTCTCCAGCGCCGCCAATAGCGAGCGCCAGCGGGAATATGCGCGCATGCGCGGCGACGGCAAGGTCTACACGCCGCAAATCGTGGTCGACGGCCTCAACCACGTGAACGGCAGCAACGAGGCGGCGATCGAGGCGGCGGTGCGAGCGGCGGCGATAAGGCTCAAAGACGCCAGGGTGCCGGTCAACATGCACGCTGAAGGCGACACGCTGGTGATCGGCATCGGGGCGGCGCCCGACAATTCCGACAAGCGGGATGCCACCGTGTGGCTTGCCATCGCCAAAGAAATGGAAACGGTGTCGATTACCCGCGGCGAGAACCGCGGGAAGAAGCTCAGCTATTCTCACCCGGTCCGGGAGCTGTCGCCGGTCGGCATGTGGAATGGCGAAGCGATGACCCTGAAGCTCCCGCTGAAAGACCTCAAGACCATAGGCGGCGATTGTCTGGTGGCGCTCTTGCAAGTGGAGAACGGGGGACCGATCCTCGGCGCCGCCGAGTATGATCGGCCCTAGGACGCCAGCGACTTTCCCCCACAAAGCAAAACGGGCCGGCTGACCGACCCGTCTGACGCTTCAATGAGCCTCAAAATGAAATGGCCCGGTCCGAGAGAAGACCCCGGGGGGGCTGGGGGGCTGAGATTCCGAAGCCTCTCTAGTTGGACCGGGCCGAGAGGCAACGATCATCATCATAGGGGTCTTTGGGGCGCGGCAACGGCTGAACTTGGGCTGAACTGTGATTTATGTTTCGTTATGTTACAGTTGGTGTGACGTGCGGCATCGACTTGAATTTCCCTAACGCTCGGCTCATCATGAAGCTTCCGTTACAGGAGGCGCGAATTGAGCGAAACGGAACCCATAGTCTTGCCGCTGGCCCGCGCGGCCGGCGGCGACGCACATCTTCCCGAGAGGGCTCCTCGGCGCGGCGACATCTCGTTTGATCGCCGGGAACTCACCCAAATCCTCAATGTTTACGGACGCAAGGTCGCAAGCGGCGAATGGCGCGATTACGCCATCGATACGCTGAAGGAGAAGGCCGTGTTCTCGGTCTTCCGCCGCGCGTCGGAAACTCCGCTCTACCGTATCGAGAAGGCGCCGAAGCAGGCGCGGCGGCAGGGCGCCTACAGCGTGATCGCGGCGACGGGGCTTATTCTGAAGCGCGGACACGATCTCGCCCGCGTGCTTCGCGCGCTCGACCGCGGCTTGCGTCTGGTCGAGGCTTGACAAGCAAAAGGCCCCGGCGGGCGCGCCGGGGCCTTGGTTAGCGGCTACTGCTTGGCGTCGTGCTTAACGGCGGTCGCCGAACAGCGACAGCAGCATCATGAACAGGTTGATGAAGTCGAGATAGAGCCTGAGCGCTCCCATCACGGCTTTGCGTCCGGAAGCCGATCCATCGTCGTTGACGCTGTACATCTCCTTGATCTGCTGCGTGTCGTAGGCGGTGAGCCCGGCGAAGATCAGGACACCGATCACCGACACGGCGAATTGCAGAGCGGTCGAGCCGATGAACAGGTTCACCAGCATGGCGATGATGATGCCGATGAGGCCCATGAACAGGAACGAGCCCCAGCCGGACAGATCGCGGCTGGTGGTGTAGCCCCAGAGGCTAAGAGCCCCGAATGACGCGGCGGTGATGAAGAACACCCGCGCGATGCTCTCGTTGGCATAGACGAGGAAAATCGATGAAATCGAGGCGCCCATGAGCGCCGCGAAGGCCCAGAACGAAATCTGCGCCGCGCTGAGGCTCATCGAATTGATCCGCGCCGAGATGAAGAACACCAAAGCGAGCGGCGCGAAGATCACCACCCACTTGAAGGCGCTCGCGTACATGAACGAGCCGAACGCGGTGAGCTCGAGGCCCGCTGCTCCCTGCACCACCGACATGGCATAGATCGCGTAGGCCACCACGCCGGTGATCGCCACACCGCTTGCCATGTAATTATAGACGCGAAGCATGTAGGCCCTGAGGCCCTGGTCGACGACGCCCGCCTCGGTGCGTCCGACGCTCGTGCCTTGCGCGTAACGTCTGTCGAGATCCGCCATGTGATGAAGGGTCCTTTCCCCTAGCTGCTTTAGTAGTTCACGATAGGCATTTTGGCCACGAATATGGGGGCTTGAGCCTAGATGCGCAAGATGACAGCGCGGTGTCCCCGTTAACGGTCGGGCGCCCTACTCGGCGCGGAGATAGGGCGCGGCCTTGGCCGAAAGCACGCGCCAGGTGGCGATGGCGCCGATGGTCAGCACGAAGATGAGAGCGAGCAGCACCGTCTCTCCGGCCGCCAGCGGCGAGAACACGAAAGCAATCTCGAAGGCCCATTTGCACAGCGCCCAGGCCGTGACCGTGGCGATCAGCATGGCAAGCGCCGCCGTGGCAAGGCCGAGCAGTCCGAATTCGAGGAGTTCGGCGCGAATGATGCGCAAGCGCGTGGCGCCGAGGGTCTTGTAGATCACTGCCAGATATTTCCGCCGCTCCTGGCCCGCGGCGACCGCGCCGGCCAGCACGGCGGCGCCGATCAGAAGGGTAACGCCGGCCGTCGCGCTGATGGCGGTCATGACCTTGGCGAGCATGTTCTTGGCCGCCTCGACGATGTCGCCGACCTTGATGGCCGTGACCAGGGGGAAGCGTTCGGAGAGCGCCTGGATCACCTTGCCTTCGACCGCGGGCTCGGTGCCCTTGGGCAATTCGAGCGTGGTCAGCATGCGGTGGGGCGCGTCTTCGAGCGCGTTCGGTGGGAACACCATGACGAAATTGATGGCCAACGACTCCCAGTCGATCTTGCGCAAGCTGGCAATGGTTGCCTCGACATTGCGGCCGAGGATGTTCACCGTGATGGGATCGCCGAGCTTCAAGCCCAGCCCTTTGGCAAGCTCGGCGTCGAACGAGACGAGCGGCGGGCCAGCGTAGCCCTCGGGCCACCACTCGCCCTCGACGATCTCCGAGGCTTGCGGCACGGTGTCGGTATAAGTGAGGCCGCGGTCGCCGGCGAGCACCCAACGCGAATCGGGTGCGACCTCCACCTTGTCCGCCGGAACGCCCTTCAGCGCCACGATGCGGCCCCGCAGCATCGGCGCTTCGTCGAGCTTGGCGTCGGGCTCGATCGCCTTCACCGTATTCTTGAAGGTGTCGAGGTCGGAGGCCTCGACATCGAGAAAGTAGTAGGCCGGGGCGTCGACCTGGATATTGCTGTCGATCTCCGCCAGCAGCGAGCGGTGGATCAGCGCCACGGCGACGAGAAGCCCGAGACCGAGGCCGAGCGACACCGCGATGGAGCGGGCCAGCGAGCCCGGCCCGGCGATGCTCGCCAGCGCGAGCGCGAGAGAATTCGGCTTGGCGCGCCGCAACCGCGCGGCATAGCGCTGCAAGAGAAGGCCGAACCCCGTGAACAAGAGGAAGGCGGCAACGATGCCCGCCGAGATCGAGGCGGTGATGGCGCGCTCCTCAGAAGCGGCGATAGCGAGGGCGAACAGCGCCAGTCCCGCCGCCGCCGATCCTGCGGCATAAGGCCAGGGCGAGCGCTCCCGCCCCTCCTCGCTGAGCTGGGAGCGCATCAGGACCGCGGGCGAGACGCTGGCGGCGCGGCCGAGCGGCCAGAGCACGAACAGCACCATGGTCAAGAGGCCGGCGAGCGCCGCGGTGAGAAGCGGCAAGGGATGCGGCTCGACCGCAAGCGTGATGGGGAGCGCATCGGCGTAGAGGGCTGACAACACGGCAGGGGTGAGCGCGCCGATGAGGAGGCCGATGGCGATGCCGAGAGAGGCGAGCAGAAGCGCCTGGATCAGATAGACGACGAGCACGAGCCGGCTCGGCGAGCCGAGGCACTTGAAGGTAGCGATGATCTCGCGCTTCTTGGCCATGTAGCTCTGGATGGCGTTGCCGACGCCGATGCCGCCGAGAAGGAGCGCGGTGAGCCCGACGAAGCTGATGAACTGGGTGAAGCGGTCGGCGTCGCGGCGGAGCGCCGGCGCCGGATCGGTCCAGTCACGGATGGCAAAGCCGGCTTGCGGGAACTCGGTCTCGATGCCCAACCGCGCCGCGGCGAGCGCCCCTCGATCGGAGGCGCGCTCCTCGGGGAGCTTCACGCGGTAGGTCCAGCGGATCAGGCTGCCGGGCTGCACCAGCCGCGTGCGGGCAAGCGTCTCGGTCGACATCAGCAATTTCGGCCCATAGGCGAGGCGATCGGCCAGCCGGTCAGGCTGCTCGCCGAGAATGCCACCGATGGTGACGGTGGTCTCGCCGATGGTGAGCGGGCTCCCCACATCTAGATCGAGGCGGTCGAGCAGCGTGTTCTCGACCAGCACCACACCGGGCGTGCGCCAGACCGGGCCCGCAGCTTCGGCCCGGGTGATCGAGACCTCACCATAGAGCGGGTAGGAATCGTCGACCGCTTTGACCTCGATCAGCGCGCTTTTTCCGGTGGCGCTTCGGGCCATGGCGCGGAAGCCGGCCGATTCGCTGACCTGGCCTAAGCTATCGAGCGCTGTGCGCTCTTGCGCATTGGCTTGCCGGTGGATCAGCTCGAAGGAGAGATCGCCGCCGACCAAGAAGCGCCCCTGCCGCGCCAGAGCCTCGTTGAAGGATGCCGCCAGAGAGCCGATGGAGGCTACGGCGGCGACGCCAAGGGCGATGCAGAGTACGAACACCGTGAGGCCGCCGGCGCCCGAGCGGAGCTCGCGCATCGCGATGGCAAAGGCAAGCGGCAGCCTGAACCGGGAGGCTGCCGGCGCCGGCGTGGCGCTTACGGCGGTCACGACGCCGGGACCTTGCGTTTGGCGCCGGCGCCCACAATCCGGCCATCGGCGAGGCTCACGATCCGGTCGCAGCGTTTGGCGAGCGAGCGGTCATGCGTAATGAGAAGCAAGGTCGCGCCGGTGCGCTCCTTCAAGGTGAACAGGAGGTCCATCACTTGCGCGCCGGTGACCAGATCGAGATTGCCAGTGGGCTCGTCGGCGAGGATGAGGGCAGGCCGCGGCGCGAGCGCCCGGGCGATGGCCACCCGCTGCTGCTCGCCGCCCGAGAGCTGGCCGGGGAAATGGGATTCGCGATGAGAGAGGCCGACTTCAGCCAGCGCCGCGCGCGCCTCGGCGAAGGCGTCGTCATGGTCGAGGAATTCGAGCGGCAGGGCCACGTTCTCGAGCGCCGTCATGGTGGGCACGAGATGGAAAGATTGGAAGACGATCCCGATATTGGCGGCACGCAGGCGGGCGAGACCGTCCTCGTCGAGGGCGGCATAGTCGGTGCCTTGCACCGTCACACGTCCTTCCGTAGCACGTTCGAGCCCGGCGACGACCATGAGCAGGGTCGATTTGCCGGAGCCGGAGGGACCCACCACGGCGATGGCGTCGCTTGGCGCCACGCTGAGGTCGATGCCACGCAGGATGGCGACGGGGCCGGCGCGCGACGGGAGCGTCACATGCACGGCTTCGAGCTTGATTGCCGCGGTGCGGGGCTGTTTCAGATGCTGTTCCATGGGCGGGGCGCAGACAGTGACTGACAGATGGCACGGGGATCGGCAATAGAGAAGGTCAAAGAGGTCGAAAAGATGAAACGCGCCTCTCTCATGGTCATTTTGGCCGTGGGCCTTGTGCTCGCGCCGCTGCACACAATTAGAGCAGAGCCGCGCGCGCCGGTGATCGTGGCGTTGGGCGATAGCCTGACCGCCGGCCTCGGCTTGCCGCAGAATGAGGCCTTCCCCGCGCAGCTCGAGGCCGCGCTGAAAGCGCGCGGCACCGAGGTGACGGTGGTCAATGCCGGGGTTTCCGGCGACACCGCGGTGGCGGCATTGAAACGCCTCGACTGGGCGCTGCCGGAGGACGCAAGCGCGGTCATCATCGAGCTTGGCGGCAACGACGCGCTGCAAGGGATCCCGCCCGAGGGAACCAAGGCGGCGCTCGCGGCGATCATCGAGAAGGTGCAGGCGAGGGGGCTGCCCATCCTGCTCGCGGGGATGGAGGCGCCGCGCAATATGGGCAAGGACTACATGGATGCGTTCCGCGCGCTCTATGCCGATCTCGCATCGCGCTACGGCGTGATTTTCTATCCGTTCTTCCTCGACGGCGCGGCGCTCAATGACGGCCTGATGCAGAGGGACGGCATCCATCCTAATGCCAAGGGCGTGGCGGTGATCGTCGAGAGAATCCGGCCCAAGGTGGAAGAGCTTCTGGCCAAGGTTGAAGTCAAGGACTAGGAGAGGGCTGGGCCATCCGGGCCACTGCGCTGGCCCCGCAGCCGCGAAAGCATTACAACATCCCGTCCTTCCGGCGCCGGGGCAGCGCTTTGCTATCCAGCATCTATAGCTTCAAGCCGCACTTCCAGAACCTGCTCAGGCCGCTGTCGGAGCGGCTTGCGCGCGCGGGCGTGACACCGAACGCCATCACGCTCGCCGCGCTCGCCCTCTCGGTCGCGCAAGGCGCGTGGCTCGCGCTTGAGCCGGTGTCGCGCTGGCCGCTGCTGCTGCTGCCGGTCACGCTGTTCTTGCGGCTTGCACTTAACGCCATCGACGGCATGCTGGCGCGCGAGCACGGCATGGTGAGCGCGCACGGGCTCGTGCTGAACGAGCTTGGCGACGTTATCTCCGACGCCGCGCTCTACCTGCCCTTTGCGCTCATCCCGGGCGTCGATCCCGTGCTCGTGGTGCTGATCGTGGTGGCATGCCTGATCGCCGAACTGACCGGTCTGCTGGCGCCGCTGGTCGGCGCCCCGCGCCGCTATGCCGGGCCCTTCGGCAAGAGCGACCGGGCCATCGGCTTTGGGCTTCTGGCGGTGCTGCTCGGCGCCGGCCTTGTAGCCGGACCGTGGACCAGCCTCTATCTGTGGCTTCTGTTGATTCTGGCGGCGCTCACCGTGCTCAATCGCGCGCGCTTCATCCTTGGAGCTGCGAAGGAGCCAGGCGCATGAGCGGGCCGTTCGGCATTCCCGCCAATGTGGTCTACGCCACTTCCGGCATCTACGCGCTGCTCGTGCTCGCGACGCTCGTGGTGTGGCTGCTGCGCTGGCGGAACCCGGGGGAACGCTACCGCGAACTCGCCGATCGGACCGAGTCCTGGTGGTGGATGATCGGCGCCTTCACTTTGTGTGTCCTGCTCAACCAGACGGTCGCCATCGTCTTTCTCGCCTTCATCTCCTATCTCGCGCTGAAGGAATATCTCTCGCTCATACCGACCAGGCGCATCGACCGCGCGGTCCTGCTGTTCGCCTATCTCGCCATTCCCATCCAGTTCTATTGGGCGGCGATCGACTGGTACGGCATGTTCATCGTGTTCGTGCCGGTATGGATGTTCCTGTTCTTCCCGGCGCTGATGGCGCTCAAGGGCGAGACGCAAGGCTTCCTGCGCGCGGTCGGCACGCTGTCCTGGGGCCTGATGATGACGGTGTTCACGCTGAGCCATATGGCGTGGCTCTTGGTGTCGGGCGACAAGGTCAACCCGGTTGCCGGCGGCGTGGGGCTGCTGTTCTTCCTGGTGGTGCTGACCCAGTTCAACGACGTGGCGCAATATTGCTGGGGGAAGCTCGCCGGCCGCCACAAGGTCACCCCCAGCGTGAGCCCCAAGAAGACCTGGGAGGGGCTGATCGGTGGCGTCGCCACCACCATTGCCGTGGCAGCGTTGATTGGGCCCTACCTCACGCCCATGGACTGGCGCTGGTCGGCGCTTGCCGGCGCCATCCTTGGGGTCTCAGGGTTCCTTGGCGACATCACCCTATCGGCGGTGAAGCGCGATCTCGGGGTCAAGGATACCGGCGGGCTGATCCCCGGCCATGGCGGCATTCTCGACCGGGTCGATAGTCTCACCTATGCGGCGCCCGCTTTCGTGCATTTCATCCGCTATTTCTTCTTTCCATGAGCCAGAACCCCATCACGAAGCTGCTCAGGTTCCTGTTCTTCGCCGTCGTGGTGCGGGCGGTGATCCTGGTTGCGCTCGGGTTGACCGTGCGTCATCGCGAGCGGCTGCCTTCAGACGGGCCTGCCGTGCTCGCCGGCAATCACAACTCAAATCTTGATGCGCTGGCCATCATGTCGCTAATGCCGTTGCGCCTGTTGCCGAAGCTCAGGCCGGTGGCGGCGATGGACTATTTCTATACGAGCAAAATTCGCGGCTGGTTCGCCAATAACATCATCGGCATTATTCCGGTGAAGCGCGGCAGCGGCAAGGAAGGCGGCAATCCGCTCCAGCTTGCCGAGGAGGCGCTCGATCGGGGCGAGATCCTGGTGCTGTTCCCCGAAGGGACGCGGGGCGAGCCCGAGACGCTGCAAGCCTTTAAGAAAGGCATCGGGCATCTCGCGCATGCGCGGCCGAAGGTGCCGGTCGTACCGATCTTCCTGCATGGGCTCGGCAAGGCTCTGCCCCGGGGCTCGATGCTGCTCGTGCCGTTCAACGTCACGGTGAATGTTGGTGAGCCCCTTTACGGGACGGAGTCCTACGCAGAGTTCGTATCGAAACTGGAGAGGGCCATGACCCTTCTCGCCGCCGAGGAGAAGGTGCCCGCGTGGGAGTGATGCCTATTCATGCGAGGGCGCCGGTGCGCCGCCTTCGACCAACGCCCAAATGAAAGAGGCCGCGGCGGCGAGCGAGCCGATCCACCGCACATGGTTCCATAGGCCCCAGGTGGCGCGGAACTCGGTCCAGAAGCTCGCGCCCTCGGCGCTCTTCGGCTTGACTGCGGCGAGCCTATTGTTGAGCGGCAGGTTCTTCATCAAGGTCACGCCGAAGGGGCCATTGAGAAAGAGCAGGCTGCCGAGAAGCAGGTAGCCCGACCCGGGCTCCGACCATCTCAGCGGCGCGGCAAGTCCGAGCACACCGGCCAGAGCGGCGGTGCCGAAGAACACGACGAGAAAGAGCGGGCCTTTGATCGCGGCGATGATGGACTGCATGGCGGCAATGCCTGACGGCGCCGGCAGGCGTCCGAGAGCGGTCATCACGAAGGCGGCAAAGGCGAAGAACGCCCCGGCAATGAGCCCGCAGCCGAGCACAGCCAGAACGGTCGCTACGAAAAGCAGGCAGTCGATCATGCGGGACTCCTCTCTCGGCGGAGCGCGAGAGCCCGGACAGGCTCAGCCCAGCTCGACATCTTCCCAGAAGCCGAAGCGATCCGCCACATGGTTCATCGAAGGGCGCGGGGCCTCGTAGCGCCAGGCGGCGCGCTCGTGGCGGGCGCCGTCGATCACCACATCGTAGAACTGGACACCGTGCGGGCAGGCACGGTCTGACGCCGTCTTCTCCGCCTTCTCCAGCAGATCGACCCGCACGTGGGCGTTCGGAAAATAGTGATAACCGCCGTGCTCGACGATGTCGTCGCTCTCGGCGATGACGCGGCCCTTGAGCACGGCTTTCATGGGAGCCTCCGAACCCTCACCATGCGGGATTGGTGCAGCGGATTCCTTTGGCTTTGATCGAGGCGATCTGGCCGGTCTCGAGCGAAATCTCCCAGGCGCGGCGCACGTCGGTCCACCATTCCTTGGTTTCGCTGCCCTTGGCCTCGCCCATGAATCTCAGCGTACCGTCCTCGCCCTGCACGCAAGAGATGGAGAACGCCACGTCCTTTTGCGGGCTCGGCACCACGAGCGCGTCGGCCACCACGTAAGACGCCGGCGCGTTTCCGGTCGCCTTGGCCACTTCGCGGCTGGTCAGAACGAGATAGGTGCCGTCAGCCTCGCGCTGATATTGGCGGATATAGATGGGAGGCGCGACCAGGCCGCCGCCGAGATCGATCCAGCCTTCGATGTCGAGCTCGTCGTCATAGGTCTTGCCGAGGAAGCTCTTGGCGAAGGTGACGTCGGCGGATTCCTCTTCGGTCGGCGGCTTAGGCTCGGCCAGCGCAAGCTGAGGCATCAGCAGAACGGCGGCAAGCGAGAAGCGGGACAAGGAACGGCGGATGCTGAGCATGGGTGTTCCCTCGGCACAGTGCTAGGCGCGGCCCACAGTCTAATCACAATCGTGACAAAATCAGCACCGCCCGGGGCCGTTTTCCCTGATATGGCAGGGCCGGCCCAGTTGAGGCCGGCCCCGCAATTTTCAAGGCTCAAGACGGTCAACGCGGGACCGTGGTCCGCGGGACGATGCTGGCGGCCGGCGGCTTGCAGCTCTTGCCGTCCCAGGTCCAGCCCTTCTTTCGGCATTCGTCGGCGGGACTCGTCGGCGGCAGGCAGCGCTGGCCGGTCCAGTTCCAACCCTTAGCCTTGCAGGCGTCGGCGGGGCTGAGGCAGCGCTTGCCATCCCAAATCCCGCCCTTCTTGCGGCACTCATCGGCCGGGCTGGTCGGCTCGACGCAGCGCGTGCCGGTCCAGTTCCAACCCTTAGCCTTGCAGGCGTCGGCGGGGCTGAGGCAGCGCTTGCCATCCCAAATCCCGCCCTTCTTGCGGCACTCATCGGCCGGGCTGGTCGGCTCGACGCAGCGCGTGCCGGTCCAGTTCCAACCCTTAGCCTTGCAGGCGTCGGCGGGGCTGAGGCAGCGCTTGCCGTCCCAAATCCCGCCCTTCTTGCGGCACTCATCGGCCGGGCTCACAGGCGGCAGGCAGCGCTCGCGCTTGTCATCCCAAACGCCGCCTTTCTCTCTGCAGTCTTCGGCAGGGTCCGACTCCTCGACGCAACGGCCATACTTGTTGCGCTCAAAACCGGGCTTGCACACGCACTGGCCTTGCGCATTGCGCATCTCGTTCGGCCCGCACGCTGTTGGCGGGGTTGGCGGCGCGACGCAACGTCCATTCTTGTCGCGCTGGTAGCCCGATTTGCATACGCACTGACCTTGCGCATTGCGCACCTCGTTCGGCCCGCACGCTGTTGGCGGGGTGG
>Ga0214473_10005763_pt1 | contig 14826 bp, 7 predicted proteins | sample RVTome_7_FD_203509 | JGI IMG/M metagenome (GOLD analysis project Ga0214473, IMG submission 203509) | Soil microbial communities from uranium-contaminated site in the Upper Colorado River Basin, Wyoming, United States - RVT98D197 | ecosystem: Environmental > Terrestrial > Soil > Contaminated >... | reverse complement strand
TACTCCAGGATCTCTGTGATGACGCCTGCGCCGACTGTCAATCCGCCCTCACGTACGGCGAACTTCGACCCCTTCTCCAGGGCCACCGGCGTGATCAGCTCCACCGTCAGGTTCACATCGTCCCCCGGCATCACCATCTCCACCCCTTCCGGCAGCTCGATGTTCCCCGTCACGTCCATCGTCCGAATGTAGAACTGCGGCCGGTACCCCGTGAAGAACGCTTTGTGCCGGCCTCCCTCTTCCTTCGTCAACACATACACCTGGCTCAAGAACTTCTTGTGCGGCGTGATCGACCCCGGCGCCGCTACCACCATCCCCCGCTCCACGTCGGTCCGCTCGATGCCTCTCAACAGCAGCCCCACGTTGTCCCCCGCCTGCCCGTCGTCGAGTGTCTTGTGGAACATCTCCACGCCCGTCACCACCGAGGCCAGACTCTTGTCCCTCAACCCCACGATCTCGACCGCTTCCCCCGTCTTGACCTTCCCCCGGTCCACTCGCCCTGTCACCACCGTCCCGCGCCCTTTGATCGAGAACACGTCCTCGATCGGCATCATGAACGGCCTGTCCGTCTCTCTCACCGGCTGCGGGATGTACTCGTCCACCACCCGCAGCAGCTCTTTGATCGACGCATACTCCGGCGCATCCGGGTCCGTGCTCTGGCTTTCCAACGCCTGCAAGGCACTCCCCCTCACGATCGGCGTCTCGTCCCCAGGAAACTCGTATTGGTTCAGCAGCTCCCGCAGCTCTAGCTCCACCAGCTCCAACAGCTCCGGGTCGTCCATCATGTCGACTTTGTTCAGATACACCACGATCGCCGGTACTTCCACCTGCCTCGCCAGCAGCACGTGTTCCCGCGTCTGCGGCATCGGCCCGTCCGGCGCCGCCACCACCAATATCGCCCCGTCGACCTGCGCCGCTCCCGTGATCATGTTCTTGATGTAGTCTCGGTGCCCCGGCATGTCTACGTGCGCATAGTGCCGCTTATCTGTCTCGTACTCCACGTGCGCAATCGCGATCGTGATCCCCCGCTCTCGCTCCTCCGGCGCATTGTCGATCGAGTCAAACGGCCGAAACTCCGCTTTCCCCCCAAACGCACAGTACTTCGTAATCGCCGCCGTCAGCGTCGTCTTCCCATGGTCGATGTGTCCCATCGTCCCAACATTCATGTGCGGCTTCGTCCGCTCGTATTTCTGCTTCGCCATGATCTTCGCTCTCCGCTCCTTGCTCCCTTGATCGATTCAATCGGCCGGGGCCAGCGCCCCCGGCCAGGCGTTGCGTCAGTGCGCTCCGGCCAGGATCGTCTCGGTGACCGCCTTGACGACCGGCGCGTAATGGTCGAATTCCATCGAGAACACGCCGCGCCCTTGCGTAGCAGAACGGAGGTCGGTGGCGTATCCGAACATTTCCGCCAATGGAACCTTGGCGTGAACGACCTGGGCACTCCCGGGTCGCGGTTCAATGCCTTCGATCGCCGCCCGACGAGCCGAGAGGTCTCCCGTGATTTCCCCGACGTTGTCTACCGGGACTACGACTTCCACGGCCATGATTGGCTCGAGCAGCACCGGCGCTCCCATCTGGACTGCGTGCTTGAACCCCATCGCTCCGGCGACCTTGAAGGCCATCTCGCTCGAGTCGACTTCGTGAAAGGAGCCGTCGATCAGGGCCACCTGGACGCCGGTGACTGGGTAGCCCGCCAGCACGCCGCTCTCGGCCGCCTCGCGCACGCCTTTCTCGACAGCCGGGATGTATTCGCGGGGAATTGTTCCACCCACGATCTTGTTCTCGAATGTAATGCCTGCGCCTTGTTCGCCCGGCGTCAGGGAGAAGACGACGTGTCCGTACTGGCCGTGACCCCCCGTCTGCTTGATGTGGCGGTATTCGGCGCGCGGGACGGACCTGGAGATCGACTCATGATAAGCGACGCGCGGGCGGCCGATGTTCGCCTGCACCTTGAACTCGCGCAACATTCGATCGACCAGGACTTCCAGATGTAGCTCGCCCATCCCCCAGATCACGGTTTGGCCCGTATTCTCGTCGGAGCCAACGCGAAAGGTCGGATCCTCTTCTGATAGTTTCTGCATCGCCTCGGACATCTTGTCCTGATCTGAAGCGGTCTTCGGCTCAATCGCCAGGAAGATAACCGGTTCGGGGAAGGTGATATTCTCCAATATGATCGGGTTGGCGGCATCGCACAACGTGTCGCCGGTGAACGTGCCTTTCATCCCCAGGATGGCGGCGATCTCACCCGCCATCACCTCAGGGATGTCCTCCCGCCGATCGGCATACATTCGGATCAGACGGCCGACCCGTTCACGCCGGCCTTTGGTTGAGTTGTGAACCATTGCTCCCTGAGCGAGCTTCCCCGAATACACCCGGATGTAGGCCAGACGGCCGACATATGGATCGGTCACGATCTTGAAGACGAGGGCGCTCATCGGCGCGTCGTCCTCCGGCGGCCGGGTCAGCATCTCCGCCTCTGTCCCGGGCTTCAACCCTTCAACCGGCGGAACATCCGCGGGTGAGGGCAGGTAATCGATCACGGCATCCAGCACCGGTTGCACACCTTTGTTTCGCAGAGCTGAGCCGCAGTACACCGGATGAGCTTTCCCGGCGATCACCGCCCGACGCAAAGCCGACCGAAGTTCGTCGACCGAGATCGGCTCACCGTCCAGATAGCGCGTGGTGAGCTCATCATCTGTTTCGGCGATCTGCTCAACCATCTTTTCCCGGGCATCGTCGACTTGAGATCTCATTTCTGCCGGTATTTCGATGATCGCCGGGGCGGAACCGAGCTGGTCGTCCCAGGTGATCGCTTTCTCCTCTAACAGATCAACCACTCCTCGGAAGCCGGCCTCGCGTCCGATTGGCAACTGCATGGCGATGGGCGTTGCCCCGAGTCTCGATCGGATGGACTGAATGGTGCGCTCGAAAGACGCGCCGACGCGGTCCATCTTGTTGACGAAACAGATCCGGGGCACCCCGTAGCGGTCGGCCTGGCGCCAGACTGTCTCAGACTGGGGCTCTACACCCTGGACGGCGTCGAAAACAACTACGCCGCCGTCGAGGACACGCAGGCTTCGTTGGACTTCGGCCGTGAAATCGATATGGCCCGGTGTGTCGATCAAGTTGATGATGTGGTCCCGCCACAGGGCGGAGACGGCGGCCGAGACGATGGTTATGCCTCGCTCGCGCTCTTGCTCCATCCAGTCCGTGACGGTGGTGCCATCATCAACCGATCCAATGCGATGAGTCCGGCCGGTGTAAAACAACACCCGCTCGGTCGTAGTGGTCTTGCCCGCATCGATGTGAGCAATGATCCCAATATTCCGATAGCGTTCTAGCGGATACTCGCGTGCCATCCCAATTCCCAGGCAGCCAAGAAACTATGGCCTCGCCTCCCTACCAGCGATAGTGGGCGAAAGCACGATTGGCTTCCGCCATCTTGTGTGTCTCTTCCCGGCGCTTGATTGCCGAACCGGTGTTGTTTGCGGCATCCAACAGTTCGCCGGCCAACTTCTCAGCCATCGACTTCCCTGGCCGCGAACGAGATGCTTGAAGCAGCCAGCGCATGGCCAGCGAGGTACGGCGATCCGGAGCGACCTCGATGGGCACTTGATATGTTGCTCCGCCGACGCGCCTGGGTTTGACTTCTAGGAGCGGGGAGACATTCCGTATCGCCTGCTCGAAGAGCTCCAACCCGTCGCGCTTGCCGCGGGCTTCCATCAAGTCGAAAGCCTGATAAACGACTCGGGTCGCAGTGCTTCGCTTCCCGCGGTGCATCAAATGGTTAACAAACTCCGTCACGAGGGGGCTGTTGTGGCGGACATCCCCTTTCAACACGCGCTTCTCCGGCTTCGTCCTTCGCATTGCCTCGCTCCCTCCAGTTCACACCAAGTCGGCCGCCCTAGCTCTGGCGACCGACTTGGATCATGCTCATTCTTTTGGGCGCTTGCCGCCGTACTTGGAACGCCCCTGCTTTCGACCCTCGACACCGGTCGTGTCAAGGGTGCCACGGACAATATGGTAGCGAACCCCGGGGAGGTCCTTAACCCGTCCACCGCGCACAAGCACCACCGAGTGCTCTTGCAGGGAGTGGCCTTCGCCGGGGATGTAAGCCGTGACCTCGATCAGGTTGGTCAGGCGGACGCGTGCGACTTTGCGCAGTGCCGAGTTCGGTTTCTTCGGCGTCTGTGTGCGGACCTGGGTGCACACGCCTCGCTTCTGAGGCGCGCCTTTTGGCTGCTGCACCCGACGCTGCTTCATAGAGTTGAAGATGTACTGCAGCGCAGGCGCCTTGGTCTTGGAGCGTTTGGACTTGCGTCCTTTACGCACCAACTGGTTAATGGTCGGCACTACTGTCCTCCACGTGAAGCCGGGGCGTGGGCCCCGGGTCTCCGGCCAGTAAGGGAGGCCATCGCGCAAAAACGATGGCCTCGCCATTTGGACCCCTATTCGACTCGGGCGGGCTTGGCGCGGCCGCTGAAATCAGCAAGCGCGACTACCTCGAACGGCCGTCAGATCGAGCCGTCCGCCCGAAACCCCAGTGACGAGAAAGTATATTATCATGTGCCAGGTTCAACGTCAAGGTAAGAGAGCTGTCTGTGAGGCCTCTCACAGACGGCTTTTTACCGGGGTAGTCGGCGGGGGACAGCCTGCCCCTAGCCCCGGTAAGACCATCCGGGGCGAACCCCGCTAAATGCGCACGGGGCGAACGGCCCCGACTATGACATCAGGCCAGGCGGCCCCTCCCCCGGCACGATGGTCCGGCTCGGCCCAGGCACAGGCACAGGGGCCGGGCGAGAGGGAAGTGGGTCCCGAAACGAAGGGGGGGCCGGAAGTTCACCGGCCCCCCTTCGTTTCAAAAGACTCGTTGGTATGGATTTCAGCCGTCGAGAGATGAATGACCTGCGGCTAGTTGCGAGGATCCATGTCCAGCAGCCCCAGCCCGAGCCGAGGCGAATGGGCCCGCTCCTCTTCTTTGCCGAAGCGGATCACATCGCCGTCTTCCCCGATCGCCTCAACGGACAGACCCAGGCTCTGCAGTTCTTTGACGAGTACGCGGAAGGAAGCCGGGATCCCCGGCTCTTCGATGGGTTCGCCCTTGACGATAGCCTCATACGTCTTCACCCGACCCTGGACGTCGTCCGACTTCACCGTCAGCATTTCCTGCAGGGTATGGGCAGCCCCGTAAGCCTCGAGTGCCCATACTTCCATCTCACCGAACCGCTGGCCGCCGAATTGCGCCTTGCCACCCAGCGGCTGCTGTGTGACCAGCGAGTATGGTCCGGTCGAGCGGGCGTGGACCTTGTCTTCGACCAGGTGATGGAGTTTCATCATCAGGACAACACCAACCGTCACCGGCTGGTCATAGGGCTCGCCGGTTTTTCCATCGTTGAGCACTCGCTTCCCGAGGACCGGCAGCGGAACACCGGTTTCGATCATGACCCGCGGCGCGAGTTCCTGAACTGCTTCCACCGACATGTCGGAGGGGAGCTTATGACCCTGGGCCCCGATCCAAATCCTGAGGCAGGCGTCGACGGCTGCTGCATCATAGGGACCACGCTTGCTGACCGGAACGCCGTCTGAATCGGCGACCATCATGCCAGAGGGATCAAACCCCTTCTCGCGCAGCCACTCGGCCAGAGCCGAACGTCGAGCATAGTCGAAGTCGGTCGCCAGCAGCTCCGCGTCATAGTCCTTCCGCGAGAGCCAATTCGCTAGGTAAAGGCGACGCACCTCGTTGTCGTCGGCGAAGGCGTCTTCTTCGTAGAATCCGTGCTCTTTCACCCACGCCCAGGCAGTCTCCCCGACTTCATCCCAGGCGCGATCAATCATCCATGCCCTGGCCAGTTCGGCCTCGATCTCCTTCTCGTCTGCCCCGTCGAAGACCGGTGTGATTGCCCGGAAGCCTAGCCGCTCGGCCGCCCACCCCAGGTGGGCCTCTAGGATCTGGCCGATGTTCATACGCCCGGGCACGCCCAGTGGGTTGAGGATCAGGTCGACTGGCGTCCCGTCTTCAAGGAAAGGCATGTCTTCGATCGGGACCACCTTGGAGATGACGCCTTTGTTCCCGTGCCGCCCGGCCATCTTGTCGCCTTCGGTTGCCTTCCGCTTCTGGGCGACAGAGACACGCACCATCTTCTCCACACCGGGCGGCAGATCACGGTGCTCTTCGCGCGTGAACACCTTGACGTCTACGACCTTGCCACGCTCGCCGTGAGGCATACGGAGAGAGGTGTCCTTTACCTCGCGCGCCTTCTCGCCGAAGATGGCCCGTAGGAGTTTCTCTTCCGGCGTAAGCTCTTTCTCGCCCTTGGGCGTGATCTTGCCGACCAGGATGTCATTCGGTCCGACCTCTGCGCCGACGCGGATGATCCCGTCTTCGTTCAGGTCGCGTAGGGCTTCATCGCCCACGTTGGGGATGTCGTAGGTGATCTCTTCCGGTCCGAGCTTGGTATCACGTGCTTCGACCTCGTGTTTTTCGATGTGCACGGAGGTGAAGCGATCCTCTTGCACCAGTCGCTCGGATATCAGGATGGCATCTTCAAAATCGCCGCCTTCCCAGGACATGAAGGCGCACAACGCATTCTGTCCCAGAGCAAGCTCGCCGTTCTCGGTGGAGGACGAATCGGCCACAACATCACCAAGGCGTATCCGCTGACCCTTCACGACCGCCGGCCGTTGGTCGATGCATGTGCTCTGATTGGAGCGGTTGTATTTGCGCAGACGATAGACGCGCCGGCCGTTACCGGTACGCACGACAACCTGGCTTCCGGTAACCGATTCGACCTCGCCCTCGACTTCTGACAAGATTACCTGCCCTGAGTCGATGGCAGCCTGACGCTCCATCCCGGTCGAGACCAATGGGACCTCGGGGCGGATGAGCGGCACGGCCTGGGTCTGCATGTTCGAGCCCATCAACGCCCGGTTTGCGTCATCATGCTCGAGGAATGGGATAAGGGATGCGCTGACCCCGACGATCTGGCGCGGGGCCACATCCATGTAGTCGATCTGGTCGGGCGAAGAGAAGAGGAAATCGCTGAAGTAGCGGCACGACACCCGCGAGCGGACGAACTCATTCCGTTCATCCAGTGGCGTCGTGGCCTGAGCGATCCGGAACCTATCCTCGATGTCGGCCGAAAGGTAGGCCGTCTCATCCGACACGAAGGGTACGATCGGGATCGGAGACTTGAGCTTCGCCAGGCTGCGCGCCAGACCCCCCGTGATCTCATCTTTGTCTTCGGCGATGACCTTCCCATTCTTGGGGTCCTTCAGCCGTCCGCGGACGTGGCGGCCGATCAGGCGCGGATCACTGAGCTCCAGCTCGCGGATCACCTTGCGATAGGGCGTCTCGATAAAGCCGAAGGGGTTCACGCGGGCATAGCAAGCCAGGCGGCCGATCAGGCCGATGTTCGGGCCTTCCGGCGTCTCGATCGGGCAGATCCGCCCATAGTGGGAATAGTGAACGTCGCGCACATCGAAGCCGGCACGCTCGCGCCGCAGACCGCCCGGTCCAAGGGCGGAGAGTGTGCGCTTGTGGCGCAGTTCGGCCAGCGGGTTCGTCTGATCCATGAACTGCGAAAGCTGGCTCGAGCCGAAGAACTCGCGAATGGCGGCAACGACGGGGCGAATGTTAATCAGAGAAACAGGCGAGAGCTGTTCCTGATCGCGAATCGACATGCGTTCGACGATGACCCGTTCCGTCCGGCGTAGGCCGACGCGGAGCTTGGCCTGGATCAACTCGCCGACGGTCTTCACCCGCCGGTTCCCGAGGTGATCGATGTCGTCAGGGCCCTCCACGCCGTTGTTGATCAGGATGAGCCGCTCGATAAGCTTGACGATGTCCCATCCGGTGACTCGCCGGTGCTCGAGAGGGATGACGTCGTGCAAGCCAAGTTTCTGGTTGAGCTTGTAGCGCCCGACGCGTTCTAGATCGTAGCGGCGCTGGTCAAAGAGTTGATCCCGTAGGTACTCGCGCGCGTTGTCCAGGGTCGGCGGATCACCTGGCCGCATCCGGCGGTAGAACTCGATCAGGGCTTCGGCTGCCAACGTCCTCCCGTGCTTGATCTCCCAGGTCGGTTCCTGGCGGATCGTCGTAGCGATATACGGGTGATCGGGGTTGACATCCGAGGTAGCGAAGAGCTCCAGGATTTCCTCGTCGGAACCTTCTTTAACTGGGCTATTGCCCAAACCGTCGTCGGCCGCCGCCAACGCCCGCAGGAGGATCGTCACAGGGACAGTCCGCTTGCGGTTGAACTTGAGTGTCAGGTAATCGCTCTTGCGGGTCTCAAACTCCATCCAGGCCCCCCGGTCGGGGATGAGTTTGGCCCCGGCCAGGCGCCGGCCGGTGGCGCGATCTTCGGGCGCCTCGAAGTACACACCCGGGGAACGAATGAGCTGCGAAACGACGACGCGCTCCGTCCCATTGACGATGAAGGTTCCCTTCTCGGTCATGAGCGGGAAGTCGCCCAGGAAGATGTCCTGGCGAATCGGCTCAGGGACTTCCGGGCCGGCGAGCAGAACTGAGACGTACAGCGGCGCGGCGTATGTCAGGTCGCGCTCGAGACATTCTTCGATCCCATGCTTTGGATCCTCGAACCAATAATTCAGGTTGAACTCCCGGCTCTCCGGGCTTCTTCCCGGGAAGAAAAGCTTCATGCCTCCGTTATACGACTCGATCGGGGAAACCTCGTCGAATAGCTCGGACAGCCCCTCGCGCTTCAGCCATTCGAAGGACTCGAGCTGGACTTCGATCAGAGTCGGAAGACTGAATACGTCAGGGATTCGGGAATAATGCTTCAGCCTAGACGCCATGCGGCAACTCCTATTGCTGAGAGGTGGTCGTGAACGCCCGGTCGGGGTGACAGGCACAAGGCGCGAAAAACGCCGGCCCATGCGAGGGCCGGGTCAATCGCCTTCTTTGCGCTGACCTTTTCACGCCCGATGCCCGACCTGAAACTGGAGTCTGCAAACAGTTATCTTACCACCCTGTGCCATGGGGGTCAAGCACCAGGGCTCCCCCTGGCACTTTCCACGGAAGCTGACAAATGAAGCCAGGCAATCAAGCTGAGCCCCTCGGCGTAGCTCCCTGGCCTGCCTGTCCCCCGGCTGGTCAGGCCAGGGCGGCCTGCCTGCACCTGGACGCTCTTGGCCTGACCGGCCGGGGGACAGGCAGGCTGCGCCATTGCCTCCGAGATCGGAATGCACCCGGGGGGAACCCACGCAACGAAGTACCGAAGTCGTGAATCGGGACGGGGACAGACCTAGGAAGGGAGATTGGGTCGCACCCACCCCTCTCCACCGTTATTAATGAACGTAGAGCCGTCGGTATATGGCGAAGGCTTCGTAGATCGTGCGGATATAACGGTGCGGCTCGGCCAGGCGGATCACTTCGAGGAAAAGGTCGGGGTCGTCCGGGGCGAGCTCTTCCCAGAGCAGCGTGTTCCCGGGGCCGCCGTTGTAAGCGGCCAGTACGTCGAACAGGTCGCCACCAAAGCGTTGACGTTGAGAGGCGAGGTAGTGGACACCGAATCGAATGCTCACCAGCGGACGGTAAAGATCGTCGGAGGTGTAATCCGGAGGCCAGCCGAGATCTGTCGCAATCTCAGCGCCGGTGTCAGGGACCACCTGCATCAGGCCTCGGGCATCAGCAAACGAAGTGGCAATGCCATCGAAAAGGCTTTCCTGACGGACGACCGAGAGCACGAACAGGCTTTCGAAGCCCTCATCGGCTGCTGCAGGCAGAATAAGCTCACCGAAATACGGGCCGAACCGCACCCGGTTGAAGTACACCGGAGCATTCATCGTGGCCGCGTCGTCCATCCCCGCCAGTTGAAGGATCTGCCTGGAAGCCAGGATCGCCTGCCGATAGAGTCTGAGATCAAGGAACTTGTGCATCAACCGATAGGTCGATTCGGCGTCAGGCATGTACTCCTGTTGGAGGGAGGCGAACTCGGCCGCGGCTTGATCGGACAGGCCAAGGCGGAGGAGCTCTTCGCCGCGCAGCATTCTCGGATCGGAGGCGAGCTTCCCATCCAAGTCTGTGAGCGGGTCGGGACCGACGATAGGGAACGCGTTCCGCAGCCAGGCCTCGGCCTGCACGCGTTCGGAGTCCAGATCGACGTTAAAGTCGGGTACGCCGCCAGAGTCGAACATCTGGCGGGCCTCGAGAAGATCGGTGGCGCGCAAGCTGTAATAGCCGGTCGGGTCTGCTGCGGAGGCTTCGAGCCAGGCCTGCTTGGCCGAGGCTGTGTCTCCAGCCGCCCGGTACGACTTGCCGATCCACAACAAGGCGCTGGCCGTCTCACCGGGTTCGCCGGCAATCCCCTGGGCCAGCTCGAACGCTCCTCGCGCCTCGCCGGGGTTCCCTGCTCGAAAACGTACGATGCCGGCCTCGTACGCACCTTGAAAGGCAAGCCTGCTTGTCGGGTATTCGGATGGGATCCTGAGCCAGATCTCAGCCGCGGTGCTGAAGTCGCCGATGCGCTCCGCTGTCTGCCCTGCGGCGAAGAGTGCATCCGGAGCCGCAGGGCTGGTCGGGAGCGCCTCGACAAAGGCAAGATAGGTCCCCACGGCCTCGCTGTACAGACCAAGGTAGGCCCACTCCGTTCGCGCCTGCTGCAACCAGGCCTCCTGCCGGTAAGGGTCGTCGGGGAAGTCTTTGGCGGCTCGAATAAAGTCGGCCCGAGCGGCTGCCGCCTCTCCCAGTGCACGTCGCGCCAGCCCTTGGTAGTAGTACGCCGCCCCGGTCGGGCTTGTGGCATTCGCTCGATCGAACGCGTTCACCGCGGGCTGGTATGCCCCGGCGTTGAAATCGACCAGCCCGCGTTGAAACTCATCAACCTGGACACCGGCATCGACCAGGGTAATCAGACCGGTATAGCTGTCGTATGCGTCGGGAAAGTTCAGGACGGAGGCAAGGTAGCGATCATAGGCAGCCTGCGTCTCCCCGAGGGACTCCAGGGCTCTCCCGGCCAGCAGGTTCATTGTGGCCCTGGTGGCCGAGTCATCAGTCTCTTGATAGACCTGATCAAACATTTCAATCGCGCGAGCAGCGTCGCCGCTTTCCACATACGCGCGGCCGATCTTGATTTCGAGCCCGAGAGTGCTGCCCAACCGAGAGCCGGCTTGGGCCGACTGGTAGTGCGAAATCGCATCGGCCGGTAATCCAGCCCGCCGCAGCACGTCGCCGATCCTCTCTTCGACGTACGATTCGATGCGGCCCGGTCTGAGGCGGAGATAGTCCTGATACTCAGAAACGGCCAGGTCCCACGCGCCCAGGTCTTCGTATGACAGACCTCTCAGAAAGTGCGCCCAGCCGATCCGCTCGTCGTCAGCGAAATCGGCGATGAAAACGCCAAGAGCCTCGGCCGCCTCGGCCTGCCGGCCGGCGCGGAGCAGCGTGATCGACGTGCCGAGGCGGGCGGCAGCGCGTACTTCCGGGTCGGCCGAAGCCTGGTCGGCCGCTTGATACTCGGCCAGTGCTCGGTCCCAATCGCCGAAGAAGAGGGCTGTGTCGGCGTCATCCAGGATCTTAGCCGGAATGGGGGTCGGCGTTGCCGTTGGGGTAGGGGTGTATGTCGGCGTCGAAGTGATGGTCGCCGTCGGCGTGGCGAGGATCGCAAGCTGCCCCGGCAGGGCGCAGGCGAGTCCGGTAATGGTCAAAAGGAGTCCGAGCGACAATGCGCCGCCAGCAAGTTTGAACATGGCGGCGCCATGATAAGAGAGGTGGATAGGCATGTCAATCGCGAGATCGCAAGCCTTGCCGTTCGACCACGCGAATGCTAGACTGCGGCAGGGTTCAGCTGCCGGCAATTAGCAATAAGCAGCAAGCAATTAGCAGCAAGCAATTAGCAGTAAGCAATAAGCAATAAGCAGTAAGCAGTAGGCAATAAGCAGGAAACACGGACCGGGGTGAACTCCATGGCAGGTTCAGGCCGGAAGCACTTAGGCTTGTTGCTGATTGCTAATTGCCAGTTGCTCATTGCTGCATGCTGATGGCTTCCCGCTGCCGGCTGACAGCTCTTCGAGGCTCCGATGAGAAGTATCGAATGGGTACCCGACGGTCCGGCGGTGAGAATGATTGATCAGCGCCGGCTCCCGGGACGGCTCGAGTTTCTCACGCTGCGGCGTCCGGAAGACGTGGCGGCGGCGATCGCCGACATGGCGATCCGCGGCGCTCCAGCCATCGGCGCCGCTGCCGCATTCGGGCTGGCCCTGGCTGGCAGCCGCTCGGACGCCGGGGATTCGGCCGCCTTGTGGGAGGAACTCGAGTCGGCCTCGTCCATACTGAGAGCCTCGAGGCCCACCGCAGCGAACCTGGGCTGGGCGCTGGAGCGCGTGCTCAGGGCTGGCCGGGCCGTTATCGGAGATGGTCCCCAGGCGGTACGCCAGGTGCTGGTGGAGGCGGCGCAGCGGTTGGCCGACGAGGACGTGGAGATCAACCGAAGGATTGGGCAGCACGGCGCCGCCCTCATCCCCGACGGTGGGACGGTGATTCACCACTGCAACACCGGCGCGCTGGCCACCGTCGACTATGGGACGGCGCTCGGCGTGATCCGCAGCGCCCACGAGGCCGGCAAACGGGTACACGTTTTGGTCGACGAAACCCGGCCGCGTCTGCAAGGCTCACGCCTCACCGCCTGGGAGCTCGAGCAGTACGGGATCACCTACGACATTATCAGCGACGGGGCCGCAGGCTACTTCCTGCGAAGCGGAAAGATCTCAGCCGTGTTGATCGGGGCCGATCGAGTGGCCGCCAACGGAGATGTGGCCAACAAGATCGGGAGCTACATGTTGGCTCTCGCGGCCAACGACAACCATGTTCCATTCTATTGTGTCGTTCCGACGTCCACGATTGACCTCGGACTGCCCTCAGGGGAGTCGATCCCGATCGAAGAACGCGATCCGGCCGAGGTGCTCCATCTTGAGGTCGCCGGCGAGCGCGTGGCGCCCGAAACCAGCCAGGCCCGCAACCCTGCCTTTGATATCACCCCCAACCGCCTGTTGAGCGCATTCGTGACCGAGGTGGGCGTGCTCCGACCACCCTACCCGGCCGCATTGGCCTCTGCCGTAGAAAGGGCGCGCGACTCGTGAACATCGTCCTGGCCGGATCCATCGCCTTCGATTATTTGATGACCTTTCCTGGGTACTTCCGGGATCACATCCTACCGGATAAACTCGACCGTCTGAGCCTGTCGTTCCTTGTCGATAGCCTGGACAGGAGGCGGGGCGGCATCGCGGCGAACATCGCCTACACCTTGGCCCTGCTCGGGGAACGCCCGCAGGTGATGGCGACCGTCGGCGATGATTTCGAGGATTACCGGCTCTGGCTCGAAGCCGCAGGCGTCGACACTTCGGGCATCATCACCATCCCGGGGATGTTCACGGCCTCGTTCTTCGTCAACACCGATTTGACCAACGCCCAGATCGCCAGTTTCTACACCGGGGCCATGGCCAGGGCTGCGGATCTGCACTTCGTCGATCTCAATCCGGCTCCTGATCTGGCCATGATCTCTGCCAACGATCCGGCGGCCATGTCGAGCTACATCAGCGAGTGCCACCAGCTTGCCCTTCCTTATATGTATGATCCGAGCCAGCAGGTGGTCCGGCTCGATGCGGAGGCGATCCGCCAGGGCCTGACCGGCTGCCGGGGCCTGTTCGTCAACGATTATGAATTCCGCCTTATCGAGGAGAAGACCGGGCTCGGGCTGGACGAAGCGCAGATGAAGGCCGAGATGATCATCATCACCCGGGGAGAGGCCGGCGCCGACCTTTACGCTGCGGGGCAGATGGTCCATGCTCCGGCGGTCACGCCACAAAAGATCGTCGATCCGACGGGAGTCGGGGACGCGTTCCGCGGCGGGTTCCTCAAGGGGCACATGCACGGTCTCAGCCTGGAGCGCTGCGGACAAATGGGCGCCCTGGCGGCGACGTACTGCCTGGAGAACCAGGGGACCCAGGGCCATGCCTTCACCCTGGCGGAATTCGTGTCTCGCTTCCGCCTCAACTTCGACGATCATGGTGAGCTGGACAGCCTGATGTGACCCAGCCGAGCCCACCCGTCGCCAAAATTCAAGCCATCCTGGAATACGATCGGATCTGGTGTGCCTATGCGCTCGCCGACCTCGACCCGTCGGAGATGCCAAAGTGCGACTGGCTCGTCGGCCGTCACGCGGTCATCCTGATATACAGGGGCGCCGAACCTCCGGTGTTGTTCGCGCACGGCGACCCTGCGGGTCTCGAGGCCTGTTTCAGGGACATCGAACCGGGCGCATACGCGTTCGCGCTGACGGGAACGCAGCGCACGTTGGTACGCGGGCGGTTACGGCCGTGGCAGGAGCAGCGCATGTGGCGGATGAGCCTCAAGCCGCAGGACTTCCCCGGCGCCGGGGATGAGGGGGTCGTCCAGCTCGGCCCCCCCGACGAAGATGAGATCGTCGCACTCTTCGCTGACAGCCCTGATCGGCCGGATGCGTTCTACCCCCGTCAGTTGGAGGCGAAAACGTTCTTCGGCATCCGGGAGGACGGGCATCTGGTGTCTATCGCCGGCACACACGTGCTCTCGCAGACGTATGGGGTGGCCGCCGTCGGGAATGTCTTCACCCGCCCCGACCGCAGGGGTCATGGTTTGGGGACGCGTGCGACGGCCGCCGTCGTTGCCCGGCTTCTGTCGATGGACCTGCAGACGATCGTCCTGAACGTGTCCATGGACAACCAACCGGCGCAGGCCAGCTACCGAAAGCTCGGGTTCTGGCCGTACTGCGGCTACTATGAAGGGCTTGCCGAGATCACCCCGGATTCCGAGGGACCGACGGAGGAGACGAG
>Ga0214473_10005762_pt1 | contig 14829 bp, 14 predicted proteins | sample RVTome_7_FD_203509 | JGI IMG/M metagenome (GOLD analysis project Ga0214473, IMG submission 203509) | Soil microbial communities from uranium-contaminated site in the Upper Colorado River Basin, Wyoming, United States - RVT98D197 | ecosystem: Environmental > Terrestrial > Soil > Contaminated >... | reverse complement strand
CACCAAGGCGAAGGAGCTGCTTCAGCAGAAGGGGCTCGCCAGCGTCGAGAAGCGCGCCGGGCGGACCGCGAAGCAAGGGGTGGTCGACTCGTACATCCACTTCAACAACACGGTGGGCGTCCTCGTCGAGGTCAACTGCGAGACCGACTTCGTGGCCAACACGGACGAGTTCAGGGCGTTCGTGAAGGATCTGGCCTTGCACATCGCCAGTCCCTCGGCTCCCCGATACCTCTCCCGGGAGGACGTGCCGGCCGACGAGATCGAGCGTGTGAGCGGGTTGTTCGAAGCGCAGGCGAAGGAGACCGGCAAGCCCGAGCATGTCGTCGAGAAGATCGTCGAGGGCAAGATCGAGGCGTTCCTCAAGGACCACGTCCTGCTCGAGCAGCCGTTCGTGAAGGACGACTCGAAGACGATCCAGCAGTACGTCGAGGAGGTCGGCGCCAAGACCGGTGAGAAGGTCGTCGTGCGCCGCTTCGCCCGATTCAAGCTGGGCGAGGACGCGGAGTAAGCTGGCCGAAGCTGTCAGGAGGGGACGACGAGTTCGATGACCGATGGCGATGCAGGGCGAACGGCGTATCACCGGGTCCTGCTGAAGCTTTCCGGAGAGGCGTTCGCCCCCGAGTCCGGCTCGGGGATCAGCGCGGACGCGACCTCGCTCGTCGCCCGCCAGCTCGCGGAGGTCGTGGACCTCGGCATCCAGCCGGCGATCGTGGTGGGGGGCGGCAACATCTGGCGTGGTCGCCAGGCGCCCGGCATCGATCGCAACCGGGCGGACTACATGGGGATGCTGGCGACGGTCATGAACGCGCTCGCGTTGCAGGACGCGCTGGAGAAGATCCACGTGCCCACACGCGTGCAGACGGCGATCGCGATGAGCCAGGTCGCCGAGCCGTTCGTGCCGCTGCGGGCGATCCGCCACCTCGAGAAGGGTCGAGTCGTGATCTTCGCGGCAGGCCTCGGCGTGCCGTACTTCTCGACGGACACCTGCGCAGCGCAGCGGGCGCTCGAGATCCGCGCGGATGCGCTCCTGAAGGGAACGAAGGTCGATGGCGTCTACACGGCCGACCCGCACGTCGACCCGACGGCGATCCGCCTCGACGCCCTCGCCTACGTCGACTTCCTGCGGGAGGGCTATCAGGTGATGGACGCGACCGCCGTATCGCTGAGCATGGAGAACTCTCTGCCGATCATCGTGTTCGACCTCCGCGAGGAAGGGAACATCCGTCGCGTGGCGTTGGGCGAACCGATCGGCACCCTGGTTCATGGGGGAGTGGGATGACGATCGAGTCCGCGATGCGAGACGCCTCCCACAAGATGGAACAGGCGGTCTCGCACCTGAAGGAAGACCTCGCGGGGATCCGCACCGGGCGCGCCACGCCCGCCGTGCTGAACCGGGTCGTCGTCGAGTACTACGGCACCCCGGTTCCGCTGAACCAGCTCGCGAGCGCCAGCGTCCCGGAGCCTCGACTTCTCCAGGTGCAGCCGTTCGACAAGAACGCGATCGGCGCGATCGAGAAGGCGATACTGGGAAGCGATCTCGGGATCACGCCAAGTAACGACGGCAACGTGATCCGGTTGGCGTTCCCGCAGCTCACCGAGGAACGTCGTCGTGAGTTGGTCAAGCAGGTCCATCACCGCGCAGAGGAGGGTCGGGTCGCCGTTCGCAACGTACGGCGCCACGCGAAGGAAGGCATGGAGAAGCTTGAGCGTGAGGGTGGTATCTCCGAAGATGACCTGATCCGGGCTGAGAAGGAGCTCCAGAAGCTGACCGACCGGTTCGTGGCCGAGGTCGACCAGATCCAGAGCCACAAGGAGCAGGAGTTGATGGAGGTCTAGGGCTGTGGCAGGCGATACGCGCGACGGCGACGAGCTCTTCGAGGACCTCGACAAGTTCTTCGCGCCCATCCGTGATGTCGATTGGGATGAAACGGAAGGCCAGGCGCCGCAGGTGCCGCAGGAGGAACACGTCGAGGTTCGCGGTGGCGACGCCGATGAGCCGGACGCCACCGACGAGACGGAACCCGAGAACGAGAACGATGACGATGGCGATGACGAGGACGAGGACGAGGACTGGTACGACACGGGCGTAATCGAGGCCGTGGAGGACGTCCCCGCCGGTCTCGAGCCAGAGTCCACCCAAGAGATCGTCGTCATCGGCGAGGACCTCGAGGCCGAAGAGGACTCGGAGGAGCCCGAGGAGCAGGGGTACGCGGAGCCCGACGAGCAGGTCGACCTCTTCGCCGAGGACGAGTGGCCCCCTGACGAGGGCGAAGCGCTCGAGCCCGTGGGGCCCGCGGCCGAGATCGTCGACGAAGACGAGATCGTGTATGAGGAGGAGCCGGAGATCGTGGTCCACGGGGCACCCTCCGACGAAGACCTCGAAGCCGCCGCCCAGCATTTCGCAGGGTCGCTCCGCCCCTACGACACGTACGAGACCGAGCCCGTCGACGTGTTCGCCGCGGGCGAGGGCCCGGCGGGCGGGGACCTACTCGCGGACCTAGGGGCCGAGGAGGTCGAGGAGGACATCCTGAGCGACCTGCGCGAGCCCGAGGGAGCACCGCGCACGGTCGTCGTCGGGGCCGAGGGGATCGCGGGTCCGTGTGGGCCGGCCGTCGCCGCGGTCGCGGTCGGGGCCGCCCTCGACCGCCGCGGTCCGGACCTGGGTGAGCGCGACGTCCCCGCCGCGTTCATGACCGGTCTGGTGCTCGCTGGGGTCGCGCTCGCCGCACTATTGGTCGGTGAGCCGGCGTTCGCCCTGGTGGCCGGCCTCGCCGTCCTGGTCGCCCAAGGGGAGTTCTTCGGGGTGGTGGTCAAGCATCACGGGCAGCCCGCGACGGCGATCGGGCTGGTCGCCGGCGCGCTGATCATGGCCGGCGCCTACTTCCGCGGGGAAGCCGCGACACCCGCGATGTTCGCCCTCGGCGTGACGGCGGCGTTCCTCTGGTACATGACCGTCCCTGCGATCCATCGCAAGGACGTCGTGCGCAACGTCGGGATGACCGTGTTGAACCTCGCCTGGATCCCGCTGCTCGCCGCGTACCTCATCACGACCCTCAAGCTGGAGGAGGGTCGTGCGCTCGTGGTTGCGGTCGTGGGTCTCACGTTCGTGTTCGACACCGCCGCGTTCCTGGTGGGGTCGGTGTGGGGCGGATCGTTCTTCCAGCGTGCGCTCGCGCCGCACATCAGTCCGAAGAAGTCGCTCGAGGGATTGATCGGCGCGACGCTCATCACGGTGGTCGTGTCGGTGGCGCTCGTACCAGCGTTCATCGATGTCTTCGCGGACGCGCGTCTCGACGCCTTGCTCCTGGCTCTCGTGGTCGCGCTCGCCGCGACGCTCGGCGATCTCGCCGAGTCGCTCGTCAAGCGCGACTTCGGGATCAAGGACATGGGGAGCGTCTTGCCGGGTCACGGCGGGGTCCTCGACCGCATCGACTCCCTCCTGTTCGTGGCTCCCGCCACGTTCCTGCTGTTCCGGGTGATCGGTTTCGCATAGGAACCTGACCGGCGTACGCATGGGGCGGGGGTAGGCTGGAGCGCATGAGAAGCGTGACCGTCCTCGGTTCGACGGGCTCGATCGGGACCCAGGCGCTCGACGTCGTGCGACGGAACCCCGAGCGGTTCCGGGTGGTCGGGTTGTCGGCCGCCGGCATGAACCAGGAGCTGCTCGCGGGGCAGATCCGCGAGTTCATCCCGCCGATCGTCGCGATCGCCGACGAGGAGGCCGCCGGCGACATCCGTCAGAAGGTGGCGTCGGTCAAGGGTGTCGAGTTCATGATCGGTCCCGGCGCCGCGGAACGTCTGGCGGCCGACACGGAGGCCGACGTCGTACTGAACGCGCTCGTCGGGTCTGCCGGGTTGGCGCCGACCCTCGCGGCGCTCCAGGGGGGCAAGACGGTCGCGTTGGCCAACAAGGAATCCCTCGTCGTGGGTGGCGAGCTCGTGATGGACCTCGTCAAGGGCGAGCCAGAGCGTCTGCTGCCCGTCGACTCCGAGCACGCGGCACTCGCGATGGCGATGCGGCACGAGCGCCGCGAGGATCTCAAGCGGGTCGTGCTCACCGGCTCCGGCGGCCCCTTCAGGGGATGGGCGCGCAACGAGCTCGCGCGAGCCTCGGTGAAGGAGGCTCTTCAGCATCCGGTGTGGTCCATGGGCCCGAAGATCACGATCGACTCGGCGACCCTCATGAACAAGGGTCTCGAGGTGATCGAGGCGCATCACCTGTTCGATCTCGAGTACTCGCAGATCCACGTGCTGATCCACCCCGAAGGGATCGTGCACGCGATGGCCGAGTTCCGGGACGGCAGCTTGCGCGCCGAGATGGCCAAGGCCGACATGCGCCTGCCCATCCAGCTCGCGCTCGCGTGGCCGGAACGCTTGCCCACCGGGATCGAGCCCGTGCCGCTCACCGACCGCCCGCTCACGTTCGAGCCGGTGGACCGCGAGGCCTTCCCGGCGGTGGACCTCGCCTACCGGGTCGGCGGGCTCGGCCTCACGTTCCCGGCGGTGATGAACGCGGCGAACGAGGTCGCGGTGATGGCCTTCCTCGAAGGCAAGATCGCGTTGACACGGATCGTCGAGATCGTCCAGACGGTGGTCGACGAGCACGAGCCACCGTCGGTGGTGTCGATCGTGGGCATCGAGCGCGCCGACGGCTGGGCTCGCCAGCGTGCCGCCGAGATCGTCGAGGAGCGGTAAGACCTTCCCCGTGGGTGGCATCGCGATCGTCTCGTTCTTCGCCGGCCTGCTCGTGGTCATCCTCGTCCACGAGCTGGGTCACTACGCGTTCGCCCGCCTGTGGCGATTCCGAGTGCTGGAGTACTTCGTGGGCTTCGGACCCAAGCTGTGGTCGACGGTCCGCAACCGCATCGAATACGGGGTGAAGGCCCTGCCCCTCGGGGGCTACGTGAAGATCGCGGGGATGAACCCGTACGAGACCGTGGAGCCCGAGGATGTCCCGAGCGCGTACTTCTCGAAGCCGATCTGGCAGCGGGCGGTCGTGATCGCCGCCGGGCCGTGCTCGCACTTCCTGCTGGCCGCGGTGATGTTCGCGGCGGTGCTCTTCTTCGTCGGCGACAGGACGATCGCCTTCAAGGTGGGCGGGGTCGACGAGACGCTCGCCGACGGGTCGACCTCGCCGGCGTACGCGGCCGGCATCCAGGCGCAAGACCGCATCGTGCGGATCGGGGACGTCGACGACCCCAGCGGGGATCAGCTGGGGGAGCAGATCGGGGCACACGTTGGCGAACCGCTCCCGGTGACGGTCCAGCGGGGCGACGAGACGATCGATCTCACCGTCGTGCCGGTGACGGACTGCGTCGAGGGCACGTGGGCGGGTGTCGCCGGGATGGTCCTGGCGGACGACGCCGGTCGGGCTCGGATCACGAACGTCGACGACGAGCTTCCCGATGGGAGCGTTTCCCCCGCGGTGGATGCGGGGCTCCAGGCCGAGGACACGATCATACGGATCGGCGATCTGGAGGAGCCATCGGCGGCCGAGGTCCGAACGCTGATCCGCGACGAGACCGGCACCGCGCTCCCGATGGCGGTCGTGCGTGACGGGCGAGAGATCACGACCACGCTCACCCCCGTCCGCGGGTGCTCGGGCGGCCTCGAGATCCCGCGCATGGGCATCCTGCTGGCACCCGATCCGCTCCCGCTTCCGCAGGCAGTCGTGGAGGGGGGACAGATGGTCGCGGTCTCCGCCTGGGATTCCGTCAAGTCCATCGGACGGGTCTTCGGTCCCGAAGGCGTGGGACGGATCGCGTCGTTGCTGTTCACCGATGCGGAGCGGGAGATCACCGACCCGGCGTCGGTGGTCGGCATCGGGCAGCAGGTCGGGGCCGTGGGTGAGGATGGCCAATGGCCCGTCATCGTGGCGTTCTTGGCTTATGTGACCGTGTTCATCGGCCTCGTGAACCTGATCCCCCTTCCGCCCTTCGACGGCGGACACCTGCTGATGCTCGTGATCGAGAAGATCCGAGGCAAGGCGGTGGACATGCGGCGGGTCATCCCGGTCTCGGTGACCGTGATGGCCTTCCTCGTCACGTTCGTGATGGCAACGGTGATCGTCGACATCACGAAGCCGCTGCCCACACCGTAGGGCTCCGACCTGCGGGAACGCAGCCGTCACGTCACGATTTCTCCATCCCGCCGCTCTCGGTCCGCCACGGCCTCCCGGCTACGATGGGCCCCGTGAGCGACGAGACGATCCTCGTGGTGGACGACGAAGAGGCGATCGCGGAGGCGGTGCGAGCCCGCCTTGAGAGCGAGGGCTACCGGGTCGTCGTCGCCGGCGACGGACCCGATGCGATCCGGGCTCACGCCGAGCATCGGCCCGATCTCGTCGTGCTGGACCTGATGTTGCCTGGGATGGACGGCCTCGAGGTCTGCAAGAGGATCCAGCGAGATCGGTGGACCCCCGTGCTGATGCTCACCGCGCGGACCGAGGAGGCCGACAAGGTGGCGGGGTTCGCGGTCGGCGCCGACGACTATCTCACCAAGCCCTTCAGTCTGCGCGAGCTCGCGGCTCGGGTCTCGGCGATCCTGCGCCGCATGGAGCGGATGCGCGGGCAGCAGGAGGAGGGCCCGATCTCGCGGCACGGGCTCGAGATCGACCCGCAGCGTCGTCGGGTGACGGTCGACGATACCGAGATCGGCCTGACCCCGCTCGAATTCGAGATCCTCTACGCCCTGGCGCGCGAGCCCGGCGTCGTCATGGCCCGCGACCAGCTGATGGACCGCGTCTGGGGCTACCGCGACTACGCGGGTGGGCGCGTCGTCGACTCGCACGTCGCCCGGATCCGCCGGAAGCTGGGCGAGGACGGCAACGATCCACGGTTCATCCGCACGGTCCACGGCGTGGGGTACGCCTTCAAGGAGTAGCCCATGACGATGCGGCCGCTCGAGAAGCTGCCGACGATCCGGTGGAAGCTGGGCTCGGTGATCGTCTTCGCCGTCGGCATGACGGTGATCCTGATCTTCCTCGCGCTCGGCTACGCCTTCCGCAACACGTATCGCGACACCGACCGGCTGCAGCTCCTGCGGGTGGCGAGGGTCGAAGCGGCGGGCAACCTGGACGCCCCGCCGCGGGAGATCTCGATCGTGCACATGACGACGACCGGAGTCGTCACGCAGGGGACGGCGCCCCCCGGGCTTCCGGCGTTGGAGGACGGAGGAGTGCACGTCGGGAAGACCCCGGAGGTCGACTACGCGGCGGTGCCGCTGGCTCGCAACGGACAGGTCGTCGAGATGGTCTACGCGACGCGCTCGATCCCCGATTCGGGATTGTGGGCGCGCGCCGGCGCCACCTTCGACCTGCTGGCCCGTTTCTGGTGGCAGTTCCTGGTCGCCGGGGCCGTCGCCTCGGCGATCGCCCTGCTGATCGCGCGATGGTTCGCCCGGGGCATGACCCAACCGTTGCGCGACATGGCCGCCGCAGCGCGGAGGATGGAGGTCGGCGATTACCGCGCCCGCGTCCACACGCGAAGCCGCGACGAGGTGGGCCAGCTCGCCGCCGCCTTCAACCGGATGAGCGCCGAGCTCGAGAACCTCGAACAGAGCCGCCGCGATCTCGTGGCCAACGTCTCGCACGAGCTCAAGACGCCGATCGCCGCGATCAGGGCTCACCTCGAGAACCTGCTCGACGGGGTGGAGCGGCCGGAGCCTCAGACGCTCGAGGTGATGCTGACACAGACCGAACGCCTCGGACGCTTGGTCGAGCAGCTCCTCGACCTGTCGAGGCTGGAGTCGGGGGAGGTGCCGCTGCAGCGCGAGGAGGTCCCCGTCGCACCGCTCGTGTCGCGTGTGGTGTCCGAGATCGAGGTCGCTCGACCGTCGTCCGACGTCACGATCGGGAGGGACATCGACACCGATCTCCCGGCGCTCGAGGCCGACGCCGCGCGCGTTCACCAGGTGCTGTTCAACCTCGTCGACAACGCGGTGCGGTTCACGCCGCCGGGCGGCGCGGTCACCATCGGGGCGCATCGCGTGAACGGCCACGTCGAGATCAGCGTCGCCGACACGGGCTCGGGGATCCCGTCGGAGGCGCTGCCACGGCTGTTCGAGCGCTTCTACCGCGTCGACACCGCACGCTCGCGGGAGGACGGCGGTACCGGGATCGGCCTCGCGATCGCCCGTTCGATCGTCGAGGCCCACGGCGGCCACATCCACGCCGAGAGCAAGATGGGCAAGGGCAGCGTGTTCACCTTCGACCTGCCCGCCGCCTCCCACGACCGATCCGAACGACTGGAAGGACACCCGACGTGAAGTCCGACACCACCACCCTCACCGTCGAGACCGAGACGCGCTACGGATACCTCGACCTCACCGATGACCTGCGGCGTGCCGTGAAGGACTCCGGCGTCACCGATGGCGCGGCGATCGCGTACTGCGCCCACACGACGTGTGCGCTGCTGATCAACGAATGGGAGGACGGCGCGCTCGCCGACTTCCGCCGACACCTCACCGATCTCGTGCCTCACGACGGCATCTACTACCAGCACGACGACTTCGAGCTCCGCACCCAGAACATGCACGACGACGAGCGTGCGAACGGCCACGCGCACGTCAAGGCGATGTTGCTGTCCGCCACGTCGCACGCGATCCCGGTGGTGGCGGGGGAGCCGGCGTTCGGCACGTGGCAGCGGCTGATCCTGTTCGAGTTGGACGAGCCGAAACCGCGCACCATCACGTTCCAGATCTTCGGTGGATGAGATCTTCGGTGGATGAAACTTCGCGACTGAGGGCTCTGGGAGACTGGATCTCGAGATGGCTGTCGAGATGAACCGGCCGCGCCGCCAGACCCGTCAGCTGCACGTCGGCCGCGTGGCGATCGGCGGCGACGCGCCGATCAGCATCCAGTCGATGACCACGACGAAGACGGCCGACGTCAACGCCACGCTCCAGCAGATCGCCTCGCTCGTGGCCGCCGGCGTCGATATCGTGCGTGTCGCGGTTCCCCACTGGGACGACGCCGAGGCGCTGGTGGCGATCGCGGCCAAGTCCACCGTGCCGGTCGTCGCCGACATCCACTTCCAGTGGAAGTACGCGATGGCGGCGCTCGAGGCGGGGATCCAGGGCCTGCGGATCAACCCGGGCAACATCAGGTACCAGGACAAGGTCAGGCTGATCGCGCGCGAGGCGAAGGCGCGCGGCGTACCGATCCGGATCGGCGTGAACGCCGGCTCGCTCGAGAAGGATCTGCTCGAGAAGTACGGGAACCCCACGCCCGAGGCGCTCGTGGAGTCGGCGCTGAACGAGGCACGGATCCTCGAGGACGAGGACTTCACGGACATCAAGATCAGCGTGAAGCACTCGAGCCCCGCCGTGATGGTCGAGGCCTACCGCCAGCTCGCCGAGAAGTGCGACTACCCGCTGCACCTGGGTGTGACCGAGGCCGGCCCGATGCCGATGGGCGGCGTGAAGAGCGCGGTCGGGATCGGCGCGCTTCTCGCCGAGGGCATCGGCGACACGATCCGCGTGTCGCTCACCGACGACCCCGTCGAGGAGGTCAAGGTCGGCACGTGGATCCTGCAGTCGCTCGGGCTTCGAAAGCGCGGCCTCGACCTCGTGGCGTGCCCTTCGTGCGGTCGCGCCGAGGTGGATGTGATCGGCCTCACGCGAGAGGTGAACGAAGCGCTGGAGCGCGAGGGTCTGAAGGCGCCGATCCGCGTCGCGGTGATGGGGTGCGTCGTGAACGGCCCTGGCGAGGCGCGCGAGGCCGACATCGGCATCGCCGCCGGGAAGGGTCAGGGCTTCCTGGTCGTCAAGGGCGAGGTGATCGACAAGATCCCCGAGGATCGGTTCGTGAAGCGTCTGATCGAGGAGGCCCGCCGGATCGCCGAGGAGAAGCTCGCCGCCGGCGTCGAGGATTGACGCGGCTCAGGCCGTCCGGCGGGGGAGCGCGAACGGGGCGAGCCACACGCCGACCACGGCGACCAGCGCGATGTTCCGGGCCAGCAGCAGCGCCGCGTCGATCCAGCCGTCGCCGACCGTGACGAGCTGCGTCAGCCCGGTGAGCGCGATCGCGACCACCGCGGCCGTCGCGACGCGCCGTTCCCGTTCGTCGCCCTCGAACGCGATCGCGGCCCAAGGCAACAGCCACGAGAGGTACTGCGCCGCGACGAAGGGCGCGCACACGAGCAGCGCGGCGACCGCGGCGAGCGAGGGACCGCCCGACGTCTCACGTGCGTCCGCCGCCGCGAGCCACCAGATCAGCGCCACGACCGCGACCATCAGCAGGAAGAGCAGCGGAGCGGCGAGCCCCGGCACGGTGCCGAACCGCACCGTGTTGCCGTCGTTGCTCGTCGGTCCCGCCGCGCCGACCGCTCGCAGCACGCTTCCGACGGTGCCCTCCACCGACCACCCCACGGCGTCGCGGAGCGTGAGCACCTGGAACGGCGCCTTCTTCCCCCCTCGCAGGTACCAGGCCGCGCCACCGACGAGCGCCAGCGCTCCCACGGCGATCAGCGAGGTTCGTGCGCGCCGGAGCAGCAGCACCGGCACCAGCACGACCGGCCAGAGCTTCGCCCAGATCGCGAGCCCGAGGGCGACCCCGGCGGCGCCGGCGTCGTCGGTGCGGACCCGCAGCAGCGCCGCCCCCCACGCCGCGAACGCCACCGAGACCAGGTCGAACCGCTGGTAGAGCATCGGCAGCAGGGGGAGACCCAGCAGCAGGTAGACGGCCGCCGGCCGCCGGCCCCACCCCCACCCGATCGCCACGTAGGCGGCCATGTCGGCGACGAACGCGAGCAGGGCGAGCCGGACGGCCGTCGCCTCCGGTGAATCGGCACCGACGACATGCATCAACGTGGTCTCGAGCGGCATCGCCGCCACCGGGAAGCCGCGGTAGGGCGAGGCGGGCGAGGAGGCGACCGCGTACGTCCGTAGGACCACGGGGTCGTCGACCGCGTGACGGCCCGCGTCGGCGATCAGTACCCCGACGATCAGGACGCGGACCGCGATCAGGCTCACCAACAGGGCCATCGGGGTCGTGTGGATGATCCCGCGCGTCGCGCCTCGATGGGCCATGGGGGTCAACCGTAGCGGCCCCGGATGCCGATGACGAGGACGTGCGGAGCAAGCCGACCCTCACCTTCGCCGCGGTGGCGTTCGTCCTCATGGGCGTGGCGCCTGTCGGGGCTCGGAGCGTCCCCGGCACCACCTGCCGGGTCTTCCCCGCGAACAACGCGTGGCACCTGAACGTGTCGAAGCTGCCACTCCACCCGAAGGGCGATCTCTGGAAACGTTCGATGCACGCGCGCGGAACCGACCTGCACCCCGACTTCGGCCCGCCGTCGTACGGGATGCCGTTCGCCGTGGTGGACGCCGGCCACCCTGACGTGAGGGTCCGGTTCACCTACGACGACGAGAGCGACCCCGGTCCGTACCCGTTCGGCGCCACGACCCCGATCGAGGGCGGCTCCGACCGCCACGCGCTGATGGTCGACCGCAGCGAATGCACCCTCTACGAGCTGTGGAACGCACGCTGGAACGACGGCCGCCCGACGGCCGGCAGCGGCGCCGTGTTCCGGCTCGAGGGCGCCGGCGCGAACCGGCTGCGTCCTGCGGGATGGACGAGCGCCGACGCCGCCGGCCTGCCGGTGTTCGCAGGGTTGCTGCGCTTCGACGAGGTCGCCGCGGGCGAGGTGGACCACGCGATCCGCGTGACGGCGATCTGTACCTCGGCGAAGTACCTGTGGCCGGCACGCCACCACGCGGCGACCGGTGGCTGGAAGTGTCCGCCGATGGGCGCACGGTTCCGGCTGAAGGCCGGGTTCCCGCTCGCGGCGTTCAGCGCGGATGCCAGGGTGATCCTTCGCGCGATGAAGGCGTACGGCCTGATCGTCGCGGACAACGGCAGTGACTGGTACTTCCAGGGCACGCGCGACCCGCGATGGACGAACGACCTGCTCGACGAGCTCAAGTCCGTCCCGGCGAAGGCATTCCAGGCCGTCGACGCAAGTGGGTGCAAGGTTGCCCCGAGCTCCGCGAGGTTCGCGTTCGGGCCGGGTTGCCCTGCGCCCGACTAGTGTCAGCAGGCCGGGCCCGCGTGCGCTTCGGCACCGATCTGGAGACCCACCTGTGCGTGGCGCTCCCCGATCATTCGACGCCCCGGGGCGAGGAGGGCGGTCATGCTAAAGTGACCACCTAGATGGTCACTTACTGAAGGAGAGACCGAGCATGGCTGAGATCGGTGTGAAGGAGCTCAAGGCGACCGCGTCCGCGGTGATCGACGACGTCGAGAGCGGAGCCGCCTACGTGGTGACGAAGCGTGGGCGGCCCGCCGCCGTGTTGCTTCCCATCGAGGAGGCGGAGGATCTGGTCCTGGCGAATGCCGACGAGTACCTGAAGATGCGTCGCGCCGCTCGTGCTGCCTACGCGAAGGGCCGGACCACGAGCCTGAAGGATCTCACCTGAGCGCGTACGAGGTCGAACTGGCCCCTTCGGCGGTTCGTGCGCTGAAGAAGCTCGAGGCATCAACCAGGAAGCGGATCGTCTCGGCGCTCGAGAAGCTCGCGAGAGACGCTGGGACCGCGGGGAGGATCGCCGGCAATTCGGTGAAGACGATCCAAGGCGCGCAGGACGCCTTCCACCGGCTGCGGGTGGGAGACCATCGGGTCATGTACGACGTGGTCGATGAGGACCGGGTGATCCTCGTCCTCGGCGTCGTGCACCGCGGCGATCTCGAGCGCTGGCTTCGGAACCGCTGAGTCAGGTCGCGAGGCGCAGGAAGTTCTCGATGATCCTCGGGCCCTCGGGGGTGAGGATGCTCTCTGGGTGGAACTGGACGCCGAACCGGGGCAGCTCGCGGTGCTGGGCGGCCATCACCAGGCCGTCCTCGGTCCAGGCGGTGAGCTCCAGCTCGACGGGGAGGTCGTCGCGCTCGACCACGAGCGAGTGGTAGCGGCCGGCCTCGAAGGGCACACTCACGCCCTCGAGGATGCCGTGGCCCTCGTGATAGACGAGCGAGGCCTTGCCGTGGACGGGAGCGGCGCGGTCGACGGTGCCGCCGCACTGCAGCCCGAGCGCCTGGTGGCCGAGGCACACGCCGAGCACGGGGGTCGTAGCGGGCAGGGTGTCGAGCAGCTCGGTGAAGCAGCCGGCGTCGCGGGGATGGCCGGGACCGGGGGAGAGGATCACCGCCTCGGGGCTCAGCGCGATGAGCTCGCTTGCCGTCTTCTCGTCGGACTTCACGACGACGGTCTCGCGTCCGAGCGACTCGACGAGCTGGACGAGGTTGTAGGTGAACGAGTCGTAGTGGTCGACGACGAGGATCATCGGGCGGCCTCCGTGGGGGTGGGTGCGACGGCGGGGATCAGGCCGGCGGCCTTCGCCTTCGTCTCGCGCAGCTCGGTCTCGGGGTCGGAGTCGGCCACGACGCCGGCCCCCGCCTGGACGCTCACGATGCCGTCCGTGACCACCGCCGTCCGGATCGTGATGCAGAAGTCCAGGTCGCCGGCGAACGTGAGGTAGCCGACCGCGCCGGCGTAGGGGCCGCGCGGGGTCGGCTCGTTCTCGGCGATCAGCTCCATCGCGCGGCGCTTCGGCGCGCCGGTCACGGTGCCGGCGGGGAAGGTGACGGCGAGCGCGTCGAGCGCGTGCTGGTCCTCGCGGAGCTCGCCCTCGACCGTCGAGACGATGTGCATCACCTTCGTGAACCGCTCGACCACCATGAGCTCGGTCGGGCGGATCGAGCCCGGGACGCAGACGCGGCCGAGGTCGTTGCGGGCGAGGTCGACGAGCATCGCGTGCTCGGCTTGCTCCTTCGGGTCGGCGAGCAGCTCGTGCTCGAGCAGCCGGTCGCGCACCTCGGTCTGCCCGCGCGGGCGCGTGCCGGCGATCGGCCGCGTCGAGACCCGCCGGCCCTCGACGCGCACGAGCGGTTCGGGCGACGAGCCCGCGAGCTCCATCCCCCCCATGCGCAGGTAGAACATGTAGGGAGCCGGATTCGTCACGCGGAGTCGCCGGTAGATCGGGAACCCGCCCTCAGGTGCCGGGAACGAGACCCGGCGCGACGGCACCCCTTGGAAGATGTCGCCCGCGAGGATGTGCTCCTTGAAGCTGGCGACGGTCTCGCGGTAGCGCTCGTCGGGCATGTTCGGCTCGCCTTCCGCGTGGGCCGGCGTCCCCATCTGCGCGATCCGGGGCGCGGTGGCCCCCGCGACCCTCGCCGCGAGCTCTTCGAGGGCGGTGACCGCCTCGTCGTAGCCGCCGGCCGGCGCGTGCGCCACCAGGACGATCCGTTGGCGCCAGTGGTCGAACACGACCGCACGGTCGATCACGAGCAGCGAGATCGGCGGGCACGGCGCCTCGGTGGCGAGCGGTGCGGGGTGGCCGTCGAGCAGACCGGCGGCCTCGTAGGCGAGCATGCCCATCAGTCCACCCGCGAGCGGAGGAAGGTCGGGGAGTCGCGGCGCACGGAGCGCCTTCGCGAACGCGGTGAGCGTGGCGCGCGGCTCGGCCCCAGCGTCCGGCGTCGCCGGCAGGGCACGCGAGACGTCCTCGAGCCTGGCGCCGTCGCCGTCGACCACGACGATCGCCGCGGGGTCGCCTGCGACGAACGAGTAGCGGCCCCAGCGTTCGGAGCGCTCGACCGACTCGAGCAGGATGCCGGGGCCGTCGCCGGCGAGGGCGTGGAACAGCCCGACGGGGGTGGCCACGTCGGCGAGCAGCTCCGCCCACACCGGGACGAGCGGCCACGTGGCCGCGAGGCGGTCGAACTCGTCTCGGTCGGGTCGGACCTGCAGCTGCATCGGCACATCATCCTCTCGGAAACGCGAGAACCCCGGACCTTCGGGTCCGGGGTTCGTGGGTGGCGCTGGTGCTCGG
>Ga0214473_10005761_pt1 | contig 14831 bp, 6 predicted proteins | sample RVTome_7_FD_203509 | JGI IMG/M metagenome (GOLD analysis project Ga0214473, IMG submission 203509) | Soil microbial communities from uranium-contaminated site in the Upper Colorado River Basin, Wyoming, United States - RVT98D197 | ecosystem: Environmental > Terrestrial > Soil > Contaminated >... | reverse complement strand
CTGCAACGCTGACACGTGTGCCGGCGAGACTGTCGAACGGGACGGCGCGGTCCTGTGCGCTCCGGACAGCACGTCCGTGGCGCACTGCACGTGCAAGAGCAACGAGTGCACCTTCCCGTGCGACGGAGTCGTCTGCACGGAGGGCACGGTCTGCAATCCGCGGGATGTGGGCGGGCGTTGCACCGAGGACAGCTGCAGGACGCTAGGATGCGGGGCGGGTCAGATCTGCGACACCGTCACCGGGAACTGCATCGACAACCCGTGCCTCGACGTGACCTGCGCGCCGGCTCAGGCCTGCCGGCTCGGGGTGTGCGAGACCAGCTGCGCGACAGTCATGTGCCCGGCGGGACAGCGGTGCGTGCACGGCTCCTGTGCGGCTGATCCGTGCGACGGAGTCGCGTGCGCACCTGGAATGACGTGTGATCCGTCGGACGGGAGCTGCGTCGAGGATCGTTGCCTCGACATCCTGTGCCCGGTGGGCGCCGTGTGCGATCGGGTGACCGGCACGTGCTCGCTCGATCCCTGCACGACGCTCGTCTGTCCCGGCGACGAGGTGTGCGTCGACGGGGAATGCACGCCTGGGATGCCGCCCGAGGTCGACGCGGGCCCCGGAACCGACGCCGGGCCGGGCCGCATGGACGCGGGGCCCACCACGGCACACGGGCGACGCGTGCTCGCCACGGGCGGCGGTGGTTGCCAGTGCGCGGCGGCCGGGACACCGGTCGGCTCGGCGGGGGCCTGGTTGGCTCTCGGCGCGATTCTGGGGCTGCTGTTCTGGCGCCGCGGGCGCCGGGCCCGCGGCGCGCGCCAGCGCAAGAGCGCGGGGCTCCTGAGCCTGCTCGCGGCGCTGGCCCTCGGCGGCACCGCCACGGGATGTGACGTCGACCCTTTTTGCCTCGATTGCGAGGAGCCGGGCGACATCGACGCGGGGCCCGTGGCGGACTCGGGGCGGGACACGGGCGTGCACCGGGACGGCGGCGACGACGCCGGGCCCGTGGACGCCGGACCGGACGGCTGCGTCCCCGGGGCCCCCGAGGAGTGTAACGGCCACGACGACAACTGCGACGGCGTCGTCGATGAAGGGATCGACCTGACCCGGGATCCCGAAAACTGCGGCGCCTGCCGCGAGGTGTGCGCTCCAGGGCACGCATTCGGGGAGTGCATCGACTCGGCTTGTGTCGTGGTCTCCTGCGACGTGGGATGGCACGACATCGACATGGACCCGGACAACGGATGCGAGTACCGGTGCCTCGCGACGGAGGTGGACGACGCGATCTGCGACCTGAGGGACAACGACTGCGACGGGGACGTGGACGAGGACGTAGACTTCGCGAACGACTCGGCGAACTGCGGGATGTGCGGCCGGGTCTGCCGGTTTGCGCACTCGGTGTCGGCCTGCACGGGGGCCAGTTGTGCTATCGGCTCCTGCGACGTCGGCTTCTGGGACGCTGACCTCCGCGTGGACAACGGGTGCGAGTACGCGTGCACCCCCGCCGATCCGGCGATCGAGACGTGCAACGCGCGAGACGACGACTGCGACCGCGAGATCGACGAGGGCGACCCCGGCTCGGGCGCCGCCTGTGGCATGGACGTGGGCGAGTGCGTCGCGGGCATCGAGCACTGCGTGGCCGGCTCCATTCAGTGTGGCGGAGCGACGGTGCCCGCCACCGAAGCCTGCAACGGCCTCGACGACGACTGCGATGGAATGGTCGACGAGAGCAATCCCGACGGCGGGGCCCTGTGCGGCACCGGCGTGGGAACCTGCGATCAGGGACGCATGGTCTGCACAGGCGGGGGGCTGGTCTGTACGGGCGGCGTCGGACCCGAGCCGGAGCTCTGTGACGGCCTCGACAACAACTGCGACGGTACGATCGACGACGGTGATCCCGAAGGTGGCGGCACCTGCGGCATCGACACGGGCGCTTGCTCCTTCGGCGCGCAGCACTGCCGCGGCGGGGTCGTCGTGTGCGAGGGCGACGTCGGCCCGGTGGACGAGATCTGCAACGGCGTCGATGACGACTGTGATGGCTCCACCGACGAGGGAAACCCTGGAGGAGGGACACCGTGCGGCACGGACGTGGGCGTGTGTGTTCCCGGCACGCGCCAGTGTACGGGGGGCGCGCTGATCTGCGTCGGTGCGACGCTGCCCGGCACCGAGACCTGCAACAGCCTGGACGATGACTGCGACAGCGAGGTCGATGAAGGCAACCCCGGGGGCGGCGGGACGTGTGGCACCGACGTGGGTGAATGCTCGGCGGGGCTCGAGCAGTGCGTCGGGGGCACGGTCCGGTGCATCGGGGCCGTCGGCGGCAGCGCCGAGGCCTGCGACGGCCTCGACAACGACTGCGACGGCATGGCCGACGAGGGCAATCCCGGCGGCGGGGCTGTGTGCGGGTCGAGCATCGGGCCGTGCAGGCCGGGGACGCTCACGTGCACGGGCGGGACGCTCACGTGCACGGGCGGGACCGGTCCGACGGCCGAGACCTGCAACGGGCTCGACGACAACTGTAACGGCCGCGTGGACGAGGGTGTGGCGCCCATGGGCGCCTGCGGCTCGGCCGTGGGCGAGTGCTCCGAAGGCGTACGCATCTGCACGGGTGGGAGCTTCGTGTGCACGGGCGCGGTGGGGCCGAGGACCGAGACCTGCAACGGTCTCGACGACGATTGCGACGGCATGACCGACGAGGGCAACCCCGGCGGCGGCGGCGCGTGCGGGTCGAGCGTCGGCCAATGTCGCACCGGCCTCGAGCAGTGCACGGGCGGCGTCATCACGTGCGTCGGTGCTACCGGTCCGACGCTCGAGACCTGCAACAGTCTTGACGACAACTGCAACGGCACAGCCGACGAGGGCAACCCCGGCGGCGGCGCACTGTGCGGGACGGACACGGGCGAGTGCGTCTCCGGGCGCATGCAGTGTGTCAGCGGCGGGCTCAGCTGCGTGGGCGCCCGCGGACCGGTCGCCGAGGCCTGCGACAGCCTGGACAACGACTGCGACGGCCTGACCGACGAGGGCAACCCCGGTGGCGGCGGGACGTGCGGGACCGCCACTGGCGAGTGCGCCTTCGGCACGGTCACCTGCGTGGCGGGGGCGCTGACGTGCTCCGGGGGGACGGGACCGGCGACCGAGGTTTGCAACGGTCTAGACGACGACTGCGACGGGATGACCGACGAGGGCAACCCTGGCGGTGGGGGCATCTGCGGGACAGACGTGGGCGACTGCGCTCCGGGCACGCGCACCTGCTCGGGAGGCACCCTGATCTGCGTCGGCGACGTGGGGCCGAGCACCGAGGTCTGCGACGCCCGGGACAACGACTGTGACGGCCTCATCGACGAGGGGAACCCCGGAGGAGGGGCGACCTGTGGCACGAACGTGGGGGCGTGCGCCTTCGGCACGCAACAGTGCTTGGGCGGGACGATCCAGTGCTCGGGCGGGACCGGGCCGACGGTCGAGACCTGCAACGGGCTCGACGACGACTGCAATGGCGTCGTCGACAACGGCTTCGACCTCACCCGCGACGTCAACAACTGTGGCATGTGCGGTCGCGTCTGCAGCTTCCCGTTCGCCATCGCCGGATGCTCGATGAGCGCCTGTACCATGACGTGTCTGACGGGACATTGGGACATCGACGGCAACCCCGCCAACGGGTGCGAGTACGCGTGCGACTTCGCCGGCGCCGAGATATGCAACGGGCGCGACGACGATTGCGACAGGCTCACCGACGAGCTCCTCACGCCGCCGAGCAACTTCTGTAACGCAAACGGCGTGTGCGCCATGACGGGCGCGGTCTGCAGCGGCGCGGGTGGCTGGGTGTGCAACTACCCGCCGACCTACGAGCCGACGGAGACGACCTGTGACTCGCTCGACAACGACTGCGACGGCATGATCGACGATCCTTACCCGTTGGTCGGCACGTCGTGCAGCAACGGGGAGCTCGGGGCCTGCCGACGCACAGGAGCGTACGTCTGCAACATGGCTGGGGACGGACTCAGCTGCACCGCGCCGGCCAGCGGCGGCGGGTCGGCCGAGGTCTGCAACGGGCTCGACGACGATTGCGATGGCGTCCTCGACGACGGCGCGCCGGATGCCTGGGTGAGCTTCACGGGCAGCTTTGGAGGGGGCGGCTCGACGCGCTGGATCTACGCCTACGAGGCATCCCATCCCGACGCCACGGGCGCGGCGCAGGGGTCCATGAGCCACCGGTCCTGCTCGGTGGCGGGCCGGCTGCCCTGGACGAGCGCGACGTACCCGGAGGCCCAGGCGGCCTGCGCCGCCATCGGCGCGCGGCTGTGCACCGAGACCGAGTGGCAGCGCGCGTGTCAGACATCCGCCGGCTCCGCGTGCTACTGGTCCTATAGCTCGGCCTGTCGCACATACGCACCCAACACGTGCAACGGAAACGACTACGACTTCGACACGGGCACGCCCGGCGATCAGGACGGCCTACTCGCCACGGGCGCGCTGCCCATGTGCTACGCCAACTGGGGCGGTACGGCCCGCATCTTCGACATGTCGGGCAACGTCGAGGAGTGGGCGCAGGCGCGCAGCGCGGGTGTGAACCCCATCCGCGGCGGCTCCTACAACGACACCGCCGGCGGCATGCGCTGCGAGTTCAACTTCGTGGTCGCCGGGAACAGCTTCCGGCTGCCCTCGGTCGGCTTCCGCTGCTGCAGACAGACTGCCCCCTGAGCGCGCCACGCGGGCCCCGGGCCTCGCGTGGTACGCTCCGGCCGCTGGCGCATGCCCCACACGGTCCACTACGAACGGCGCGAACGCATCGCGCTCGTTCTCATCGACAATCCTCCGGTCAACGCGCTGGGCGCCGCGGTGCGGGCCGAGCTCGACTCGGCCCTGTCGCGCGCCCTCGCGGACTCGGAGGTCGCTGCCGTGGTGCTCACGGGGCAGGGCACGACGTTCATCGGTGGTGCGGACATCCGGGAGCTTGGGCAATCGCTCCCCGGACCGACGCTCTCCGAGGTGCTGGCTCGGCTCGAGGCCAGCCCCAAGCCCATCGTCGCCGCCATCAACGGCCTGGCCCTCGGCGGCGGGCTCGAAGTCGCGCTGTGCTGCGACCATCGGATCGCGTCTCCGCAGGCGCGCCTCGGGCTTCCCGAGGTGAAGCTCGGTCTGCTCCCGGGAGCGGGCGGCACGCAGCGCCTGCCCCGGCTCGTCGCGCTGCCGATGGCGATCGAGATGATGGCGACCGGCGAGCCGATCTCGGCCGGGGACGCGCTCGCGGCAGGGCTGGTCGACAGGGTGCTCGATGGTGATGTCGTCGGCGGAGCGGTGGCGTTCGCGGAGGAGCTCCTGAGCGGCACGACCGGCGGCCCTGCCCTGCGCAAGGTGCGGGACCTGCCCGTGCGGCTCGACCCGGAGCGCGAGCCCGCGGACGTGCTCGCCTCCGGCCGGGCGATGGCCGAGAAACGGCGCCGGGGGCAGACCGCCGCTGCGCGGATCCTGCGGTGCGTCGAGGCCGCGCTGACAGCTCCGAGCTTTGACGAGGGCTTGCGGGTCGAGCGTGAGCTCTTCGGCGAGTGCATGGCCGATCCGCAGCGGGACGCCCTGATGCACGTCTTCTTCGCTGAGCGCCGAGCGGCTCGGATCCCCGACGTGACGCCGGACACGCCGCGCCATCCCGTGCGCCTTGCGGCCGTCGTGGGCGCGGGCACGATGGGGCGCGGGGTGGCCATGTGTTTCGCCGACGCGGGCATCCCGGTGCTGCTCACCGATCTGAACGACGACCGGATCGACGAGGCTCTCGATCACATCCGCCGCACCTACGCCAGCTCGGTCCGCAGGGGTCGCCTGCAGGCGTCCGAGGTCGCCGTCAGGATGGACCGGATCGATACGGCCCTCGACCTGGAGAGCTTGGACGACGTGGACCTCGTGGTCGAGTGCGTGTTCGAGGATCCGGCCTTGAAGCGCGAGCTCTTCGAACGGCTCGCCAAGTCCACGCGCCAGCACTGCGTCCTCGCGAGCAACACCTCGACCCTCGACATCGACGCCATCGCGGGATCGACCAGCCGCCCTGGATCGGTCGTCGGCATGCACTTCTTCAGCCCGGCCCAGGTCATGAGACTCGTGGAAGTCGTGCGTGGACCGAGAACGGACTTGCCGACCTTGGCGACAACGGTCGACGTCGCCAGAACGCTCGGCAAGATCCCGGTCGTCGCGGGAAGCTGCGATGGTTTCATCGGCAATCGCATGCTGGCGGGCTACAAGCGCGAAGCGGAGTTCCTCCTCGAAGAAGGCGCCTTGCCCCATCAAGTGGACGCGGCCCTCGTCGCCTTCGGCATGCCCATGGGCCCCTTCGCGGTGGCGGATCTGGGCGGGCTGGACGTGGGCTGGCGCATCCGCCGCCATCGCGGCCCGACGCCTGGCGTGCGCCGCTCGCGGATCGCCGATCGACTGTGCGAGATGGGGCGCTTCGGGCAGAAGACCGGTGCGGGCTGGTATCGCTACGACGAGGGCGGCCGCGACCCGCTGGCGGACCCTGTCGTGGAGGACGTGATCGCGGCCGAGTCACGCGCGCTCGGGATGCCCCACAGGTCGATCGAAGCCGAGGAGATCGTCGAAAGGTGCATCTACCCTCTGATCCGAGAAGGGGCGTGCATTCTCGAGGACGGGATTGCGCTGAGGCCCGGTGACATCGATGTCGTGTACGTCTACGGCTACGGATTCCCCGCATGGCGCGGGGGACCCATGTATTACGCCGATCGCCTGGGTCTCGACCACGTACGCGATCGGCTCGCCCACTATCACGCTCACCACCACGATTTCTTCCGGCCCGCGCCCCTGCTCGATCGTCTCGTGGCCGAGCATCGCACCTTCGCCAGCCTGGAAGCGCACTGAGGAGTACCGTCCGGCGATGCTCGCCTCGAAGAACTACGAAAGCGGCCGCGCCCTCTCGACGCTCCCCTGGTTCGGACTGCGCGAGGGGCGCCTCGTGCTCGAGGACACGACCATCGGCCCGGTCGCCGATGTCCACACCCACCTGGCCCTGAGCTATGGGAGGCGTCGCACGGTCGATCTGCTCGCGCCGTGGCCGAACACCGAGCACTACCTATCGCTCGACCGGCCCATCGATCTCGACCGCTACGCGAATCAGAACTTCGACGCACGCGGCCTGGGGCGCATGCGCCGTGATCTGAGCCTTGGCTCGCTCACGTCGGGAGGGATGCGGCGGACCCACACCGTCCCGAACCTCGTCCGAGAGATGGCCGAGATGGGGGTGAGCCGGTCGGTGCTGCTGCCGATCGAGATGCCCGTGCTCTCGTGGAACGCCGAGACGTGGCTCGAGATCACGCGCGACGAGCACGCCCTCGTGTGTCTCGGGTCTCTTCATCCGCTCGAACGCGAACCAGCGGCGCGCCTCGAGAGTCAGAAGGCCGCGGGCGCCCGTGGCGTCAAGCTGCATCCGGCGGTGCAGCTCACCCCCGCCGATCACCCGCGCGCCATGCGCATATACCGCATCTGCGCCGATATCGACCTTCCGGTGCTCTGGCACTGCGGTCCAGTGGGCATCGAGCCCGCCGCGGGACGCTGGTGCTCCCAGCTCAAGCACTATTGGCGGGCTGTCGCCGAAAATCCCGACACCACATTCGTCCTCGGACACGCCGGCGCCCTTCAGATGGAGCTCGCTCTGGACCTCGCCAGGACCTATCCCAACGTGTACCTCGAGATCGCGAGCCAGGGGCTCGCCAATGTGCAGCGTCTCGTGCGCGAAGCGCCGCCCGATCGCTTGATGTTCGGCTCGGACTGGCCCTTCTACCATCAAGCCCTTCCGCTCGCGAAAGCGCTCATCGCCACAGAGGGCGCACCCGAAGCCCGAAGACGCTTCCTCTGGGAGACCGCCGCGGAGCTCTTCGGGCTGGAGTAGATCGTCAGCGCAGCAGGAAAGAGCGCCCGAGGACGTCCATCTGCTGCTCGCTGAGCGCCTCGCCGCTAGTGGCCCAGAACATCAGATTGTCCGCGCCCGCGCCCGCGCACTCTTCCGCCGTGAGGATCCCGTTTCCGTCGGCGTCGCGATCGCGGCTGCACGCCGGCGTGTCGGACAAGGGCTCGAGCACCAGGCCAGCGGGCTCGGTGGTGTGGAAGAGGCCGAGGTAGTGGCCCACCTCGTGGGCGAGAACGGTGTCGAGCGCGCTGAGGGTCGGCAGTAGATCGAGCCCGATGGCGATCCCCGAGCCATCACTCCCGGTGATACCGGCCGGTCCGGGAACTCCACCGGAGAAACCGATGGCGCCGTCGATCGACCGCACGAGAAACACGGACACGGAAGGCGACGGGGCGCCCGCCGTCAAGGCGAAGAGCTCCGAAAGCTCGTCGTATGCTCCGTTCGGAGCGCGTTCGATCACGGAGTGGCGGCCGAGCAGGCCACCCACTACGTCATGCTGGCGCACCTCCCCGAGCGCGATGGCGGCGACGGCCAGGATGGACTCGAGGGCGTCCACGCTGGGGGCGAGCCCGGCCGGTCCCCGGACTCCCTCGGGACGAAGACCGCGCCCGCCCACGTAGTAGAGGTCCAGATCGAGCGTCGTGCCACGTGCGGCGCGCTCGAGCGTGACCACCTCGGCCGGACCTCCGCCGCCCGAACGGACGCGCAGCGAGTACCCCGCCTCCGAAAGAACGGAGAGGGATCCGTTCGGCAGCAGCGCGGTGAGGGGACGCGCTGCTGCAGCGATGGGATTGAGCGGCGGTTCGAGCGCCGGATCGCCCGAGCGATGGACATCGAATAGCACGGTCGTTGGCTCGTCCCGAGTCCGCAGGTACACGCCGAGCGCCGTGACGTCGCACTCTGGGGAGACGATGGCGAGACCGTTGGGGCCGAGCCCGGGAAGGAGCACGTCCGTCTCGGCATCCCCGGCCGCCAGCTCGACGATGCCCTCACGGGTTGCCACCACGTCGGCGGGCAGGGTGAACCGGGGAATGCACGCAAAGGCGGGTTGAAGCGCCGTGACCCCGGTACGCGCGAAGACGTGGGCGCATCGTCCGTCGCCCGTACAGTCGGCGTCGCGCCCGCACGGCACGCGGCATGTTCCGGCGACCACGCACAGGCCCCGGGCACAGTCGCTGCCGATCGCACAAGCCTCGCCCTCGCCTGCTCCCGTCGCGGCGGCACCGCACGACAGGTCGAGCGGGGCGAGGTCCGCGGGGACCGCGCCCTCCGACACGCGGCAGAGGCCGGCAGCGCAGTCGGAGTCACCGAGGCAAGCCCCGTCGCCAGCCCGGCCCGCATCGTGGCACGCGCCCATGGGTGGCGATCCCGCGTCGACAACCACGGGAGGCGTGTCATCGCCACACCCTGACGAGGCGAGCAAGGCCAGGAGCCCGGCCAGAGGTGCGCGCGCCATGGCTAGATCGTAGACGGAAGCGCGGCAATGTCGACCACTGCGGCACGGGCGCGCGGACGGGGCGTGCGAAGACTCAAGCTCGTTGCTCGATCCGGGCTCGGCGGGCCAACAGCACCGCACGGGCCGGGCCATCGCCGACGAGCTCGAGGGTGATGCGCACGATTTCGAGCGCCTCGACAAAGGCCTCCTCGCGCTCGGCGAGATCCAGCGCCGCCCGGAGCGTGGCCGTGTCGCGCAGGGCGAGGCCCGCACGGCACAGTGCCAACGCCGCCTCCGGCTGGCGTCCCGCGTCGCGCAGGGCATCGCAGGCGCGACGTGCGATTTCGGCGCGGGCAGCCGGATCGATGGCGTGTCGCTCGAGCGTGTGAAGCAGGTCGGGATCCTCCGGCAAGCGCCCCATCTCTACGAGCCGCTCGGCGACGGCGCCGAGCTCGTTCGAGCGCCTGGCCGCGCGGATGATCTCCTCGACCCCGGCGCGCAACCGTCGCGTGTCCTCCGGACGCGTGTCGTCGATGGCGCGCAACAGGGCGCCGACGTCAGCCCCCGCCCGCATCTCTGACGCCGGCTCTCCGACCGTCGCGGCCGCGTCGAGTCTCCGGCGAAGCGCCCCTGTCCGCGCGTCCTTCGCGGCGCGCCGCTCGAGCTCCTCGACGAAGCGGCGCGCTTCCTCGCGGTCTTCCGCGTCCTCGAGGTGAAAGCACGCGGCCTCGACCAGGGCGCTCGGCAGCGAAGCGCCGGCGCGGGCACCGATCGACAGGACCGCGTCATAGGCCGCAGCCGCAGCCGGCACATCACCGAGCCGCATGCGAATGCGGGCGAGGGTGCACCAGAGCGCCGGATCGGCGTCGTCCTGCGCCGCGGCCTGCTCGAGGCGCCGCTCGGCTGCGGCCACGCGCCCCGTTCCAGCGAGCAGCTCCGCAGCGCGCATGCCGACACGGGCCGCGGCCTTGGAATCGCCGGAAGCGAAGTGGGCCTCGGCGGCCTGGTCGAGCCGCTCGACCGCCGTGGCTCGATCCCCGCGGCGAGCCAAGAGCCCCGCGAGAGCCTCGAGCACAAACGGGTCGTCGGGCGCCACGCCGCGCGCGTCCCGCCACAGCTCCTCCGCCGCCTCGAGGGCGCCCGCGCGCTCGAGGGCGAGAGCGGCCGACACAGCCAAGCGTCCCCGGTCCGCACGCGGAAGCGTGCTGGCCATCGCACGATGAACGACCTGATCGATCTCGCTGGCGCGGCCGGCGGCCTCGGCCAACTCGATGCGTCGAAGCACGAGCTGCGGATCTGCCGGCGCCCGGGAAGCCGCAGCGCGCACCAGATCGTGCGCGCGGAGCGGATTCGTCTCGGCGAAGAGCTCGCTCGCCGCGAGCAGGCCCTCCACCGCGACCCGTGCCACGGGTTCCACCTGCGCCATCCCGAGGGCAGCGGAAGCGGCCCGATCCGCATCACGTCGCCGGAGAGCCGCGCGAAGGGCCAGGGAAAGGAGAAGCGGATCGGCCTGTTGGCTCTGCTCGGCCGGGTCCTGCTCCGGCGCGGCGTCACGCTCGATGCACAAGCTCGCCCACAGCCGTTCCGCGGCCCGCGCGAGATGGGGCTCCGCGCCGGGGCGCGCCCCGAGCCGCCTCTGCGCCCCTCGCACCGCGTCGAGCGCGCCATCGAGATCGTCGGAGAAGGAGCACGCCAACGCAGCCCCGAGAAGCCTCGACTCCTCGCGCACGTCGAGGGCGGCGGAAGGTGGCGCCGTCAATATGGAGGGGCCGAGCTCGAGCCAGAGGTGTCCCTCCGACAGCCGCGGAAAGCCGACCTCGGCCGCCCGCTCGTCGGGGAGCCGCCAGCCGCACGTGACGAGGGCTTCGGCCAGGAGCGCGCGGGTCGGTCGGGTCAGTCGCAGGGTGCCTGCCCCAACGTCCGGCTCGAGGCCGATGCGACGCGCGGCCGAGCACAGCCGATGCCATGGCGAGGTGGGCCCATCGAGAGCACACCGGACGTCACGAATGTGAACAACGAGATCCGAACGGTCGGGCTCGACGAAGGCGTCGAAGGAGATCGCGCCCGGCTCCTCGATCAGGGCCCCATGGAACACCCCATCGGCGCCCTGACCCGACAGCTCGAGGCGCACACCGAGCGTCGCGGCGGCACCGCACAGCTCGCGAGGATCGAAACGCAGGAGCGCCCTGCGAACCGTGCTGCGGCGCGTGCGAAACCGGGATGGACCACCGGAGACGTTCACCAGGGGGCCGAAGTGGCCGAGCGAAAGCTCGAGTCGGTCGAGGCGACACAGCCCGGCGCGAAGCGGCCTGGCGAGACGCAGAAGCCCGCGGCCGGCCTCGAAGCGCAGGTCGAATCGCGGACCCTCGGCCGCAGCTTGCCGGAGGCTCCCGCGTCCCGCGTCGTGATCGGCCATGGCGCCCTACCTCCGCGGGGGCGAGCCTGGGGCAGCGGTCGGGGCGGGCACACGCTCGCGAAAACGGCCCCACGGAGCCCCCAACTTCCGCGCCGCCTCCTTCAAGATCTCGACCATGTCCGAGTCCTCCGCCCCGAGGGCGATCGCGTGCTCGGCACAGAGGGCGGCCGCCACGTAGCGGCGCCGATCCGCGTAGCAGCGGGCCAGGGCCGGCAGCACTTCGCGGTCCGGCTCGCCGAGGGAGCGAGCCCGCCTCAGCAACCCGATCGCCTCTCCATGGCGGCCGCGAGCCACGCACGCCTCGCCAAGGCGCCGGAAGAGCTCCCCGGACGCGGGCCCGTCCTGTCCCCACTGAATCCCGAGGCGCATGACCTCCTCGGCCCAGTCGTGACGTTGTTTGCGCACGTACGCGCTCCCGAGCACGCCCAACGCCCGGGCGAGCGTCGCCTTGACTTCGGGGCTCAGGGTCTGCCCCTCGTGCGTGCGCAGGAGTAGCGACAGTGGCCCTGGCCAGGCGCCGATCTGCTCGATGACACCGTCCCAGTCCTCCTCCTCGAGGGCGCGCGTGGCCTTGGGGATGGCAGCCAAGTCGATAGAGAAGGGGGACGCGGGCCTGGAACGCGCGAGCTCGGCACGGATCTGATTTCGCACGACCTCCCTGAAGTCCTCGAGGTCGAGCTCGTTCTCCTCCCCGTTCGTCGTGACGGAGATGGTCGGCGGGCTGTCGCCGCCGACGTGCAGGTCTTCCAGGCCCATCCCGAACACGGGCGCGAGCAGCACGTACCGGAAGCCGATCAGCGCCTGCAGCCGCTCAGGCACCAAGTCGCCGTCGGGGAGCTCCTCAGGGGCGGGCTCAGCGTCCAGGAGCACCGAGCCGAGGCGGCGGCGGAATTCCCCGAGGGACAGGCGCTGCTCCGGCTCCTCGTCACCCACGACGAAGTCCACCAGCGTGGCATCAGGGGAGCGCCGGTCGACCATGAGCGCCGTGATCCGCACGCCAGCGATGATGGAGAAGGCCACGATCTTCTCGCCGACGACGTCGCAGAGCTGTTTGAAGTTCGGCGAACCCTCGCCGAGGCGGCGGAGCCAGCCATCTGCGCGCGCGGAGGACAGGGAAATGGCGCGGCGATCGGCGGTCACGTGGGCTCCACGGGGGGCATCATGGTCGCAGCGGGGCGCCCCCGCGGTCAAGCCCGACCGCGGCCGTCAACCGGCAAGGCGGCGGCGGTACCAGTCGATCGTGCGCTCCAGGCCGTCGTCCAGGTCGACCCGCGCACGGAAACCGAGGAGGCGCTCGGCCTTGCGCACGTCCGGGATCCGCAGCTCCACATCAGGGAAGCTCCAGGGCACGAACTTGATGTCGGATCCCGTTCCCGCGAGCCGGACGATGAGGCGGGCGAGCTGGTAGATCGTGATTGTGCTGCGCGGATTGCCGATGTTGAAGGCATTCCCCACCGCCTCTTCCTTCTCGAGCACGAGCAGGATTCCGTCGATGATGTCGTCGATGTAGCACCACGAACGGATCTGGTCCCCCTCGTTGTGAATGGTCAGCGGCTCGCCGCGCAGCGCCCGGAGGACGAATGCGTGGACGGCGCCCTCGCCGACCTGACCGGGTCCGAAGATGTTGAAGGGTCGGATCGAGCAAGTGGGCAGGCCGTGCTGCTTCCAGTAGTTGTGCGCGAGATGCTCGGTCGCGAGCTTGGAGACGGCGTAGGTCCAGCGGGCCTCCCCCACCGCGCCAAGGCTCGTCACGTCGGCCTCGCGGACGCGGAAGGCATAGCTGCCGAAGACCTCACTCGTGGAGAAGTCGATGAAGCGCTCGATCCCCCCGACCTCGAGCGCGCAGGCCAGGGCATTCATCGTCCCGAGCAGCGAGACCTCCATCGTGAGGATCGGATTGCCGAGCACCGTGTCGACCCCGGCGATGGAGGCCATGTGGATGACGTGCTCCATGCCCCGGGTGGCGGCGAGGAGGGCCGGCCGATCGCGCACGTCGCCCACCACGAGCTCGACGTTGGGGTGCTCGGCCAGATCCGTCTCCCCGAGCGCGTTGCGCCGCAGGTTGTCGAAGATCCGGATCCGGTTGTGATCCGCGAGCCGTCGGGTGAGGGCCGTGCCGATGAAGCCTGCACCCCCCGTGATCAGAACGTTTTTCCCCTCGATCATGGCTGGCACGGCTACCACGAAATGGGGTCTGCGTGAATCATATCGGGGTTCAGGGTATCTTGGGGCGATGCGGACTGTCTTCCCAGCCTTCCTTGGTTTCGGTGTCACGGCCTGCCTGCTCGCCACGGGGTGCAGCGCCCTGTCGAGCACGGACCCGGCCGACCTCGGTCCCCGACTCGACGCCGGCCCGGGCCGAGTCGATTCCGGGTCGATCGACTCCGGCGGGCGCGACGCGAGAGAGCCCGACGCGGGCCCCATGTGCCCACCGTCCTGCGACGATTCAGTGGCGTGCACCACCGACCGGTGCGAGGACGGTCGTTGTGTGCACGCGCCGGTCGACGGGACATGCCCGTCCGGTCAGCGGTGCAATCCCGTACTGGGGTGCGTGCCCTTGCTGTGCGGCTCCGATCCCGAGTGCAACGACGACAACTTCTGCAATGGGATCGAGCGCTGTACGCCTGGCGCTCCGGGGGCCAACCCGAGCACCGGCTGCGTGGGCGGGGATCCGCCCACATGCGATGACGACGCCACCTGCACCGACGACCGGTGCGATGGGCCCGCAGACGCCTGCGTCTACGAGCCTCGGGACGCCCGTTGTGACGACGGGGTGGCCTGCACCATCGATAGCTGCAATCCCTCGGTGACCGACGAACCCACGGGCTGTGCGAGCACCGCCGACGACAGCGCGTGCTCTTCGGACTACTGCACCGTGGGGGTGATTTGCGATCCGACGGCGGGGTGTGTGGGGGGCTCGCCGCGGGACTGCTCCGACGGGACACCGTGCACCGTCGACGCGTGCGGGTCCGACAGCTGTGTGCACACGCCGGTGGACGCAGATGACGACGGCCATCCGGCCCACATGGTCGGCGGCACCACGTGCGAGGCCGGCACGGACTGCGACGACATGGATCCGACCGTG
>Ga0214473_10005760_pt1 | contig 14832 bp, 17 predicted proteins | sample RVTome_7_FD_203509 | JGI IMG/M metagenome (GOLD analysis project Ga0214473, IMG submission 203509) | Soil microbial communities from uranium-contaminated site in the Upper Colorado River Basin, Wyoming, United States - RVT98D197 | ecosystem: Environmental > Terrestrial > Soil > Contaminated >... | reverse complement strand
CTGGCCGGCGCCGATGCACCGCTTCCAAGGACCAGCGCGTCCACCTCGCCGCCGGCCAGGCCGGAATATGCCTTCGCCGCCGTTATCGTCGAAAGGGTCGTTTTCTTGAAAGCCCCTTCCTGATGCTCCGCAACGACCAGTATGTCCGCCATCTCGGAAATCCTCCCGGAGGATCGTTCTTAAAGAACCTTGGCCTCGTTTTTCAGCTTGGCGACCAGCTCGGCAACGTCGGCGACTTTCCTCCCGCCGGCCCGCTCCTTGGGGGCGGACAGAAAGAGCACGCGGACCTTCGGCGTCGCGTCCACTCCCAGCGATGCTCCCGGGATCGCCTTAAGCTCCTTCTTCCTCGCCTTCATGATGCCGGGCAACGATGCATAGCGGGGCTCGTTCAGCCGCAGGTCGGTCGTCACGACCGCCGGAAGCGGGACCTCGATCGTCTCCAACCCGCCGTCCACCTCCCGCGTGACGTGCGCCTTCTTCCCCTCCGCCGTGAACTCCACCTTGGATGCGAACGTCGCCTGGGGCCAGGAGAGGATCGCCGCCAGGATCTGACCCACCTGGTTGTTGTCGTCGTCGACCGCCTGCTTCCCCATCAGAACCAGGTCGGGCTTCTCCTGCTCGACGGCCTTCGCCATGTATTTCGCGACGGCCAGGCTGTCCAACCCTTTTTCCGCCTCCACCAGGATTGCGCGGTCCGCCCCCATCGCCAGCGCCGTGCGGATCTGCTGCTCCCCTTCCTTCGGCCCGACGGAAAGGATCACCACCTCGCCGCCCTGCTTCTCCTTGATCCGCAACCCTTCTTCCACCGCGATTTCGCAGAACGGGTTGATCACCATCTTGACGTTGTCCAGAACGACCCCGCTGCCGTCCGGCCTGATCTTCACCTTCTCGTCCGGATTGGGGACGGGCTTGATCGCCACGATAATCTTCACGACGCACCTCCCGCGCAGAGCAGTTCCTTCGCATATCGAGAACAGAGGGATGATATCGAAAAGGCGTACCGGGAATCAACAAAATAATGAATGGCTATTCAGTCAGGAGGAACGGGAGCAGGAGAGGGAGAAACGCGGAGAAGAGGGCGCCCGTCCCCCCGCCCGTCGCGTCGGCGACCCAGTCGAAGAAATCCATCGTCCGCCCCGGGATCCAGTACTGGTGGACCTCGTCGACCGCCCCCACGAGGGAGGCGAAAGCCAGGCCTGCCAGGATCGACGCCCCTGCCCCGTTTCCGGACTCCCGCCGCCACAGGGCGCACAAAAACCCCATCACCCCGTAGAAGCCGAAGTGGGCGATCTTGTCCACGTACGGCAGGGGAACGTCCACCTGCGGGTTCGGGATGGAAGTCAGCAGGAAGGTGAGCGAAACCCAGACAATGAGCAACGTCGAATAGATCCGTCTACGGGCCATCGCAAGTTCAGGTGCGGCCCTGTTGTGAGTACCACTGGTCGTAGAACTTGAGGTATTCGCCGGACTGCACGGCGCGCCACCAGGGCTCATTATCGAGATACCACCGGACCGTCTCCCGCAACCCCTCCTCGAAAGGTACCTGCGGGACGACGTTCAACTCGCGGCGCACCTTCGTATCGTCGATTGCGTATCGCCGGTCGTGCCCCGGGCGGTCGGGGACATATTTCATCATCGATTCCGACTTTCCGAGGGCAGTTAGAAGCAACTTCGTAATCTCGATGTTGGTCCGCTCGTTACCGCCGCCGATGTTGTAGGTCCCCCCCGGCCGGCCGCGCAGAAGCACCGCCTCGATCGCCCGCGAGTGGTCGTCCACGTGGATCCAGTCGCGCACGTTCATCCCGTCTCCGTACACCGGTACCGCCTTATTCTCCCGCATCAGGGTAATGAAAAACGGGATCAGTTTCTCCGGGAACTGGTACGGTCCATAATTGTTCGAGCAGCGCGTCACGATGGCGGGGAGACCGTACGTCTTGAACCACGCGCGCACCAGCAGGTCCGCCGATGTTTTACTTGCCGCGTACGGTGAATTCGGCCGAAGGGGCGAATCTTCCGTGAACTTCCCCTGCGGTCCGAGCGAACCGTAGACCTCGTCGGTGGAAATCTGCACGTAACGGGCGATCCCCCCCTTGCGGGCGGCTTCCAGCAGGACCTGCGTTCCCAGCACGTTGGTCTTCAGGAAAAGCGACGGATCGCTGATGCTGCGGTCCACGTGCGTCTCCGCCGCGAAATTGACGATCGCGTCCGGCCGCTCGGCCGAGATGATCTCCTCGATCCGCGCGGTGTTGCAGATATCTGCGCGAATGAACTGATACCGTTTATCCCCCTGCAGGCTCGCAAGGTTGGCCAGATTCCCCGCATAAGTGAGCTTGTCGACGTTGAGGACCTGCCAATCCTTGTGAACGCCGAGGATGTGCCGGATGAAGCTCGAGCCGATGAAGCCGGCCCCGCCGGCGACGAGCAGCCTGAGCCCGTTTTCCTTCATCCGTCTTTCCGCTCCCAGGAATAGGGAATGTCGTTCTTGTGGGAATCGACCCGGAACTCGTCGGGGTCCTTGTAATTGTACGTTTCCGTGGGAATGTTGATGAGGAGCGCCTCCTCCGTTCCGACCGTCTTGAACCCGTGGTAGACAAGCGGCGGGATCCGGAGCAGGATCGGCCGGTGCTCGCCGAGGAAGAACTCGTTCACCTCCCCCTTCGTCGGGGAGCCGTCCCGGGAATCGTAGAGCACCACCTTCATCATCCCCTTGACGACGCAGAAATGATCGCTCTGAACCTTGTGGTAGTGCCACGCCTTGACGACGCCGGGATATCCGGTGGTCATGTACACCTGCCCGAACTTCAGGAAGAACGCGTCGTCCGCCCGCAGGATTTCCATCAGCCGGCCGCGCTCGTCCGGGATCACCTTCAACTGCTTGATCACGACGCCGTCGATCATTTCCCTCTCCTGTCGCTCGTAATCAGAGCGGTTCTTCGCAGGTCAGCTTCAGAAAATCCAGGGCAGCTTCCTCCCACCGTCTTGGAGTATCCCCTGTGGCCTCTCGATATTTCTTCTTGTCGAGCACGGAATACGCCGGCCGGGGGGCAGGATACGACAAGTCCGAAGAAGAGGCCGGTGAAAGGGATGCCTGCTGGGCGTCTGCGCTTGCAAAGATAAAGGAAGCGAAACCGTACCAGGTAGTCTCCCCTTCGTTCGAAAAATGAAAGGTTCCCCGCACGCCGGCTTCGATGAGGCGGCGCGTGGCATCCGCCAGGTCGCGTGCATAGGTCGGACACCCGGTCTGGTCGGAGACAACATGCAGGGACTCTCCCTTTTTCGCTTTATCCAGGATGGCAAAAACGAAGTTTCTCCCATGAGGCCCGTACAGCCACTGGGAACGGATCAGAAGATGGTCAGGCCCTTCTTCCCTGAGAGCTTTTTCCGCCTCCCACTTGCTCCTGCCATAGACCGACAGAGGATTTGCCGGATCCTCCTCAGTGTACGGCCGCCGGGAGGTCCCGTCGAATATGTAATCCGATCCGTAGGTGACCAACAGGGCGCCCTGCTCCCTGCATTCCCGCGCGATGTTTTTCGTGCCGGTGACATTCACTTCGAATGCGCGGCCTTCCTCGGCTTCCGCCCGGTCCACCGCGGTGTATGCCGCGCAGTGGACCACGACCTGAGGCTGGAATCCAGCCACGACCCGTCTGCACTCCGGGGAGCTTGTCACATCGAAATCCTTTTCGTCGGTTGCGAGGACTTCGTATTCTCTCTCGAACCTGTGGTGGATCTCTTTCCCCAGCAACCCGTGCGCGCCGGTGATCAGCATTTTTGTCACGGCAGGGTTATCCCGGAGTAGTCGCCCAGCATGAAATGGTACGCGCGCGGCTGGCCGTTGCCCTTGCGGATGACGACGTTGCGGCCCAGTAGCGAGTCGATGATCCGCGACCCCGCGCCCTCCACCGTGCATCCCTCCAGGATGATGCTGTGCTCCACCTCGACGCCGCGGATCGTGCAGCCCCCCGCGATCGAGGTGAACGGCCCGATGTACGAGTCCACTATCCGCGTTCCCGGCCCGATCGCCGCCGGCCCCCGGATGACGCTGTTCTCGACCACCACGTCCTCGGCCAGGGAGACCTTGAACTCCACGCGGCTCCGCGCGTCGACCCGTCCGTGGATCTTCTCCTGGATCCCATCCAGGACCATCCGGTTCGCCTCCAGGATATCCTCGAGCTTCCCCGTGTCCTTCCACCAGCCGGTGACCAGGTGCGGCCGCACCGTGTATCCGTTGGTCAACAGCCACTGGATCGCATCGGTGATCTCCAGCTCTCCGCGCCAGGAGGGCTTGATCGCCTTCACCGCCTGGAACACGTTCCGGTCGAACAGGTAGACGCCCACAAGCGCCAGGTCGGAGATGAATTCCTTCGGTTTCTCGACGAGCCGGACCACTTTCCCGTCCCGAAGCTCCGCCACGCCGAACTGGTTCGGGTTCTTCACCTTCGTCAGCAGGATCTGGCAGTTCGTCGGCTGGTCGCGGAACTCCTTCACGATCGATATGACGCCGTCCCGAAGGAGGTTGTCCCCGAGCACCATGATGAACGGCTCGTCCTTCACGAATTGCTCCGAGATCATCACGGCGTGAGCCAGGCCCGCGGGAGTGTCCTGTTCGATGTAGGTCGCCTTGATGCCGAACCGGCTCCCGTCCCCCACCGCCTCGTGGATCTCCGCCTTCGTCTCCCCGACCACGATACCCACGTCGGTCACGCCCGCCTCGGCCAGCTGCTCGAGGCAATAAAAGAGAACCGGCTTGTTGGCGATCGGCAGGAGCTGCTTGGCGCTCGTGAAGGTGATCGGCCGCAGCCGCGTCCCCTTTCCGCCGCTTAAGACAAGACCCTTCATCGACCCTCCTATTTAAATAACGTGGGACTCGACCACCCTGCGGCCGATGGAATGGTACAGGAAGCCGAGTTTCTTCATCTTCTGCGCGTCGTAGATGTTGCGCCCGTCGAAGAGAACCGGCTGCCGCATCAGGTTCTTCATCAGCCCGAAGTCCGGCTTTCGGAACTCGTTCCACTCGGTGACGATGATGAGCGCGTCCGCCCCCTGGAGCGCCCCGTAGGAGGACTCGGCGTACTCGAGCCGGTCGCCGTATCGCCGCCGGGCCCCCTCCATCGCCTCCGGGTCGAAGACGACGACGGAGGCCTTCGCCTTGAGCAGCTCGTCGAGAATGTGGAATACCGGCGCCTCGCGGGTGTCGTCCGTGTTCGGCTTGAATGCGATCCCCCACACCGCCACGCGCAGCCCGTCGAGCTTCCCCTGGAAGTGCTTCTCCACCTTCCGGAAGAATTTCTTCCGCTGCTCCTGGTTGATATCCTCCACCGACTGGAGGATGGAGAGCGGCGCCCCCGCGTCCCGCGCGGTCTTTAGCAGGGCCTTCACGTCCTTGGGCAGGCAGGACCCGCCGTATCCCAGCCCCGGATGAAGATAGGTCTTCCCGATCCGCGAATCGGAGCCGATCCCCTGGCGGACCTTCTCCACATCCGCGCCCACGGCCTCGCAGAAGTTCGCCAGGTCGTTCATGTAGGAGATCTTCATCGCAAGGAAGGAGTTCGCCGCGTACTTGGTCACCTCGGCGCTCCTCTCGTCCATCACGATGACCGGGTTCCCCGCCGGGATGAACGGCTCGTACAGGTCCTGCAGTATGGCGACGGCCCGCTCGCTGCCGCAGCCGATCACCACGCGCTCCGGCCGCAGGAAGTCTTCGACCGCGTATCCTTCGCGCAGAAATTCGGGATTCGACACGACGTCGAACTCGATCTTCGCGTCCGCATGCCTGCGGATCGCCGCCTCCACCTTCTCGCTGGTCCCCACCGGCACGGTGCTCTTGTCGACGACCACCTTGTAGCCGGCCGCGGGATTGCGCGCAAGGATCTTCCCGATGTCGTCGGCCACCTGGAGGATGTACTTCAGGTCCGCGGAGCCGTCCTCCCCCGGAGGGGTCGGCAAGCAAAGGAAGACGACCTCGGAGCGGAGGACCGCCGCCTCCAGATTTCCCGAAAATTTGATCCGGCCCTTCTTCAGGTTCCGCTGGTAGATCTCGTCCAGCCCCGGCTCGTAGATCGTCACCTGACCCGATGTAAGTTTCTCCACGATTTTCGGGTTGTTGTCCACGCAGTGGACATCGTTGCCCCGTTCCGCGAGACAGACACCCGTCACCAGTCCCACGTAACCGGTTCCGACAATCGCTACGTTCATCCACGCGCCTCCGTTGCCGCCAAGGTTAATAAACCTTTTTAAAATACCGCATTACGTACGTTTGCGGAATATCAATTTCCGGGGGAAAGCAGGGACGGAACACGAAAATCCATCAGGGAACGCGGGAAAATCCGTACTGGCGGAAATGTCCATCGAAGGAAAACGCTCTCCGTATCCCCACGCGCCGCATGAACTCGAAACTCACGCAATCGACAAAGCTGAGTTTTCGACGGGAGGCCGCCAGGAACGCGCTCTCCCCGGCACCGTGGAGACTTTCATCCACCCATTCGATTTCCAGTAGGGGAACGATATCCTCCACGAACGCACGGGCGGACGTCATCCCCAACCGCCCCTGGATCAGGGCGGCGGATTCCACCAACACATAATTCGTCGTCAGAAGCCTTGCGCCGTCCGAAAGGAGTTTTTCCCAGGCCTTGACGGCGGTCTCATGATTGGCGTCGCTTGCATTCAAGCCCGCGATAATTGCGGAGGTGTCGACGAAGATCATCGGCGTCCGAAATCCTCGGCAAGGTATTTATCATGGGCCGTCGAAAGATCGCGGATCCCGGATTTATATTTCCCCATCGCCGCAAGCGCACGTTTTATAATTTCTTTTCTGTCTATTTTGGCCCCGCCGGGAAGGATAACGCCGTCCACTGCCTCCCGGATGACTTTCGCCAAGGAGACCCCTCGTGCCGCGGCAATTTTTTTCAGCTCTTTCATCTGTGCTTCGGTCAACTGGATCTGTGTCCGTATCATGGCGTCCCCGATGCGTCAATGATGTCACTTCTGCCTGCATGATAACACTTCTTCTCTTTATTTCAATATCGATTCTCCCCGGCCGGGCGTTCGGTGAGGAGATACGGGTGACCGTGCGAGGCGGGGTCGCGCACCCCGGGACGTACGCGGTGCCGGGCGGGAGCCGGCTCTCCTCTCTGGTCGAAAAGGCCGGCGGATACTCCGGCGGCGCCTGGCTTCCAGGCGCCGTCATCACGCGGAACTCCCTGAAGGATGCCCGGAAGGCAACGCTGCGGGAGATCATCTCCCGGGTCGAAGCGGAAGCGCTGGCCGCACCCGGGGAGGAGAAGTCGAAGCGGGCGTTTTTCGAATCCATGAAAATGCTCGAGCCCACCGGAAAGATGCCTGCCCCTCTTACGCATCTCCGTCTTCTCAAAGGAAGCGCGCATGACCTCCCTCTCGAGGACGGCGACACGCTCGTCATCCCCGCGGAGAAGCCGCCGGTAACCGTCGCGGGCGCCGTCCGGGACCGCGGCTGCCCCTCGTTTCCCCACTCCGGGGAGGCAGGGTACATGGATTACATCCGCATGGCGGGGGGATTCTCCGAAGATGCCGACGCCGACCGCATGTATCTCCTGAAGGCGGACGCCGCCGTCCTTCTCCCGCAGAAGTGGATCCGGTGGAACCCGGCGCAATCCCGCTGGGAGATCGCTCCCTTCAGCGAAAACTACCCCCGGATAGAGCCGGGGGACACGATCGTCGTCCCGAAGAAACCGGGCACCGGGTCCTGGACGCAAAACGTGATGAACCTCTCCGACCTTCTTATGCAGATCGCCGCGATGACGGGCACCGCTGTCGAGGCGCCGTGACCGGAGCCGGAAAACAGAAATCGCCCGCAATCCGGGGACGAAAACCCAGGATGCGGACGCTCGTCCTGGCTATCCTCGCGTTTATTCTCCCGCCGATTATGCCGGTTTCCGTTCCGCACGCCGCGGCCGGAGACGAGCCCTTCACCTATCCCTCGAATATCGGCCTTACCGGGCTCCTTGAAACCCCGACGGCAAGGGTGATGAAGGAGAACCGCTACCGCGTCGGAGCGAGCCAGGCGCATCCCTACCGGACCTATTTCGGAACGGTCGGCCTGTTCGAGCGGCTGGAGGTCAACGCAAGGATCACGGAGGTCATCGGAATCCCCGGGTTCGCCAACTCCTCCTACGGCAATACCAAGGACAAGGCCGTCGACATCAAGCTTCAATTCCTTCCCGAAGGGAAATACACTCCCGCGCTGGCCTTGGCGATCCTCGACCCGCACGGGACCCGGATATACCCATCCCAGGCGATCGTTGCCAGCAAGCAAGTCTACCCGTTCGATTTCACCGTGGGCTTCGGAAACGGCAGGCTCGGCAGGAGACCGCTGCCCTCCCAGGGAGAAGGCTTCGGGATCGAGTTATTCCAAAGACCTAAGGAATGGTGGAACGACGCGCAATTCTTCGGCGGCATCCAGTTCGCCCCCTCGGAGAAATTCGCCATCGTGGCGGAATACAGCCCCGTCCGATACCACCTGCAGACGAACGATCCCGCGCAGAAAAAATATTTTTCCGGTCCCATGCCGTCCCGCATAAACGCCGGCATCCGGTGGAAACCGACGAGATGGTCCGAGATCGACGCGAGCTACCAGCGGGGGAACCAGGTGTCTGTCGCCGCCTCCGTGGCATTCGACATCGGAAAACCGATGATCCCGATCTACGACCCGCCCTACCGCGAGCCGTTCGAACGGCGGAATGATCCGGCTTCGGAACGGATCGCGGAGGCGCTGCACAAATCCGGCTTCAGCGATATCGGAGTGGAATCCGACGGCCTAACCTTACGGGTGGAAGCGCAGAACGACCGGTACTTCTTCAACGCACGCGCAATCGAGGTCGTCCTCGACGTCATCGCCGGCCGGATCCCCGAAAACGTCGACTACGTGCGCATCGTCATCAAGGACAACGGCGTCCCCCTGGTCGAATTCGTGACCACCGCGCACGGCGTAACCGGCCTGCACGCAGGCGAGATCGCGCCCGCGCGCTTCCTCGAGTTCTCGGCGTTCAAGACGGGCGAACACCAGCCCCGCGTCAAGGAAACCTCGCACCGGCGGTGGTTCACGTACGGGTGGAAACCAACCCTGGAAACTTTCCTGAACGATCCTTCGGGGTTCTTCAAGTACCGGTTCGGGCTCTCCGGCTGGCTCACAGCGCACCCGTGGCAAGGTGGATCCGCGATCCTGGGCGTGGAAGGGTACCCCGTCAACACGGTCTCCACCTCCGTATCCCCGCTTTCCATCCCCGTCCGCAGCGACATCGCGGAGTACAAGAAGGAGGACGTCGCTTTGGGGAGGCTGATGTTCGAGCAGATCGCGAAGACCCCGGGGCCCTATTACGGGAAGCTCTCGGCGGGTCTGTTGGAAGTCGAGTACGCGGGCGTCGACGCCGAGGCCGCGGCGCCTTTGCTCCGCGGGCGCATCCTCGCGGGGGCAAGCGGCAGCCTGGCGAGGAAGAGAGACCCGCACGATCCCTTCAAGTTCAGAGGAGACACCCTGTATCGCACCGCTTTCCTCAACGCGCGGCTCAACGTGCCGGAGCACGACGTTCACTTCGACGTCAAGGCGGGGAGGTTCCTGGCCGGAGACAAGGGCGCCCGTTTCACCGTCTCGAAATTCATCAACGGAGTGGTCCTGTCGGCATGGTACAGCGTCACCGACACGACGATCTTCAGCGACTCCTTCAACCGCGGGTACCACGAAAAGGGGATCTCGGTGGACATCCCCATCCGGCTGTTCACGGGGCACGATTCAAAAACCTCCTACCGATACGCACTATCGCCTTGGACGAGGGATGTAGCGCAGGACGTGGACCATTACCGCACGCTGTTCGACATGATTGGCAGGAACACAGGCGTTCGCCTTGACAAGGAGAAGGAAACCATGTATAAGGTGAGCAAGTAACATATTAACTTACAAGGAGATTTTTATGAGAAGCGGCAACGGTAAAATCTCCTTCAGGAACGTCGTTTCCATTCTGTCGATCGTCTCCTTCCTCACTGTCGCACAGGGAGCCGCCATGACCGCCCTTGCCGCGGAATGGGATCTTTGGCCAAAGGGAAGAGGGAAGGATGCCCCAGTCGCGAAACCGGAAACTCCCGAAGCGGCAGCGGCAGCCAAGGCAGGGGAAGCCGCGGGGAAAACCACCGCCGCCGGCACGACTGCCGGCACCGTCGGCAAGGGTGCGCTGATTGCGGCCGGCCTTATCGGCGTGGGACTCGCTGTGGGAGGAGGCGGGGGAGGGACCACGGCAGCCCACCACTGACCCTCCGATCGCGCCGCATGGCTTTTCATTGATCCGGATTTTTTCAGGCAACACCCATTCTTCTTTTTTCCGGCTACCGTATCTTCTCCTCTTACTGACGATTCTTTTATGCCCGCTGACGATTCTCTTCCGCCCGCCGGCGCTTGCCGACGGCCCCGATAAATCATTGGCCGACATCCTCTCCTCCGCCGAATCGCTATTCAAAGCAATGCAGGCGAAGAACTACACGGCCGTCTGGGCAGGACTCTCCGCCGCATCCCGGAGCACCATCATCCAGGAGACCCGAAAGGAGATCGCCAGGAACACCGAGGGCGAGACAGCTTCCTTGGAAAAAGTCCGGCGGGACTTCGAGGAGGGAGGCCCCATCGCACGCGGATACTGGATCGGTTTCCTGACGCACTTCGACCCCGGCCTCGTGCTGGAGCAGAGCAGGTGGGAAATGGGGAAGATCAAGGGCAACCGCGCCGAGATCCTCATCACCTGCAAGACGGCGGAAAAACCGGCGCTGCTGAAACTCTTCCGGGAGAACGGCGGCTGGAAGGTTGGGTTGGTGGAGACCTTCTGGGGCCGGGACTAAAAGTTACCGGGGCCTGCCGACCAGGCGGGAGATCCGGCGGCGGGCCGCCTCCGATACAGGCAAGGTCCGAAGCAAGGAAAGGAGACGACGGCGGTCGATCCGGCCCGTCAGGATGAGTTCCTCGTTGAAGCGCAGATCCTTTTCCCGCCCCGCTGCGTATTTTGAGAGGACGAGGTCATGGAGTTCGAGGCACCACCCGGTCGCCCCGCCGGTGTCCGCGCTTCGAACCGGCACGAGCCTCTTCTCCCACCCTTTCGGAAGGACCGCGGTGTCGTATCCCACGCCGTTGGCGTAGTACCCGAAGGTGTCGTGAAAAAGGGACCCCTCGCCGATGGCCCCCTCGATCAGCTCCGCTCGCTCCGGCCGGTTCTTCGGGATGACGTCGGCCTCGACGGACACAAGGAGATTGCGCGGAGCGTCGGGAATCGATCCGAGGACCGCCTGGCTTCCGATGACGATGATCTCGTCGTCGTCCGCGATGCTGGCGGCGGCCCGGATGACGTGCTCAAGCTCGCGGCGCTTCAAAGAACCGTCTCCGCTCCTTCGGTGTCAGCATGCCGGTGAAGGGGGTGGAGTGGCGAAGCCTCGCGGACTCCTCCGACGGATCGGTCATGACGCGGACCGTTTCCTCGATCCCCCGGTCGAGAATCGCCTCCCATTCGTCGAAGGCGGAGACGTCGACGCCCCGGCGCCGCCAGCGCCGGATGTTTTCCCGTGCCGCATCGAGAAGGCCGGGGCGGTTGCGGATCTTCTCCGCGATGGCTCGGTGCATGGCCAGGCTGCGGGCGTCTATACGGGCATGCCCGGCCGGCCGCTTCGTCCCCGGATCCGCGCCGAGGAAGCGGGCGAGCGCCTCCTTCACGATCCCGGACCGGCTCCGGCCGGTCTCCCGGCAAAGCCGTTCGAGGCGGGATTCCATCTCGGGCGTCAGGCGGACCGACAGCACGCGGCACCTCCCATGTCGTACATGTATGACATCTTCGCATGCCACGCGGGGGAACGCAAGGATATCCTGAAAGTGGAAAAGATCGACCGGAGGTCCGCTTCCTGAGGAGGATCTCATCCCGTGATCGTCGTGGAACACGTCATGCCGTTATTCCGCAAGGCATGAAAAACGAACCCCTTGCGTTCTTTTTTCATGGTAATATCGGCGCATGGTTGAACGACGCCAGCTTCTCGCGAGGATACGCCGCGCCCTTTCCCGCAGCCGCATCGTTGCGCTGATCGGTCCGCGCCAGTGCGGCAAGACCACGCTCGCACGGCAAATCGTCGCCGACGATTCCCTGAATTATTTCGACCTGGAAGATCCTTCGAGCCTCGCCCGCCTCTCCGAACCGATGACCGCGATGTCGCCGCTGCGCGGGATCGTGGTCATCGACGAAGTGCAGCGCCGACCGGACCTGTTTCCGGTCCTGCGTGTTCTCGCCGACCGGCGGCCTTTGCGCGCGCGTTTCCTCATCCTGGGCAGCGCGTCGCCCGAGCTTCTGCGGCAATCCTCCGAATCGCTCGCAGGACGGTTGGAGACCATTCGTCTTTCCGGTTTCCGTCTTCCCGAGCTGGGCGCGAAGACATTGCCGCGACACTGGGAGCGGGGTGGATTTCCACGATCGTTCCTGGCCCGCTCGAACGAGGATAGCCGGGTATGGAGGCGGGATTTCATCGAGACGTTCCTCGAACGGGACCTGCCGCAACTCGGCATCACGATCCCGGCGCCCGCGTTGCTTCGATTCTGGACAATGCTCGCCCACTATCACGGACAGGTCTGGAAGGCAACGGAGCCCGCACGTTCGCTGGGCGTCTCCGAGCCGACGGTGCGGCGCTACCTCGACCTGTTGACCTCTCTTTTCATGGTACGGCAATTGCGGCCCTGGCATGAGAACCTCGGCAAGCGGCAAGTGAAATCGCCGAAAATCTTTCTGCGGGACAGCGGGATACTGCATTCGCTCCTGGGCATTCATTCGGAAAAAGAGCTGCTCGGCCATCCGAAGTGCGGCGCGTCCTGGGAAGGGTACGCGATCGAGGAGGTCCTGGCGGCGATACAGCCGGAGGAAGCATACTTCTGGGCGACACACCAGGGGGCGGAACTGGATCTGCTGCTCCTGAAAGACGGGCGGCGTCTCGGAGTCGAGATCAAGCGAACGGATGGGCCGACGATCACCCCCTCGATGCGGATCGCCATCAAGGACCTGCGGCTTGAGCGTCTCGTTGTGCTGTATCCCGGGTCGGTGCGATATCCGCTGGCGAAAAAGGTGGAGGTCATACCTCTCCGCGCATTGGCGGAGGGAAGTTTCCGGTAACGGCAGGAACCTGTTCTTATATCGTTTGATCGTGCTATCTTTATACTTTACTTTCTGAATTCTCCTGCTAATATTAATGTCATGTCTCCAGAAACGATAAAACGCACCGTCCTGGAAGAGATCAAGCGGGACATCCGCCGTGAGGAGGTTGCGTTTCTCATCGGTCCCCGGCAAGCCGGCAAGACTACGATCATGAAGATTGTTCAGGGGGAGCTGGACACCGCGGGTGAAAAAACCCTCTTCCTCAGCCTGGATTATGACCATGACCGCACGCACTTCGCCTCGCAACAGAGCCTGCGGAAAAAGATCGAGCTGGAGATCGGCAGCGGTCCCGGCTTCGTCTTCCTCGACGAGATCCAGCGCAGGGAGAACGCCGGACTTTTCCTCAAGGGGATGCAGGACCTTGGACTACCGTACAAATTCATCGCATCCGGCTCGGGCAGCGTCGACCTGAAGGCGAAGATCAAGGAGTCCATGCTGGGACGGAAGCGGGTCTACGAAGTGTACCCTCTCTCCCTGCGCGAGTTCGTCGATTTCCGGACCGGCTACCGGTACTCGGACCGCCTGACGGATTTCTTTGCGCTGGAAAAAACCCGTTCGGAGGATTTGCTGCTGGAGTACCTGAACTACGGCGGGTATCCCCGCGTGGTGTTGGAGGCGGAAGCCCGCGAGAAGCTGCGCGTGATGGACGAGATCTACCAGGGGTACATCACCCGGGACATCGCGTATCTTCTGAAAGTGGAGAAGATCGACGCTTACGGACAACTGGTGAAGACCCTGGCGGACCAGGCGGGGAAGATCATCAACTACTCGGAGCTGGCGACGACCCTGGGAATCTCCCTGCCGACGGTCAAGAACTACTGCTGGTACGCGGAGGAGACGTACATCCTGCGGCGCGTCCCACCGTTCTTCCGCAATGTCCGCAGCGAAATCAGCAAGTCGCCTTCCGTGTATTTTTCCGATCTCGGCTTCCGGAATTACGCCCTGGGTGCCCTGGGCCACGTGCAGCGGCCCGATGACCTGGGCTTCGCATTCCAGAACTTAGTGTACCTGGTCCTGCGGGAGAAGCTTCACTGGAGCGGCGCACAAGTTCGTTTCTGGCGGACGAAGTCGAAGACCGAAATCGATTTCGTCATCGATACCGGCAGGAGCGTCATCCCCGTCGAGGTGAAATACAAGGAGCTGGCCAAACCGTCTCCTCCTCGCGCGCTGGACGGTTTTACCGAAAAATATCGTCCTGCCCGCTGCCTGATCGTCAACAGGAGCCTGCGGGCCACCGCCCGCCTGCGGGACACGGAGGTCCGCTTCCTGACGATCTGGGACCTGCTGCTGGAGGATCTCGACCCGGATCGTGCGGTGTAGCCCGCATCTCGCGGGGCAACTGCGTCCCGGCCGAGTTTTTAAGAACGTCCCTTCTGTTTTTACGACAGGAGCAGGGCGAGGGGGATGGCCCACAACCGGTCGCCCAGGCGGACAGCAGTCGATCCGTTGTACCCGAGGATCCCCGCCGCGCAATGCGGGGTCGAAGCGACGAACGCCTTCAGGCCCGCCAGGTCATCCTTTTCCCATCGGGCCGACGCCTTGACCTCGACGGCGATGCACCGGTTTCCGGCCTCGATGACGAAATCGACCTCGTGCCGCCCCTGGATGTTCCAGTAGAACATTTCAGCCCGCGGCCAGT